>Ga0326727_10016823_pt1 | contig 15331 bp, 15 predicted proteins | sample MB2enrmetagenome_FD_207643 | JGI IMG/M metagenome (GOLD analysis project Ga0326727, IMG submission 207643) | Lab enriched peat soil microbial communities from McLean, Ithaca, NY, United States - MB29MY | ecosystem: Environmental > Terrestrial > Soil > Wetlands > Peat | place: USA: New York... | reverse complement strand
AGGCCTGGCACAAGGAGATCCTGAACTACGCCGCATCAGGCGGAGCCTCGAACGGTTTCGCGGAGAGTCTCAATCATTTGCTCAAGAACCAAAAGCGCCAGGCACACGGATATCGCACCTGGGAAGGCTTTCGTGGCCAGATGCTCTGGGCCTTCGGTGAGGCGGTCGATCCCGACACGGGCGAGGTCACGCCTCTACGATCTGTTCCGCGAGGCGAAGGAGCCCGGTGGGTTCAACCTCAATTCGCGTAGAGCCCCTTTCGTCTTCGGTAGGGATCCCCACGGGACTCCATGATCGCACCGACCTCACCTCCTTGCTGGGAACGAACACAGGTTCGATCATAACGCGATCGCCGCGCGTTCGCCGCGCTACAAGGAACGAGAACGAAAGGCCGGTGCTCTCGCACCGGCTCTGAGCTGCACTTTCTTTGGTGGCTGGGGAAGGATTTGAACCTTCGACCTTCGGGTTATGAGACGTCTCTGGACCGTCTCTGGGGCCTGTTCGAGTCGGCTCCAGCCGCCCTGAATGATGGTTCTACGTGGGCTTTCTCCGCGGCCCCAGGAGAGGGCAGGAACGATCAATTAGCGGCTCGCGAGACAAAAGTAGGGCACAATTAGGGGAGCTTTCTTTCTGCTCGACCTTCCGGTTCTGCCCCGATAAGCGCGTTGGCCGACCTTCGGGTACCGCCCGACGACCGCGTTGGCTGAGCTTCGGTACCGCCCGACGACTGCATGGTTGTCTTGCGACACCGACCTTCGGGTTCCGCCCCGATGACTGAATACTTATGCCAGACCCCGTCTTTCTCCGTCCAGACAACGCTTGTCTGGACGATCCGGACCCACGGGTCCTCGCACGGTGGTGATAACGGCGGTTGACGTACGCGATCTCGATCGGCAAACTCTCGGCTCCACTTATCGTGAGGGCGACTTGCCCCGTTTGTGCAGCGGAGCCACGAGGCCGCCAAGCGCTCTGACTCGGGCAGCCGAAGGATGGGACTCAGCTTGGGAAAAAAAACCGGCGCCCGCGCCAGGCGAGGTCCAAGCACCGAGCGGGATGCCTGCCATTCCCAAAGGAACTAAGGCCTAACACCGCCGCCGCCAACGATGATCATCTCGAGGATTTCGTCCCCCGTCGTTTCCGACGTCCTGACCGTTCCTACGACTCGCCCGCCGGCCATGACGGCCAGCCGATCGCTGAGCGCCAGAACATCTTCGATGCTATGACTGATGAGTATTATTCCCACACCCTCGTTCTTCAGGCGTAACACAAGCTCCTTGAACAGAGCTGTCTCGCGCGGGCCTAATGCGGCCGTCGGTTCATCCAGGATCAAAACCCGCGCATCAAAATAGAGCGCTCGAGCAATGGCTATGGCCTGCCGCTGGCCTCCCGACAGGTTCCTGACGGGCTCTTTGAAGTTATTGAACGCCGGGTTGACACGACCAAGCGCCTTTGTTGCCTCGGCCAACATGACTTTGTCATTCCTCAAGCCAGTCCGCTTCCGTACCTCCCGACCTAGGAATAGATTCGCCGGCGTGTCCAGATTATCCAACAATGCCAAGTCCTGGTATATCGTCTCTATCCCACGAAGCCTAGCGTCGTGCGGGCAGTGGATGTGCGCCGGTTGCCCGAGGACCGAGATCGTACCCATATCTGGCGCTATCACACCAGAAACCATCTTGATCAGAGTCGACTTGCCAGCGCCATTGTGACCCACCAACCCAAGGACCTCGCCCTTATCGAGGTAGAGCGAGACGTCATCGACCGCGCACAGACCCCCGAACCACTTGCTAATGCCCTGCACTTCAAGAACGCGTGTCGCCTGAGTTGCCCCCGCGCCCAGCCCATCTCGAGCCACATCAGGCAGCCCTTCACCATGAAGGATTGCCTCGGTACCACTCCGATCTAGCGACGACGACATGCCTGGGCTGCCCTTCGCAACGGCCACGCTTCCCTTCTCAACATGCCCAACAACTCCGTGCGATTGCAAGACAGCCTTCAGCCCTCCTCGCGGGGCGGGAACGGCCTAGTCGGCACCAACCCGATCGCTCCCGACTCGACAGCGACAGCCACTAGGTCCTTGTCCATTCGATTCCTGCCATCTTCCTCAAGTTGCCCATGCTCCTGGCAATCCGCTCTATCTCTGACAGCTCCCGTCCGTGGTCCTGCTCGACTAGCAGGTACTCGACTCCCGCTTCGTTGCAAGCATCAATAATGTCCTGGACCTTTAGCATTCCGTCGCCGATCTCGACAAACTCCTCGTCGCGCAAGACCGAGTCGAACGCTGCTCTATCCAAGGGCCTATCCGGGTCCAGTCGAGCCCACATGTCGATGTACCGCGCTTGGCTGAACGGGAAATCTTTCTGGTGCACGAGGCCGATTCGCCCTCCGTACTGCCGGATCTTTCTCGCTGGGTCAACGGCCCCACGGAAGGTCCAGTAAGCGTCGAGCTCGATAGTCACGAGTTCCGGATCCGTGTTCTTCACTATTAGGTCAAAGATGGCCTGCCCATCTATCAGTTGGAACTCATGGTAGTGATTATGGAAGTAAAACTGCAAGTCTGCCGCACGGCATGTAGCACCGGCATGGTTATAGTAAGAGCACCGATCGAGCACCTCAGCCCGTGACTTCCAGAAATCAATTGACATGACGAGGCCCTTGGTACCAAGATCCGTATGGTACCGTATTGCCCTGTCGAGTATGGCGTCATCGAACGGTGCAATATGAGCACCAATGGGGACAAGGCCGAAGTCGTCCAGATAACCCCTGAGCTTGTCGGCTGGAACGCCTACACCGCAGCCCGCCTCCTGGTCGGCGTGGTGGTTGGCGAATTCGATGGCATGGTAGCCCGTGGCTGCCACCTGCTCGAGAGTTCCCTTCGGGTCCTTTTGGAAGGACTCTCGGACGCTATACATTTGCAAACCGACCTTCATCTATGCCTCGTCTTGTAGTAGCTGGGCCTATGTTGCTATCTCATGAAGAACAAATCTGGGTCCGGGCCGATGCGCAAGTTACGCGAACCCAGCGCGTCGAACGCTAACAGCTGCGCCTCGGTGAGAGAGAAGTCAAAGATACCAATATTCTCCGCGATCCGAGTAGGCGTGACGGATTTGGGGAAGACCCTCCGACCCTGCTGGAGGTGCCACCTCAGGATCACCTGGGCTGGCGTGCGGCCGACGCTCTTCGCGGTCTCCACGACCACCGGGTCGTGGAGCGCTGCTCCGCCGCACATGAGAGGGCTCCACGCTTCCACCAGGATCCTGTGGTCCGCGCACCAGGCGGCCAAAGCGCGTTGCTGGAAGTAGACGTGCCACTCGACTTGGTCGACCATTGGCATCGGACCCCCGACATCCCCCAGCCGCTCTAAGTGGTGGGCGTTGCAGTTGCAGACACCGATCACCCGGACTCGACCTTGTTCGTAGAGGCGTTGGAGAGCCCTCCAGGTGTCGACCAACGCATACCTCCCCGGCCAGTGCACCAGGTAAGAGTCCAAGTAGTCGAGCCCGAGGAGTCCGAGGCTCCTGTCAAAAGCCCGTAGCGTGCTGTCAAAGCCGTGGTCCAGCGCGTTGACCTTGGTCGTCACGAAGAACTGCTCCCGAGGCAAGCCCGACTCGGCGAGGGCGCGGCCTACTGCCTCCTCGTTGCCGTACGACGACGCCGTGTCCACGCTTCGGTAACCGACTTCGAAAGCTACGCGTAGGGCTCTGTGCGCTATTTCCGGATCCCAAACCTGGTCCATGCCGATACCGAGCATTGGAATCTCGATGCCGTTACTGAGGACGGCTTGCGGCACTGCCGCAACAGGCGGGGTCGACGTCATGTTCGCCTTAGCGCCGGCGGCCGGGATCATCACCATTCGACGCCCCTTACTTGCCTGACGTTTTCTGCGCTTAAGCGCACACTATCAAACTCCGACGGCATCCTCGTGTAATCCTGTCTGAGCATTATGTACCTCACTCTGCCGGATGCGTTGGCCTGGTCCACGACCTCTTGCACCTTCACAATGCCTTCACCGATCTCGGTGAAAAGATTGCACTGCACCGGGTGGATGTTCTCTATCTCGCCACCTGTTAGCGGCACGCCCCATCGGATGCCTTCTGCGATCGGGTGGTGCCGGAAGAAGTGCCACATGTCTAGCCTCTCGACCTCTTCCAGCGGGAAGTCCTGCTGTTCGACGAGGCCGATACGTCCCTCGTACCTCTTGAACACTGATGTCGGGCTCACTAGCCCACGCATAAGCCAGTACGAGTTGAACTCCAGGCCGACCAGCGCCGGGTCCGTTTGCTCCATCAGAGCATCCAGGACAACCTTCCCACCGACGACCTGTAACTCGTGGTAGTGGTGCGCATAGTAGAAGCCCAGCCCGCGCTGGGCGCATCGCTCGCCCATCCGGTTGTAGGCAGCGGCCCGCTCCGCAAGTGTCTCAGGAGTGGGGAAGTAGCCGATCGGGACCGTGATGTACTCCGCCCCCAGGTCGACGTAAAAGGAGACGACGTCGTCCACGTTCACAGGATCGAGGTTGACGACCCTACCCCCCGTCACACGCAAGCCAACTCGGTCACACGCCCGCGACAAGAACGCCGAGCTCATCCTTAGGCATTCCCAGGGCTCATTTGCATCGTGGCAGGACAATTCCACGAGTCGGAATCCCGCGCCGGCTACCTCGGCCAGGGCCCAGTCCGGATCGAAGAGCAGCGCCTCTCTTACCGTATGCAACTGCAGCCCAACCCTTACCACGGGATGCCTTCCGGCCCTGAGCCCCCCGCGAGGGCCACAACGGTCGTCACAGCAGCCCCAAGCCTGTCGGGTCGCCCGTGACAATCATAGGTTCGGAGGGGTTATATGTGCTTGTTACGTCCACTGCCCGACCCGTCTGCCAGGACTCGTCCAACGAGACCAGCACGTCCAACGTGTGGTAAGCCATCTCCGGAGTCAACCGGGGTGGACGATCGTTCAGCAGCGCTGAGGCCATGTCGGCGACGCCAACCCCCCTGCTATTGCCCTGAACGGCACAAAGCCCAGGCAGCTCAGCCCAGCTGGGCCTACCGTTCTGCCGGTAGTAGAGCTGCCCGTCAAAATAGCACGGTGACGGTACGCTGAGGGTGCCTTCCGTGCCGTACAGCTCAATAGCGTGGTCGTGTTGGCGTGGGTCTTGCAACCTTGAGCTGTACACATCTACCGACATGACCAACGAGATCATGGCGCCGCTGGCAAAGTCGAGCAAAGCTCCGAAGAGCGTCGGCACTTCCACCGTGATCACCTCTCCAAACCGAACCTGGCTCGTGACGGTCCTCACAGCAAACGTGACCTTGGCCGAGCACATGACGCGCTCCACCGGTCCCAATAGGTACGCTAACGCCGTGATGAAGTACGGGCCAGAGTCCCACAACGGCCCGCCGCCCAGCTGATACAAGAAGGCGGGATCTGGATGCCACGATTCGGGGCCACTACGCAGAAGATGGGCGATGCCCCCGAGAGGTCGTCCTATCCAACCATCAATCACAAGCTTCTGCGCCGTCTGCAACCCCGACCCCAAGAACGTGTCCGGCGCGCAGGCCAACATCAAACCCTTTTGCTTGGCCAGGGTCACCAGTTCCCGGCCCGCCTCCCTACTGAGAGCCAGCGGCTTTTCCACGTACACATGCTTGCCACCCTCTAGAGCCGCCCGTGTAACACTAACGTGCTGCTGGGGGGTCGTGAGGTTCACGACGATACTAACTTCGCCGCTTGTTACCATCTCCTCCACGGACGGGCACACCGCACGCACATTGAACTCTTCCGCTCTCTGTTGGGCCCTCGAACGGTCGAGATCCATGACGGCGACCACCTCGGTCTGGGGGAACCGATCCTGTAGGTTGGAAAGGTAGATGTCGCTAATGTTCCCACAGCCCACCACACCCACCCCGATGCGTTCCATTCTGCAAGCCTCCTCTTGCGCCAGCAGCCCCTCTAGCCACTGATGCGACTCCACCTACTTCCTCTCGGTACCCCGGCAGCGCACCGACCTACCCCGCCCGCTGGGACATCTCCGCCTTCTCGGCCAAGCGGCTCGCCCTTACCTGACGCTTGCCCAGATTCGCGAGGAACTTCGTCGATTGGACGTCCATAGTTAGGGCGAGCAGGATGACCAACCCCTCCGAGATGATCTGGTAGTTCGAACTGACCCCCAGCAGGTTCAAGCCATTATTGATCATCTCAATGATCAGGCACCCAAATACCGTTCCCACGATGTCCATCTTTCCACCGAAGAGCGGCGTCCCGCCGATCACCACCGCCGCGATAACATCGAGAAGCAAGTCAGAGCCCGCCGACACCTGCGCCGAAGCAGAAAGTGCAGTCAGCACGACGGACGCCGCGGCGCAGGCTAGCCCCGAGACCACGTAGACCCCCAATCGTACCCGCTTCACGTTGACTCCGGCCGCGTGCACCACCTGCGGGCTCGCCCCCAGCCCTACGACGTACCTCCCGAAGACGGACTTCTTAGCACCCACATATGCCACGAGGATCAGGGGAATAACAATGAACACTGGCACTGGGATCGGCCCGACGTAGCCCATGCCGATGTCGTCGAAACTGTTAGGCAAGTTCGACACCGGAATCAGATTGGTCAGAATGTAGAGTAGGCCAGTAAACAGAGACCCCGTTGCCAGGGTGACGACAAACGGTGGTATCTGGATTTGCGATATGATAGTCGCATTGAAGGCGCCACACCCAGCTCCGCACAGCAGGCCAATGATGACGGCGAGCCAAACTGGGACACCCCCACCGACCATCAGCTTGCCCATGATAACCCCCACCAGGCCAACTATTCCACCGATCGACAGGTCGATCTCTGCAGCGCCGAGCACGAATGTAAAGCCGAGGGCAACGATAAGCATCACAGAGACCTGTTGCAGCTCGTCAAAGATGTTTGTCTCGGTGAGGAACACAGGCGAGAGGAAGGTAAAGGTCGCGCCCAAGCAGATGGCAAAGAGAATTGCCTTGTTCGTAACCAGTAAGCGGCGTAGAAATTGTATCCGCATAAGCTCCCCGATCAAACGGACGCTCCTCGTTCCCCTGAGGCACCCTGCCGGCACCCTCCTGTGGGTGCCGGCAAGAGCACCTGCGCCAATCTAAAGGCTCAGTGGCCAGGCGAAGGGGATGGTCAAAGCGTTCGCTAAGCCGACCATTTTGTTGACATTCGCCTTGGTAACTTCGTACACCTCCTTGTTGTTAAAGGCGTTGCCGGTCCAGCCTGGAGCACCTTTGTAGGTCCCCAAAGCCACTTCGATGGCAGCATCTATCACCCAGCCATACTCGGCATTTACGGCGCCCACATCGACGGCCTCTGTCCCGGCTTGTACCCGCTGTAGGCCAGCAGGCGTAAGGTCGTAACCGCTAACCTGTACCTTGCCTTCCATCTTCGCGAGCTTTACGGCGTTCGCTGCACCTGTCGCCATGATATCGTTGGCGCAGGAAATGAAGTTAATATCAGGGTGTGCCTCTAGCCAATCCTGGCTAAGACTCTGTGCTGTCGCGGTAAGCCAGTTCCCAAAGGCAGTCGCTTCTATCTTGATGCGGCCGGGCATTTCCTTTGCCAGCGCCTGGATCGCCGATTCACGCACCAGTGTCGGCTGGTTAGTCGGGGCCCCGAAGATGAGACCCATGTGCAGCACGACGGAGGGGTGTGCGGCCAGGTATGCTTTTATGTAGTTAACGGTACCTTGCGCGTACAATTGTTCGTCCGCGACCTGGAACGACGCCGTATACAACGAGGATTCGGGGGTCGTTGGATCCTGGTTTATCACGGGCACGCCAGCCTTCTTTGCGAGCTTTACGGCCGCGAGCGAACCGGTCGTGTTTACCGGTACGAACAGGATCACGCTCGGCTTCTTGAGAAGCGCGGTTTCCATGTCGGATATCTGGGTTTGCACGTCCAACTGGGGGTTGTAGGTGGTTAGCGTGACATTGTACTGCGGATGGGTAGCATTGAACTGGGCAATGACGCTGTTCTCGGTAGTTATCTCTGCTTGGCGGGAGGAGTCGATCGTGTCAAAGATCTGAGCAATCGAGATAGATTGCTTCGCGGTAGCCACCTTGGCCGCTGCCTGCGCTGTGCCCGGTGCAAAGGTGGTAGCGAGCATGGAGACGCCACTAGCTACCACCATCGCTGCGGTCAGCAGCCTCGCCACGCCCCGTTTGGTCGCTGTTGCCATATTGTGTCTTCCTTTCTTTGTATGTGGATTGTGATGCGCTGTTGCTCGCGATTCGGTGAGCGTTCGATGTTCTCCTAGCCTTACAGCGCTAGGCACGCGTTTGCCTGGCGATATTGCCTGTGCAGGGAGGCACGCGGGCACACTCAGGTCAGCATCTGCAATGAGCCCCTCCTGTATCCTGCTCGCTCGGCGAGCCTCAACCTCGCTGGCGAACGCCCCTATCCTGCGTTCGGTCGGGTCAGTGACACCTATCCTTACGAGCAAGGAGGCTCCCTCCATCACCTGTCGCCCTTGCTCGCGGTCGACTTCGCACACATGACCCGCTCCCGTCTATCTGACGTAAGGCCGTAGCACGTGACGAGCGAGGAGGAAGCCGCGCTTCACGAGGTCAACGCTCCCCTCGAAGTGGTGGTCCTCAAGCTCGACGGACACGGTGCCCTCGTAACCGACCGCGTACCGGGCAGCGAAGAACCGCGGCCAGTCGATCTCCCCGAGGCTGGGTAGGCGTCGCGCCGCGTGGCCGAGAACATTCCCAGCAGCGTCCCGATCAGAAAGCTCAGTACTGTGGCAACGCCGAGCAGGGCGACCGTCCAGGGAAGGGCCTGGCCTATTACCGAAGCCACGGTCGTCGGGTTGTAGGTGATCGAGATCCCGAGGTTCCCATGGGCGAGTTGGCCCAAATATGACCAGTACTGGCCTGTCAATCCTTCGCGAGTGCTGACCCCGAATGCAATGTCAAATGCCCTGATAGCACCTGGCGTGGCCGTGATCCTGAGTCGGTTGAACAGCTCTAGGACAGGGTTCCCCGGCATCAGTCGCGGGAGTATGAAGTTGATGGTGATGGCGACCCAGGCCGTCGCCATATAGAATGCGAGTCGGCGGAGAATGAACTTCACCGTCTGGTGCTCCCGTCGTGCCCTTTTGGACTCAACTGAATCTGCGACGCGCTCGACATCAGTGTCACGTCGCGACCTTGACCCAGGTTCTTTGTTCTGCCGACGCCAAGACGGCGTCAGTGAGCTGCACAGTTCGAAGGCCGTCGTTGAAGTCAGGGAAACTTGCTGCTGGCTCGCCTGCGATTGCCGAATAGACGTCCGAGAAGAGCGCTGTGAAACTATCGAGGAAGCCGAGCGTGTGCCCCGCAGGCAATGTGCTGAGCCGCCCGGCAGAAGGCGCAAGAAAGGCGGGGTCCCTGACTATCTCGGAGTTCACGTCCAACCGTCCGATCCACAGCCGGTCAGGCATAGTGCCGTCGAACACGAGGCTTGCTAGCGAGCCATCGAGAGCCAGCCGCATGGCGTTCTTGTGCCCGGCTGAGACCTGGCTGACTGTCATGATCCCGAGTGCGCCCTCGCTCATCCGGAACATGACGCAGGCGATGTCCTCGGTATGGACGTCTACCTTCATAATCGCGGCTGACCCGCGTTCGTCCTCCGCTTCGTTGGCCGGCGCGAAAGTTTGGAAGCTACCAATCGGCCTCGTCGGCGTCACCGTGTCGAGCTCGGCGATCAGGACCGTGATGCGCTGCCCGGTGACCCATTCCAAAAGGTCACACAGATGCGAACCGATGTCAGCGAAAGCTCGCGAGCGACCGGACTGCCGAACGTCGACCCGCCAGCCACCCTGGTCTGGGGAGAACAGCCAATCCTGCAGGTAGGACCCCTGTACGAGCTGAATGTTTCCGATCAGACCTCGCAGAAGTCGGTCTCTGGCCTCTTGGACCATCGGCTGGTAGCGGTAGGCAAACGGCACCGCGCCGACGAGGCCGGCCGAGGCAGCCAGATCCACGAGCCGTGCGGCATCTTCGCTGGTGGTGGCAAGCGGCTTCTCGCAGATGACGTGCTTGCCAGCGGCGAGGGCACTCGCGACCATCTGAGCGTGCAAGTGGTTGGGCACACAGACATGGACGACCTGGACGTTGGGATCGCCAATTAGGTCCTCGGCCCGGCTGAAGACCCGATCAACTTGAAGGTCGTGCGCGAGCGATTCTGAGGATGCGGAGGTCGCGTCGACTACTCCCACCACTCGCGCGCCTGCGAGTCGTGCCGCCTTGACGTGCACTCGACCGATGAAGCCAGCACCGATGATCCCCACGCCCAGCGGTTGCCCCACGATAACCTCCTGGTTAGCGCAAGTTATCCCAAAAGAAAGATAAGACTGCCTGGCTTGCGCGTCAAGTCGTGAGAACTTATAGTTTTTTCAGCCGAAGTTACTTCCTGCAGTCCAAGCCATTGTTTAGGCTGGTGGCCGTGAAACAAACTGGCAACCCGAGCAGCCCGACAGCCCCCCGCGCTGTTGATGACTACGCGCTGCTGGTGATGCTCGTGGCCCAACAACGCCAGGTGAGCCGAGCTGACTTAGCCCGCCTCGCGGGCCTGTCCCGTTCCACCGTGTCCCTTCGGGTAGACGAAATCCTGAAGACCGGTTTGATCAGGGAGTCAGGCAACGGACCGTCCACCGGCGGTCGCAGACCGGTTGTGTTGACGGTCAACCCCGAAGCGGGAGTAGTCCTCGCTGCCGACCTTGGTGCCACTCACTGTCATGTCGCAGCTGCTGACCTGGCTGGCAACATCCTCGCGCTCCAAAGCGGAGGCGTAGACATGGGCGCAGGCCCGGTTGCCGTGTTGAACGAGATACTCCGCCACTGCGCAGAAGTGCTAGGGAGCTGCGAGAAGACCCCAAGCGATGTTCTCGCCGTCGGCATCGGCATCCCGGGGCCGGTGGAGTTCTCCACCGGAACTGTCGTTCGACCGCCGATCATGCCCGGTTGGGACGATTTTGTCGTCTCTGAATACATAGGTAGGTCGTTCTTCGTGCCGGTGGTGGTCGACAATGATGTGAACGTTATGGCACTCGGCGAGTACGTCGAACGAGGCCAGCGCGATACGAGCCTGCTCTTCATCAAGGTCGGAACAGGGATCGGCTGCGGGATCGTGTCCCACGGCGAGCTCCACCGAGGCCTCGATGGTGCGGCTGGGGACATCGGCCACACCAGGCTTCCGGATCACGACGACACCGTGTGTGCCTGCGGCAACACAGGCTGCCTCGAAGCAGTCGCCTCTGGGGGAGCGATCGTTCGGCAGATGCGAGCTGAGGGACGAGATGTCCAGGTCACCTCCGAAGTGGTTCGTCTGGCACAGAGCGGAGATCGCGACGTCATGTACCGCGTGCGGAGGGCCGGCGAACACATTGGCAGTGTTCTTGCGACGCTCGTCAACTTCTACAACCCCGAGACCATCATCATCGGCGGATCACTGGCCGCGCTCAACGACGACCTGCTCGCGCCGATTCGAGGGGTCGTTTACCAGCGCGCAACAACGCTCGCGACCCGCAGGTTTCGTCTCGAGATCACAGCTCTTGGCTGGCAAGCCGGCGTCCTCGGGGCAGTCGAGCTGGCCCGACGCGCCGCTCTCTCGCCTGACGCAGTGGGTCGGCGGTTGGTGCCAGCCCAAACCGAAACTTGAACAGGAGGATGCCATGGCCCGACCACATACTCTCTTCACCGGTCAATGGGTAGACCTGACGTTCGAAGAGGTGGCTAGGCGCGCGGCCACATGGGGATTCGACGGTCTAGAGATCGCCTGCGACCCGCGCCACTTTGATGCTGATCGCGCCGCCGAGGATGACGACTACCTCGACAATCGACGAGCTGTGCTTGAACGCCACGGACTGCAATGTTGGGCAATCTCAGCCCATCTGATAGGACAGGCCGTCTGCGACAATCCCATCGACGAGCGGCACCGTCAGATCGTTCCCTCGTCGGTCTGGGGCGACGGCGACCCTGAAGGTGTGCGCCGTCGCGCTGCCGCGACGATGAAGAACGCCGCTCGGGCGGCCCGCCGCTTCGGTGTCGATGTTGTCGTCGGGTTCACGGGATCGAGCATTTGGCCCTACGTCTCGATGTTCCCTCCAGTCGCTGCCGGCGTCATCGAGGCTGGCTACCGAGACTTCGCGGAGCGTTGGCGACCGATCCTCAACGTGTTCGCGGAGGAGGATGTTCGCTTCGCCCTCGAAGTGCACCCTTCTGAGATCGCGTACGACTATTGGACAGCCGTGAAGACGCTAGAGGCGATTGACCACCATCCTGCGTTCGGCTTTAACTGGGACCCGTCGCACTTGCTCTGGCAGTGCGTCGACGTCAGGGGATTCTTGTGGGATTTTCGCGAGCGCATCTTCCATGTCGACTGCAAGGACACCAAGCTCCAGCTGGACGGTCGGAATGGCACCCTCGGCTCGCACCTGCCGTGGGGCGACCCACGCCGGGGTTTCGACTTCGTATCGGTGGGCCGCGGCGACGTGCCTTGGGAAGCCTGTCTCCGGGTCCTGAACGCGATTGACTATCGGGGGCCAATCTCAGTCGAGTGGGAAGACGCCGGAATGGACCGTAACGAGGGGGCCAAGGCCAGCCTCGACTTTCTGCGGGGACTGGACTTCGCGCCGTCCGAACATCGGTTCGATGCCGTATTCGGCGGCCAAGAGCAGTAGGTGGTCTGCCGAATTATGCCGACAGGGGGCGAGTCCAGGAAACGGCGCCAACGAGCGTGAAGAAGGTAGGCAGCTTGGTAACGCAGCGGGCCGAACGGGACCGGAGCCGAGCTTTACTTTCCGCCATTGCTGCGACAGTGGTGGCAACGCGACGCAGAGACCAACAAACTTAAGGGCTGTGATCTAGTGAACGGAGGGACATTGTGGAGGCACGCAAGTGGATCCAGAGGTGACTTTCTTGCCCCCATTTGACCTTGTCGTGCGAGATAGCGAACTCCTCGTCACACTGGCCGGGGACCCGATTCCAGGTGGCTAGGTGGCGGTAAGTGGCGGACTCGTCGCCGGCACGGGCAGAGCAGGCATGGAGCCGGAGGCGAAAGAGGTCCTGTCCGCCCGGGAAGGTCTGGTCACGCCGGGCCTCATTAACACTCATCACCATATCTTTCAGAATCTCACGAGATCCTACGCCCCCGCCCTCGGAGGTGGTCTGTTCCAGTGGTTGACGACTCTGTACCCGTTGTGGAGTCGGTTGGACGAGGAGGCTGCTTACGTATCGGCATGGATCGGGCTTGCCGAGCTGGCCCTGGGCGGGTGCACGACAACAAGCGACCATCTGTATGTTCATCCTTGCGCCGGGCTCATCGACGCGAAGATATCGGCTGCCCGAGAGGTTGGCCTACGTTTCCACCCGACTCGCGGGTCGATGAGCCTTTCCCGGGAGGAAGGAGGCCTCCCGCCAAAGAGCGTCGTGCAGACGGACGACGAGATCCTCGCCGATTCGGAACGGCTTATCGCCGAGTACCACGACCCGGCGCCCGGGGCTATGTGTCGCATCGCGCTCGGCCCCTGCTCGCCGTTCAGCGTCACGCCCCGGCTCATGAGCGAAACTGCGTCCCTGGCTGAATGCCGCAACGTACGACTTCACACGCACCTCGCCGAAGACCAAGACGAGACAGAGTTTTGTCTGCAGACTTTCGGACGCAGTCCGGTTGAGCATTTCGAGGACCTTGGCTGGAACATGGGCAATGCTTGGGTAGCGCACTGCATATTCCCGACTGAGGACGAGATGGCGCGTCTCGGTTTGGGGGGGACCTCAGTAGCGCACTGCCCGAGTTCCAACATGTTGATCGGCGGGAGCGCCACACCTGTGACACAGCTCGCGGCACATGGGGTCGTCATCGGACTTGGCTGCGACGGATCGGCGTCCACTGATCACGCCTCGCTTTGGCTCGAGGCGCGAACCGCCCTCCTCCTGTGCCGTCTACGAGGTGGCCCCGCCGCGATGAACGCGTGGGACGCCCTGCGGATGGCTACGACTGGCTCAGCCGCTTGCCTCGGCCGCAGTGGAGAACTGGGCGAACTCCGTGACGGGGCGCCCGCCGATCTCGTCGTGTGGTTTGTCGATGGCGTCACTTTCGCCGGCGCCCACACCGACCTCGTCGAGGCATGGCTCCGCTGCGGCCCTGTTCGCGCCCGACACACCATCGTGAACGGACGCGTTGTGGTGCGTCAAGGCGAGCTAAACGTGCCCGGGCTTGAGGACATGCTCGGACGTCACGCAAGGATCTCCCGGGAGTGGCAAGGCGTACTCGAGCGTTAGCCATCAAGTCAGGCAACGCCACTCCGCGAAGTGCAACCCTCATTTACGCCCGCGAAGTCATCCGCCATTCCCTCCAAGGCTCTACGCGGGCGTAACCGTCACGCCTCGTGAGCCCGCGGGCTTCCTTGCTGCTGCAACGGGAGGCGAAGACTTGGAGTGAGCGCGGAGACGGGCCGCCGTTTCGAACTATTTGCGCTGCTGTTCTTTGTCGCGTAGCCCTGTCGCGTGGCGTGTCGGGTTCTGTGTCGGGTTTGTGTCGCGTTCGTCGTCGCGGACATCCCCGGGATGACGCCCTCTTGGACGGTCGACTACTCGCCGTCTTAAGGCCCCTACCAGGGACTTCTCTGAGCGGGCGACGGGAATCGAACCCGCGCTTTCAGCTTGGGAAGGGCGGTCAGGCGAACGACGACGAATCAGGGCGACCTATTAGGGCAGGTCAGCGAGTTATCCACACGCCCCTGAACGACCGTGAACGGCAGCGCCCGCGGGAAAGTCGCGGGATGGAATCTTGCTGCTAAATCCGATCCGACCGTCAGCGGCAGCTCTTCTGGCGCGGTGTCCAAGTGATGGGACATGAAAGGACCCCCCTTTTCTCTTTTGTTCCCCCGCGCCTGCTTTGCGGCGCTGCACCCACCTTCGCGCCGTGGCCGAGCGGCGGCCCCCGGCAAAGGCCCGGGTCTGATCCCGGGTGGTGCCCTTGGCGTGGCACCCCGAGCCCAAGTTGGTCTGGCGTTCGCGCTAGGGAGGCGGACAACCGCCTTCGGAACTCAACTGCTTGGGCCCTACCTCGAGGCGACCTGTTGGGCTTGGTCCACCTGCGTCTGTCGAAGCTCGCGGCGCGAACTGATCCCGAGTTTGGTGAACACGTTGCCGAGGTGCCATTCAACAGTGCGGGCGCTGAGGAACAACTGGGCGCCGATCTCGCGGTTGGTCTGCCCGTCTCGCGCCAGGCGGGCGATAGACGCCTCCTGGGCGGTGAGGGCGGTGCTCGTCTCGGCTGCGCGTTTGCGCACCGCCTCGCCCGTGGCCATCAATTCGCGCCGGGCGCGCTCGG
>Ga0326727_10016822_pt1 | contig 15334 bp, 14 predicted proteins | sample MB2enrmetagenome_FD_207643 | JGI IMG/M metagenome (GOLD analysis project Ga0326727, IMG submission 207643) | Lab enriched peat soil microbial communities from McLean, Ithaca, NY, United States - MB29MY | ecosystem: Environmental > Terrestrial > Soil > Wetlands > Peat | place: USA: New York... | reverse complement strand
TTCCGATTGAAGTAATTGGATACTCTTCTTTCTCCACAATCGTTCCATTGCGTTTATACCGCTTGTCCAAGCCTTTGTCCGATTTGCTTGAACCACACCGTCACCCCGGACTAGATCCGAGGTCCATCCCGCGACACGCGGGACTGGATTCCCGCGTGCGCGGGAATGACGGCCGTTGCGAAAGGCCGCTTTACTCAGACCTGAATTGTCTGGATTCCCGCGTGCGCGGGAATGACGGTGGAAATACCCGCCACGGTGCGTCTTCCGGATTCTCAACTTCTGTTGGCTAAACGGACATCATCTCTCAAACACTATAAATGTCTCCGGTAGGTTTACAAGAAACTAATTACCCCTCCGGCTGAATCACGTTCAAGAATTGAGCGGGATGTGAGTTACGACGCTCCGAATGATTCCTACCAGTTTTGTGATGTCCACCGGCTTTTCAACAATTGCATCTACCCCGCTTTCGATCATTTTTTGCTCTTCGTCGAACTGTCCGGCCCAGCCTGTCAGGAGGATGAATGGAGTCTTGGGCAAGCCCTTCTCTTTACAAATGTCCCTGATGGTCTTGCCGACTTGCCAACCGTTGAGCTCCGGCATGCCCAGATCACAGATCACCAGATCCACTTCTCTGTGTTTAAAGAGTTCGAGCCCCTCGCCGCCGGACAAGGCCGTGAAAACGGTCTGGCCATATTCCGTCAGGCCTTCCCTGAGCATGCTTAGCACGAGTTGCATGTCATCTATGACCAGGATTTTCAGCATTAAATCTGAAACAACTGGCGCCGGACCCGGGGGGTCTGAGACGCCTTTGGCAATGGGCAATTTCACAGTGAAGGACGAGCCGCTCCCCTCTCTGCTTCTTGCTGAGATAGTCCCGCCGTGACGTGTGACTATCCCGTAGCTCACAGCGAGGCCCATGCCCGTACCGCTTGTTCCTTTGGTAGTCCAGAACGGATCAAACACTCTGCTCAGATTGCTTTGGGCAATTCCAACACCGGTGTCGTCCACACGAAGGACCACCTCATGGTCTTCGACCGAAGTCTTGACCTTGATATCACCTCCCAGCGGCAAAGCCTCAGCCGCATTTTTTATCAGATTGACCACTACCTCAAACAACTCATTTTGCTTGCCTCTAATGAAGCATCCCTCCTTAATGTCCAGATTCAGCTTGACGGATATGCCCTCTCGTTCCGGCGCGGTTTTCCACCAGGGTTTAGTCATCTCGACCGCCTGCCGGACAAGGGAAGACAAATCGAATGTGGTCCTTCCCGACACAGGCTCGGAGTGCAGGTTGGCAAAACTTTGAAGTCTCTTGACTGTCTCAGCCCCGAATCGGGAGCTTTCCAGTATCTGTTCGAGGTGCCTGATGACCTTGGGAGTATCTTCCAGCTCGAGGCTCACTGAGGCCAACTTGGCTCCGCCCATGATGATCTGCAACAGATTGTTGAAATTGTGCGCCACCCCGAAAGCCAGATGCGCCACTGCCGTGAGGCGCTCCGTCTGAATCTGGAGCTCTTTTGTTTTGTTCAACTCGGTCGTGTCTTCAACAACGCCGATACCTCCCCTGCAAGCCCCGGTTTCACCAAGAACCGGGCCGAAACAACCTTTGAGGGGTGTGGTCTTGTTGGCAGTCACCGAACGATAGCAACCTTCCCAATCGGCAATTTGTCCTGCCAAGGCTTTCTTCACAGCGACAGTAACTCCTTGGTCGCTCAGCTCCGTGAGCAAGTTCAGGCCGATAAGCTTTTCTTTGGAAGAACCCATGCTCCTCACAAAATTGTCGTTGCAGGCTGTTATGATTCCGTTGTGATCAAAATGGAAAACCCCGAGAGGGGAATTCTCAAAAATAATTCGATACTTCTCCTCAGATTGCCTCAGAGCATCCTCGGCTTTCTTGCGGTCTGTTATGTCTCTTGCGATCACCTGATAGCCGACGATTCTATCCGCCTCCACTATGAGCCTTACATTTTGGCCTATCCAAACCGTTTCCCCATACTTCGTCAGAATGGGGACTTCATAGTACGAACCAGGATGTTTCCCAACCGACTGCAATCCATAGAAAGTTTTTATTTGTTTCTTGTAATCCGTTGGAATCAAATCGAGATAATGTTTACCAATAAGTTCATCTTCCGAGTATCCGGTTATTCGCGAAGCGGCAGGATTGACGAGGCGTAAAATCCCCGTCGCGTCAGTTACGTATATGATGTCGTTAGCTTTCTCCACAACTTCACGGTATCGGGTTTCGCTCGCGCGCAACGCCTCTTCCATCTTCCGGCGCTCGGTAATTTCCCTGGCCGTGCCCTGAACCCCAATCGGTTTCCCGTCCTTCTCGATTATTCGACTAGTAACCTCGACCCATCGCGGTGTCCCGTCTTTGGCGCGAATCAGCAATTCGTAAGGACCGGTTGTCTCAACGCCGTCTTCTTTCTTCCTGCGGAATTGCTCTTCAGTCTCAGCCAAGTGATCCGGATCCGCGATATCCCTGAAATGAAGCGTCAGGAACTCTGCGGAGCTATAGCCCAAAAGCCTCGTCCCAGCCTCGTTTATCGAGGTGTAATAACCTTCCAGATCATGCGTGTACATCATGTCAGAAGCGTTCTCGAAGAGGTCTCTGTACCGCTTTTCACTTTCGAACAAGGCCGCTTCGATCCTCTTGCGGTCGGTAATGTCAAGGCAATATTCTATAACCTGTACGACGGACCCATCCTGGTCGAAAATGGGGTACGCATGAATTTCCACGTACTTGATACCGCCGTCCTCGTCGTAATGAGCATGCTCCGCCACCACCGCCTGCCCTGTCCTTTTAATTTCTTCCACAGGGCAAATGTGGTTGGCTCCGCTGCAAGGTTCCCCTCGTTCATGAGCGGCCGAATAGCAGGTCGAACCGGGGCAATAGCCGGCTGACACCGCAGCAGAATTCGCGGTATGGATAATGTAATCATCTGAATTGATGATGTAGAGAGGGTGAGTCAATGCCTGCAGGACGCTGTTCAAGAATTTATTTTGACGTTGAATCTTTTCTTCTACCTGTTTTCGCCGTGCGACTTCTCGACTGAGTTCAACGTTATGTGTTTGTTTAAGAAGAAGACGCTTCTTTTCGCCGGTCAAATCTTCAACCAGCACCAGTACTAGCCTGTCCTTTCCCATTCTAAGGGAACGAAAGCTCATACGCGCCCAGATTCGGTTTGTGCCAATCTTCAGTCGCGCTTCAAAGACTCTAGGTTTCCTGAGGGAGAGCACGTCTTTCAGCAACTCCTTTGCCTTCTTGGAGGTGGAAGGCACCGGGAAGAGCGAAGAAAAAAGACCTTCCTCGAGCTCCCCGCAAACGGCACCGATCCTTTCGCAGGCCTGGTTAGCAAAAGTAACCCGGTATGAATGGTCGATCAGGAGTGCGGGTATAGGTAAAGCTTGCAGCAGCTTGCCGAATGTGGTCGCAGGAACTTGTCCGAGTTGAAAGCTGCCTGAAGGGGTTAGGTCCTCGGCGAGCAAGTTGTTCAGTTCAATTGTTTCTGTATCTTCTTCATCCACGGTGCTCAACGATAGGAGATCCTTATCATCCATTATTCATCCTCAGTGAGACCCTGGTTTAGACTACAGCAACAATTTTCAGCCGTTGTGAATTATTATTATACCATTTTTTGCCTTTTTGCAATTTCCCGCACGGCCGGAGATCGTCGCGATTCCCATCGTGCAGTATCCAGACAGCGGCATTCACTATTTCCAGGTCAGGATGTTCAGTGAAAACAGCATGAGTATAATAAGCCATGAGCTCTGAATACTGGTTTGCAGCAACTGCGACCAGCGCGGCCTGTCTCTGAGCCAGATCAATGCTGTTACAACAAGCCAGAAAACTGCAAGATAAGGCCATCCCTGGCAGTAACCCAGCCACTGGCCATACAAACCTGCAATATGAAATAACAACAATTCGCCAAACGATTTCATTTTCGATCCTCCTTGGTTTATGGTTTGGCCTCTGTCCGGTTCATGGGTCCGGCCGGGAGGTGTGCTCTCTCATTTCGCAAGTATTATCGCGTATTGCGCGATCTTAAGAAACAGATGTGTTGCAACGGCTCGCAGAGCCTATGCGACTCCTGCTTCAAATGTCTTCCAAAAAAGCGCTCCATCTGATTAATTAGACTATGGTACCTGCACCTTTGATCCTGCTTTTGTGCGTGGTGCCGTGATGAAGAATTGACGAAGAGGTGGCTCGTAATGCTCAGATCTAAGGCCAAAGAGACCAGGTCGGCAGGCAGATTCCTGAGAACCCGAATGGGTTTGAAAAGATCCAAGAAGATCGGCCTGCCCCCGGGCACGCTGGTTCATGTTGGAGAAAAGCATGTTGACAAGGTCAAGATTTCGGTCATCGACTACAGCCAAACGTCTTTCCAGCAAAAAGAAATAACGAATATTTCCGAACTGGAGCCATTCAAGGAAAGTCAAACGACTAGCTGGATCAATGTCGAGGGTATCAATGACGTGACTGCCGTTGAGGCTATTGGCGGCTTGTTTCATTTACACCCACTCGTGCTCGAGGATATTGTGAATGCCACTCAGCGGCCAAAAATAGAAGACGCCGAAGATTACCTCTTCATTGTTTTGAAAGTGCTCTATTATAGCGAAGAATCAGACGAGATGGCCTTGAGGCAACTCAGCCTGGTGCTCGGCCCCACCTTTCTGCTCACCTTTCAGGAAGGACCAGGAACTCTGTTCGATTCGGTGAAAGAAAGATTAAAGGACGGCAATGTGCGCATAAGGAAGAGCGGACCCGATTACCTTGCTTACTGCCTCATTGATACTGTTGTTGATAACTATTTTGCCGTCCTGGAAAAGCTAGCCGAAAAAATAGAAGCGCTGGAAGAGGACGTGGTAACGGACCCCAGCCGCCAGACCTTGCAGGAAATCCATGGATTGAAGACCGACATGATCTACCTTCGCAAATCAATCTGGCCCTTGAGAGAGGTGGTCAACACATTGGGACGCGGAGAATCCGCACTGATCAAAGACGCTACACTGCCATATCTCAGAGACGTTTACGATCACACCATTCACGCAATTGATACTATGGAGACACTTAGAGATATAATTTCAGGCACGCTGGATATATATCTATCGAGTGTGAACAATAGGCTGAACGAAATTATGAAGGTTCTGACGATAATCGCCACGATTTTTATGCCGCTCACATTCTTGAGCGGATGGTACGGTATGAATTTCAAAGACATGCCGGAACTTGCCTGGCGTTGGGGCTATCCTATGGTAATAGGTATTGCTATCATAATGGCAACCGGCATGTTCGTTTATTTCAAGCGCAAGAACTGGCTGTAATTTTGTGGAGACCGCCCCAAACTCTTGCTTGAATCCTATGGCTTCTATGCTCGGAAGCTGCGGACTGGCCGGGTTGACAAAGGTTTGATCGCAGTATATATGAAGCGTTCTAATGGCGGAGGACACATGAAGATATCATTGTACTTATGGTTTGCCGTAATCGGACCTCTAGTTGTAGCAGCAACCGCTTCCGCTGGAAACAAGCAGATAGTAGGCTGGGTAGAAAAAGCTCGAATCTATCCGGGCAATCTGGTCCTTCAGGCCAAGATGGACAGCGGTGCGGACAATTCATCCCTTAACGTGCCGCATCTTGTTGAGTTCGAACGTGATGGGTTCGGTTTGAGTTAACCGGCAATTCGGAGCAAACCGTGCTCATCGAACGAAAAGTGTTGCGCACGGCAAAGATAAAAAGGCACAGAGAGGTGCGTCAGAAACGGCCGGTCGTCCACTTGGGAATCTGCGTAGGCAACTATTATCAAGAAGCTGAAGTCAATCTCGTGGACCGCAGTAATTTCAAATATCCATTGCTCATTGGTCGAAGTTTTATGAGGGACAGGCTGCTAATAGATCCTTCTGCACAGTTTACCCTGGAACCCGTCTGCGGGGAGCAACCGAGCGTTGAATAAATTCCATCTCTACCTCTTAGCTTTAGTGCTCACGGCTCTAGGTTTGGGACTTTTCGCTTACAAAGCGTACTTCCTGGGCTTCCCATTGAAACCTCGAACTAAAGTCCAGGTGTGGAATGTCGAGGCGCGTATCAGTTTCGTGGCGCAAGACAAACCCGTTAAGCTGTCGATGTTCATTCCCAGCAGCACGAAGCGCTTTGCTCTCGCTGACGAACACTTTATATCGAGCGGCTATGGTCTGGTGGCGTCCGTGGAAGACGGCAACCGGAAGGCTGTGTGGTCAATTCGCCAGGCTCGCAAAGAACAAAATATCTATTACCAGGCAGTCGTGCGAGCGGTGCGTACCAAGGCTCCCAGGATAGAAGAAGAAACCCCGACGCTTACAAACCCTGGCTTTGAGGGCCTGAGCCTCGAAGCTGCAAAATCGCTTATTGCTGAAATAGAAGCCAAGTCCGCGGATACTCAAACCTTGGTGGCAGAGCTTATCAAGAGGCTGAATCAAGTTAAGCCCGATGATAATGTAACCTTACTTCTGGGTCCGAAGCCGACTTTTCCTACGAAGATGGAACTGGCCGTTCGACTGCTGGCCCTTGCTCGCTTACCTGCCAGAGTGGTGCAGGGAATTCGTCTTCAGGAAGAAACACATGATTTCTCAAAAAAAACCAACCTATTGCATTGGCTGGAAGTCTATGACAAGAAGCAGTGGCTCTCCTTTGATCCTCTAAGGGGTAAGTCTCCGGTGCCGGATGACTGGCTCCGATGGTGGAGCGGACCACAGAACCTGGTTCACTTGGAAGGCGGGACCAAGCTCAACACGGTACTATCAGTTAGCCCTAAAGTGGAAGAAGGGATCTCAGCAGCGGTTTTGCGCGGAGAAATCTCTAAACCGCTCTTATTGAAGCTTTCTCTATTCAGTCTGCCAGTGAACACTCAGGCCGTTTACCGAGTCATGCTGCTCGTTCCCGTCGGGGCATTTATCCTGGTAATATTGCGCAATATTGTAGGTATCAAGACCTTCGGAACCTTCATGCCGGTGCTCATCGCCCTTGCCTTTCGGGAAACCGGCCTTTTATGGGGGATTTTCTTCTTCACGCTCGTGGTTGCGGCTGGTCTGGCCATACGATTCTGTATGGAACGCCTCAAACTGTTGCTCGTACCGAGGCTTGCCTCTGTCCTCATCGTTGTTGTCCTTCTGTTGGCGGCCCTGAGCGTTTTGACGAACAGCGTCGGCGTCCATCGGGGGCTGTCCGTAGCCTTGTTTCCCATGGTCATTCTGACCATGACCATTGAAAGAATGTCTATTGTGTGGGAGGAGCGAGGCCCAGGAGAAGCCTTTGTGGCAGGATTGGGGAGCCTCCTGACCGCGGCTCTGGCGTTTGTAATCATAAACGTGAAATACATCGAGCACCTGGTATTTGTGTTCCCCGAACTGCTATTGGTCCTGCTGGCTGCGACCCTGCTCCTGGGACGCTACTCGGGCTATCGGTTAATGGACCTGTACCGATTCAGGGTGCTGTCTGAAAGCTGAGAGCAATGTTCCGGACTATCAGAGCGCTCAAGAAAAAAGGTGTGCTTGCCATAAACAAGCGAAACGCAGAGTACACCTTGAGGTACAATGCACGAAAGCTGTACCCGCTTGTGGACGACAAGCTGCGCACCAAAGAACTCGCTCAAGCGAACGGTATTGCGGTCCCCGATCTGTATGGAGTGATTGAAGTGGCCGGGCAGGTCCACGCTTTACCCGAAACCCTCGCAAATCGCACCGATTTCGTAATCAAACCTGCTCATGGAAGCGGCGGCGAAGGGATCTTGGTCATAGCAGACCGCGTGAAAGACATGCTTAAGAAGCATGACGGCCTGACAATAACCTGGGAAGAACTGAACCATCATGTCTTCAATGTGCTCAGCGGGTTATACAGTTTGGGAGGTCAACCTGACCAGGCGTTGATCGAGTATCGAGTCGAAGCCTCGCCGGTGTTCGAGGGAATCAGCTATCGGGGCGTGCCCGACGTTCGCATTATTTTGTTCCTGGGAGTTCCCGTGATGTCTATGGTTCGCCTGCCAACCCGAAAGTCGGACGGGAAAGCCAATTTGCATCAGGGGGCTGTAGGCGTGGGCATCGACATCGCTACAGGGACCACTACGGCAGCGGTCCTGGGAAATGAGATAGTGACCCATCATCCGGACACTGGTCAGCCTGTGACCGGCCTGGCCCTCCCCCACTGGGATGGTCTGCTGAGGCTGGCTGCACGGTGTTTTGAACTGACGGGCCTGGGATATCAGGGCGTCGATATAGTGCTAGACAAGGACAGAGGGCCTCTTATTCTCGAGTTGAATGCCCGTCCCGGCCTGAACATTCAGATAGCAAACAACACCGGCCTTTTATTGCGCCTGGGGCTTGTAGAAGAGCACCAGGTTGAATTAAAGACTCTTGAGCAGCGTATCGCTTTCGCCAAGCAATATTTCCGCGCAGGCAACGTTTCCCAAGATTGAATTGTGGCGAAGTGTTTCCAGCTTCAGACGTAAGTGATTGTGGTCACTGGGGGTTCACGCCGCATAGGTGAGAAAGTAACGCTTTCCAGTTTACGTCCCGAAGGGACGATCCGATAATAGACTTGCTATTTATAGCCGGTTTCGGGCACCGACCAACCCTTGCGAGTCCCGTGGCGACGCCAGAGAGTTCGACACGGCTTCAGCCCTTCCTATTGGCCTCTGAAGAAATTGGTTTGGGCGTGGATCATGTTCTCGGCGATAAATCGCCGGGCTTCTTTCTGAGGTTCCTACCGGAACAGCATGGGACACTTGTTTTGACGCTTGGGGGTTCGTGAGGTGAACGCCGCCCACGACTCGGCTACGTGCTTGAACGCGGCTGAATTGCGCCCTCCTAGGGTTTGCCGTCCCCGCCTTGCCAGGTACCGGCGACAACGATGATGCGGGCGGCTTCACGGCCGGTTTGCGAACCGATGTGGCGACTCTTGAGGCTGTAGCCGTCGGTGTAAGCGTTTTTCGAGGACCGGCTTGCTTGCCCTGAGCAGAGGGCTGAGCCCAGTTCGACGTCATCCCGACCGCAGAGTCTTTTTCATCTCCCTGTCCCCCGCTCGGATGGACGCTCGCCCCATTGAAGCCGAGATGCTTTAAGTCAACGCCCAGATCAATGCGATAGACGCGTTGAGGCTCAGTCCGCTTGGCAACCTTCAAGACGATCACCCCATTGACCTCCTCCGCGGATTTTATGAGCAGCTCCGAACCGTCCGCACAAATAATATCTTGGTCGGATTGCGGACGAACGGCATTGGGGCGTTTGGCAAAGGTCTTTGCAGGTTCGGCTTGGACCTGCGCTCGTGGCTGAGCCTGCCAGTCTCCGAGCAGAACGATAATGTAGTTGTCTATTTCGCGGATCTTGTGATCAGGAACAGGCGCGGTCCCGAAATCCAAAGCCACCTGCGCGCCGGAATGGGTCTTGGCTATTCGGACCTGTAGAGCCGAGTCTTTGTCCAGACCCAGGATTTGCGGCTTTTGGGCCAGGGTCGCATTGGGAATGTCTACTACCAATCTCGGAGGGTGAACCGTGACAGCGGCGGTGTGTTCTGCAATTCTGCCATTAGTCTTTATCGCCACGCGCCGCAGGTCGGGCGAGACACTCACCTCACTGATCGTATTCAAGGCGAAAACCGTGGAGGCACAAGGTGTGGCAGAAACTGTGCATACGACAAACACGACCAGAATGCTGAATTTCGTCCCGGGAATCACTACAACCTCCCACGGCCCTTTCCGGACCACTGAGCGCTTCTACACAATTCCTCCGCTATCTCTTGGATCACCGAGAAAGATCCTGGTAAGAGATCTGTACAAAAGCGCTGCTTATAAGGCCAGACGAATCTTCGAGGGCAACAACTCCTGAGAGATAGCCGAGCTTGGTGCGATACTATCATACGGAGGGACATTAAGTCAACTAATTCTGTAAATACAATTTATTATCTATAAAATATAATGTAAATTAGAGGAACTCTAGTTTCCCCCTTGGGCCGCCTGCCCCCCAGGACCCTTGGAAGGTGGTTCGATTATTTCACAGGCCTTGCCCGGCTCTTCTTCGTACAAGTGCTGCTGGAGGCGAGCTGGAGGGATCCTTTTGACAACCAGGAAGGGTTCCAGTTGTTCCGAGTCATAGTTGAAGATGTACTGCTTCAGTTCAATAAAACCATCGCCCCGTTCATATAGAACAACCCACCATTCGTGTTCTCTGACCGAGTAGCATATTTTGATCTGCTCCACGAGGGGGGAAGCTTTGGCCATTTCCACAGCCGCGTTCCGGACTTTTTGGTCTTCCCATTCCTTTTTTACGGTCCCGGTTCGTTTCGCAGGCGATGGAAGAGGTTCGGCCGCTTTTCCTTTTGCGCCTGCAGGGACAGGTTTCTCCTCAAAAGGGTTGTCGGTCTTCGAGGCCGGGCTTTGCTCAGAGCTTTCATATTTGTTGAATTCGTTATCGGGAGGTGCTGTAGGTAGTGAAGTGGGCTCAGCGCTTGGAGGTATAACAGGTTTGATGAGAGCCCCTTTACCGGGCTGGATTGCCGATTGAGGTGCCTGCGACTCTTGAATCGGAGTATCGGCTCTTCTAATGGCTTCCTGGGATGGAACTACACATCCGAAACCAAACAGCGCTCCAATCGCCAACAGACCTGCTGCCAGAACCCCACGCGTCATAGAGTTTGTGCTTCCCTCTTTTATATACGAATTCGGGTGGCCGCGCTTACCGAAACAGACACGCGTCAGAAGCGTCGGGCCATCGCGTCAGGGGGTATACTTAGTCCGATTTTTTTGCCGTGGCTAGAGAAAAATGGACGCTAAGCAACCATTCGCCTACGGTGGGCGCTTAGGAAGATACGGAACGTCCCGCTCATAACAATGGGCTTTCCGTGGGTGATTTCAAGAGCGTGGTTTATGGCTGATCCTGGTAGATCTCCTCACCTACCAAGTGCACGGCCTGACTGCGCTTTGAGGACTTGCCAGGGTCAGCTTCAGCCTTTGTCACTTCTTTGACAGCGCACCGGTATCACGGAGAAAACTATAGGAAGCAGAGAAAAGCCCGAAAAATATCCCTCCGCGAACTGTGAGGTCACCTACGCGCTGGCCTTTTTGGACGGGCCTTTCTCTCCGAAGCCGGAAGGCTCTTAAAATCCTTCTGCCTGGATGTGAATCCTGGCGGCACCAGTATATTGAGCACCTGGAGGAGCCGCCGGATTGCAACCCGGAGACGCTATCTTCGGAAGGACCTTGGGAATAGGCCCCCGATCCAGACCCAACTGGTTGGCCACAGCATCATAGACGTACCTGAGAAGTCCGAACGCGTGGGAAGCAGTCGGAAGACTCAACATTGCCACCAAGATTCCTATCAAAATTTTCGTTTTCATTAGTAGTTTCCCACTATCATTTTATACTATTAAATATATTTTTTAATGTAAAATGTCAAGATTAATCTAGGCCAGTCTTGCCTCATTACCCCGCAGACGGACTGTTATCGGATTTTGCCGTATCTGTGCGGCCCAGGCGCACATGGCGGAGGACAGTATGGAGGGGGAGGAGGCCCATACGTCAGATAATGCGGAGGAATGCGGCAGGGATACGTCGGGGCTGTGCACAAGAAGTACCAGGCTCCGTGCTCTTTCATACCCATCAGGGCTGGATCCAATGGAGGCATGGTACCGGCCACCGGGCCACCGGCATGTGATGAGCTACACAAATACAGGAGCGTGATAATGGTAACCAAGACTGCTGCGGAAGTCTTCATTTTAAAACCCCGTCCATTATTTCAGAGTAATATAAGATGATTATATCAAAATCAGAAATTATTTTCAAGTATTTATATCCTCTACAGCAAGAACCATTGACAACCCGGTGTAAACATACGTTAACTTGTTCACAAACACCTCAGATATCCCCTTTGCGCGCCTCCATTCTCCGTCCTTGCAGAAAAACTCCCCCATATTACTTTACTGCGTGATTGCGCCGGCACCTTGCGTGCTTTATGCTCTGACAGCACTGCGCTTTCAACAAGTAGCCCGCTGGCCAGTCGGCCAATGAGAAGGAGCAAGCATGGAGTGGCCGTTGTTTGTGGTGAAAAATTTCATAGGAAGAGCTCTCAACCCCGTATTCATTTCACTGTTGCTTTGTCTCGCCGGAGCTGTTCTCGGCGTGCTGAGGCCGAAGAGAAGGTTCGGCTCCATCCTTGTATTGTGCGGGGCACTGCTGTTGTTCGTCATGTCTGCTCCCCTGACCGGCGCTCTGCTGATACATTCACTCGAACTCAAGGCAGGTCCTTACGCAGATCCGGCGGAACTGGCGCGCAAAGGTGTAAAGTGGGTTGTGGTACTCGGGGGAGACCTCCGTGGAGGGGATTTGTCGGAGGCCGATCGCGTCGCCTCCAGTTCGCTTGTCCGAGTGATGGAAGGGATACGGTTATGGAAAAGAATGCCTGACAGCAAGCTGGTGCTTTCAGGCGGGACCTATTCGCCACGAAAGATGGCCACCGGTATGGGTATGGCCTTACTGGCGCGTGAGTTGGGGGTTCCCCAGGACGCGATTGTGGTGGAGGGTGGATCCTGGGATACTGAGGACGAAGCGCGGTTTCTGAAGCCGGTTCTTGGGGAAAACAGGTTCGCACTCGTAACTTCAGCCTACCACATGAGACGATCGCTCTTGAATTTCACGCGATTGGGTCTGGCCCCCATTCCCGCGCCGGCGGATTTTATGACCAAAGACTTCTTGCCGAGAATCGGAGCCATTATGCCCTCCCCAAGCGCTCTGGAATTGTCCCAAATTGCGATCCACGAATATCTCGGGACCTCGTGGTTTGCTATAAAGAGCTTCTTTTCATCCCGTTAGCGCGGTGTCGACACAATTCTTGGAGATTGCAACAGGGTTGAGGCGGGCAATCGAAAAGATCATCGGGGCGAAGGCGCCGAACAACGGGCTTTCAACACGGTTTTCACGGCAGAGAGTTGCTGATTCGCCTCTTCAAGCTCAAGTTTCTCGACTTCCGTGAGTCCTGAAAACAAGCTCTTCTCACGTTTCTTGAGCGCATTGACTTTGCGTAACAAGTGAACCAGCCTCATCGTCAGATCAGCGCAACTAGCAGTCACAAAATCTTGTTCCTCCCCCCTTATGGCTACGGGTGGCCCAGGGGGCAGCCGCTTATTTTCCGAGCGAGTGTCAGATGGTGGGGGGATTCTCCGCACCCGGTCCTTCAATTCCTCAGCGGTGTAGGCCAATCTGATCCGCGGAGGCTGAACATAGCTCAACTCGCCTTTGCGAGAAGCGTCCTCATCGGCGAGGAGTTTCCCACCGGTAAGTCGGGGGACACTCAGTTCCATGCCGTCCAGGCGATCAACTGCCCCGGATGAGCCTGCTGTGAACCAAAGAAAGAGCATAATTCCGATTGATGCGATTTTTCTTATCATAGGAACCGTCTCTGTGTCCGGATGATCCCTATCCTTTTCTTCGATGCATTCCGCTCCTGAACCATACCACAGGCGCGCTTAACACATAAGACGAACAGATCCTTGTAAAGGATACTATCCATTTGGTCAAGGTCTGTCCCTGTCATTCCGGTCGAAGCTGTGGTCCGGAAGCTCTTCAATTCCGGATGTTGGAGGGAGTACGGCACCGTCGAGTTCTGCATGAGACCAGATCAGCCACTCGCACCTTGTCCCATGACTGCAAGATATTATCGCTGGAGATCTTTGTCAGGTTAAGAGTTTCTTTCGTAAATATCATGAAGTATTAGGCAGTTGCCTTTAAGGGAACCAAAAATAGCGCTTGACCAATTTGTCTATTTACAATTATTCATTAATTATGATATGATATGTACAATGATTAATATCATGATTCAGAGAAAGTTTTCATTGTGTTGAATTTATGTAGGATATACCCTAGACTTTGGAAGCTGGTCGCAACCTGCCTTGTCGGCCTCGTTCTGGGAGGATGCATCGGCTTGATACCCTCTCCTTTCAGGCCCTCTCCCGGGCCGCAAAAGGCCCCACAGGCCGAGGACCTTACCGAAGCCTTTGACATCGTGTGTCGTAACTTTCGGCTTGGGCCTGACGACCAGCTCGGAGTTCTCTTTCAGACTGAATGGAATATCCCCGTCGGCTCCTACAAACTGGACACGCTCGATCAAATCTCCATCAAGTTCATTCTTGATCCCCAGCTCAACGAAACAGTGACTATCCGGCCCGATGGCATGATCACGCTCCAAGCCATCGGAGAGGTCCAGGCCGTAGGTCTGACCCCGGACCAACTTGCTAGAAAGATCGAACAGAAATTCCTGGAAGCTCGCATATTCAGTAAGGACGAAACACGTGGAGAGTTGAAGAATTACCGGCTGGTTACAGTTCATGTGAATACCTTTTACGAAAAGGTCAAGAAGCTCACTGACTCTCTCACCACCCTCACGGGTGGCAGCCAGACCGCAATCACGGTAAAGCCTGATGGGACCATCGACCTGCCTCTTATCAACGAAAGGATTATGTGCGCGGGCCACACCGTCAGTGAGGTGGAGAACACCGTCAATCGGTTGTACAGGGCAGGGCCGCTGGAGCATGTAGTAGCCTCGGTCTCGCTCGGAGCAGCCAAGTCCCGCAAGTTCTATGTTCTCGGCGAAGTTGGCTCTCAGGGAGCCATACCTTATACTCAGCCCATCACAGCTTTGCACGCGATCGCTATGGCAGGTGGCCACAATCCGCTCACCGCGGACCTCACAAGTGTCATCCTGATATCCAAAAACATTTACGGCAAGCCTATCGGTCGTAGATTGGATTTGAAGAGAATTCTTGATGTGGGAGATTTGGGAAGCAACATCATGATCAAACCCTATGACGTGATCTACGTCCCAAGGACTTATATCCAGGACCTGAACACTTTTATCAACCAGTACCTCAACGCTATTACCAACATCAAAGCCTTTGCGGACAATCTGCGGGGCAGTTGACGCGGGCAGCGCGTTCACAGCGCGCTGCTTATAATTTCCGGTCCTCAATTCATGCCGGAGAGAGCAGTCCTCACCCGCCCTCGGCTGGTCACACTGGGACGCTGACAGCAACCATCCCTGCCAAATTGATTTTCTCCCGAAGTTAGGCTATACGAAGGTTTCCAACATGGCACAGGCTGCCAGGGGATCTACAACATGGATACCCGTCTCACGGTGTGAGCCGAATAACGTTGTGCTTCTCGACATTTGCCGCCATTTTCAACCTGTGTGGGGACTAGTGTAGTGTCATCATGATGTCTTGACAGTGGGTCACGGTAGTATTACAACCGGGTCCATGAGAAACAAAGCCGAGCCGTTGTCGATGAGTAGCGAGCAGCGAAGCCAGTTGGAGGCGTGGGTC
>Ga0326727_10016821_pt1 | contig 15334 bp, 18 predicted proteins | sample MB2enrmetagenome_FD_207643 | JGI IMG/M metagenome (GOLD analysis project Ga0326727, IMG submission 207643) | Lab enriched peat soil microbial communities from McLean, Ithaca, NY, United States - MB29MY | ecosystem: Environmental > Terrestrial > Soil > Wetlands > Peat | place: USA: New York... | reverse complement strand
AACATGGGTCAGGGAGCAGAGATCGGCGGGCCGGGAACCATCGCCCTCGTCACTCGGTCCAGGGCGGCCTTCCAACCACTATCGATCCGGCCCGTAAATTCGGATTACGGGTGCCCCATCCTTTCCGCGTTTCTGTGCGGAAAGGGTGGGACAGCATGAGACCATTTGAGGGCCGAATCACTAACCACTAACCACTGCCTCTAAACCCTTTCCCATCTAGATTCTGGCCGTAAGTGATTCAAATGAAAGATTTTGTTCGATTTGCTGAAGGCTAAGCAAAAGAAAAAAAAGAACTTATTTACAGAGACCGACCAGGGGCACCCGTTTTTTGTGGTGAGTTGAGAGAGGTGGGTTGGAGTTTGTGCGATCCCCGGTCCCTCCGCCGCGGCGGACGAGGGACCGGGGGCACCCATTCATTTGTGGTTTATTGGAGCTGGGACGCCCGTCTCGCTGAGAGAAGCGGAGCAAAGCAAAAGAGCCGGGGAGTTTTCCTCGGCTTTTTGGATTCGAGAACGGAGGGAGCAATGCGGTGGTGCGGAGGTTAGAGCGCCTTCGAGAAGTTGCGGCGGAGGCGGCCGGCCAGGGCGGCGATGCCGGTTCCGAGGAGCAGAAGGCTGCCGGGCTCGGGAACTGGGCTGCGCGAGGAGTTGCCCAGGATTTCGAAGGTTTCTGAATTTGAGCCGACGCCGAAGTGTCCATTCACGTCGCCAAAGGCGTTTTCCCATGCGACGGAGGGTCCGTTTCCGATGTCCCAATAGGCAGAGCCGCTGTTCGCCGTGACCGCATCCTGGAGGGTGAGCCAGTAGGTGGTCCCAACCGAGACCGGCAGGTCGGGGATGGAAATGGTCGCCACATCGATGGAGTATCCGCCATGGCTCGAAATGGGCGCTCCGACCAGGGATGTAACGTTGGCTGTCGTGCCGGCTGCGCTACCGGTGGCGTTGAATTCTTCTTCTGCAATGTTGGTGGTCCCGATCGACCAGTTCACGCTGGTTAGAGCATCTCCCGGAGCAAGCCACACATCGAAGGCGACCCTGTCGATGGTCGAATTCGACGCGACATCGAAGGAATCCGATACCACAAATCCGCTGTCGATGGTCCAGGCGACCCAGATGTTATCGGCGTTGAATCCTGAACCGGATATGTCGGAGATGGGGCCGGTGTTGTTGTATAAGGTGGAGTCGGCAACCGCGGGAACGGCGGTAAGCGCGGCGATGAGGCAGAGGAATCGCGATGCGAGAAGCAGTTTCTTCATGATTCGACCTCCGTGCAAGTATCCGGGCCTGAGCTGCCTGCAGCATGGCTGTGACGGGCGCGAGAATACCCGCGGGAACTGGCCCGAAGCCAGACACCCGCCGGCGATGCGCAGTTTGCGCGCCGACACACACAAACCGTCAGATTGCCCAGGGGAAGCACTTGCACCCTTACACCGGTTGCAATTTGTAAGCCACCGGCGAGAGATTTCATAGCATTGAAAGACGATAGCTTATGCGATCACTCATGCTCGCCCGTGGCATGAAAGTGCAAGTGATTGCGCTGGAGATGGGTAAATCATTTCTGTTTGTGGGCACTCTTGTGGGCCTGAGGGCGGGTGCAGCCGCATTTTCGTGCGGGGTTGAGTTTGCGAAGAGCGACCGCGGGTGCTTCGGCTGCGCTCGGGGTGAGAATGGCACGAACTGCTTCCATTCGGCGGCCGGGAACGCGGCGGGTTGCGGCAGGCATCTGCGCTTGTGGCGGGCATGCCGCCGGCCAATCTCCCGAGTTTTGGGAACCGAGGGCCTCTACTGCGCGTATCCTTATTGCGATTGCGGGAGGAAGATATGTTTTGCAGCGGATGCGGTCTGACATTGGAAGCTGGGCAGGGGTTTTGCCCAAAATGCGGACGGCCTGCGACGCCGATGACGCCGCCGGTTGCGCCCATGCCCGGCATGGAATACGAACTGGCGCGCTATGCAGGCAAGGTGCGGGTGCTCGGCATCCTGTGGCTGGTCTATGCAGGGGTTTCGCTGCTGCTCGGCATTGCTGCGATGAGCTTCGCGCGGGCATTCTTCGCCGGCGGTTTTGGCCCCTGGGCAAACGGTCACCCAATGTTCCCCGGCTGGTTCGGCCCGGCGCTCATTCACTTTGCGTGGATCATGCTTTCGCTGCGCGCCATTGTCTGCGCCATCGCCGGATGGGGTTTGCTCGAACGCGCGCAGTGGGGACGCATCATGGCCATCATCGCCGCGGTGGTTTGCCTGATCAAGATTCCCTTCGGGACTGCGCTCGGCGTCGCCACGCTGGTGATCCTGCTTGGCTACCGGAATTCGACGCTTTACGACAGTCTGTGAAAAGCAGCTTCTAGCTGCTAGCTCTTAGCTTCTAGCTTGTTCGTGCTGATTGGGGCGGTTGCGGATCAGCGTGAGTTATTCAGCGGATCACTGGAGCGGCATTTTCGCGCGGGCTCCCACGCTGAGCACGGCCAAGTTAACGGCTAAAAGCTAATAGCTAGAAGCTGTCTTACAATCGTTGCATGACTTTTCCAGCCCAGCGGATGCGGCGGATGCGGCGGACGGAGCCTTTGCGCGCCCTGGTGCGCGAGACCGCCATTGAGCCTGGCGACCTCGTCTATCCGCTTTTTATTTGTGCCGGCAAGGGCGTGCGTAATCCCGTCGGTTCCATGCCCGGTGTCTTCAACCTCTCTGTGGACGAAGCCGTCTGCGAAGCCGAAGAGGCCGCGCAGTTGGGTATCGGCGGATTGCTGCTTTTCGGCCTGCCCGAGGCGAAAGACGACCAAGGCACCGGCGCATGGGAGGAAAACGGCATTGTGCAGCAGGCGTTGCGGGCGCTGAAGCAGACGCCGGCGGCCAAGAAGCTGGTGCTGATCGCCGACGTCTGTCTTTGCGAATACACCAGCCACGGACATTGCGGCGTGGTGGTCAAGTCGGGCGATGACTTTAATATCGACAACGACCCGACTCTGGAATTATTGGCGCGCACAGCGGTGAGCCAGGCGCGGGCCGGCGCGGATGTGGTGGCTCCCAGCGACATGATGGACGGCCGCGTGGGAGCGATCCGCAAAGCGCTCGACGCGGCGGGCCTTGCGCAGACGCCCATCCTTAGCTACGCGTCGAAGTTCGCCTCGGCGTTCTACGGTCCCTTCCGCGAGGCCGCCGGCTCCGCGCCGCAGTTTGGCGACAGGCGCAGCTATCAGATGGATGGGGCGAATCTCAGAGAGGCCATGCGCGAGATCGATCTCGACATCGAGGAGGGCGCGGACATGATTTTGATGAAGCCCGCCATGCCCTACCTCGACGTGGTGCGCGCCGCGCGGGAGCGTGTCGATGTGCCCATCGGCGCATACCAGGTCTCCGGCGAGTACTCGATGCTGCAGGCGGCCTTCGAAAGAGGCTGGCTCGACCAGAATCGCGCCATGATGGAGTCGCTCGTGGGCATGCGGCGCGCGGGCGCGGATTTTATTGTGACCTACTTTGCCAAGGATGCGGCGAAGCTGCTGGGTTAACGACTCTGGGCTATTCTTTGAAGAAGGGACCAGATAGTCGAAGCCCCGTCGACGAGGAGAGCGCGAGGGAGTGCAACGATGACTCACCTGGAATTGTTAAAACAAAAGCACGCGGAAATCCTGCGCATCGCTGAAAGGTATGGCGCGCACAACGTGCGTATTTTCGGCTCCGTCGCGCGCGCAGAAGCCGACGAGCAAAGCGACATCGACTTTCTCGTGGAGATGGAGCCAGGCAGATCGCTCCTGGACTTGGGCGGTATGCAATCGGAATTGGAGGCTGCTCTTGGCCGCGCGGTGGATGTCGTGACCGAAAAGGGCCTGAAAGCGCGCATCCGCGCCCGGGTGCTCAGGGAGGCAATTCCGGTTTGAGAGACCCCGCCGAGCGTTTGCGCGACATCGTAGAGGCCATCGCGGCTATCGAGCGCCACTGCAACTGCGAAAAGCGAGGGTTCGAGAGCGACGAATTGCTGCAAGCGTGGTTCGTGCGTCATCTCCAGATCATCGGAGAAGCAGCCAGAGCCATTCCTGAAGAGGTCCGTTCGCTCGTGCCGGAGGTTCCCTGGCACCAGATTGCGGGAATGCGCAACGTCCTTGTGCACGGATACTTTGAGATAGATACCGACCTTGTATGGGATGCGGCGACCCGCGATGTCCCAGCCTTGAAACCCGCTATTAAGCGCCTGCTTGCAACCCTGGATTCCGCATCTTGAAGGAGCGCGTTCCATGAAATCTTTTTTCGCGGCGGTGGCAGCAGCGCTGCTATGCGCGGCTGCTGGCGCGCAGACCGCGCCTCAGGTCATTCCTCTGTGGCCGAACGGCGCGCCGGGGTTTGAGAGTCGCAGGAATCTGCCTGAAGAGGCACGGGACTATTGGGTGCGCCGGATCAACAATCCTACGATCACCGTCTTTCTGCCGCCGAAGGAGAAGGCGACTGGAGCGGCCGTCGTGGTGGCGCCGGGCGGCGCCTTTCGCGAGCTGGTGTATGTGAACGAGGGCGTGCACGCTGCCGAGTTCTTCAACAGTATTGGAGTGGCAGCCTTTGTCCTGAAGTATCGTTTGCCGGGCGAAGAGAACTCTCCTTATACGATGGAGAACGTGCGCCAGGATGCGTATCGCGCGATGCGGCTGGTGCGCGGCCGTGCGGCGGAGTGGCAGATCGATCCGCACCGCGTGGGGATGATGGGGTTCTCCGCCGGCGGCGCGCTGGTTTCGCTGGTGGCCTACGCGCCGGGCAACGGCGACCCCTCCGCGGCCGATCCCATTGACCGGCTGAACGGCAAGCCGGACTTCCAGATCCTCGTCTTTCCCGGCGGACCCGTGCCGAAGACGATCACCTCCGATGCGCCGCCGTCCTTCCTGATCGTGGCCAACGACGACGAGGACGGCTGCGACAAGGTGACGCTGAATATATTCGAGAAGCTGCGCGCCGCCGGCGTGCGCACCGAGGCCGTCTTCCTGGCCCAGGGCAAGCACGCCTTTAACATGGACGAGCGCCCCAACCTGCTGACCGTGATGCACTGGCCGCAGCAACTAGCCGACTGGATGCACGACAGCGGTTTGTTGACGCCATCGGAGGCAACAAGGCCAGCAGCCAATCCGTAGAATTTCGCGGCCAGCCGATTGATCGCAGCCTGCTTAGCCGCAGAAGCCGCAGAGCTGCTTCAGCTCCGTAGTCCCGAATCCCCGAAGTCGTGCAGGTTTCCCTTTCCCTGTCTGTCCGGCGTATACTCCGTGCAATCCTTCAACCTGTTCGCAGGAGCCCTTCACGATGAACTTCCGGCCCAGACAATTTGCAGCATCGCTGATTCTTCTCTCGGCCGCCCTGATTTGGGCCGCGCCGCCGCTCCACGCTCAGTCTGTCTCCGACAAGACGGATAAACTGGTTCGCCTGCTGAAAGAGGACGGCTTCGACTACCGCACCACGAGCGCGCCTTCGGTCTTCACCATTCATTTCGTGGGCGATCACCTGAAGGACATCAAGGTGATTCTGGCCATCGGCGACGATTCGGACAGCGACCTGGTGGTCTTTGTGACCGTGACCCCCAAGGCGACCATGCCGACCAACTCCGATTTCCGCTACAGGCTGCTCAAGTTCAATCACGAATTCGATCAGGTGAAGGTGGGCTTCGACAACGACGACGACCTGTCGATACGCATCGATGGCTCGATGCGTGTGGCCGATGCAACTTATCTCAGGGCCATCATCGACCAGGTGAAGAACTCATCCGACGAGATCTACGGCAAGATCCAGCCGTCGCTGCTGCCCTGAGGGGAGGAGCAGGCGATCGGTTGCGCTCCATCCTTTCCCCGGCGATTGGGCCAAAGGGTGGGATCGCACAAACTCTTGCGGGCGGGTCTCGATTCGCCCGCAGAGCGGCGCAGATTTTGTATTCGGGCTGCGCTGTGTTTTTCTAACTAGAACCTACCTATGCTTAAAAAACTCGAAGTCTATTTTGAATTTGCCCAGCTCGGAACCAACTGGCGCACCGAGATTCTGGCCGGTGTGACCACGTTTCTGACCATGGCTTACATTGTGCTGGTGAACCCGGCCATCCTGGCCGATGCCGGCGTTCCGTTGCCCGCCGTTACTGCGGCCACGTGCCTCTCGGCTGCATTTGGCTCCATATTGATGGGCATCGTGGCGCGCTATCCCATCGCGCTCGCACCAGGCATGGGGCTCAACGCCTACTTCACCTACACGGTTTGCCTGAAGATGCACATCCCGTGGCAGACGGCGCTGGGCGCGGTGTTTCTTTCCGGCATTATTTTTCTCGCCATCACCGCCGTCGGGATTCGCCAGATGATTCTGCGCGCCATTCCCCACCAGCTTTACGCGGCGGTCGCCGGCGGCATCGGCCTGTTCATCGCCTTCATCGGATTCCAGCACGCGGGCCTTATCGTTCGCGACCCGAACACTCTGGTTGGCATGGGCTCGATCCGCAATCCCACCACGTATCTCGCGCTCTTCGGCCTGCTTCTGATGACCGCGCTCGAAATCCGCAAGGTGAAAGGCGCCATCCTGATTGGCGTGCTCTCCGTGACAGCGCTGGCCTGGCCGCTGCACATGGTGCACTGGACGCAGTCGCCGGGCGGCCTGGGCGCACTGACCCAAACTGCCTTTAAGCTCGACATTCGCGGCGCTCTCGGCAAGGGACTGCTTGAAATCGTCTTCGTCTTTTTCTTCGTCGACCTCTTCGACAACCTGGGCACGCTGGTCGCCGTCACCAAGCGCGCGGGGCTCATCGCTCCCGACCACTCGATTCCCCGCTTGAATCGAATTTTGTTTGCCGACGCCACGGCCACGGTCTTCGGCTCGCTTACCGGAACCTCCACCGTCACCAGCTACGTGGAATCGACGGCGGGCGTCGCCGCGGGCGGCCGCTCCGGCGTTACAGCCATCGTCACGGGCCTCTTGTTTTTGTGCTCCGTGGTGGCCGCGCCGTTTATTGGCGCCGTGCCCTCGGCAGCCACCGCGCCCGCGCTCATATTGGTGGGCTCGCTGATGCTCTTCGCCATCACCGAAATCCACTGGCAGGACCCGCTGATTGCCGTCCCCGCATTTCTAACACTCGTCTTGATCCCGTTCACGTATTCGATTGCGAACGGCCTGGGCTTCGGCATCATTGCCTGGGCGGTTCTGCATTTGTTCGCCGGCAAAGCCCGCCGCCAGGACTGGCTGCTCTACGTGATGGCCGCCCTGTTTCTCGCGCGCTTCATTTACATGGGAGCGAATTAGAATACTTGCGATGGGTTTCTTCCATCGAAAGCAGGCTTCCATGCACTGGTCGAACTTCATCGCCATCTTCTTCGGCGGCGCATTCTTCTCGAACACCATCCCTCACCTCGTGAATGGCGTCTCCGGCAGTCCCTTTCAATCCCCTTTCGCCAAGCCGCCCGGCAAAGGGCTCTCTTCCTCGACCGTCAACGTGCTCTGGGGATTCTTCAACCTCCTGCTCACGTGGCTGTTGCTCTTTCGCGTTGCGAGCTTCGATCTGCGCAACTCCTGTCAGTTCCTTGCTGCCGCCGCGGGCGCTCTCGTTATGTCGCTGATCTCTGCGCGGGGATTCGGACGCTTCCATGGCGGCAACACGCCCACGGGAAAATCGGAATGAAGCGCCGGACGTGAACCTTTGGTAGTGAGTCGGTTTGAACAAAACTGCCCTTCAGGGGCTGAAGCCCCTGGTTTTATGCGCCTTTCGTGGCACGGCTGAAGCCGTGCCCTTTCGCGAAAACTTCAAACTGATCCACTACACATCCTTTCGATCCATTGCCAAAGAGTGAGAGACTGAGAAAGGTGGTTATCCACCGACCAGGCCGCTAGGCCGATCAAACCCATGCGCTTCCTTCGCAACCTCGCGCTTTTCGTCCTCGCGGCCGCGCCCACTCTCTTTGCCGCCGACTCCTACCGCGTCGTACACACCTATCCGCACGATCCCAACGCCTACACGCAGGGGCTGGTCTTCGTCGACGGGCATCTCTACGAGAGCACCGGGCTCAACGGCCGCTCCTCGCTGCGCATGGACGATCTAACGACGGGCCGCGTGCTGCAATCTGCGCCGGTCGCCCAGCAATATTTTGCTGAAGGCCTCACTGCGTGGGGCAGCACGCTGGTGCAGCTCACATGGCAGTCGCATGTTGCCTTTGTCTACGACCGCTTCAGCTTTCGCCTGCTGCGCACTTTCCATTACGACTGCGATGGCTGGGGCCTGACCGCCGACAGCAAATACCTCATCCTCTCCGACGGCACCGCCGAGATTCGTTTCTTCGATCCGGCAAATTTTCGAGAGGTGCGCCACATCGAGGTCAGCGATCACGGGCAGCCGGTGACCCAGCTCAACGAACTCGAATACATCCACGGCCAGATTTACGCCAACGTCTGGCACACCGACCGCATCGCGCGCATCTCGCCTGCAACGGGCCGGGTGCTGGGCTGGATCGATCTCACGGGCCTGTTGCCCGACGACCAGCGCTCCGATCTCGAAGCGGTTTTGAATGGAATTGCATACGACGCCGCGCACGATCGCCTCTTCGTCACCGGCAAACTTTGGCCCAAGCTCTTCGAGATCGAAGTCGTTCCCGCAAAGCCCAAGGTTGTTCCCGTCCATCACGCGAAGTAACGCGCCGGTCCCGCAGTCCCGAATTCCCGATCCGGTAGCAATTCGGAACCGGTCCTCCGCTAACTCGCCGTCATCACCGTCCCTAAACCCTCTGCCCGCGTATACTTTTCCGCAAAGGGTTGGCTTCACGATGGACGATTCCTCTTTCTTCATGCCGGGCTCCGGGCAAACCGCGGTTGTCTTAACCATTGTTCTCGCGTTTGCCGGCTACCTGGTTACGTTTTGGAGCACTCGGATGATGGCGCGCCGCGCGGACCGGCTGCGCCTGGTCAATCAGCGCCTCAACGAGTTCTACGGCCCGCTCTACGTGGCCACGGTCACGGGCAACATCGCGTACAAGGCGCTCTTGCAGAAGCAGGGCAAGACGCAATGCCATCCGATCCGCGACAAGGACCTTCCGGAGTGGATCTTGTGGATGAAGTCTATTTTTATGCCGCTGAACGACGTGCGGGAGAAGATCATCATTGAGAATGCGCACCTGATCGTCGAAGAGGAGATGCCGCAGTGCCTGCTCGACTTCGTGACCCACGTGGTGGGTTACAAGGCCATGCTCTCGAAGTGGGCCGAGGGCGATTACACCGAGCGCCGCTCCATGATCGGCTGGCCTCCGGAGTTCGACATCTACGTGGAGCGCTCCTACCGCGCGCTGAAGGCCGAGCAAACGCGCCTGCTGCACAACGCCCTCTGGCGCTGGTGGCGGCGGCTGACGAAGCGCAAAGCGAAGGAGCTGGCGGGCAACTGACGCGACAATTTCGTCCCGCCGCATTCCGCGGCGCGAAGCGAGTGGGCCGATTGGATGACGCCCCTCAGGGGCTAAAGCCCCAGGTTTTATGCGCCTTTTACGGCACGACTGAAGTCGTGCCCTTTCACGAAACCATTTATGAAACACGTTCTAGCGCAACTTGCCGGTTGCGCTGGCGGGCGCCTTCGCCCAACGTTCCTCGTGGCGGCTGTCTTGCAACACGTAGCCGGTGACGCGGCCCTCGGCATCGCGCTCGAAGGTTAACTGGACGGTGTGCGCGCCGGTCAAATCGCCGGGGCGGAAGAAGGAGTAGGCGGACTCAGCCTGAAGGCCGATCACCTCGCCGGTGGAGCATTTCTCGAAGAGCTGATCGCCTTGGCGGAAGATGGTTTCGACTGCGTGGCCGTTGGGTTCGCGGTACTGGCCGGTGAGGCTGTCGAGCTGGGCCGGGGTGAGCTTGATGGCGGGCGGGAGAAGGGGAACCATGAGGAACTCGGCGATGGTTTCTGCGGCCGGGGGCGTGCGGTGCGCGAGCAGCCAGAGCGGCAACTCAGGCTGGTCGTAGGCGCGGGTCCAGCAATCGTGCAGGAGGCCCTGGTAAAGCCAGAAGCGGACGTTGCCGCCAGCCGTCTTGAGGGCGTCGAACATGAGCACGCTCTGGCGCGGCGCTACGGTCGGATCGAGGCTGCCATGGAAGAGCCAGACCGGGGTGCGGCCGATGGCGCGCGCGTATGCGGCGGGCAAGGTGGAAGCCTGCTGCCAGCGGTCGGGTTCGTAGCTCCAGAAGATGCCGCCGGCGGCGATGGCGATGGCGGCCCAGCGATGGGGATGCAATCGGGCCAGCTCCCATGCGCCGTATCCACCCATGGAAAGGCCGGTGAGATAGGTGCGCGCCGGGTCGCCGTGAAACTCCGACGACTCCTGATCGAGCGCGGCCATGGCGAGCTCCAGCATGGCGGGATCGGTCCAATGCGCATTGAGCGGGCACTGCGGCATGACGATCACGAAGGGCCAGCGCTCGGGATGATTGCGGACCGCCTCGGCAATGCCGACCTGGGTCTGCCACATGCCTTCGGAGCCGCGCTCGCCGCGCCCGTGGAGAAAGAGAATGACGGGCCAGAGCTTGCCGTCGTCGCGACGCCAGTTTTCAGGCAGATAAACCTGAAAGCGGTAGGTGATGCCGTGGAGATCGATGGTGCGGTTGAGGAAGCCGGTATCCTGCGGCGGCGCGGGTTTGGCGGGATGCGGCTTGATGGGTGCGCCGCGCGCCACAGAGGGCCACGCAACGCAGGCCAGCGCCACGCAGGCGAGTACGACTCGAAATGGGCTGGGCATCTTGACCTCCATGATACGGCGGTTTTGGGCGGAAGGGCTGTATTTTGCGTGCGGGGCATCCCCGTTCCCCGAAAGTGATGGACCGGGGGCACCCTCATTTGTGCTTTGGAAACATCCCCGGACCTGGGCCGCCCGCCGCATGCCGGTTTTCGCTTTACGGAAGCTTTTGCCGATCCTTGCGAAAAATTTATGTTTTGCATGAAAGACTCGAAATTGCGATGCTGACAGTAGTGAACAACCTGCTCGAAGTTGGAGAGACCCTGGACCACTACCGCCTGGACGCGGAAGTTGCGCGCACGGGTATGTCGACGCTGTTTCGCGCGACGGACCTGCGGACAGGGAAGACGGTGGCCCTGAAGGCGCCGCATCCGGAGATGGAAGAGGATCCGGTTTTGCTCGAGCGCTTCCGGCGCGAAGAGGAGATTGGCCAGGAGATCGACCACCCCGGCGTGGTGAAGACCTACGACGGCGAGAACCGCAGCCGGCTCTACATGGTGATCGAGTGGGTGGACGGACGGCTGTTGCGCTCGATTTTGAATGCGGAGCGGAAGCTGCCTATCGCGCGGGCTGTGGCGCTGACTTTGGGGATTTGCGATGCGCTCGACAATCTGCACAAGCACGGCGTTGTGCACCGCGACCTGAAGCCCGAGAACATCATGGTGCTGGATGACGACCGCATCAAGATTATCGACTTCGGCATCGCCATGAAAGAGGACGCGCGGCGCATCACGCACACCTCGCTTACGCCCGCGCTGGGCACACCGGATTACATCTCGCCCGAACAGGTGAAGGGGCATCGCGGCGACCAGCGCAGCGATATTTACGCGCTGGGCGCCATGCTTTACGAGATGCTCACCGGCCAGCCGCCGTTCACGGGCGCGAATCCGCTGGTGGTTTTAAATGAACGCGTATTGACCGATCCCAAACCGGCGCGCGAGCTGAATCCTGGCGTTTCGCCCGAGTTGCAGGAGATTCTCTTTCGCGCTTTGGAGCGCGAGCCGCGGAACCGTTATGCGACCGCCGCGGAGATGGCCTGGGAGCTGGAGCATCAGGAGTTGGTGGGCGTGGACGAAGGCGCGCACCGGCCGAGCCTGCGTCGCCGGCTGGGCCTGAACGGCCGCAAGCTGGCGCTTTATGCCGGGATTGTGCTGGTTCCGGTGGCGTTGTTTGTGATGATGCTGCTGCTGGCGCACAAGTAGAGCCGTCACGCAGTGAGCGTACCCGGCGGGGGCTAAAGCCCAGGACATTGACAGGTGCTTTCTTCGGCACGACTGAAGTCGTGCCCTTTCGCGATGGCTTCGGCAGGGACTCCGCGATCGGAGGGTTGCTCCGATCGCGCCAATTCGCACTTCGCCGCTACGCGGGAATGCGTTTGAGTAGCGCGCTGGCGCGGTGAAACCATGGGCGCTCGCGACGGCGCAGGTAGCCGGGCATGGTGGGTTTTTTATCCAGCACCTTCTGCGCCCAGGCGCGGGCTTCGGCGTTGCGGCCTTGCGCTGCGAGGAAATCAGCGTAGTTGAGGTAGGTTTCTGAGAGCGTCGAACGTTCGATCGCCTTCTGGAACATGGCGTCGGCCTTTTCCTTCTGGCCGGTTTGGGCGTAGGCGTGGGCCAAGAGGCCGGCGGCGCGATAGAAGTCGTGGCCGGAGTCTTTCTGGACGGCCATTTCGAGATCGGGCAGAGCGGCTGTGGCGTCGCCGAGGAGCAGGGCGCAGACGCCACGGCGGTAAAAGCAATCCACAACGGTGGAGCGCGCGGCGATTGACTTGTTATAGGCGGCCCGCGCGGCGTCGAGCTTGCCTTCGTCCATCAGGAGGTCGCCGAGCTCTTCGAAGTTTCCCATCGAAGGGTTGTCGTGAATCTCGAGGTTGAGCTGGGCGATGCGCTTGCGGCGGGGAAATCCCTGGAACGAGTGGCGGAGGAGGCCGAGATCGGGCAGAGCCTCGGCAAAAAGGTAAACGAGGGCACCGATGGGGCCGAGAAAGAGAATGACGAAGATCCAATAGGTGTCGGGGCGGCGGCGGATGAAGTGGATGATCGCGACGAGGCGCAGCAGAATACCCCAGATGCCCCACGTGAAGAAGAGTCCGGTAAGCAATCCCATAGGTTTTGATCCTGACGGAAGTTTACACAGGCCTGCGGCGAGATGGTTGTGATTTAGCGGTACGATTCGTCGCGGTGGATTACGAACTCGGGGCAAGAGGAGGTTCGTCGCCTTGCGTTCTAGGCGATGTCTTGCTCCTTCATGAGATCGGCAACCTCGCGGACGAGGACCGGCAGCTTCGATTGAACAATACCCCAAACAACCCGATCGTCAATCTGTGCATAGGCATGGGTTAGAACATTGCGAAAGCCAACTATGCTGCGGAATTCGGTGATACGGGAGGCAAGGCTGGCGTCCGTGCGAGCCAGTTGCCCAAGCGCTTCGCCAATGATCGTGAAGGCGCGCTCGACGGCAAGACGCAGCATCGCATTTTGCCGGTAATCTGCGAAATCCTTACCGGCGGTGAACTGGGAAACCAGCTCTGCCGCTTCCTGCACATCGAAGAGATATTTGCGCGCCTCAAGCTGCATAGAGGAGTGCCTTGTTTTGCTCAACGCTCCGACGGAAATAAGGATTGCGGATGGCGGATGCGACCACCAAATCGACCGGCCGGCCAAAGAGTTGCTCCATCGCCTCTTTGAAACCGAAGAAGGCGGTCGCGTAGTCGGCGGGCTGGAGCGGCTCGAACTCCACAAGGAAATCGAGGTCACTGTGCGCGGAGTCGAAGGCGCTGCTCAGAGCCGAGCCAAAAAGTTCCAACCGCAGAACATGGAATTGGCGGCAGAGTTCCGTCAACTCAGGATGGCGCGCGCCAACGATGCGCAGTCCGGCGCCAGCTTCCGATTTTGGAATGTGCGTCGCCGTCATACGTACGATGATACCCCGATCTCGAATCACCGGTACGATTCGTCGCGGTGGATGACGAATTCGGGATATGCGCCGCCGCCTAGCTCGTGCAGGTCCATGCCGATGCGCTCGCCGTCGGGATCGACGCGGAAGGCGACGACGCGATTGAGCAGCGCAAAGAGCAGATAGACGAGCGGCAGAATGACGCCGAGGAGCGCGGCGATACCCACCAGTTGCGCGGTGAGTTGGCCGGCCTGCCAGGAAAAGATGCCTGCAGCCACGAGTCCCCAGAGGCCGGATGCGCCGTGGACGATGATTGCGCCGGAAGGATCGTCGATGGAGAGCGCAATCTCAAGCAGCTCGACAAGGAGCGGGGTGAGGATGCCGGCCACGACGCCGGCGAAGATCGATTCCAAGGGAGTGGCGAGGGCGGCGCAGGCGGTTGAAGTGACGAGGCCGGCGAGCCATCCGTTGGCGCAGAGGCTGGCGTCGGGTTTGCCGAAGCGGATGCGCGTGACGGAGAAGCTGGTGACCAGCGCGGCCGCGGCAGAGAGCAATGTATTGATGGCCGTGCCGGGCAGGGCAGCGAGCGGAGCGTGCAACCAGATGACCGCGCCGGCGGCGTTCCATGCCAGCCAGCCCACGAGGGCCAACAGGCAGCCGAACAAGACATAAACGGCGTTGTGGCCGGGCAGCGCGGTGGACAGGCCTTCGCGGGGAAATTTGCCGCGGCGAGGTCCTGCGATCCAGACCACGGCGAGCGCACTGATGCCGCCGAGCAGGTGCACGGTGGCCGCTCCGCCGGCATCGAGGAATCCCGCGCCCAACCCGAAGTTTGCGCCCAGTTGGGCCAAAAATCCGCCGCCCCAGATCCAGTGCGCGACAAGAGGAAAGACGATGGCAGCGAGAACCGCAGTGACGGCGCAGCCGCCCGGCAGCCGCAGGCGATCCGCACCCGAGCCCCAGGGAATCATTGCCGCCATGGCTATGCCCAGGAATTCGAAGAGAAGCGCAAGCTGCGCCTGCGGCGTGGCCGCATCGAGCCCGTGCAGCAAGAACGGTCCGAGGCCGAGCACGCCCCAGGTCTTTCCGGCGGCGTGAATAGATGCCTGCGCCGTTCCAAGAGTTCCGGCAAACGACGCGCCAACCACGGCGAAGGCGATGGCGGCAACGGCGATGAGGGTGACATTGCCCAGGAGGGCCTGCGCCGCGGAGCGCGAGCGCCCCAGGCCGGTGTTGATGAGCGCCACGCCGGCAATGGCGAGAGGTGCGAGAAGCAGGAGCACCAGCGTGAGGGCGAAGACGGCGTCGCTCATCGCGGGCACGGGAATCATGGGAAGCGAAGCGGTCGAGACTGACGAGATCATGGGCGGGTCGCTCCGCGGGCGGGCATGTGGCCGCGCACTGCAACCACCAGGCCCATGGCCACCACCGCCAGGCCGCACACGACGAATGCCAGCCGCTCGGTGCTGTCGGTAAAGAGCACCAGAGCGGTGAGGGTGAGAAGGAATCCGGCTGGCATGACCAGCAGTCCGGCGTACTTCATGGGCTTCCTCTTCCTGTTGGGCCCGACACGGGCGCGGTGTTCGCCTCAGCGGGAACATGTCCAAACGCCAGGGCTGCATCGCGAGTCCCGCGCAGTGAGATGTTGTTGAATGCGGGTGTTACGCCCTTATGAATTCTAAATGATTCGACGCGTCGGGCCGGCGTGCGCCGGTGCGTGACGAAAGACGATTCAAACTGTGGGAG
>Ga0326727_10016820_pt1 | contig 15334 bp, 29 predicted proteins | sample MB2enrmetagenome_FD_207643 | JGI IMG/M metagenome (GOLD analysis project Ga0326727, IMG submission 207643) | Lab enriched peat soil microbial communities from McLean, Ithaca, NY, United States - MB29MY | ecosystem: Environmental > Terrestrial > Soil > Wetlands > Peat | place: USA: New York... | reverse complement strand
TTGCGGGTTCGAGTCCCATCACCAGCTCTGGGGGAGAGGTTCCCGAGCGGCCAAAGGGGGCAGACTGTAAATCTGTTGTCTCAGACTTCGGAGGTTCGAATCCTCCCCTCTCCACCACTGATAGGGTGAGCTTACGAGCGCGGAGCCTTTGTGCTCCTCGCTTCTTTTAGATGGGTCGGGGTCCCGGAGCTCCAGTCGGCGCGCCCTTCGCGCTCCCTGGGGCCGAACCGGTAGCTTTTGATATGCCTAGTGGCGGGAATAGCTCAGCTGGCCAGAGCGTCAGCCTTCCAAGCTGAGGGTCGCGGGTTCGAATCCCGTTTCCCGCTCCAGAAGCCCGCGTAGCTCAGTGGTAGAGCACTTCCTTGGTAAGGAAGGGGTCATCGGTTCAATCCCGATCGTGGGCTCCACAAATCAAAACGGAGGCTCTCTATGGCTAAGAAAAGGTTTGAACGGAAGAAACCCCACGTCAATGTCGGCACCATTGGCCATATCGACCACGGGAAAACGACCCTGACGAGCGCGATCACGAGATGCCTGGCGAATAAGGGGATGGCGGAGTGGGTCCCTTTCGATCAGATAGATAAGGCCCCCGAGGAGAAGGAGAGGGGTATCACCATTGCCACGGCTCACGTGGAGTACGAGACGGAGAAGCGCCACTATGCCCATGTGGACTGCCCGGGCCATGCGGACTACATAAAGAATATGATCACCGGCGCCGCCCAGATGGACGGCGCCATCCTCGTGGTGGGCGCGAACGACGGCCCTATGCCCCAGACGAGGGAGCATATCCTCCTTGCCCGTCAGGTGGGCGTCCCCTACATCGTGGTCTACCTCAACAAGGTGGACATGGTGGACGATCCCGAGCTGATCGAGCTCGTGGAGCTGGAGCTCCGGGAGCTCCTCACCGCCTATGAATTCCCCGGTGACAAGATCCCCATCATCAAGGGCTCTGCCTTGAAGGCCCTGGAGTGCGGCGACGGAAAGGCCGACTGCCCCCACTGCAAGAGCATCTTCGAGCTCCTCGATGCCTGCGACTCCTACATCCCCGAGCCTGTCCGCGATACGGAGAAGCCCTTCCTCATGCCCATCGAGGACGTCTTCAGCATCTCCGGCCGCGGCACGGTCGTGACCGGCAGGGTGGAGAGGGGCGTGGTCAAACCCGGCGAAGAGGTGGAGATCATCGGCTTCAGGCCTACCCAGAAGACCGTGGCTACCTCGGTCGAGATGTTCCGGAAGATCCTGGACCAGGGTCAGGCAGGCGACAACATCGGCGTCCTCCTGAGGGGCACCAAAAAAGATGAGGTGGAGAGGGGACAGGTCCTCGCAAAGCCCGGATCGATCACCCCCCACACGAAGTTCAAGGCTGAAGTCTACGTGCTCAACAAGGAAGAGGGCGGCCGCCATACTCCCTTCTTCTCGGGATACCGGCCGCAGTTTTACCTTCGCACCACCGACGTCACCGGTGTGGTGAAGCTTTCCGAAGGGGTCGAGATGGTCATGCCCGGTGACAACGTCACCATCAACGTGGAGCTCGTGACCCCCATCGCCCTTGAGAAGGAGCTCCGCTTCGCCATCAGGGAAGGCGGGAAGACGGTCGGCGCAGGGGTCGTGACGGAGATTATAGAATAGAAGAGGGTGGAGATGAGGCAGAGAATCCGGATATGCCTGAAAGCATTCGATCATAGACTACTCGATCAGTCCGTGAAAGAGATCGTCGACGCAGCTAAGAAGACCGGAGCCCAGGTGGTCGGACCGGTTCCCCTGCCAACCAATATTCAGAAGTTCTGCGTCCTGCGCTCTCCCCACATCGACAAGAAATCGCGTGAGCAGTTCGAGGTGAGGACGCACAAGAGGCTGATAGACATTGTGGAGCCTACCCAGCAGACAGTCGATGCCCTGATGAAGCTGGAGCTGTCTGCGGGCGTTGACGTGGAGATCAAGTCATAGGGGTGCCTTAATGGCCAAGACGGATGTCATAAATATACAGGGCGAGAAGGTAGGGGAAGTGGAGTTGAGCGATGCCGTCTGGGCGGCCGAGGTGAAGCCCTATCTTATGCATGACGTCGTGGTGATGCAGCTTGCCAACCGGCGCCGTGGTACCGCGGCGACCAAGACGCGGGGTATGGTGCGCGGCGGCGGCAAGAAGCCTTGGCGCCAGAAGGGAACGGGCCGGGCAAGGGCTGGAAGCTCCACGTCTCCGGTATGGGTCGGCGGCGGCACGGTCTTCGGGCCGAAGCCGAAGGAGTACCACATGGCGCTTCCCAAGAAGGTGCGGAAGGCTGCGCTCCGGTCGGCCCTGACCGCGCGCTATTCCGATGCGGCCATGAAGGTGCTCGACAAACTGGAACTGGACGCGATCAGCACCAAGACCTTCGCCTCTATCATGAATGTGCTCAAACTCTCGAAGCCCCTCCTCGTAGTGGGTGGGAAGAACGAGATCCTGGAGAAGTCGGCCCGCAATATCCCCCACACGAAGGTGCTCAGGGTTGAGGGCCTCAATGTGTACGACGTGATCAGGCACGAGCAGTTTGTGGTGACCGTCGAAGCGCTCGCGAAGATAGAAGAGGCATTGGCATCATGAACCAATATGATGTGATATTGAGACCCATAGTGACGGAAAAGAGCTCCCTCATGAAGGACGGAGGGAATCAGTACGTGTTTGAAGTCGCCAGAACGGCGAACAAAATCGAGATCGCCAAGGCGGTGGAGTTGCTCTTCAAGGTGAAGGTAGTCTCGGTCAGGGTCATGAACATGGAAGGCAAAAAGAGACGCCTCGGCAAATTCTCGGGCAAGCGGCCGGACTGGCGGAAGGCCGTCGTGAAGCTCAACCCGAAGGACAAAATCTCTTTCTTTGAAGGTGCGTGATGGGAGTGAGAGAGTATAAGCCGACTTCGGCCGGCAGAAGATTCATGAGCGTGGCGACCTTCAAGGACCTCACGAAGAAGGAGCCGGAGAAATCGCTTGTCAATCCCGCGAAGAGAACGGGCGGCAGGAACAATGCCGGAAGGATCACCACGAGACACATCGGCGGCGGCCACAAGAGGAAGTACCGGATCATCGACTTCAGGAGAGATAAGCTCGAAGTCCCCGGGAAAGTGGCGAGCATCGAGTATGACCCGAACAGATCGGCCAATATCGCCCTCATCGATTACGTGGATGGGGAGAAAAGGTATATCCTCGCCCCCGCGGCACTGCGGGTCGGCGATACGGTGGTGGCGAGCAGAAAGGGCGATACGGAGATCAAGGAAGGGAATACTCTACCCTTGAAGCTGATCCCCCTGGGCACCTTTGTCCACAACGTGGAGATGAAGCCGGGCAAGGGCGGCCAGATGGCGAGGAGCGCGGGGAGCTACGCCCAGATCGTGGCCAAGGAGGGTGACTACGGCCACCTCCGGGTCCCGTCCGGGGAAGTGAAGCTCATCAACCTCTCCTGCACCGCCACAATCGGCCAGGTAGGCAACATCGACCACGAGAACGTGGACTGGGGCAAGGCGGGCAGGTCGAGGTGGCGAGGCGTGAGACCCACGGTGCGGGGGACCGCAATGAACCCGGTCGACCATCCGTTGGGCGGCGGTGAAGGGCGGACCAAAGGCGGCAGACATCCCTGCTCCCCGTGGGGACAGCTGGCCAAGGGCCTGAAAACGAGGAAGAACAAGAGAACCGATAAATTTATCGTGAAGAAGAGAGGTTAGGAGGTTTTCCGTGCCAAGGTCTCTGAAGAAAGGACCGTTTGTCGATGAGCATCTCGTGGTAAAGATCGAGCGCTCGAAAGAAACGAGAGAGACGAGGGTCATCAAGACCTGGTCAAGGCGTTCGACCATCACACCCGATTTCATCGGAGTGACCTTCGCTGTCCATAACGGAAAGAAGTTTATCCCCGTTTTTGTGAGCGAGGAGATGGTGGGTCACAAGCTGGGCGAGTTTGCGCCCACCAGGACCTTCCACAGCCATTCGGGGGACAGGAAAGCCAAGGTCGTGAAGAGGAAAGAGTAACGAGGAGCACGAAATGGAAATCGTGGCGAAGGCAAGACTGATGAGGATATCCCCCATCAAGGTCCGGATCGTAGGGGATCTTATCAAGCGGAAGAATGTGAACGATGCCCTGGGCATACTTCAGTTCACTCCGAGAAAAGGGGCGTTCATCCTGAAGAAGCTGCTCGACAGCGCCATAGGGAACGCGAGGCAGAAGAAGTACGTCGACGTGGACACGCTCTATGTGAAGAACGTGGTGGTGGACGAGGGGCCGGCCATGAAAAGGTTTCTCCCGAGGGCAATGGGAAGGGCGACTCCTATCCGGAAGAGGATGAGCCACGTGACGCTTATATTAGATGAATCATAGGAGTGGAGGTTAAATGGGCCAGAAGACACATCCGGTCGGTTTCAGGCTTGGAATAATCAGGACATGGGATTCGAAATGGTTTGCGTCCAAGAACTATTCGCTCTTTCTCCATGAAGACATCCGGATGAAGCGGTTCCTCAAGCAGAGGCTCTATCAGGCCGGCATCTCGAAGATGGAGATTGAGAGGGCGGCCAATAAAGACAAAAGAGCGAAAATGAATATCTGGACGTCACGGCCCGGGATTGTGATAGGCAGAAAAGGGGTCGAGGTGGAGAGCTTGAAGAGAGAGCTCCAGGCCCTGACCGATAAAGAGATCATACTCAACATCACCGAGGTGAAGCGACCCGAGGTCGATGCCCAGCTCGTCGCGGAGAATGTGGCCCTGCAGCTGGAGCGGAGGGTCTCCTTCAGGAGGGCCATGAAGAGGAATGTGTCCCAGGCGATGAAGTTCGGGGCGAAGGGCATCAAGATCATGTGCGCGGGCAGGCTCGCCGGTGCGGAAATGGCGAGGACCGAATGGTACCGGGAAGGCAGGGTGCCTCTCCAGACGATACGGGCGGACATAGACTACGGTATTGCCACTGCGCGGACGAAATACGGCGTGATCGGCGTGAAGGTGTGGCTCTTCAAAGGTGAAGTCTTTCAGGAGGCAAGGTAATGCTTGCGCCGAAAAGGGTCAAATACAGGAAACAGCAGAAGGGCAGGATGACGGGCGTATCCGGAAGGGGCGCGGAGGTCAGCTTCGGCGACTACGGGCTTCAGGCGACCGAGTGCGGATGGGTTACGGCCCGGCAGATAGAGGCGGCCCGTATCACCCTTTCCAGATACGTGAAGAGAACCGGGAAGCTGTGGATACGGGTATTTCCCGATAAGCCCATTACCAAGAAACCGGCGGAGACAAGGATGGGCAAGGGCAAGGGCCCTGTGGAAGGTTGGATTGCCGTCGTTAAGCCGGGAAAGGTGCTGTACGAGATCAAGGGCGTGCCTGAGGACAAGGCCCGCGAAGCCCTCCGCATCGCCGCCCAGAAGCTTCCCGTGCAGACAAGGTTCGTCATGAGGAGCCAGGTAGAATGAAAGCCAAGGAACTGAGGGAACTGACCCCGGAGGAACTCCTGAAAAGGAAGAAGGATCTGAAGGAAGAGGTCTTCAATCTGAGGTTTCAACACTCCACGGGACAGCTTGAGAATACGTCGCGGATGAGACTGGTAAAGAAGGATCTCGCACGGATAGAGGCGGTTCTCCACGAAAAGGCTTCGAGCAGGCAGGTGTGACGATGGAACGGAAGAAGGATGGGCAGAGGAAGAGACTGGTGGGCATCGTGGTGAAGGACAAGATGGACAAGACCGTCGTCGTCGAGGTGGAGCGGGTGCTGAAGCATGCGAGGTACCACAAGTACCTGACGACGAGGGCGACGTGCAAGGCCCACGACGAGGAAAATAAAGCCAAGGTCGGCGACAAGGTGCTGATCGTGGAGACGAGACCGCTCAGCAGGGACAAGAGATGGGTGGTCAAAGAGATCATCGTGAAAGAAGTGGTGGTGCCTGAGGCGAGCGAGGTGGTTTAACCATGATACAGGTGAGGACGAAGCTTGAGGTCGCGGACAATTCCGGAGCCAAGAAGCTCGGCTGCATAAGAATCCTGGGCGGCTCGAGGAAGAGGTATGGCACGGTGGGCGATATCATCGTCTGTTCAGTGAAAGAGGTACTCCCGAACAGCAAAGTGAAGAAGGGGGAGGTCGTGAAGGCGGTCATCGTCCGCACCAGGAAAGAGATCAGGAGAGTTGACGGCTCTTACGTGCGCTTCGATGACAACTCGGCCGTGATCATCAACCAGTATAACGAGCCGGTGGGGACGAGGATCTTCGGACCCGTGGCAAGGGAGCTCCGGGCGAAGCGCTTCATGAAGATCGTCTCCCTTGCACCCGAGGTAGTGTGAGGTATCATGGAGAAGGCATATCATATAAGGAAAAATGACAACGTCATGGTGATGACGGGGAAAGACAAGGGGAAGACCGGAAAGGTGCTCCGCATCAACCGGAAGACCGACCGGATCATCGTGGAGAAGGTGAACATGATCAAGCGCCATGTGCGGCCCAGCCAGAAGACAAAGGGCGGCATTATGGAACGGGAAAGCCCCATTCACGTGTCGAACGTGATGATCTACTGTGAGAAATGCTCGAAGGCCGTGAGGGTCGGGACCAAAATACTTGAAGACGGCAAGAAGACAAGGTACTGCAAGAAATGCGATGAGGTCCTGGATAAGTAGGAGGGGTAGTGAAAACGGCATACATGGAGCACTACGAAAAAGAGATAAGGCCGGCCCTGGTGAGGAAATTCAAGTATAAGAACGTGATGCAGGTGCCGAAGCTGACCAAGATCGTCGTCAACGTGGGGCTCGGAGAGGCCATTCAGAACATCAAAGCCCTTGATGCCGCATCGAGCGATGTCGCCCTGATCACGGGGCAGAAACCGGTGATCACCAAGGCGAGCAAATCTATCGCCTCTTTCAAGCTGAGGAAGGGCATGCCCATCGGGTGTATGGTGACCTTGAGGCGGGCGCGGATGTATGAGTTCTACCAGAAGCTGGTTACCATCGTGCTTCCGAGGGTGAGGGACTTCAAGGGTATTTCTCCGAAGTCTTTCGACGGGAGAGGCAATTACACCATGGGGTTGAAGGAGCAGATTATCTTTCCCGAGATAGAGTATGACAAGGTCGATCGCGCGAGGGGGATGAACATTACCATCGCGACGACGGCCGAGACGGATGAAGAGGCCTTTGAGCTCCTGAAGCTCATGGGTATGCCTTTCAGGAGCTAGGGAGGGGGCATGGCAAGAAAGGGTATGATCGAAAAGGCGAAGCGGGCCCAGAAGTTCGGGGTGCGAGCGAGGAACAGGTGCACCATCTGCGGGAGACCGCGGGCCTATATGGGTAAGTTCGAAATGTGCAGGATCTGCTTCCGGTCACTCGCCCTGAGGGGCGAGCTGCCCGGGGTCATCAAATCGAGTTGGTAGGAGGGCCAATGACAACGACAGATCCTATTTCCGATATGCTGACCAGGATAAGAAATGCCATCATGGTCCGCCATGAGTGGGTCGATATGCCGCACTCCACGGTGAAGTTTGCTATCGCCAAGCTCCTGAAGGAGGAAGGATACCTCCGGAATTACAAGGTTTTCGTCGACGAGTCGAGGAAGAAATTCATCAAGATATATATCGGCTATGACGAGCACAGCCAGAGCCTCATCACCGGTCTGAAAAGGGTCAGCAAGCCCGGCAGGCGGGTCTACGTGAAGGCTGAGGACATAGGGCGGGTCAAGGGCAAGCTCGGCACCGGGGTGGTGTCGACTTCCAGGGGCCTCATGACTGACAAACAGGCAATAGGCAACCGGGTAGGGGGAGAGCTCCTCTTCCGGATCTGGTGAGGTGTGAGATGTCAAGGATAGGAAAACAACCTATTGCACTGCCCACGGGCGTGAAGGTCGAGGTGAAAGACGGATGGGTATCGGTGAAGGGGCAGGGAGGCGCACTCCAGAGGCCTCTCCTCGAGGGTGTACTGGTTGACGTGTCCGATGGGCGGGTCACCTTGAAGAGGACGAGCGACGACAAGCGGTCGAGGAGCTATCACGGCCTCATGAGGACCCTCGTGGCCAACATGGTGGAGGGGGTCTCCAAGGGTTTCGAGAAGAAGCTGGAGATTGTGGGCATCGGCTACCGGTCCGAGTTGAAGGGGAGCAGCCTGGCCCTCTATCTCGGCTACTCCCATCCCATCGATTTTCCCCTGCCCAAGGGCATATCCGCGGAGGTAGAGAAGCAGACCCTGCTCACCATCAAGGGAATAGACAAGGAGCTCGTGGGCCAGACTGCGGCAAAGATAAGGGACCTGAGGAAGCCTGACCCCTACAAGGGGAAGGGCGTCAGGTATGCCGGTGAAGTATTGAGAAAGAAGGCGGGCAAGACGGGCAAATAAGGGGCGGCGTCATGGACAGACGAGAGAAGACGGAAGCACGGCTGAAAAGAAAGAAAAGGATAAGGAAAAAGGTCACGGGAACCGCTCTGCGGCCCAGGCTCTGTGTTTACAAGAGCCTGAAGAACATGTACGCCCAGCTCGTGGACGACTCCGCGGGCAGAGTGATTACGGGTGTCTCCACCCTGACCGGGGAGGTCAAGGGGGGCGTCACTTACGGCGGCAACACGGGAAGCGCGAAGAAGGTGGGCGAGGCAATGGCAAGAAAGGCGCTCAGCCTGGGTATAAAGGAGATCATTTTTGATCGGAACGGTTTCAAATATCACGGCAGGGTCAAAGCGCTCGCGGAGGGTGCCCGCGAGGGTGGATTAATCTTTTAGAGGAGGTTCCGACTTGATTGTAAAAAGGCGTATTGACCCGGCAGAGCTTGAGCTGCAGGACAGGGTCGTCCATATAAACCGCGTGGCAAAGGTCGTGAAAGGCGGCAGAAGGTTCAGCTTCAGCGCTATCGTGGTGGTGGGAGACGGGAACGGCCACGTGGGTTTCGGCCTGGGAAAGGCCAACGAGGTGCCTGATGCCATCAGGAAGGCCGTGGAGCGGGCGAAGAAAGAGATTATCGAGGTGCCCATCAACCGGGGCACGGTCCCTTACGAGATCACCGGCATATACGGTTCCAGCCAGGTTTTTATAAAACCGGCGTCCGAGGGCACGGGCGTGATCGCCGGAGGCGCGGTGCGGGCCGTGGTGGAGGTAGCCGGCATCCAGAATATCTACACGAAGTGTTATGGGTCGCGGAATCCCCACAATGTGGTCAAGGCGACCCTGCAGGGACTGGGTATGCTGAAGGCCCGGGCAACGAGCGTGCGGCAGACGGCCAAGCCCAAGACAGAGGAGGCGTGAGGTGGCGCACCTTAAGATAAAATGGGTAAAGAGCACAATCTCGTGCACGGAGGAGCAGCGGAGCACCGTGAAAAGCCTCGGTTTCAAGAGGCTCTATGAAGAGCGGGTGGTGCGGAACGTCCCCGAGATCAGAGGCATGGTAAAAAAGGTGATGCACTTGGTGAAAGTGCTGGAGGATGTGAGATAAATGAGGCTCGAAGACCTAAGACCGCATGAAGGCTCAAGAAAGGCAAAGAAGCGGATCGGGAGGGGCCCCGGCTCCGGCCATGGCAAGACCGCAACAATGGGGAACAAAGGGCAGAGGGCGCGTGCGGGGGCCCCGAAGGGAAAGGGCTTCGAAGGCGGCCAGATGCCCCTCACCCGGAGGATACCGAAGAGAGGCTTCAAGAATCCTTTCAGGAAAGAGTACGCCATCGTGAAGATCGGCGACCTCCAGGTCTTCAAGGGCAAGAGCGAGGCAGGTCTGCAGGATTTCATCGAGAGCGGGCTCATCGGAAAGATCAGGGACGGGGTAAAGCTCCTGTCGGACGGCGATATCGACTTTCCTCTCAAGGTGAAGGTGCACAAGGCATCGCAGAAGGCGATCGACAAGATAAAGGCCATGGGAGGCGAGGTGGAGGTGGCACAATAATGAGCGGTTTCCAGAACATCGGGAAGATTCCCGAGCTGAAGCGCCGCATCATCGTCACCCTTGCGCTCCTCGCAGTATACCGAATAGGCGTCCACATCCCGACGCCCGGGATCGACGGCACGGTCCTGGCGAGCATCTTCGAGCGGGCGAGGGGAACGCTCCTCGGATTTTTCGACATGTTCGCAGGAGGGGGGCTCGAGAAGCTATCCGTCTTTGCCCTGGGGATCATGCCCTACATCAGCGCCTCCATTATACTCCAGCTCCTCACGGTCGTCGTGCCCACCCTCGAGAAGCTTTCGAAAGAAGGGGAGGCGGGGAGAAGGAAGATCACCCAGTACACGAGGTACGGCACCGTCGTGATAAGCCTGATCCAGGGCTTCGGTATTGCCGTCGGGCTCGAGCAGATGCGGGGAGCGGGCGGTGAGCTCGTCGTCTATAACGCAGGCTGGGCCTTCAGGCTGATGACCATGCTCACCCTCTGCGCCGGCACCTCCTTCCTCATGTGGCTCGGGGAGCAGATCACGGAAAAGGGTATCGGGAACGGCATCTCCCTCATCATATTCTCCGGCATCGTCGCGAGAATGCCCAACGCGCTGGCGAGCACGGCGAGTCTCGTCAACACGGGTGAGATGAACTGGTTCGTGGTGATCCTCCTGATCCTCATGATGCTCCTGGTGGTGGCCTTCATCATTTACATGGAAACGTCCCAGAGGAGGATTCCGGTCCAGTATGCAAAGCGGGTGGTGGGCAGGAAGATGTACGGGGGTCAATCGACCCACCTGCCGTTGAAAATCAACCAGGCCGGCGTGATTCCCCCCATATTCGCGTCTTCCATCATCATGTTCCCTGCGACCATCGCCAACTTCATCCAGCATCCCTACATGAAGCGCTTTGCCCAGCTCCTCACGCCGGGAAGCGTCACCCACGAGATGCTTTACGTCGGCTTCATCGTATTCTTCTGCTTCTTCTATACCGCCATAGTGTTCAACCCTGATAATGTTGCGGACAATATGAAAAAGTACGGGGGCTATATTCCGGGGATTCGTCCCGGAAAAAAGACCTCCGAGTACATTGAGCGGATACTCTCCAGGATCACCCTGACCGGCGCGGTCTACATATCTTTCGTCTGCGTGCTGCCGACTATACTGGTGCAGAAGTTCAACGCGCCCTTCTATTTCGGCGGGACTGCCCTCCTCATCGTGGTCGGGGTCGGCCTCGACACCATCCAACAGGTCGAGTCCCATCTTATTCTGCGACACTATGACGGCCTTGTGAAGAAGACGGCGCGGATGAAGGGGAGAAGGTAGAGACAGGTGGCTCTCGCGGGGGTATTGAGACTTGACGGATGATAGTCCTGAAAAACAGGGAAGAGATAAGCCTGATGAGAAGGGCGAGCAAGTATGCCATGGAGGTGCTGCTCTCGCTCCGGGCCTATGTGAAGGAAGACGTAAAGACCTCTGACCTGGAAGAGGCGTGCGAGGAGATGCTGGGGAAGCGAAGCGACATGAAGGCCGCTTTCAAGGGCTACAATGGCTTCCCTTACTGCCTCTGCGTATCGGTGAACGATGAGGTCGTCCATGGGATGCCCTCGGAAAGGGTACTGAAGGAAGGAGACATAGTCAGTCTCGATTTCGGGGCAATCTATAAGGGATATTACGGCGATGCCGCGGTGACGTTTCCGGTGGGACCCGTATCTGAAGGTGCGCGGCGACTGCTCGCGGTCACTGAGGGGTCGCTCTACAAGGGGATCGGCGAGGTGCGGGAGGGGGGCAGACTCCATGATGTCTCCAATGCCGTCCAGTCCTTTGTCGAGGCAGAGGGTTTTTCCGTGGTCAGGGAGTTTGTCGGCCACGGTATCGGCAGACACTTGCACGAGGAGCCGCAGATACCCAATTTTGGTGTGAGAGGCACGGGCATCCGGCTGCGGGAGGGCATGGTGCTCGCCATTGAGCCCATGATAAACGAAGGCACAAGCGACATAATAATCAAGGAAAACGGCTGGACGGCAGCAACCAGGGACGGAAAGCTCTCGGCCCATTTCGAGCACACCGTGGCCCTGACGGACAAGGGGGCGGAGGTTCTGAGCGCCCTATGAGGGTATATGCCTAAAGGTGAGGGGATAGAAGTAGAGGGGACCGTGGTGGAGCCGCTGCCCAACGCCATGTTCAGGGTGGAACTGCCGAACGGACACCGGGTGCTTGCCCACGTGTCCGGAAAGATGCGGATGAACTACATAAAGATTTTGCCGGGGGACAGGGTGATCGTCGAGCTCTCGCCCTATGACCTGACGCGAGGAAGGATAATCTACAGGGCGAAGTAGGAGGTTTCCATGAAGGTGAGACCGTCGGTTCAGAAGCGGTGTGATAAGTGTAAGATCATCAAGAGGAAAGGGATTATAAGGGTCATATGCGAGAACCCTAAGCATAAACAGAGACAGGGTTAAGGAGGGAGAGAGTGGCACGAATTGCTGGCGTTGATATCCCGAGAGAAAAGCGCATAGAGATTGCGCTCACCTACCTCTACGGGATCGGCAGGTCTTTATCAAATGAGATCCTTTCCCGGGCGGACATCGACCCGAACAAGCGGACCAACATGCTGACCGAGGAAGAGGTCGCAAAAATCAGGGACATTATCGAGCAGGAGCACAAAATAGAAGGTGATCTGCGGAAGGAAGTAAACATAAATATAAAGAGGCTCATGGACATAGGCTGTTACCGGGGCCTCCGACACCGAAGGGGCCTGCCGGTGAGGGGCCAGAGGACGAGAACGAATTCAAGAACGAGGAAAGGGCCGCGCAAGACCTCGATGAAGAGAAAGAAGTAGGGGGGGCAGATGGCAAAGACGAGAAAGACGGGCAAGAAGAAGATAAAGAAGAACATCCCTGTGGGTGAGGTTCATATACAATCGAGCTTCAACAATACCATCATTACCATAGCCGACCCTCAAGGGAACGTCATTTCCTGGTCGAGCGGAGGCATAGCCGGCTTCAAGGGGTCAAGGAAGAGTACACCCTTTGCCGCGCAGCTCGCCGCGGAGAATGCGGCAAAGAAGGCTATCGAGCAGGGTATGAAAAGCGTCGATGTCTATATAAAGGGTCCGGGTGCCGGCCGCGAGGCGGCGCTCCGCGCCATCCAGAGTGCGGGCTTGAAAATTCATCTCATAAAAGATGTGACCCCTATACCCCATAACGGGTGCAGGCCGCCAAAAAGAAGAAGAGTTTAGGAGGAGAAATTGGCAAGGTACACGGGACCTGTATGCAAAGTCTGCAGGAGAGAAGGCACGAAACTCTTCGCGAAGGGTGAGAGGTGCTACACGGAGAAGTGTGAGGTGGAGAAGAGGAATTATCCTCCCGGTGTCCATGTGGAGACAAGGGGGGGGAAAATGACGGAGTATGGCATACGACTCCGTGAGAAACAGAAGGTAAAGAGGATGTACGGCCTCGCGGAGAGCCAGTTTAAGCGGTTCTTCGACATGGCTGAGAATACGAAAGGCGTCACCGGTACGAACCTGCTCGTATTCCTGGAAAGGCGGCTGGACAACATGGTATACCGCATAGGGTTCGCCGTCTCAAGGAAAGAGGCTCGACAGATCGTCACCCATTCTCACGTCGCCGTAAACGGTAAGACGGTGAACATCCCTTCGTACCTGGTGAAGGAGGGGGATGAAATATCGATCCGGCACAAGAATCTTCCCTCCGTGCAGAATGCTTTGGAATCGGTCGTGCGTCGAGGCGTTGCCTCCTGGATCGAGGTGGACAAGGAGTCGTTGAAGGGTAAGATTAGACTTTTACCGACACGGGAAGACATCACGGTACCCATAAAAGAGCAGCTGATAGTGGAGTACTATTCCCGTTAGTTTTCTTTCCCCCCAGAGGAGGAGACATGCATATGTTCGAAAAGAACTGGCAGGAGCTTATTAAGCCAAGCAAGATTGATATAGAGAGGGAGACCTGCTCCGTATACTACGTGCGCTTTTCCGCCGAGCCCTTCGAGCGCGGCTACGGGATCACCATCGGCAACTCGCTCCGGAGGGTCCTCCTCTCTTCGATCATGGGGGCGGCCATCACCTCCGTAAAGATTGAGGGCGTGGACCATGAATTCTCGACGGTCAGGGGGGTAAAAGAGGATGTGACCGAGATCATTCTCAATCTGAAAAAGGTGGTGCTCAGGATGGAGGATGACCGGCCGAGGATGCTCAAGATAGACGCCCGGGGTGAGGGTCCGGTAAAGGCGGGGGACATCATCCATGACGGGGGTGTAGAGATCATCAACCCCGAGCACCACATAGCGACTTTGAGCAACGAGGCGAAGCTCTACATGGAGATGAAGGTAAAGATAGGCAGAGGCTATGTGCCTGCCGAGAGGAACCGCGACGAGGAAGAGCCTATCGGAACGACGCCCATAGATGCGATATTCTCTCCTGTAAAGAGGGTGAGCTACAATGTGAGCCCGGCGCGGGTCGGCTTCAGGACCGACTATGATAAGCTGACCATGGAGATATTGACGGACGGCAGTGTCAGCGCCCTGGATGCGCTCTCCTTCGCAGCGAAGATTATCAGGGAACAGATGCGCATCTTCATAAACTTCGAAGAGCCGGAAGACTTGGAATCGGGGGAGATGAAAGATGGCGAGAGACAGGACTTCAACGATAATCTCTACCGGAATGTGGACGAGCTGGAGTTGTCGGTCAGAAGCGCCAACTGCCTGAAGAATGCCGACATAAAGTACATCGGCGAGCTCGTGCAGAAGACAGAACAGGAGATCCTGATGACCAAGAACTTCGGGAGAAAGTCGCTCAACGAGATAAAGGAGATTCTCGCGTGCATGGGTCTCAAGCTCGGCATAAGGCTGGATAATTTCCCGCCCAGGGAAGAGCTTGACCGGATGGCCCAGCGACGGAAAGATCAGGTATAGAGGGTGTATCATGAGGCATTTGAAAACCGGCAGGAAACTGAACAGAACGTCGAGCCACAGGAAGGCACTTTTCCGCAACTTGGCCGCCGCCCTTTTTCATCATGAAAGCATCAAGACCACCAACCCCAAGGCGCTGGAGCTGAGAAGGGTAGCGGACGGGCTGATCAGCCTCGCGAAGAGCAACACCGCCCATGCCATACGCCGCGCTTTCGCCTACCTCCGGGACAAGGAGGCGGTGAAGAAGCTCTTCGCCGACATCGGCACCAGATACGCCGAGGTGAAGGGTGGGTATACAAGGGTGCTCAAGATCGGCCCCAGAAAGGGCGATGCGGCTCCCATGGCGATTATCGAGCTGACCCGGAAGAAGGATGAGCTGGAGCAGGAGAAAGAGCAGAAAAAGAAACCGAAGAAAGAAGTGAAGAAGGCGCCGAAAAAGGCAGAGAAAAAGGAAGAGAAGGAAGACAAGAAAGGGAAGAAAGAGAAGAAAGGTAAGGAAGGGAAGGCAGGGAAGGAAGAAAAGGAAGGGAAGAAAGAGAAGAAAGGGGTCAAGAAAGAGGCCAAGGCGGTCAAAGAGAAGACCCCGAGGCA
>Ga0326727_10016819_pt1 | contig 15335 bp, 13 predicted proteins | sample MB2enrmetagenome_FD_207643 | JGI IMG/M metagenome (GOLD analysis project Ga0326727, IMG submission 207643) | Lab enriched peat soil microbial communities from McLean, Ithaca, NY, United States - MB29MY | ecosystem: Environmental > Terrestrial > Soil > Wetlands > Peat | place: USA: New York... | reverse complement strand
CACAACTCCATTAAGCCCTGCCGGATGTTCCAGGTGCCCGCGGCGCCCCCCTTCCCGGCGGCGACGGCGGTGTGCTAGGATACGCTTTTCAAGCCGAGGACCCTGCGCCATGAGCGACTCCCGCGCGTCCGCATTGCGTTTCGTTTTGTTTGCCAGCGGGGTGACCGCCATCGGCGGTTTCCTGTTCGGCTACGATACGGCGGTCATCAACGGGGCGAACTCGTACATCAAGGAACTCTGGGACCTGAAACCGGCTTGGGAGGGCACGGCCACCGCCAGCATGTTGTTGGGCTGCATCCCGGGGGCGATGTTCGCCGGGTTCCTGAGCGACCGCTTCGGGCGGAAGAGGCTGCTCTTCCTGTGCGCGATCTTGTACGCCGTGTCGGGCGTGCTTTCGGCCTTCCCGCCGACCGCCGGCTGGTTCCTGGCGGTGCGGTTTCTCGGCGGGCTGGGCATCGGGGCCTCCTCAATGGTCTGCCCCGTGTACATCGCGGAGATCGCCCCGGAGGAATGGCGCGGCCGGCTGGGCACGCTCTTTCAGTTGGCGATCGTGGTGGGGATCTTTCTGACGCTGTTCGTGAACATGCTCGTACACGGCCTGGGCGACGAGGCGTGGAACACGGCGATCGGCTGGCGGTGGATGCTGGGGCTGGAGGCGGTGCCCGCCGTGGCCTTCCTGTTCTTGTTATTCGCCGTGCCGGAGAGTCCGCGCTGGTTGGCCCAGCAGGGACGGGAGGCTGAGGCCGAGGAGGTGCTGCGGCGGGCGGGCGGGGCCGAACACGCGCAGCGGCAGATGGGCGAGATTCGCGCCGCCCTGGCCGAAGAAGTGGGGCGCTTTTCCGAGTTGCTGACGGGCCCTTTCCGCCGGCCGCTGCTGATCGCGGTGCTGCTGATGGCCTTCTCCCAATTGTGCGGTATCAACGCGATTATTTATTACTCGACCCGCATCTTCGCCGCCGCGGGAGCGGGCAAGGAGGTCGGCGCGGCTGAGTTAAAGGCCGCCGCTTTCACCTCCACCGTTTGGATCGGACTGGTTAACCTGGCGTTCACCCTCGTGGCCATCGGCTTGATCGACCGGGCGGGCCGCCGGCCGCTCTTGATCTTGGGAAGCGCGGTTCAAACCGCGGCCCTGGCGATGGTCGGCTGGATGTATCATACCCATCCGAACGGCTTCTCCCCCGAGGAGGCATTCTGGCTCCTGGTGTGCGTCGTAACCTTCACGGCGGCCTTCGCGATGTCCACGGGGCCCATCGGCTGGCTCCTGTGCTCGGAGATTTTTCCGAACCGGGTCCGCGGCCGGGCCATGTCGGTGGCTGCCATGACCGTGTGGATCACCGATTACATCGTCACCTGGAGCTTCCCCAAGCTCAACGACGAGTGGGTCGGGCCGGCCGGAACCTTCTGGATCTACGGCGGGGTGAGCCTGCTCGCGCTGTTATTCGTGCTGGCGGCGGTCCCGGAGACCAAGGGCCGCACGCTGGAAGAGATTGAGCGTTCCTGGACCCACTACTAGCCTGGACTGTTCAGGCACGGTGGGGCGAGGTCGCCGCGATTGGTGGGGCTCGCAAGCGGCCCATGCTGGTTCGACGCCCGGCGGCAGGGCGAACGGCGACCAAGCCCCACGGCGGCTCGGCTTGCTCGTCCCACCCTATTCGTAGCGCAACGCTTCGATGGGGTCCAGCCGCGAGGCCTTCCAAGCGGGGTAGAAGCCGAAGATGATGCCCACACCGGCGGCGACCGCCACCGCCACCAGGATCGCCGTGAGCGAGGGCTGCGTGGGCCAGTGCTTGACGAAGCGGACCACGATCGACACGCCGCGGCCGACGAGAATGCCGGCGGCGCCGCCCACCAGGCACAGCAGCACCGCCTCGGCCAGGAACTGCCGCAGGATGTGGTAGCTGCGGGCGCCGACGGCCATGCGCAGGCCGATTTCCCGGGTCCGCTCGGTCACCGAGACGAGCATGATATTCATGATGCCCACCCCGCCGACCACCAGCGAGATGGCGGCCACCACCAGCAGCAAGGCCCCCATCAGCTCGGAGGCCGAGGAGCGCATCTTGTTGATCTCGGTCAAGTCGCGGATCTCGAAGTCGTCGTCCCGATCGGGCGTCAGGCGGTGCCGCTGCCGCAACAGCCCGCTAATCTCGTCGATGGCCTCGGGGATCTGCTCGCTGTCGACCGCCTTGGCCACGAGCACGTCCAGCGTGAGCAGCCGCAAGGGGTGCGGCGTGTCGGCGACCTCCTGGGCCGAAAGCACCGGATAGAGCGGCGTGCCGCCTGGATAAGGATTGTTCAGCGTATTGACGGCGGCCGCCGCGGCCAGCGAGGGGTCGATATACAGGATGTTGCCCGCCCCCATGCCGTTGATGCGGAACTTGATCGTGGTCCAGGGGGCCAGCACGATGTCGTCCTGGTCCTGGCCGAGCATGTTGGCCCCCTTGGGCGCCAGCACGCCGACCACCTGGAAGGGCACGTTGCGGATGCGGACCTCCTTGCCGATCGGGGATTCGTCGGGAAACAGCTCGTGCTCCACGGTGGTGCCGATCAGGCAGACCTTGCTGGCGTTGCGGACATCGCGGTCGGAGAAGGGCTCGCCCTCGGCGATCTCCCAGTCGCGGACGTCCAGCAGGGCGGGCGTGGTGCCGCTCATGTTCGCGGGAATCCAGTTGCGATTGCCGTAGAGCACCTGGGCGCGGGTCCAGACGATGGGGGCCACGTCGGCCACCGCGGGGCACTGGCAACGGATCTCGTCCATGTCCGCCGGCTTGAGCGTCTGCACGCTGCCCGTGCCCAGGCTGACGCTGCCGCTCATGGCCGCGGCCGGCAGGATCAAGAGGTTGTCGGCCCCCATGGTGGCGATCGTCTTCTGCACGGCAGTCCTGGAGCCCTCGCCGATTTCGGTCATGGCGATGACGGCCGCCACGCCGAGAATCACGCCCAGCGCGGTCAGCGCCGAGCGGAGCTTGTTCCGCCGCAGCGATCGCAACGAAGTGCGGAGCGTGGCGGGAAGGAGCGGCCTGCCCAGGGAGGACCCGGCCGACGGCCGCGATCTGGCCGAGCCGCGGCGGAGGCGGAGGGAGGGCCGCCGGCGGCCCGCAGCGGGGGGCAAAGCGGCCTGGGCACCACGCGCGAGCCGGGCGCCGTGCGACGCATGGTCGGGGGTGGCTCCCGGCTCGCCGCCGTTCCCGTTCGGCCCGGACGCCCGCCCGAGATGTGCGTGCGCAAAGCGATGCCCGGCGTGCGGAATCGGCACCGCCACCTCATCGCCCGTGATCCGGCCGTCGACCACGCGGATCGTGCGGTGCGCGTAGGCCGCCACGCCCGCATCGTGCGTCACCAGCAGCACCGTGATCCCCTCCGCGTTGAGCTGCTGGAACATCCGCAGGATCTCGACGCTGGTCTGCGAGTCGAGGTTCCCGGTCGGCTCGTCGGCCAGCAGGAGCGCGGGCTGGTTGACCAACGCCCGGGCGATGGCCACCCGCTGTTGCTGGCCGCCGGACATCTGCGAGGGCTCGTAATCATAGTGATCGGCCAGGCCGAGCCGCCCCAAGAGCCGCCGCGCGTGCCGCCGCACCAGCCTGGCGGCCGGCCGGTGATGGGCATAGTCCAGCGGCATGAGCACGTTCTGGATGGCCGTGGTGCGGGGCAGCAGGTTGAAGTTCTGGAAGACGAAGCCCAGCTTCGCCGTCCGCACCAGGGCCCGCTGGTTCGGCGCCAGCGCGCTCATCTCCTGGCCGTCGAGCCAGTACCGCCCCGCGGTCGGCCGGTCGAGACAACCGAGGATGTTCATCAGCGTCGTCTTGCCGGACCCCGAGGCCCCCATCAAGGCCACCATCTCGCCGCGGAAAATGGAGAGCGAGATGCCCCGCAGCACCGGGACGTCGATCTCGCCGAGGCGATAGGTCTTGACAACGTTCTCGAGCCGAATCAACTCCATGCCTGGCTCCCGCCGGGAGGTGGCTCGGTCGTGGGGTGGGACGTAGCAGGTAGGCCCCTTCAGAATACGCTCCGGGCGATCGTTTGGCAAGGGGCGGCAGGGGCTGGCGTTTTTTCGGGCAATGTAGTCCGCACACGAGCCTTGTGGTGCAGGCGCGAGCGCCTGCATTTCGCCGGGCAGGCGGGACGCCTGCACCACAACAAATTCACCAAGTTGTTCTTTGGCGGGCCCTAACCCGAAACGCCAGCGAGGGCCGGTGGGCAGGCCCTCGCTGGCGCTTGCGGTTGGTATGCCATCGGAAGCCCCGCCGGGAGAACTTGTCGCACCATGGCCTGGGGTCCCAACCTCAGGGCGGGACTCCGCAACCGCGGCAAGGGGAGGCCCGGTAACCGAGGTAGACGGGCAGCGAAGCGGCCGAAGTTGGTGAACCCGCGGATTTGCTTCCGCACCACGGCCCAGATCGGGCTCGTCCGCCAGCCGCGGACCTCGAACCCCTGCAGCCGCAGGCCCCAGGGGCGCAACTGGAGGTTGAGCCGGGCCTTGCTCGCCCGCACGAGGGCGGCTGCCTGCCGGCCGGCGCGCTGGCTCGCCCTGCGGGCGCGGAGCGGGGCTTGCAGGGCGAGCAGCCGCCCGCGGACCTCCTCGACCAGCCCGCCCGCACGGCCAAGGTAGATCGACCGTTGCCGGCTCGCCTCGCGGTAGATCAGCCGGTAATAGGGCCCGTACGTGTGCGTCCCGCGGCGGCGCCACGAGGCCACGACCGATCCTTGCCGCGCGAACAAGTCCGGCCGGGCCGCGAGCAGGGCCAGGGCGGGATGCGGGTGTTGGTCAGCGCTTTTGCGATTTTCCACTTGCTTGCTCCTCTCCGCCCCCTTCATCCGGGGCAGGCGGCCAGGGGATTGCCTCGGCCCGCGGGCCTCGCTGGCCGCCGCCGTCTTCCTGGTTGCCTGCTGGGTTTTGGATTTGGTGCTCATGTCCCCCATGATAGCGGATAGTGGACGTTTGTTCAATAGCGGAAATCGGGCCAGGGAAGGGGGGGATTGGGGATCCGGGATTTGTAGGTCCCGCCTGCCGGGCGGGACTGCATCGAGTCCCTTCCGGCAGAAGGGACCTACAGGGGCCTCTCCCCAAAATCGCAAGCGTCCGTCCAGCCATGCTCATGCCCCCGACGCGGCGGCCACCTCGACCATCCGCCCGCCGAACGCGGCGGATTGGAGGCAGGCATCCAGCACCTGTTGGGTCTTCCAGACCATGCTGCCCCAGGAATTGTCCGGCTTGCCCGAGAGGGCCAGTGCCGCGAACTTGCGGAACATGTTGGTCTCCTGCGAGTTCGCCGCGCTGTTGCTGGACTCGTGCACGGCAACGCGCCGGCCGGGGTCTTCCAGGTTGAAATCGCAGCCCGTCACGCGAAAGACAGGGTTGAAGACTTCGAAGCCGACCTCGCCGCCGTAACGCGGCAGCACGAAGTCCGGCACGTGGATGGCGCCCTTCGTCCCGCTGACGTTGGCCCACTGCTGGATCTCCGCCAGGAAGGAACAGAACATGCCGGCCGACACCCCGTCCGCAAAGAACAGCTCGGCGGAGAACTCGGTCGGGACCGGGGCCGGGCTGTCGGGCCGTGCGTGGGCGGCCAGCAGGTGGCCGGAGACCCGCGCCGGCAACTGCCCGTCGAGCATGCACAGGGTGAAGCGGATGCAGTACCAGCCCAGATCGCCCAGGCAACCCAGCGGCTCCAGGGAGCTGTGGGTACGAATGTTGTCCTGGAAGAACTCCGGCGGGGCGCCAAACGAGAACTGGGAGCTGATTCGCCGAATCTGCCCCACGCTGCGGCCGTCGTTGAGCACCTCGCGGATGCGGTCCAGCCGTCGGCTGTGCACGAACATCACCCCGTCCATGAACTGCACGCCGTTGTGCCGGCAGGCGGCGAGAATTTCCTGCAGATCGCCGGCGGCGGCAGCGGCGGGCTTTTCGGACAGCACGTGCTTGCCCGCCTCGGCCGCACGGATCAGCCAGGGCTTGCGGATTCCGGTCGGCAAGGGGACATACACGGCATCCACCGTGTCGCTGGCGAGCAGCTCCTCGTAGCTGCCGCAGGCCTGGGGAGAAGGGGCGAAGGGAGCGTGCCGCTGGCAGTCGGCGATGAAACGCATGCAGCGCGCGGGGTCCCTGCTGGCGACGGCCGTCAACGTGCAGTTCTCCGCGTTCCGGATGGCCAACCAGTTCTTGCGGGCAATTTCCGCCGCGCCTAGAATCCCCCACCTGCAAATCGCCCCAGTCATCGTGCACCTCCGCGTGTCGCCGTGCTTCGTTGCCAAGTCACTCCAGCCGGTGGCGAAACATCCAGGCGGCCACGCTCAGCGTCAGCGCCGGCGATGATCCCCAGCGGCCACAGGTCGGGCAGCAACCGCCCGAGCCCGGCCCCCTCCAAGTATACCCGCTGGGCGATGTCGGACGTATCGGATTGCGGTGGACGGCTATAACGGCGGATCGGGCCCTGCCACGGGCAACATCATCCTGAACCTGCTCTGACCGCGGGGCCTCCGGCGTCCTGGCAGCGACAGATTGGCTGCGGGCCGGCCGGGACATGGCGGTCCGGCTTAACCGCCGCCGGCTCCGTCTTCGCGTGAAGCTCCTCCCGCCGGACAGGGACTTCCGCGGGCGCTGCGATCCCCAGGCGCACCTGCCGCCCGCGAACGCCGATCACCGTCACCGTGATCCGGCCGTCGATCACGATACGCTCGCCATTTCGGCGGGATAGCACGAGCATGGCTGGTCCTCCATGACTGCGGGTGTTTGCACGACGGCGATTCCGGCCGCGGGAAAGCGGGCCTCGTATTGGGCGAGCAGCTCCGCCAGGATCTGGCCAATGGGCTGCGGTTGGCCGCCCCGTCGCTTGTCGATATCGGTGCTGCGGTCTTGCATGTCATTTCCCCCTGAACCTGGATTGATTATATCGACTAGTATACTTATGTCAACTATACAAGGCTCGGATTCTTGGCTTGACAAGATAGGCAAAATGGCTTGATTCTGGGAACCGGCGCAAGGTCGAGTTGTAGTCGCATTTCCCAACAACGTGTGCCACTGCTTGCCGTAAGACAAGCAGTGGAAAGGCGCAACGACCAGCACTGCTTCTGCGAAGCAGTAGCACACTGTCACACGACGGGCTAGAATGCGCGTCGGTTCGCCGTCCAATCGCGTGAATTTGCGGCGTCTTCCAACGCCACAGGGAAGGCTCGCCCATGCGACTGCAATACTTGGGAGTCATCGCTTTCCTGCTGCCCGCCTCCGTGGCTTTGGGCGATGGCTGCTACATCCCAGAGCGGGCAGTCCGAAAGATCCCGGAGATCACCGCCCAGCACGCCGTACTGTCCTGGAAGGACGGAGTGGAAACCCTGGTCATATCGTCCGCCCTTGACTCGGAGGCGCAGAAACTCGGCTGGATCATCCCGCTGCCGGCGGTCCCGGAGAAGATCGAGAAGGCGACCCCCGGTGCGTTGAAAACGCTCGACTTCTGCATCCAGCCGTGGATCACCCATGACCTTTCGCGGGCGGTTGGTGCCGCTGTCGTTGTGGTGTTTGTCGGCAATCTGCTTGTGGCAACGTGGCTGTTCAAGCGGAAACGGTTCCGTGACCTGTTGATCCTGCTCCTCGTGCTGTTCGTACTGTATGGCTTGATGCTCCCCGCTTTAGGCCCGGCGGGCGGGGCAGCGGTGACGAGAGCCTCCGACGTACGCATTGAAAAGACGGCCGCCGTCGGCGCCTACACCATCAGCATCCTGAGACCTTCGCGACCCGACGGGTTGGATGCCTGGCTGACTGACAACGGGTTCGCAGCCTTACCGGAGGTGGCCGGGCAGACGATTGCCGAATACATTGCCGAAGGCTGGGTCTTTGCGGCGATCAAGCTGACGCGGAGCGAATCGGGCGCGAACGTGCCTCACCCCATCAAAATGGTGTTTCCCAGTAAGGACGCCGTCTACCCCATGCGGCTCACGGCGATCGCCGGGGGAGCGCCGAGACTGGAGCTGTTCGTCATCGCCAACGACCGGGCATCCTGTGGGATGCTGAAGGAAAAGTTCTGCGACCGGTTCTCAAGGGAGGAGAACGAACCGGGGATCAACGAGTGGCACGCAACGGGATTTACCGAGTGGGCCGGGCGCGAGCCGCGGTTCTGGTTCACCGGCGCGAGCACGCGCTGCCGGGTCGGCCACGCTGACGTCTGTTCCCTGATGTGGGACAACTGCGTGCTGACGAAGTTCGTGGGCGGCGTGGCGGCCGCCGAGATGACCGAGGACATCCACTTTGGCTGGATGCCGTTCAAGTCTCGCCAGGAACACTTCTACACCCGCTACGGCGCCGGCTGTCTGGCGGCCGTTCTTTTGTTGGTTGTAGTCGGCAGTTGGAACGTTGTCTCCATGAGGGATTACGTGCGGGGATTAGTGCAGCCGAAGGGATTCATGTCCTATTGCTTCAAGAAATTGCTTCCCGCGGTTGCTGTGGGGGCTATCGCCGCCGGGATCTGTTTCGCGCTCTTGCCAAAGCTCGACCCTGCCGACGTCGAGGTATCGCGGGGATGGCGTTCGCGCTGGGCGGACTGGGACTTGCTCGCCGCATGTGACAGGTCTCTGCCGGGACATCCCAAGGTCCTGGGGCGAACAGAGCCGGAGATTGCGGCCTTCCTCCTGCAAGAACTTCCGGGCGTCACCGACTCTGAGACCCCGATAAAGAACCGGATAACGGGGACCGATCTCAGGGTGGAGGATAGCCCGGGCAACTTCACTGTCGAGAAACAGGCGGATAAAGTCCTCATTCGCGTCTACGACCGCTTCGGCAGGGCCCTCGTGAAGACCTATCCGATTGGAACCAAGCATCCTCCGGCCCAGCCCGGCCCCGCTGCAAGCCGCGACCGCGGATCGCAGCAAGGCAAGCCCAGGATGGAAGGCCGGCCATGACGTCACGCGAGCGCGTCCTGGCGGCCCTGGCCCATCGTCGCACGGATCGCGTGCCGCGGCTGCTCTACGAGGAAGTGATCGGCTACACGCCGGCCATCGAGCGCCTGTTGGGCGAGAAGTGCGCGCCGCGGGCTCCGCGGGAGTATTTTCAAATGGACATCACGCGGGTAGTGGAGAACCCGAGCCGGCTGCCGCTCTGCCGTTTTGCGCCATGGCTCGGTCCGGAGGCCAAAGCCGCGTTGGCTGCCGGGGAAGTGGACGAATGGGGCGTCCGCTGGCGGCAGGGAAGCTTCCACCACTTCGCGCACGTCGAGCCGCCGCTGGCGGCCGTGCGGGAGCCGCGCCAGCTCGACGAATATCCGTGGCCCGACCTGGACCAGCCTTATCGCTTCAAAGGGGTCCGCCGGCGCGTCGCGGCCTGGCACGCGCAGGGCCTGGCGGTGGCGGCCTTCGCGGGATCGATCTTCGAGCAGGCGTGGTACCTCCGCGGGATGCAGCAATTTATGGTCGACATGTGCCAACAGCCGGAACTGGCCCATGCCCTGCTGGAGCGGACCGCGGCATGTCAATGTTACGCCGCGCGGCAGTTCGCCGGGGCCGGCGTGGACATCGTCATTACGGGCGACGACGTGGCGACGCAACACAACCTGATGATGCGGGTCGAGATGTGGCGCGAGTATCTCAAGCCGCTGCAGACGGCCACCGCCCGCGGCGCGAAGGAGGCCAACGCCGATTGCTACGTCTTCTATCACTGCGACGGCAGCGTGGCACCGCTGATCCCGGACCTGATCGAGACCGGCATCGACATCCTCAACCCGCTCCAGCCGGAGTGCGTGGACCCTGCGGCCGTCAAGCGGAACTACGGCGATCGGCTGTCGTTCTGGGGCACGGTGAGCGTGCAGCGGACGATGCCCTTCGGAACGCCGGACCAGGTCCGCGGGGAGGTGCAACAGCGGATTCGCGAGGTGGGCCGCGGCGGGGGGTTGATCCTGGCCCCGGCCCACGTGCTGGGTCCGGAGGTCCCCTGGGAGAACATCGTGGCTTTCTTCGAGGCGGCCGACCGCGAGCCGCTGCCGGGGTAATCGACGCTGAGCGGGCGGGGAGAGAGCGAGCATGCCTCAGCGCCCTACGCGATTCAAATACGAAATCCGAAACACCAAATCCCAAACAAATCCGAAATGCCAAGCCCTAATGTTCCAAACGAATCGCCAGGAGATCCTGCACCATGACAGGCCGCCGCCCGGAAACAACGCCCAATCCTAAACCGCTGAGCATCGCCTGCATCGGCTGCGGCGCCCGCGCGCAGACCTATGCGCAACTGGCGGCCGGGCGTGCGGACCGTTTTGCGATCGTCGCGGGGGCGGACCCCGTCGCCGGGCGCGTGGAGAAGCTGCGCCGCATTTCAAAGCGGCCGGATTTCCGCGGCTTCGGCTCCGCCGCGGAGCTGCTCGCGGCCGGCAAGATCGCGGACGTGATGCTCGTGGCCACGCAGGACAACGACCACTTCCAGCACTGCACGGGCGCACTGCAGGCCGGCTACAACGTGCTGCTGGAGAAACCGATCGCCACGCGCGTCGCGGAGGTGCTCCAGATCGAGCGCCTGGCCAAGCGGCTCGATCGCCGGGTGATGGTGTGCTTCGTGCTGCGGTTCGCGGCGTTCTACCGCAAGGTGAAGGAAATCATCGACTCCGGCGCGCTGGGCGAGATCGTGTCCATCCAGGCCGGCGAAGGCGTCGGGCCGTGGCACCAGGCCCACTCGTTCGTGCGCGGCCACTGGGCGGTGACCGGCAAGAGCTCGCCGATGATCATCTCGAAGTGCTGCCATGACATGGACATCATCCACTGGCTGATCGGGCGGCGCTGCCTGCAGGTGGCGAGCTTCGGCTCGCTGGAGTTCTTTCGTCCCCAGCGGGCGCCGGCCGGCGCGCCCGGGCGTTGCACCGATGGTTGTCCGGTCGGCGACACCTGCCCATACAACGCGGTCCGCTACAGCACGGACATGCGATTTCCCTGGCTGACGATGATCTACGATCGGGCGGGCGATGCCAAGCGCGAGGAGATTCTCGAGTGGCTGGGCGGCAGCCCGTGGGGCCGCTGCGTGTATCGCTGCGACAACGATGCGGTGGACCGCCAGGTGCTGGCTTTGCGGTTCGAGGGGGGCGTGACCGGCACGTTCACGATGACCGCCTTCGAGAACGGCCGGCACATCGAGGTCTACGGCACGCGCGGCGTGCTCAAGGGCGGAGAGACCTACCACAAGCACTTCGGCGCACACATCGTGGTCTTTCCGCATGAGGGCGTGCCGATCCGATACACCGTCCGGGCGGAAGACGGCGGCTATGAAATGCACGGCGGCGGCGATCCCGGGCTGGTCAACGCGCTCTACGCGGAAATGAGCGGGCCGGCCGGCGCCCCGCTGGCGGCGGGCCTGGACTCGACCGTCCACAGCCACGTCATCGGCTTTGCGGCCGAGGAGGCCCGCCGAACGGGCCAAACCATCGACCTCGAAGAGTTCCGGCGGACAAACCTGCCGCGGGAATAGGGGATGAGTCTTGGGTCTTGGGTTTTGGACTGACCTAAAGCCCAAGGGCGTGTTTGAAAAGCTGGCGTTTGCGGTCCCCTCTCCCTCCGGGAGCGACCATCTGCGATGGTGCCCGAGGGTGAGGGCTGGGAGCAAAGAAGCAGTCGTTTCGTGCGATGCGGCCCACTACGCCCTCACCCCCGGGTACCCTCTGGGTGCCTCTCCCAAAGGGAGAGGGGAGACTTTTCCAAACACGCTCGAAGAGACGGTGAGCCCTCGCCGGTCAGGTCGCACCCTCGCGGTGCGTTTCTTCCTCGGCGGCCTGCTTCTGCTGCAGGGCATGTTCGTACAACTCGCTGTGCTTGTCGGGACATGCAGCCAGGGTCTTGTCGAAACACTGCACGGCCTCGCGGTACCGCCGCATGCGCGCGCAACACAGCCCCTTCTCATACCAGGCCACTGCTCCCGGGTTCATCTGCAAGACCCGATCGAAGCACTGCAGCGCCTCCTCGTATCTCTCCAGCGTGAGCAAGGCGTCTGCTTTCATGCCCCACGCCGGTGCATAGCCGGGGTTCAGTGCCAACGCCCTGGACAGGTACGTCACTTTCTTGCGGGGATCGTCTTCCGTCAGCGCGGCGCGGACCCAGTAGTCGAATCTCTTGCCGGAAACCAGCCTTGTTGCCAACTGTGCCGGAGCAGCGAGCCAATGCACAAGCGTGATGCGCGCGGCGGAAACAAGCAGCCTCTTCCGGTAGCTGCCCCGCTCGCCGGCTTTTTTCTTAGGGCGGCCCGAGGCCGGCGGCGCTGCCGCGTCCGTTTCGTGAGCTCGCTCGGTGGACGCCTCTAGGAGCCGCATGGGCTCTATGGGCTCGGGGAAGAACGTCTCCATGAACCAAGATACGAACTGAATGATCCCCCGCACAAGAACCACGGCGAGGTACACGGCGGCGAGGACGATAAGCCATCCCAACCAAGAACCCATATAGGCACCCCCCTCTGCCACGAGGGATTAGGGATTGGGGATTAGGGATTGGGGATTAGGGATTGGGGATTAGGGATTAGGGATTGGGGATTAGGGATTAGGGATTGGGGATTAGGGATTGGGGATTAGGGATTAGGGATTAGGGATTAGGGATTGGGGACTGGCACCTGTCTTTCAAGATCGTTTCCAGCTCGTCGATCAGCCGTTCCTGCCCGGCCTTGATCTTCTTCCGCGCCGTCTGGAAATCAAGAAACTCCGCCCGGTCGATCTCGGGGAACTCGCTCTGCCGACCGGATTTCGGCGGCCACTCGATCGTGAAGGTGTTGCTCTTGACGGCCCGCGGATCGCAGTCACCGTGGAAGGCCCAGGCGTGGACGACCTTGCCGCCCTTCTGCTGGACGGGCTTCAGGGGCAGGAAAGGCCCGGCGGGCCTGATGCCCGTCTCCTCCTCGAACTCCCGTTGGGCAGTCGCCAGCAGGTCTTCGCCAGTTTCCGGCTCGCCCTTGGGGATCGACCATGCCCCTTCGTCCTTGTTGCGGAAAAACGGGCCGCCCGGATGGGCCAACAGCACTTGGACGGCTCCATCCTTGATACGGTACATCAGCAGACCTGCACTGAGCCTGGGCATGCTGGTCACAGGTGTCTGCGGGAAAAAAAGGGACGGCCCCCTTCTTGCCTGGTTGTTCATTTCTTGCCCGCGATCCCCAATTCCTCGGCATGGGGCTTCAGGGCGTCGATGACAAACTGGATATGGGCGTCCATGTCGACGCCGAGCAATTCCACGCTGCTGCGGATGATGTCCCGGTCCACCTTGGCGGCAAATGCCTTGTCTTTGAGCTTCTTCTTGACGCTCTTCGGCTCGAGCGTGGCGATGCCCTCGGGCCGGACCAGGCAGCAAGCGACGATGAAGCCCGCCAGCTCATCGCACGCCAGCAGGCACTTGTCCATTTGGCTCTTCGGCGGCAGGTTCCACTTGGTCTGGTGGAACGACACGGCGTAAGCGATGTCCTCTTCGCCCTGCGCGCGCAGCCAGTCCACGATCCGCTGGGGATGTTCTGCCGGCCATTGGTCATAATCGGCGTCGTGCAGGAGTCCGGCGAGGGCCCAGACCTCCGGGTCGGCTCCGGCGGCGTACTTCGAGGCCGCCGCCCGCATCACGATCTCGACGGCCCGGGCATGGCCCAGCAGCGAGGGGTTGCTGGTCCAGGCATGGAGCTGGTCGAGGGCTTGCTGGCGGGTGAGGGGCATCGTGCGACCTTCGTCTTGCCACTGGCTCCCGTCTTATTATAGGCGGTGGGTTTCCGGCCCGCCAGCAGCCAACGGGGCGCCGGGCGGGCACACGCGAGGCAGCCGGGCCGTATTCAACCGCCGACGGTGATCTTGCAGCCCGGCAGCGCGGCCTGGAGTTGCTTGACCCCGTCTTCGTCGATCTGGGTAAGGCTCAGGTTGAGCGACTTGAGGCTGGTCAGCTTCTTGAGGCTGGCAAGCGCGGCGTTGGTAATCGGGTTCTGCTTCAGGTTGAGGCTCTGCAGACTTCCCAGCGCGGGCAACTCGGCGATGCCGGCGTCGTGGAGGTGGTCGTCCTCGAGGCTGAGGGTGACGAGCTTCGGGAGGGCGTGGAGCTGCTTCAGCCCGGCGTCGGTGACGGCGGTGTGCCACAGGTCGAGCCACTCCAACTGGGCAAACGCCGCAAGATTGGCCAGCCCCGCGTCGTCCATCTCGGTCTCGCTGAGATCCAGCTTCCTCAGGCCGGCGGCTTGCTTGAGTTGGGCCAGGCCGGCGCCGTTGATGGGGATGCCGCGGAGGTCCAGTCGCTTCAGTTTGGCCATATTCCGCAGGTTGGCCAGGCCCTCGTCGGTAATGCTGCTGCAGCGCATCAGCCCGAGGTCTTCCAGGTTGAGGTCCTTCAAGTCCTCCAGGGCCTTGTCCGTGATGACGCAATCCTCCAGGGAGAGGACGGCCAGCTTCTTGAGGCCGCCCAGCGCGTGGACGCCGCGATCGCTGACGTCGGGGCTGCGGACCTTCAGGTCGCGGAGGCTGAGCAGCCCGCGGAGCGACTCCAGCCCGGCGTCGCCCACCTTCGAGCCGCGGAGGTCCAGCGCGCGGAGCTGGGTCATGCCTGCGAGCTTCTCGACGCCCGGGTCGGTGATGTTGTTGTAGAGCAGCTTCAGGTTCTGGAGCTTGGGCATGCCGGCGACGTAGGCCATCGCCGCGTCAGTCATCTTCGACGTGCGGCGGAGGTTGAGGGTTTGCAGGCCCGAGAGCTTGGCGACCTCCCGCACGCCGGCATCGGTGATGTCGGTGTTCTCCAGGGTCAAGTCCTTCAGCTTGGGGAGCCTGGCCAGGGCCGGAATGCCGGCGTCGGTGATCTCCGCCCCGTAGAGCTCCAGCTTGGCCAATTCGGCGAACCCGGCGAGCAAATCGAGGTCGGCGTTGGTCGTGGCGCGGTTGCCCAGGTCGACGGCCAGGACGGTGCTCTTATCCGGGCCGTACTCGACCTTGCCGCCGAGGGTCTTGATGCGGGCCAGCGCCGCCAGGGCATCGCCTTGGTTCGGCTCCGCAGGGCCGGGTTGCTTCGGGGGAGTGGGCGCCGTGTACTGGCAGCCGGCCAGCAGAGCGATGCCGAGGGAGAACAGGCAAAGAACCCGGGACTTCATGGGGATCACCTCCTGGAGGAAAGGCGGGCGGCAGCACACAGGATCCAGGAAGAACAGTGTAAATAGAAACGTGCAAAAGGGAAAGCCCGGGGCCGCCGCGAGGCTATCTGGCAGGCCCCCATCTCGCGGAGGGGGAGGGGACCTGACCCTCGCCCTTCCCGACAGCCTCCCGGGTCGTCCCCGCGGTTTCGCGGGTGCATTCCCGTTTCTGCGCGCCTCGCGCGCCCCTCGCGGCCCGCAAAATACCGGGCGAAACGAGCCTCGGGCCCGGGCTCCACGTCGTCCC
>Ga0326727_10016818_pt1 | contig 15336 bp, 9 predicted proteins | sample MB2enrmetagenome_FD_207643 | JGI IMG/M metagenome (GOLD analysis project Ga0326727, IMG submission 207643) | Lab enriched peat soil microbial communities from McLean, Ithaca, NY, United States - MB29MY | ecosystem: Environmental > Terrestrial > Soil > Wetlands > Peat | place: USA: New York... | reverse complement strand
GGCTTCGTTGGCGGCCAGCATGAATTCTTCAATCAGGCGGTGGGCCATGTTCCGTTCCGAGCGCGCGATGCCCACCATGCGGCCAAACTCGTCAAACTCGATCAACGGCTCCGGCAGGTCGAAATCGATGGAGCCCCGCCGCACGCGCCGGCGATTGAGAATGAGGGCCAGTTCTTCCATCAGCTTGAAGTTCGGAACCATCGCCGCGTAGCGCCGCGAGGCCACCGCATCGCCCGCCAGGATGTCGCGGACGGCCGTATAGGTCATGCGTTCGGCGCTGCGCATAATCCCCGGCGCGAGCTCGTACTCCACGATGTCTCCTTGCGGGTCGATCTCCATCAGCGCTGACATCACCAGCCGATCGACGTGGGGATTAAGGCTGCAAATGCCGTTGGAAAGGTCGAGAGGCAGCATGGGCACGGCCCGGTCGGGGAAATAGACGGAGGTGCCGCGCAGCCGCGCCTCACGGTCCAGCGCCGAACCGGGACGCACGTAGTGGGCCACGTCGGCGATGTGCACGTGGAGCAGGTAATTCCCGTTGGCCCGGCGTACCACCAGAACCGCATCGTCAAAATCCTTGGCCGTCTCACCATCAATCGTCACAATCGGCAGCCCCCGGAAATCGCGGCGGCCCTGGTGGTCGGGTTCCGGGATGTATTGCGGCGCGGCGCCGGCCTCCGCGAGCGCCTGCACGAGAAAGCGATGCGGCAGGTGAAATTTGCGAATGACGATCTCCACATCCACCCCAAAATCCTCGCGCCGCCCGAGAATTTCCACCACCCGGCCGCGCGGCAACTCTCCCGGGCGGGGAAAGCTGGTCATTTCAATGTCCACCACCATGCCATCCAGGTCCTCTGTACTTCGGACTTCGGACTTCGGGCCCTGGACCTGCCGTTCGGATTCGCCCCCGAACTGACGATCGCGGCTGCGCCCCCTTGTTACTGTGGGAATATCACTCGCGCTTGAGCCGCGGATCTTGGCGGGCAAGTCGCTGCCACGATGGGCATCGAAATCCAAACTCCGGACCCCGGACTCCGGACCCCCGACTTGTTCTTCCGGCCACTGTTCCCCGCGGGGAATGACAATTTCAAACGGGAGGCGTTGATCAAAAGGCAACACGAAGTTGTAGCGCTGGCCGCAATGGAACTGCCCCACCACGGTCTTCTGGGCGCGGTCGACGACGCGCAGGATGCGGCCTTCCGAGCGCCCGTCGGCTTTGGCGCGAAGCACCTGCACCTCCACCCGGTCGCCATTCATGGCGGAACTCATGGCGTCCGGAGGAATGAAGATGTCCTGGTCAGTGCCCTTCACCGACGCCTCGGGCACCACAAAGCCATAGCCGTCACGATGGCTGATCAGGCGGCCGAGGGTGACGTTCCCCCCGCGCACGCGTGCCGGCCCATGGCCATTGCCGATTGTCGATTGCCGATTGCCGATTGCCGCCTCACCGGCGCCCACATTATCCATCCCCCATTCAGCGCCTTTGCTTCCCTTTTCCGCCAGTGCAAAGGTGTTTTTCTTCAGATACACAATGCGTTTCTTGCGGGCGAGACCCTTGAGCAGGTTTTTGAGCTCGCGCGCCTGGCTCGATCGCAAGCCGAGCTCCACCACCAGCTCGCGCAGCCGGAACGTCCTGCCCGGCTCGCGCTCAAAAACCTTCAGAATCTCTTGCGGCAATGGAAATTCACGCATGGGAATGTGTTCGACTCATTCTAGCACGCCTGGAAGACCGGATTTGAATGGAGCGCTGGCGTTGAGGCCGCGCCTGCTCTCGTAGAGCTGACCTTGAGGTCAGCACGCACCGGCCGCGCGGCCAGCGCCGCGGCGGCGTGCCATGGCCATCCTGGCCATGCCCCTTCACGGGCAGGACCCCGATAGATCGGGGCAAGTTGCCCGTGGCACGTTCCTGCGCCGGCCTCAGGGTCGGCGCTCCGGCTGCGCGCTTATTGTAGGCTCTAACCATTGTTTTTACTCTTGACAACAGTGTCGTTCTGGTATACAGTGGAGGGCGTGAGGTCGCGTCATGTCCCTGCGCAAGTCTCCCACGCTCACTCCCGCTCTGCTCGCTTCCCAGCGCCGCAATGCCCAGAAATCCACCGGGCCGCGCACCGCCCAAGGCAAGGCCAAGTCGCGCCTGAATCGTTTGCGGCACGGGGGGCGGTCGCCGGAATTTCTCGCGCTTTTCAACGCCCTGCTCGAGGCTCCCCCCGGCCAGGTGGCGGCGACGGCGCGCCGCCTTCTCGCCTCCCATCCCATCCAGCACCCCCTGATTTTGGACACCGTGGCGAGGTGTATCCGGGTAGAAAGGGAGATGTGCGAGGAGCGCCAGTGGATCCATATCGAGGAAAAACAGAAAAAGGAATTTTTTTTACACCGTTCAAAGCCCGAATGATGATGAAAACAAAGGTGCGGCAGGTTGGGTTAATTCTCGCACCCCAATAAAATGTTGAAAACACTATAGTTATATGAAATATACGGTAAATGGCTATTAATATATGAAAATGCAGAAGTTATACTCCAATCAACATGCCTCAGAAATGCCCCAAACCGCGCGATCAGTGTAACAACATGAAAATAAGCGGCTTATACTTATTTTGGCAAAAATAACTATAAATTACTGAAAAGGAAAGATTTATCGGTGTTCCATCGGACCAAAAGTGGCGGAATTCATCTACCTCAATAAATGCTTGAAAATACAATGGTTACACGAAGGCTACCAGTTCACCATCGCCGGGGAGGATTCCGGATCAGCAGCCGGCGTAAAAGCTTCTGGCAGACGATCTGGAGGTAAAAGAAGGAGAGGCCCGTGGACACAATCATGATCAACGCGGCAAGGAACATCGCTTCCCTCCTTGCAGTTGGGTCCCAGGCCGATGGCCTGGGCTGCGCCCGACTCATGCAGGGAGGCGGGCGGCGCTCTTCCCACTCGAACAGTGATGACCCTACCTGCTGCGGCCCTGCCCGAGCACGGCGTATGCAACTCTATCCTTGTTGGAACGCATCCCCGACGCCACCGTTCCAACCTCCAACTGCCTTTTCCAATTCCTTCTCCGAGAGGTCATCCTTCTTAGCTCCAGCAGGCTTTATGGTTTCCTGGTCCTGCTCGACTGCCTTTTTCATTTCTTCGGTCATGAGTAAGTTCCTCCGTAGATTTACAAAATGGCCTGAGTCCGGATCCGGGGGCTTTGAACATGACGAACAACCCCAAATCAAAATGTGTGGGAGAGGACTTTCATTTAGGTCCTCTATCTATTAAGGCGAAAAATCGGGAGGAATTTTGCGCGGGAGGAGAGATTTTTTAGTGCAAATGCGAGTTGCAGTTTTTGAGCAGGGCTTCCGTACGGGCCACCCTGGCGGGGTCGGCGAGCCGGCTATCGGTGGCCATCACTTGCTTCCAGTCGTCGGAGGCGCGCTGGGCAGCGGCCCGGGCCTCGCTCCAGTTCCCGAAGTTTGCCTCCACTGCCGCAAGCGTCAGGTAAGCTCCAGCTATGGAACGGGTAACACGAACCGGGCTAGACGACACGGATACGGGAAGCCGCTCCGCCCGCGCCACCGCTCGGCGCGCCATCTCGAGGGCTCCGCGGTGATCCCCGTGATGGGCGAGGGCCTCCGCAAGGTTCTCCTCGCTGTTCAAGGTTTGAATAACCAAGGTAAGGTCGGAGGGGTCGCGGGCCAGCGCCGGCTCGGCAACAGCAAGGGACTGGCGATCTTTGACGACGGCCTCGTCAATTCTTCCCAGGCCGTCCAGCCGTTTCCCCTCGAACTCCTCGACCAACGCCAGGGCTCGCACCTTGGTAATCGACCGAGGGTCAGCCGCCACAATTCTTTGCAGAATTTCTTCCGCCTTTTGAAGATTCGCCAGGGACTCTGCCCACTCCTCCGGCGGGAGGTCCAAGGAAGAATATAAGATCAGCGCATTGGCAAGATCATATTGGGCAAGCTGATCATTGGGGTCAGCCTTCGCCAGGTCGCGGGCAATAGCGAGTGCCTTTCCATAATTCTCGCGCGCTCCCGGAGTGTCGCCGAGATTGGGAAAGAGCGGGCTCCCCAAGGCCCCGCCCAGGTTGCCGTAGGTGATCATCAAGCTGCGCCGCGTCAGGACATCGGAAGGGTTCTGCGCCAGGGCGTCTTCCCGCAGCGCCGCAGCCTGCCGGAATCGCCCCACGGCTATCTGAAGGTCCCCCTGCATGGTCAACACTCGCGCCTCCTGGCTGTAAGCCGTCCCGAGTTCGATTTGAATTTCTCTGTTGCGTGGAGAGGATTGCCGCGCCCTCTCCGCGGCCTGTATCCCCAGCTCTGTGAAGTGGAGAGCCGCGCTGATATCGTGAGACAGCACTGCATCCGCCATCGCCGAGTACACCTGGCCTTCCGCGAGGGAGCAATCGGCGTCCTGGGGACACAAGCGCGCAAGCTCTTGAGCTGCCGGCACGGTGTTGCGCATCATCTCCGCCGCCCGCCGCGATTCACCCGTCGAGGAGAGCAAGGTGGCCCAATTGACTTTTGTTTGCACACTTTGCAAAAGGTATTTGGAATTTTCGGGCTCTTTAGCCAGAAGCGGCCCAATTAACTCCACCGATTTTTGGTAATTGGTGAGCGCCCCTTTGGTGTCACCCAGATTCGGTTGAAATGGAAAACCCAAAACGTTCGCAACCTTAAAATAGGAGGCGCTCAACATGAATCGCAATTCGTCGTCCTGCCCGGCATCTTTGGACAGGTCCTCGAGAAAGTGTAATGTCGTCACCACGATCTGACGCCGGGCTTCCATGGCCCCGGGGAGTTTTTCGATGGCCTTGTGCACATCGAAAAGCGAACTATTAGCCAATTCCAGCATCTGGGCAAGGCGGCGCTGGGAGCGCTCCTGCTCCGTTCTGGCCACTTGGGTTTGGGCCTCCGCCCGCGCCCGTTCGCGCTCGGCCGCCTGCCTCTCCTCTTCCGCCCGCGTGCGCTCGCGCTCGGCCGATTGCCTCTGGGTTTCCGCGAAGCGGCGCGCACTCTCGGCCCGCCGAGCCTGCCTCGCCGCCATCACCATCCCCCCCAGCAAGCTCAGGAATACCAGGATGGCCGCCGCCATCGCCAGGGCGTTGCGCCGCACATACTTCCGCGCGCGATAAACCACCGAATCCTGCCGGGCGCGGATGGGCCGCCCGTCCAGATAGCGCACAATATCGTCGGCAAACTGATTGACCGACCCATAGCGGCGCTCCGGCTCTTTGCGCATCGCCATGAGTACGATATTGTCCAGATCCCCGTCCAACCGGTGCGGCGCCCCAGCGGCGCGGGCAACCGTGCTGGGGCGTGGAGTGTCCGTCTGGCACACCACGCGCTCAATCTCCGCGGGAGTGGAAGTGGTAATCCGCTGCGCCCGACTTCCCGTCAGCAACTCAAAGAGAATCGCCCCCAGGGCATAAACGTCGGCCGCCGTGGTGATCGGCAAGCCCCGGATTTGCTCCGGGCTGGCGTACTCCGGGGTGAGCGGCCCCATCACCGCAGAAGGGGCGGTGAGGCCGGGATCATTGCCGGGATCCAGCAACTTGGCCACGCCGAAATCAAGGAGTTTGGGAATTCCCTCGGCGGCTACAAATATATTGCCGGGCTTAAGATCGCGGTGGACCACCAGCGCCCGGTGCGCATACGTCACCGCCTCGCATACGCGCAGGAACAAACGCAACCGCGCTTCCACGCTGAGGTTCTGATCCTGGCAGTAGGCGTCAATCGGCTGCCCCTGCACATACTCCATCACAAAAAACGGGCGGCCGTCCGGAGTCGTGCCGCCATCGATGAGACGGGCTATGTAGGGATGTTCGAGGCCCGCCAGAATCTGGCGCTCGTGACGAAAACGCGCCAGCACTTCCGCGCTGTCCATGCCGCGCTTCACCACCTTGATGGCCACCAGCTTGCGGTAGTGTTCGTCGGCGCGCTCCCCCAGATACACCGATCCCATGCCGCCCCGCCCGATCTCCTTCAACAGACGGTACGGCCCCATGCGCGTGCCGGCCGGCGGCGCGTGGTCGTCCAGCAGCGCGCCGGCTTCCGACCCGATGGCAGCGGCGATGGCGGAACCGCTGGCGGCGTCGGCCCGCAGCAGCGACTCGACCTCGGAGCGCAGTCCAGCATCCCCGCCGCAGGCACGCTCGAGAAACGCTTCGCGCTCAGTGACAGGTAAATCCACGATGTTGAAGAAAATCTCCTGGACTCGCTCCCAGTTGTTGCCGGACACAGTCTCCTCTCCGGATCGTTGAGATCCATCCTCAGCAGGCGAAGAAATTAAGGAAAATTTGCAACCGGGGTCAGGTTTTTTCGTCAGAGACGGCGTTGTGATCCAGCTCCCGCTGCAACCAGGCCTGGGCCACGCGGAGAAGACGCCGCACCTCGGCAACGGAAAGTCTCAGAACCTCGGCCGATTCCTCCGCGGTCATTCCTCCAAAGAACCGCATCTCAATCAGCCGCGCCTTCAGGGAATCATTCCGCGCCAATCGTTCCAGGGCATCGTCAATGGCAAGGATCGGAGAGGGCTCACGACGGGGTACGGCGGCGGCCATTTCAAGAGGCAATTTCGCCGCTCCACCACCACGTTTACCCGCATCGCGAATGCGCGCGTGGTCAATTAGGATTTGCCGCATGACCTGCGCTGCTACGCCCATGAAGTGCGCGCGGCTGTGATAATCGGGGTGCTCCTGCTTGACCAGCCGGGCGTAGGCCTCGTGCACCAAGGCGGTGGGTTGCAGCGTGTGCCCGGGGTGCTCGTTGCGCATGTAGCCCCGCGCCAGCTTTTGCAGTTCGGGATAGATCAAGGGCACCAGACGATCGAGGGCGCTCTTATCCCCTGAGGCGAACTCATGCAGCAGAGCCGTGATGGGCTGCTCCTGCGGCAGTCGCGACCTGCTATCAGCGATTTTCATGTCCGTTATCCGCTAACTAAAAGGTACTCCTGACCGCCCCCTAATGCAACTGAGTGTCAAGTTTGGTACTGTCATTTTCTGAAAAGAACGGTGCGCGTGACGACGGGAACGATCCATTTCCCCCGGGGGTGAGGAGGCCGCTTGGCGTCACACCCAGGGTCGCCAGACCTGGTTAAGATCAATCTCTCAAAGCTTCCTCCACAAAGGGCAGCGGGGTTCTCGTGGTTTCAGTGTGAACGCTTGGCCAGTTGCAAAGGATGCGAAGAAACCCACATTGCGGGAAGGCGAGTTCCGGTGCGGCCGGCACAGGTGAACGACGTGCCGGCCGCCACGGAACGAGGATTTAGAACAAGAGGTGCAGTCCGAGCATCATGAAGCGTGGGCTGCCGATGGTGTGTTGAATTTGCCCGAGGGAGCCATAGGGCGGGATCTGAGGTGGCCCGTAATAGTTGGGCAAGAAATCCACATCGTTCTGGGGGGCGTCGAAATCGGGTTGATTGAAGATGTTGAAAGCGTCAGCCTCGAAGCGCAGGTTGAAGCGGTCCTTGAAAACGGGAAACTGCTTGGCCAGGCTCATATCGAAGCGCACCTGGAAGGGACCACGGAACAGGTTTCTTCCCGAGGTTCCAAACACGGTTTCCCAGTCGTCGCACCCGCTAGCGTCACAAGGGGGAACGCCGTCCTGGCCGGGCTGAAGAAACTGCGGGAGGAAAGCGCTGGGATTGAGCACCGGCTTGCTCACATTGATACCGGTGGTGCCCTGGAGTTCCGCCTGCTTCGAGGTTACCCCAGGCGCGAGCGGGACAATCGGGTTGGCCAATTCATCATACGAGCCATAATACAAGCCCGCCACCGAGCCATGATAGTCGTAAGGGCTATAGGGCTGGCCGCTCTGGGCTACAGTCTGCCCGCCCCAGATCCAACCGTTCGCCAGGTATCCCAGAGCCTTGTTGTTCTTAGCGAAGCTCGGGAACGTGTAGCTGTAATTGATGAGAAACACGTGCGTCTGGTCGAAGTCCGACGAGGCATAATTTGCTCTGGGAAGTTGCGGGTTGTTCCCGGTGACAAAAAGGCCCAGTCCACTCTGCTCGTCGAGAGCATGTGAATAGGTGTAAGACGCGGTGAATTGCAGCCCCTTGGAGAATCGCTTGCGTACCTGAACCTGCAAGGCATTGTAGTTGGAGATGCCCTCGGCCTTGTAGGTCACGGAATTGTAGTCATAGCCGAGATAGGGCACGCGAATCTCGGCGTTGCCGGAGTAATACGGTGGCGGGCATATTGGTTCGTAATCGAGCGGCGACGCATGGCTGTAGTAAGTGTTGCACGGGATGTTCGGGGTCGTTGCGCCATAAGAATACATCTGGCCGTTCACCGGATGCGAGGGCGTGGCGATGAGCGCCTGGTTGAAAGGAACGGGCAGCACTTCATGTAACCCGTGGTTGCCAACATAGGCTATCTCGAAGAGCCAATTGTTGGAGAGCTGGTACTGAAGATCGAGGGTCCAGTTCTGCGTGTAAGGCAGTTTGTTATTGATATCATAACCACTGAACAGGAAGGGGCCAGACAGGTTGCCAGTGGGCCAGTCCCCCGATGTGGTTTGTGACAGGTTGGGCAACAGACTGAGAAAACTGGCGGCACTGCCCGAGGGTGGTGGTATGGGGGAAGTGCCAAAAGGCGCGGAAAGTGACGCGCCGCGGCGCGCCTCGTCCGGCGCGACGAAGGGCGGCGCCAGCGTCACTCCGAAGGGACCATTAAAGCCCGAACCGGCAGGAGCCGAGAAGTAACTAAACAATTCGCCGCGATCGTAGTAGATGCCGTAGCCCGCGCGCACGGTCAGTTTCGTATACGGAGTCCAGGCTATGCCGATGCGCGGAGCAAACCCCCACTGGCGCTGATTCATCAGGGAATTGCTGGCGCCCGAAGTGGCGGAATTCGGGTTATTCCCCGCAATTTCCACCCCCGAATTGGTAATGGTATCCGTGGCCGCATCATAGGCGTACAGATTGGGGTTGAATCCGGTCAGCTTGCCATACTTCTCGGACATCGGCCCGTCATAATCCCAGCGCACTCCGGCGGTAATGGTTAGGTTGCTCCGCAGCTTGAAGTTATCGTTGACATACGCGCCCGCCGTGCTCGATCGATAATAGCGGTTGGCCGCGCCCGCCAAGGCTTCTCCGTCCTCTAGGTTGCCTTCTACAAAGTCTTGAAAGGTGTAAAACTCAACGGTCCCGGTGTCCGTGTTGTGGTTGATAATATTGAGCTGCGTCGGGTCCCATTGCGCGCCCACCGCAATCGTGTGCCTTCCTTTCACCATGTTGATCGAGGATTCGGCTTCCCATTGATTTTGGACCATCCCGGCATCGCCAAAACTGGGGCTGACGCCGAAACTCAGTCCATTGCTCAGGGTAGGGTCGGCAGTGTCGATTTCAAGGTAGGGGAACGTTGGCGTACTCGGCATGGTGATGCCCAGCGCGCTGGGACTGAATTGCGATTCGGTCGTCCCATACGCCCGGAGCCTGGTGAAGCCAGCGTGCATCTCCCAAGTGACCGTCGGCGACAAGATCATGGTGTTCATGATGGACACCACCTGGCTGCCCGCCGAAAGCACCTGAGAGAAGCCCAGAAGGCTTTCCTCGTAGCCGAACGGATTGGTGGTGGGATTGTCCTGAACATAATACTTTCCCGATACGCGGTCTTTATCGTTCACCTCATAGTCGAGACTGGCAATCCCCTGGTCCACGTTGGCACGTGAGTTGGCCCCCTGGACCAATGCATCGCCCCCGAGTTGGTAGGATTCTGTCGCGTTGAATTGGGCGCTCGGAATCAGATATTGTCCATTGGGATGCTTGGCTTGCAAAAGGTCGAGCGCCGCCGGATTGATCTGGCTGGCGGTGAACGAAGTCGTGCCGTAGGTGGAATTGATGGCGGCCGCAATCCCCCCCGGGCTGCGGTCGTCAGTGAGACCCAGGGGGACCGTTGCGTATTGGGTTGCCACCGCCGCATCGGAAACGCGCACCCCTTGATAGGACAAGAAGTAAAACAACTTGTCCTTTTTGATGGGGCCGCCCAGGGTGGCGCCGAACATGTTACGATTCATGAAGGGATTCGCGACGTTCGCCGCATTATAAAAGAACGGCGCGGCGTTCATGGCGCTGTTCTGCCACTCCTCCCAGGCCGAGCCGTGAAGCTGGTTGGTGCCTGACTTGGTGAGCACGCTGATGTGCGCGCCGCTACTATTCCCCTGGGTGGCGTCATACATGGCGGCATTCACGGCGATTTCCTGGATCGCGTCGATGGGAGGCGTGGGCAGGGCTTGGCCGATGGCCGCATACACTGAGGAACTGGTTTGAATCGACCCCCCCGCGCCGAAGTTCTCACCCGTGTTCAGCACGAAGCGGTTCTCCCCCACCTGGCTGGTGGAGTTTCCATTGAACAGGTTGTTGGTGCTGACGCCATTCAGCGAAAAGCTGTTGCTGGTGTCCCGATTGCCGTTGGCGAAGATGGCCTGATTGCCGAGGCCGGAGTTGGCGCCGGCGCCGCCCAGGAAATCTGCGTGCACGCCCGGAGTCAGAATGGCCAGTTGGGTGAAACTGCCGGTGCCGAGCGGCGTGTTTTGAATGGTGAGCTGATCGACCACGTAGCCGTTCGTGGCGTCCGTCTGGTTCATCAGCGCCACAGCGGTCACCTCCACCGTGGTACTGACGGCGCCGACTTTGAGGCTACCATCCACCGTGGTGGTTCGGTTAATTTCCACCAGAACCTCGGTGTGAGTCTCGGTCTCAAAACCGGTCTTGGTGAACTTTAACTCGTAAGTTCCGACGGGAAGATTGGAGATGGAGTAGGAGCCGTTAGACTTCGAGTGTTCCGTCACCTCCAAATTGGTTGCCACATTGCGCGCCTTCACCTCGGCATCGCCTACGATGGCCCCCGAACTATCAAGAACCGTCCCGGTGATGGACCCAACGGTTTGTTGTGCCCGGACGGGCACTTGTAAGACGATGAGCAAGAGCAGAGCCAAAGCGGCGACTACTCCGGGGCTCCGCAACCGGCAGAATTGGTAGTTCGTCTTTTGATTCATAATCCTCCTCGTACACTCCCACCCTCAAGGGCAAGATCAGGAATTTATAGATTTCTCTGCGCGCTCCCCCCTGCGTCACATCAATATCTAAACCGGGGGCTGTTAAGATTTGTGCCTCAACCTGTCAAATCTTGGTTACTTCAGCCCCTGTTCAATTTGCACTGCTTGGAGACTACGAACACCCGCAAACCTGCTTCCAAAATTCATGGAAGTTGTGTGCCGCCGTAAGCCGCTGAAATTAAATGAGCCCATTTTCGACGTTCCCGTCGCGGCCTTTTCGCCATATGACATATCGTATTAACGCTCCATTTCCCCATATCGTGCAGGCTCAACAAAAAATATGCATTACACGAATGTTGCGTTTTTATTTCAAGAATGGCGGCATTGGGCGGATGGATCACCCCCCGTTCGGTGGGCAAGCAGGGTACCCTGCCAGGGACGCGCCGTAAACCTGGGAAATGTTTGAACCCAACGCGAGTCCCGAACATCAAAACGAGAATGGAGGTGTCATCATGTACACAATTATCGGAGCAAGCGGGAACACAGGAAGGGTAGTTGCCGGCAAGCTGCTGGCCCATGGAGAAAAGGTTCGAGTGCTGGGGCGCGACGCGGGCCGCCTGCAAGGTCTTGTTCAGCAGGGCGCCGAAGCTTTGGTTGGCAATTGCGGCGATGTGGCCGCGCTGACCCAGGCTTTTCGCGGATCAAAGGCGGTTTATCTGATGATTCCGCCCAACCCGGCGATCCCCAACGTCCGGGAGGACCAGGAGCGGGTGAGCGACGCCCTGACGGCGGCGGTTCAAAAGGCCGGCGTCGAGTATGCCGTGGTGCTCAGCAGCATCGGGGCCGACAAGCCGGACAAGACGGGGCCGGTGATTGGCCTGCACAATCTGGAACAGAAATTGAACGGGGTCGCCGGACTCCATGCGGTCTATTTTCGCGCCGGCTACTTTATGGAGAATCTTCTGCCCCAGGCCATGGTCATCAAGAGTTTTGGAGTGACGGGTGGCCCGCTGCGCAGCGGCCTGAAATTGGCGATGATTGCCACCCAGGACATCGGCGCGGCGGCTGCGGCGGCATTGCTGAAACTTGATTTCCGCGGCAAGCAGGCGCGTGAACTCCAGGGGCAGCGCGACCTGACTTACCCGGAAGTGACGTCCATCATTGGCAAAGCCATTGGCAAACCCGACCTCGGCTACATGCAGCTCGGGCCCGCGCAAGTCAAGCCCGCATTGATGCAGGTAGGCATGTCTGCCAACATGGTTGACCTTATCCTGGAAATGGCGGAGTCCTTGAACTCCGGATACATGACGACCCTGGAGCCCCGCTCGGCCGGGAACACCACCCCCACTTCCATCGAAACGTTTGTCGCCGAGCAGTTTGTTCCCCAGTTCAGGGAAAAGAGCGCCAGCGCTTAAGCGCACCAGCCACGGAGTGGCGATGTCGTGTAGCCCACGGCGAGCCAGCCGTGGGCACTTAGGCGGGACGAAAAATCACGGAAGCCCCGAAGGGGGCGAAATCCGGCCTCGATTTAACCTGGTGACGCCCCTCCGGGGCTGACGGAATTCTTTGGCTGGCGCTCCATCCCACGGCTGGATCGCCGTGGGCTACAGGATGCCTCCCGCTTCGCGGGCTCTCAGCCCGAAGGCATGACCGTAATTGGGGGGAGCGGGAGGAGCCGTAGTTCTTCACGTGCCAAAACCAAGAATCCCACCACTGCGCGCAGCGCCCTGGAGTGCAGTCGCGAAACTGCCGGCTTCCGCCCCTACTCCACGCGCTCGCAGAGTTTAACTTTATCCTCGTTATCGATTTCCCGCAGGCGCACTTCAATCACTTCCGCGTCGGAGGTTTGAATTACCCGCCCCACGTAGTTGGCCTGAATGGGCAATTCACGATGGCCGCGGTCAATCAGAACGCACAGGTCCACGCGTTGCGGCCGGCCGTGGTCGAGCAGGGCGTCCAGCGCGGCCCGCGTGGTGCGCCCGGTGTAAAGAACGTCGTCCACCAGGATCACCGTCTTCCCCTCCACGGTGAACGCCGAAGGCACTTCCTGGACCACCGGCTTCGGCGCCACCGTCGAGAGGTCGTCGCGGTAGAAGGTGATGTCAAGGGTCTCCACCGGGGGCGCGGTCTTTTCGATTTCGGTCATTTTCCTGGCCAAACGCTCCGCCAGGGGGACTCCCCGCCGCCGGATCCCCACCAAAACCACTCCTGCCAGGCCGTTATTGCGCTCCAGAATTTCATTGGCCAGCCGCACCAGGGTGCGGTCAATTTCCGAAGCCGACATCAATTGCGACTTCTCGCGGACCTCGGCAACTTTGGGTTTTACGTTGGCATGTTCCATTGGCACGCTCCACTTTAAAGGGTAAAGTTTAAAGCGTAAAGGGTAAAGCACAAAGGGTAAAGTTTAAAGGGGAAGAGCCAAACGGAAAAGGTTAAAGGGTAAAGGCTGAAGGGTGAAGGTTAAAGTTTACCCTTTAACCTTCACCCTTTACCCTTTCCCCTTCAGCCTTCACCCTTTAACCTTTATCTCTCGGACTCCCCACACGGCAAATACGTGAGGGTGAGCCGGTTCAGAGTGGCCGGCTGCCAGGAAACACCAATGGGGAATTCGGTGTAAAAACTATAAAACGTGTCACCGAGAATGCCCGGGTCGGGGCCCAAGCCCACGGCGTTCGCATAACCGTACACGGGGGTTTCAGGATTGGTTCCCAGCAAGACTTGCATGGCCGGCCAATGAAGTCCATCCCGGGATTCTCCATAGGCGATATATTGGCCATTATCCATGATCGTCACAAAGCGATGTCGGTAGGCGCTCCATGCCACCTGGGGATCTCCATCGGTCTCACCCGTCACGGCGGGAAAGAGTTCGCTCGACATTCCCCCCAGGCCCGGCTGGTCCCAATGGCCATCGTAATATTTGTGGAATAATTCCGGGGCCTTCTTCGACCTTTCATCCGCTGCCGCCCGGAGCAGCTCTTCATAAGGGGCTCGGGCCACGGATAGATAGGTCCAACTGCTCACTGAAAATTGGTCAGGGAAAAAGATATAGAAATATCGGTGTCCGGTGGATGGGTCGGCGGCCTCCACCAGGCCTCCATCTCCAACATCGAAGTGAAACTGGGAATCGAAGGGCATGCCGGCGGAGATAATTAATCCCAGGTCTTCCCATGTTTCGCCCTCATCCCTTGACCGGGCAAGCCCCAACCAGGACCAGAATGGGCCGGCGACTCGTTCCGCGTGGTAAACGAGGAACAGACTCCCCGCCCCGGGTTCTCCCTCGGGCACCCGGTAGACGGGTCCGCCCCCCACATAATCCATGGTCGGCGGTAAATTGGCGCTGGTAGGCAATAGGAATTCGCGCGGTGGAGGATTGGGGTCGCTCAGCGGCCGGCCCAATGGGTGATCGAGTGTTCCCCGCGAGACCGTGATGGAGCCCCCCCGTGAAGTCTCGCCGGTGCAATCTAAATGGCAGCCTCCGTCACTGCCAAAGAAAAGATAATCGGAGCGGTCGCGGGTGCGCGCCACTCCTAACGGCGTGTCACTCCAGGCAAAGTAGGGCCACGCGCCGGGGTCGGCAATAATGCCTTCCGGCAGAACCCGATAGCCGACACTGATTCGCTCATCGTCGGGAACCACCACGTCGTTCGCCACCACGCGCACTGGGCAGGGAGCTGCATCAAGGCCGCTTCCCTCGCCGGCAAGCCCGGGATTTGGAAATGCCATGACACGGGTCAGCAACAGGAGTCCGGCAGCGAGCGCCCCGGCCCACCGTAACCAATTCGCTGGGGGCGAATACCAGGTGTCCATGGCCTACACTCCTTCCAAATTTTACCCTTTCCCCCTCACCACTCAGCCTTCAGCCCTTACCCTTTAAACTTTACCCTTTAAACTGGCCCGCGCCTTGAGCAGTTGCGCATCGATTTGCCCAACCTTGTTGAACTCATCATCCCAGAACGCCTGGAATTTCATCGCTTCCAGGTAGGGCAGGGAGTAGCCGAAATTGGTCCAGACTTCCTGCTTGTAGCCGAACAGGCGTTCCTTCTCTTCCCGCGGGCGCACATCCAGGATTTCAGCAGCGCTTCCGCCCCGGAAGACCTCTTCGATGCGCTTGTCAAGTTCACTGACGCGGAGCGGCCGCCGCCGTTCCAGGTCGGCGAGCACGGAGGGGTAGCGATCAAACCCGTCGGTGGCAATGGTCACGACATTGTCAGCCGGACCGAGTTGGAGGAATCGGGCCATGCGAATTGCCCCCAGGACGTTGCAGATGCCCGACACCCCGAACAATCCCTGCAAGGGTCGGAGCGATCCGGCCTCCAAACCGAGAAACGGCTCGATGCCATGTTGGCGGCGCTCCAGCAA
>Ga0326727_10016817_pt1 | contig 15336 bp, 7 predicted proteins | sample MB2enrmetagenome_FD_207643 | JGI IMG/M metagenome (GOLD analysis project Ga0326727, IMG submission 207643) | Lab enriched peat soil microbial communities from McLean, Ithaca, NY, United States - MB29MY | ecosystem: Environmental > Terrestrial > Soil > Wetlands > Peat | place: USA: New York... | reverse complement strand
GTTTCGATCAAGAATGTAGTGCAGACTCGAAGATAGCCTGAACTGATTCCAAAATACTTACCCTGTTTCTTGCCCCTTCCGTGACGAACTTGGGCTAAAGCCCGGCGCTACAGGCGCTCCCGCAAGGCGTTGCCCACAGTTTCCTGCATGGCCGGGTCGAGCTTCGCGCCGCGGCAGGTGAGATAGAACACGTCAATGGCGCGCTGCCCCTCCGTGTCAATCAAGGCGATTTCAATGTTGCACCCCTGGGCGGCAAGCGCCGAGCTGACGTCAAAGAGCAGGCCGGGCCGGTCCTGGGCGACCAGTTCCAGAAGCGTGCTGTGCGATGAACTCTGATTGTCAAGCCGCACGCGCGGGCTTATCTCGACCTTGGGCTGGGAGGCGGCTTCCGCCCGAGCCCGGCCGCTCATGAGCTTTTCGAGTTCCAGCGTTCCCCTGAGAACATCGACAAGGTTCTGCTTGAACCGGCCTTCTTCCGAAGGATTCAGTTCGAGGGTGTGGTGCAGATCGATAAACCTGAAAGTATCGAGAATGATGCCGGCGGCATTGGCGAAGGCATCGGCTTTGATAATGCTCATACCCCAGGCAGCGAGGGTTCCGGTGATGGAGGCAAACAGATAGGGCCGGTCGGCGGTAACCACGGTCAATTCAAAATGTCCGTTGCGCGGGCGAAGCTCCACCCCAATCGGTTTGATCACCAATCGACGAGCCATTCCCAGGTGCCCGGCGATTTGCTCAGGGGAATGGGTGGCGGTGTAGCGCTGCGGGAATCCTTCCAGGAAATAGTACACATCCTCAGCGCTAATGGGAGTCCCCAGCACCGCCAGGACTTTTTCCACTTCCTCTGAGGATGCCGGGGTAATGCGCAGCCTTTCGTCATCGACGCTGCGCGTCAGGCAATTGGCGGTGGCGGCATAGAGCTGCCACAAGAGTTCGGCCTTCCAGGGCGTCAGGGCTTCAGGATTGACGGCGCGGATGTCGGCGTAAGTGAGCAGGCAGAGCATTTTCAGGCGTTCCGTGGCGCCCACGACTTTGGAAAAACCGCGCACCGTTTCCGGGTCGAAGACATCGCGCCGCTGGGACGCCGCCGACATCTCCAGGTGACTCGCCACCAGGAAGTGCACCGTCTGCCAGTCCGCTTCCGGAAGCTCCAAGCGCGCCTGAATTCGATCGAGCGCCAACAGGCTGCCTTCCACGTGACTCTCAAATTCGGGCATTCCTTTGCCGACGTCGTGAAAGAGGAGGGTGAGATAGAGAAGTTCCGGCTGCTCGACTTCCGAGAGAATCTCCGCGAACTTGCTCTCCCAGATTCGACCGGCCCCCGAGGACCCCGGGCGCGCGGGCTTGGCTTTCTCCCGAAGAAGGCCGTGGAGGGTGTCGAGAGTCATAAAGGAATGTTCATCGACTGTGTAACGGTGGTAGAAGTCCCGGATCACCAGCGAGTCAATGGCGTGGAATTCCGGAAACAGGCGGGTGAGCAGGCCCAGGCGATGCATGCTCCGCAGCGCTTCCGCGGCGTAAGGCTGAACCAGGATGCGCCGGAAATGTTGCCAAAGGTCCGGCACCAGGAACCCCTGGGGGCCGGTGCGCGCCAGCTCCAGGCGTACCTGCTTCTCAGTTTCACGGCTCAAGGGCAACCCGTGCCGGGCCGCCATCTCAAACAGTTGCAGCAGTAGGGTGTGATCATGGGCAAATTCCGCGGGGCGGCGGGCAAAGATGCGGCCCCGAACGACCGAAAAATCGGCATTGGACAAGCGCGAGCGCCAGTCCTGATAAAGCGAATAAAGGGCGGAGCGCGCCGGGGCGGATTCATCGATAAGCTGGGCGGTCAACTGGTCAATCACCCGCGCCTGGCGAAAATAGATGCGCATCCAATCCGCCGGGGCCAAGCCCTTTCTCTCTTTCACTCCGATGCCCCGGGCCGCGGCCTGGGCCTGGGTGTCATAACTCAACTGGTTGTCATCTCTTCCATAATGGTAGTGGAGAAAGCAACGGGCATCGGCGAGAAAACCAAAAGCCCGTTGCGCAGCGGGGCGGTCCCGCTCCGGCCAAAGTTGCTCCGGCGCTGTCCACCCTCCCGTTTTTTCCAGCTCTTCGATGCGGGCAAGCCAGCTGCATACGTGGAGGTCGCGCAGGCAGCCGGGGGAATCCTTGAGGTTGGGTTCCAGATGGAAAATCGTGTTGCCGTGCTTGGCATGGCGCTGGCCGGTCAGATCCACCAGATTGCGCACTAGGTCGGCGCGGTCCCGCGCCACCATGTGGGGGACCACCGAGCTTTTGAGGCGCGTGTAGAGGTCCGCGTCCCCGGCCAGGTATCGCAGGTCCAGCAGGGAGACGTTGAACTCCAGGTTGTCGCGATAGAGGCGGCCGCATTCCGCCAGGGTGTGCGTGCTGTTGCCCACACGCATGCGCAAGTCCCAGAGCATGCGCAACAGGGTGGCAATTCCCTCCCGGTGCGTTGATTGGGTGTTTCCGTCCTCGGTGAGGAAGAGAAGGTCAATATCCGATTGGGGGAAGAGTTCCCGCCGGCCGTAGCCACCGAGCGCCAGCAGGCAAAGGTGAGGGGGCTCTTGCGGGTCGGCGGAAATGAACTCCTGGTAGAGCCGGACCACGAGCGAGTCAACGAGTTCCGACCGGCTGCGTAAGACCCCCGTTCCCTCACCCGTATTTTCGAAGACTTGCTCGATTCGCTGGGACTCGGCGGCGTAATACTCCGCCAGGACCGGAAGGGCGAGCGGGCCCGGCGCGGGGGGGAAAGGTGGCATAGGTTTTCATCCGTGCCCGCTGGAAGGGAGAAGTGTAAAGGTTAAAGTTTAAAGGGTAAAGGCTAAAGATTAAAGTGCAAAAGGGGTGGAGTCTGAACGGTAAAGGGTAAAGCAAAACGCGGCTCAGCGTCTGGCCTTTATCCTTTAACCTTCAGCCTTTAACCTTCACCCTTTACCCTTCAGCCTTTACCCCTTATAACGCCGTTTCGCCGCGATCTTCGTTCCGGATGCGGATGGCCTCATCCACGGTGCTCACAAAAATCTTGCCGTCACCGATCTTCCCGGTTTTGGCCGCGCGTAAGATGGCTTGCACCGCCGGATCCTTAAGGGCATCGGAAACCACCATCTCCACCTTAATCTTGGGCAGAAGATCCACGGTATATTCACTTCCCCGGTAGACTTCGGTGTGCCCCTTCTGCCGGCCGTGGCCGCGCACTTCGGAGACCGTCATGCCCTGCACCCCGACCTCCTGGAGCGCGGTCTTTACCGCATCGAATCGGGATGGCTGCACAACGGCTTCAATTTTTTTCATGGCGAATTATCCTTTGTAGAGTCCGAAGTCCAGTGTCCGAGGTCCGAAGTCCAAATTCCCATAGGGGGAAGGCATCGGACTTCGGACCTCGGACTTAGGACATTCCTTTAGACTTCCAGATTGTAGCCTTCTTCCCCGTGTTGAGACAAATCCAGCCCCTGCACCTCCTGCTCTTCGGAGACGCGCAGGCCAATGGTCCAATCCACAAATTTGAGGATGGCGAGAGTGCCCACCACCGCCAATCCCCAGGCGATCAGCACGCCTACCAACTGATTAAGCACTTGAGACGGGTGGCCATCAATCAGCCCCACCGGCATCGCCAGTCCCTGGGCGTTCTTGAAAATGGGATTGATGGCCCTGACCGCAAAGACGCCGGTCAGGATCGCCCCCAGGGTGCCGCCCGCTCCATGAACACCAAAGGCGTCCAAAGAATCATCATAACCGAACTTCCCTTTTACGCGCGTGACCATCCAGTAACAGAACATGCCCGCAAGGACGCCGATCGCCAGGGCGGGCATGGGTCCGACAAAACCGGCGGCGGGGGTAATGGCCACCAAGCCCGCGACCGCGCCGGAGATGGCCCCCAGTACACTGGCTTTGCCGCGGTGAAACCACTCGGCGGCTGACCAGCCGAGCGCTGCTGCCGCGGCGCCGAAGTGCGTGGCTACGAATGCGCTGGTGGCCAGGCTTCCCGCCGCCAGCGCGCTGCCCGCGTTGAAGCCGAACCAGCCCACCCAAAGCAGGCAGGCGCCAATCACGCTCAGCACCACGCTGTGCGGCGGCATGGGTTCCTTGGGGAATCCCAGACGCTTGCCAAGGTACAACGCGCACATCAGCGCCGAGACACCGGAGGTCACATGCACCACCGTGCCGCCTGCAAAATCCAGGGTGGGAATGGGTCCGCCCAGGGAGGCGTTCAACAATCCCCCTTTGCCCCACACCATGTGCGCCATGGGCGCATAAACAATGGTGGACCAGAGAACCATGAAGACCAGCATGGCTTTGAATTTCATGCGCTCGGCGAACGCTCCGGTGATCAAGGCCGGGGTGATGATGGCGAACATGAGCTGATACACCATAAAGGTTTGCTGGGGGATGGTTCCCGCGTAAGCCGGGTCGGGAGCGGCGCCGACTCCGTGCAGGAACGCGTACCCAAAACCCCCGATGAAGGGGTTGCCCTCATGAAAGACCAGGCTGTAGCCGAAGAATGCCCATAAGACGGTGACCAGCGCCATCAGAATAAAGCTCTGCATCATGGTGGCCAGCACGTTTTTCTTGCGCACCAATCCGGCGTAGAAAAGCGCCAGGCCGGGCCCCGTCATCATCAGCACCAGGGCGGCGCACACCAGCATCCAGGCGTTATCGCCGGCGCTTTGCGCATCCGCCGCCTTCTGTTCGAGGGCGGCAATCTTTGCCTCGATTTCCGGTGAGGCTGACATGTGGGTTTCCGGCGGCGCCACGGCAAAGCCTGCGGGAGCGAGTAGGCCGGCGCCCAGTAACACCGCCATGAACAAACGTAATATGATCCGTTTCATCGATTATCACCCGTCCTTCTCAATAGCATCAGTGTTTTGGCTCATCATCATATATGATTCGGTATAAGGCTTTAATAAAGAATCCCTCAAGAAATTAGCAGACTCAATCGATCCATTGATTTTTGCTACAGGTATTTGCGAGCGCCTTAACTGCGGAAGGCGGCGAGAGATTACAGCGAATCGGGAAAAAAAGAAAGGGGTTTTAGCGCAGCACGATCACCCGATCATCTGATGGTTCGATCACGTTTTGATCAAATGGGCGGATGCAGGGTGGGCAGGTCGGCAAGCAAATCGTCAGGTTCCGGCTCATCGCATTCCTGTAAATGCCTTGAAACCTCTTTCTCAACGTCCTGGGTTGTGGCCAGCGCCACGCGGTTCCTTCCAGCGACCTTGGCGCGGTAAAGAGCGGTGTCGGCGATACGGACGAGCGTATCAGCTTTCACTCCGCGGAGACTATCGAGCGCCACCAACCCCAGGCTGAGGGTTACGGGAATAATGCCCTCCGGGGTATCCACGGCCTTGCGGTCGACCCGGGCGCGAAAGCTTTCGGCAAAGCGGGCAGCCCCTTCGGGGTCACACCCGGGCACCACGGCCAGGAACTCATCCCCTCCGTAACGCCCCAGCGAATCGTAGGCGCGCATGGCAGCCCGGAGGCGGCGGGAGGTTTCCCGCAGAATGGCGTCGCCCGCCGGGTGACCATAGGTGTCGTTGATAGTTTTGAATCGATCCACGTCAATCATGGCGACGGCAAAGGGGCTCTGGGTGCGGGCGGCGCGGGCGGCTTCCTTGCGCAAGATGGCGAGAATGGTAGCGTGGTTCCAGAGACCGGTCAGGGGGTCGCGGCTGGCCTGATCGCGCAGGGCTTCACGCGCCTGGAGAAGCTGTTCCTGAAGTTCCACAATGCGCCGGCCCGCCCGCAGACGCGCCCGCAGTTCATAAGGATCAAAAGGTTTGGTGATGTAATCGTCGGCGCCGGACTCCAAGCCTTCCACGATGTCTTCCTTTTGGCCCCGGGCCGTCAACAAGAGGATGTAAATGTAAGCCCGGCCCTTCCGTTGCCGGACGCTGCGGCAGATGTCAATGCCGTCCCGGCCGGGCATCATCCAATCGAGCACCGCCAGGCGCGGCGTGTCGTCCCCTTGCAGGATGTTCCAAGCCTCTTCCCCCTCCGTGGCCACCTGCACTTCATAACCCCATTTCACCAGGAACGCCTCCAACATGCGGCGGGAAATGGAATCGTCTTCGGCAATGAGAACTCTCATCGAGCCACCTCCTTTCCGAGATTGGCCAGGGCCGGGCGAAGGCGCTCCAGTTCTTCCTCCAGGTGCGCCAAGGCTTCACCGGCATGCTCCAGGGCCGGGACCTGCCCGGCAAGTTCGGCCAAATCCGCCGCTTCACCCGCCGCCTGCGCCGAAAAAAGCGCCAGATGGTTTTTCAAAGCCTGGGTCACACGCTGGAACTCCAATCCATCATTGCAGGCGGCAGCGTCCTGGGCGGCCGCCACCAGCTTGGGATAATCATCAAAGAAGGCGCTGATCAGATGGGCAAGCAACTCCTTGTTCCCTTCAAAACGCGCCAGGACTTGAGGGCGGTCGAGCACGCTCTCCCCGTGGTGGTTGGAAAGCTCGCCAGGTGGGAGCGCTGCGGACCCATGGAGGAGTTCCTCAATAGTTTCAAAAAGCTGTCGGGCGCGAATGGGTATGGGGAGATAGCCATCCACACCAAAGGCCAGGAAGCGCTCACGATCTCCCTTCATCGCGTGGGCTATCAAGGCCACGATGGGTATTCGGGAGCCCGTGCCATTTTCTTTTGCCCGGATGCGCGCCACGCATTCCTCGCCATTCATCTCGGGCATGAGCATGTCCATCAAAATCAGGTCAAACCGGGTTGGGGAGGTTCTTTCCAGAGCTTTCAGGGCCTCCCTGCCGTTTCCCGCCACCTCCACCGTGTGTCCCCGCTTATGCAGAAGACGCATGACCAGGGCCTGGTTGACGGGATTATCCTCCGCCAGCAAAATGCGCAACTTCCTGCGCTCTTCCCGCAGGGTGTGGCGGGTGACGAGGGGCTGGGAGGAGGTGCCCGCAGGTGCCCCGAAGGCCAGGAGGATGGCCTCCAGAAGTTCGGATTGCCGCACCGGCTTCATCAAATAGGCCACAATACCCAAGTGCCGGCAGCACGCTGCGTCCCCGCGCTTGCCTCCGGAAGTCAGCATGAGGATGACGGCGCCGGCAAGTTCCGGGTCGCGTTTGACGAATTCCGCCACGGCGAATCCATCCACATCCGGCATCTGCGAATCGAGGAGGATTAGCGCATAGGGATTTCGGGTTCGCTTGCTTTCCTCCAGCAAGTGCATGGCGGATTGCCCACCATCGGCCTCAGTGGGCATCATCTTCCAGCGCTTCAGCACCTCCACCAGGATGTGACGGTTGGTGGCGTTATCATCCACCACCAGGGCGGGAAGATCTCTTAACCGGGAAGACTCCACCCAACGCGCCAAGCTGGGACTACGCCCCAGGCCGAACCGTACGGTAAAGTGGAAGGTGCTGCCACGTCCCGGGGTGCTTTCCAGCCAGATTCGCCCTCCCATCAACCGCACCATCTGCGAGGCGATCGCCAAACCCAGTCCGGTCCCCCCGTACCGGCGACTGGTTGAGGTGTCGGCCTGTTCAAAAGCCTCGAAAATGACCTGTTGCTTCTCCGCAGGGATTCCGATTCCGGTGTCGCGGACTGCAAAGTGCAGCGTCGTCAGGTCTTCACTCTGAGAGTCAACCTCCACCTCAAGCACCACCTCGCCTCTCTCCGTGAATTTAATGGCGTTTCCCACCAGGTTCAGGATGATTTGGCGAAGCCTGCCCGGATCTCCGATCACATACTCGGGAACCTGGGGCGAAAGGGAGCAAGCCAGCTCAATGCCTTTTTGGGAAGCGCGGTAAGCAAGGCATTTCAAGGTATCCCCAAGGCTTTCGGGAAATTTGAACTCGATGGTGTCCAAAGCCACCTTGCCGGCTTCGATCTTCGAAAAATCCAGGATATCGTTCACCAGGGTGAGTAATCCATCCGTGGAGGACTTGAGCATGCCAAGGTACTCGGCTTGTTCCGGGGAGAGAGGCGTTTCCGCGAGGAGTTCACTCATTCCAAGGATGCCATTGAGGGGGGTGCGGATTTCATGACTCATGTTGGCCAGGAAGTCGCTCTTGGCCTGGTTGGCGGCCTCGGCCCGCACCTTGGCGATGCCCAGTTCATCAAAGGCCCGGGTGAGCTCGCGGGTATTCCGTTCCTGCGCGTCGCGGGCAGTCTCCAGTTCCTCCACCAGCCGGGCCAATTCCCCGGAGTGTTCTTCCTGAACGGTCTTGGCGACCTCCAGGTCGGCGGCGTATTGTTGCAGTTTTTCTTCCGCCCGCCGGCGTTCCGAGACATCGAGATACAACCCATAGGTACCCGTGATCTTTCCGTCCTTGCGGAGCGGCACGGCATGGATCTCCACATCGGCAAGCGTTCCGTCCTTCCGGCGCCTCCGGGTGGTGAGGTGAACTGTCTCCCCTTGCTGCGCCAGTTCCGTGAGGATTTTGGCCTCCTCAGCCATCTCGCTGCTGGCGACGACCTGATCCACCGGCTTGCCGAGAAGCTCCATTTGCGCATAAAGGAAGAGTTGCTCGAAGGCGGGATTGCACATCGCAATTTTTCCCTCAACATCGAGCGAGACGATGGCCACAGGGCTGTGCCGGAAGAGGGCATCGAGGTGGGCCGTCCGTTCGGCGATCGCATCCTCCACCCGCTTCTGCTCCGTAACATCCGAAACCAGGATGTCGAGCGAAACGAATCGGCGGTCGGTGTCGGACCGGCAGACCGGCGTGCACCTCACCCAGCGGATGCACTCGTCCTTGCGGATAATCCGAACATCGAAAACCGGGGGTTCGCCTCCCTCCAACAAACCTTTCACCTGCGCGGCGGCGGTCGGCTGATCCTCCGGGTATACCAATTGGAGCCACCTGTGGGGATCGCCCTGAAGATCTTCGGATGTGTATCCGGTAACGACTTCGCAGCCGGCCCCATAAAAGGCGCGGACCAGCACTCCCTCCACAATTTCCACGCTGCATATGAAATCCGTCACCGCTTCCACCAGGTGGCGATACCGGCTTTCGCTCTCCTTCAGCGCTTCTTCGGCCCGTTTGCGCTCGGAAATGTCATTCATGACTCCCAGGTGGCCGGCAATCCGGCGGTGAGCGTCGAAGAGCGGAGCGGTGGAAAGCTGAATATCCAGCCAGGTGCCATCCTTCCGTTTGCGGTGTAATTCCACATTGGAAACCGTCTCACCTTGCAGGGCGCGCGCGGAAATCGACCGGTGGCTGGCCTGGCCCTCGGGAGGAATCGTTGGGAGCGGTTGACCCATGACCTCCGCTTCGCTCCAACCAAACAATTTTTCCGCCGCAGGGTTCCACATGCGGACCAGTCCCTGGGCATCCAGGGCAGTAATGGCCGCGGGCGAGGCTTGCACCACCGCTCTGACCAATTCGTTGGCTTTGCGCAGGGTCTCGTCCGCCTGCTTGCGTTGCAGGGCCGCGCCCAGGGTCCTTGCCGCCGCGCGGAGGGCCTCCGTTTCCACGCTTGACCACTGGCGCGCATTCCGGCAATCGTCAAACCCGATGAATCCCCACCAGGTCTCGCCGACAAATATAGGCACGGCGATGAGGGATTTGATGTCCTGTTTTTCAAGGTGTCGCCGGGCCAATTCGGGAAGATCGGCAACCACCCCTTGGCCAATTTTCCCTTGCCGAAATCCCTCCATCCAATCTTGCAGGTGGTTTTCTTCCCAGGAGAAATCCTGGAGATCGGGATTGTCAATTTGCGGGGTGATCCCGGCGGCTACCCACTCGTACCGCTGACTGGTAACTAAATCACCCGTGGCGCAAGGGCGGTTCTCGAAGATATAAGCCCGGCTCACCGACATGGACAGGCCCAACCGCTCCAGCACGGACGTAATATTTTCTTCCCATTCACCTCCCGAGAGGAGCCTTTCGGCGGCAAAGCTGACGGCTTCCAGAATGACATCGCGGCGGTGCAGGGCTTCCGCCACCTCTTCCTGCACGGTGACGTCCCGGTTGGAGCTGAGGATGGCGGTCTTGCCGGCATATTCGAGGGTAGCCAGGCTCACCTGAACCTTGATGCGCCGGCCGCCCTTGCGCAGGTGGAGGGCCGTGAACCCGGAGGAAGGTTCCCCGTTACGGACGCGGTGAATTTCCTGTTCGTAGCGATCCCTGTCGCTGGTGAGAATCTCCAGGCCCGAGCCCACCAGGGCGTTGTGACTCCACCCATACATTTCGCAGGCCTGGCGATTGCAGTCCAGAATGACGCCGGTTTCCGCCTCGTGCACGAGGAGGGCGTCCGAGGTGCTTTCAAAGAGTTCGCGATACTGCCGGCGCAGCAACGCCTCGCGCCGCAGCCACTCGCGGACGACGGCGGTTTGCCCTCCCGCCACCTTCCGGTACAAGATGCAGCCGGCGAGGATTCCGAGAAGCCCCAGGACGATCATCCCTGGAATTAACCACGGCATGTTCACTGCGACCTCTCCGCATGGCCATGCAAACGATCGAGTTCGGGTTGGACGAATTGCGCGTAGCACTCCGGACAAATCCCGTGACTGAACTGGGCTTCGGTATGGTCGCTGATGTATCCTTCCACCTGTTGCCAGTAATTGCGGTCATTCCGGATCTTCTTGCAGTAGGAACAGATGGGCAGCAGTCCTTGCAGGGTTTTGACCCGCGAAAGGGCTTCCTCCAATTCCCGCACGCGCTGGGCGAGCGCCCCCTGAAGTTCCAGGACGCGGATTCCCACCTGCACCCGGGCGCGCAGCTCTTCCCGGTTGAAGGGCTTGGTGATGTAATCATCGGCTCCCGACCGCAGGCCATAAATCTTGTCCTCCTGGCCGCGCCGCGCCGTCAGCAGGATCAGGTAAAGGGGGCGTGTCTGCGGGCCTTGGCGGATTTGACGGCAGATCTCGATGCCGTCCTTCCCCGGCATGAGCCAATCCAGAATCAGCAACTGCGGGGCCTCCCGGGTTTGCAGGACTTCCCATGCCCGCGTGCCGTCTTCGACCGCCATGACGTCGTAGCCCCAGTTGCGCAGATTCGCCACCAGGATGTGCCGGGATACCGCCTGGTCTTCGGCTACCAGGATCTTCATGGAAAATGTCCTCTCCAATTTCCCCCGCCGGAGGACGCTCCTCCGGCCCTTGGGTTCCCGCGCCCAACGCTCACCCGCCGCGGGGTTGGTCCATTCCCGCCTTGCGCAGCGCCACCGCAAGCCCTTCCAGCGTGTAGGGCTTGCCAAGGAACACTGCGGAGCGCGCGTCGGGCGCGTCGCGCAGAATCCCGCCGGTGCTGTAGCCCGAAGCGAAGACCACCCGGGCGAGGGGATCGAGCGCGCGCATCCGCCGGTAGGTTTCCAGGCCGCTCAATTCCGGCATGATCAAGTCCATCAGCACGCAGTCGATTTCCCCGCGGTGCGCCGTATAAATCTCGAGCGCCTGCGTGCCGTTTTCAGCCACCAGAACCTGGCAGCCGAGCCCTTTCAATCCTTCCGCCGCAAAAGCGCGCACCAGCGGTTCATCGTCCACCACCAGCACCGTGCCCCTGCCGGGCTGCGCCGGCCCCAATTTTCCAGCGCCCGTCTGGGGGGGAGGGGCGGGAATCAGGGGAAGGGAGATGGTGAAGTGCGCTCCCTGGCCGGGCGGGCTTTCCACCTGCACAAATCCGTCGTGGTTTTTGACAAAGGCGTAAACCATGGCGAGCCCCAGCCCCGTGCCGCGGTCCGGATCCTTGGTGGTGAAAAACGGGTCAAACACCTTGGGCAGGTTTTCGGGGGCGATTCCCACCCCGGTGTCCTGCACCCAAAGGCGCGCATATTTCCCCGCCGGGCAAGTGGCGGGAGGCTCGGCGGGTGGAGCCTCGAGGGAGATGGCGCTGGCCGCGAGCGTCAGCGTCCCCCCGTGCGGCATGGCGTCACGGGCATTGATGCACAAGTTCAGCAGGGCCTGCTCCAGGTAGCTGGGCTCGGCGTTGACCCACAGCGGTTCTTCGCCCTTGTGGACGGCAATGGTGATATTCCGATTGAAGGTGCGCGCCACCATGCGCCGGATCCGTTCCAGAACTTCGTCCACCGAAACCGGTTTCACCTGCTGCCGCTCCGGGCGGGCAAAGCCCAGGAGTTGACGCGTCAGGTCAGCGGCGCGCTGGGCCGACTGTTCGATCATGCCCATGGATTCCTGCAAAGGATCGTCGGAGCCCAGGCGCTGCCGGGCGAGTGATGCGAAGCCCAGCATGACGCTCAGCAGGTTGTTGAAGTCGTGGGCAATCCCCCCTGCCAGAGTTCCCAGGGCTTCCATCTTCTGCGCCTGGAAAAGCTGTTGCTGCAACCGGGTGCGCTCTGCTTCCGCCTTTTTGCGTTCATCGATGTCCTGCACCATGGCCAGGAAGTAGGCAGGACGCCCCGCCGCGTCGTGGAGAAGCGAAATATTGGTCGAGCACCAGACCGGCTCACCCGCCTTGCGCACCAAGCGCTGTTCGAGGTTGACCTGGCCCGCCTCTTCTTTAAGCAGCTTCTCGAGCCTTTCCTGCTTTGCCGCCACATCGTCAGGATGGGTAACCTCACGGAAGTGTTTCCCCTGCAGCTCCTCGGGCGTATAGCCCAACAAGCGCGCGATGGCGGGGTTGACGGTGAAAAACCGCCCGTCCAGGTTGGCCAGCACTACCCCCAGGGAAACCTGTTCGAAAATCGACCGGAAACGCTCCTCGGAAACGCGCAGTTGCTTGTAAAGTTCGCTTCGCTCCAGCGCCAGGGCGGCCTGGGTGGCAACCTGATCGATCAGCTTGCGGGTGACCGAACGGATGCCATCCGGCTGCGCGGCTGCTACATCCAGAACCCCCAGCACCCGCGCACTGGTTTGCAAGGGAACGGCATACACGCATTCTTCCTCAGCGCCAAACCCCTGGCAGCGAGGGTCCTTTTCCACGCGCGGAACGTAAACCGCCTCCCGATGCCGGATGGCCCAGGTGAGCAGCGTCGGTTCCTGGAGGGAAACCACACCCCGCGCCACCCCATTCTTTCCGCCACACGCCACCCGCTCGAGCTCCCCGGCGGATTCGTCCAATCGATAGATGCGCGCGTGGCTCAGACGCTCGCGGTCCGCCAGGCGCGACAGGATTCCTCCCAACACCGATTCCACATCGAGGGCGCCGGCCAGCGCCGCGTTGACCTCCACCAGGATGGAAAGCTGATGGGTCCGGGCGGCAACTTCATCGCCGGGCCCTGCCACCCCATAGGGGGGCGCGAAAGTGCCGGCGCCCCGCTCGACAGGAGAGGGCAGGCGGGAAGAAAAGCTCACGGGCGGGTGATCGCCGGGGGGAAATGTGGCCATCCTGCTCCTTCATGGTCAGGGTCAACTTTCATCCTGACGGACTTACCCTGGGCGCGCGGGGGCCGCGCCGGTCAACCCCTGCGTTGCAGACAACTCAGCCCACCGCACGCACAGTGACTCACCAATTATCTTTCGGCAAAACGAAGGTTAAACTTGAGCAATCCCAGGGACACTACGGACAATTTATCTCCTTTGCTTTGTAACGTTCATGTCACATGCGCATCACATTGCGTTAATCACCCTCTTTCACGATACTTGCGATTACTTATACGAGGGGATGTTCCCCGGCTCTCATGGATTTGTTTTAGAAGTATGACCGGCTCGGCAGGGTCCGCGATGACTCTGGTCAAGGCAAGCGGAGCGTCCGGGCGGCTTTCTTTGCAAAGTTGGATTTGTGCCTTTGCTGCGGTTGCGATCAGACCCCATGGAGGGGCCCGCAACCCTTGTGCCCCCGGTTCTGCCGGGTGGCTTTTGACACCGTCGGGTCTTTTATCCCGGGCGAGCAGACCTAAACTCCCCTCGGATAGTATTAACGCAAAAACTTAAGGAGCAAATGATGCACAATCGCAGGCTTGTCACCCCTCGAGTAGTGGGCATGGCGATGCTTCTCATGGGCCTTTCCACATGGGGCATTCTGGCCAACGACGGCGGTTCGTCCAATGGAACCGCCACCACGCCTTCCACGGCGAGTGCGGCGAAACCCAGCGCAAGCGCCGAAACGCAAATTAACGCGCTCAAGCAACAAATGGCCCTTCAGCAGCAACAGATCGAACAAATGCAGAAGGCTTTGCAGCAACAGAAGCAACTTCTGGAGCAGCTCACCAAGCCCGCTCCCGCCACCGAGCAGGCGACGCAACCCGCCACTCCCGCCACTCCGGCCAAACCGGCCACTGGCACGGGCACGGAGCAAGCCTCCCAACCTCATTCTTCCAGTCTCGGTGAGGTGGCTTCCACCAGTCCCATGATTCCGCAGACCCAGAAGCAAACGGAAAATGCCATTGCACCGGTGGGGGCATCCCCCTCGATCTGGATTGGCGCTACGCCCGGCGGGGGAGAGGATACTTCCCCTCTCCAGATTCACCTTGGTTCCGCCACCCTGACTCCCGTTGGCTTTATGGATTTCACCAGCGTCTATCGCACCAAGGATACCAACGGCAGCATCGGGACCAACTTTGGAAGCATCCCTTACAATAACCCCTCCGCTTATGCTCCCAACGTGAGCGAGTTTCGCCTCAGCACGGAGAACTCCCGCATCGGCTTCCGCGCTGATGCCGACGTAATGGGCACGCACGTGATTGGTTACATGGAAGCGGACTTCCATGGCAACAATGCAGCCAACGTGTCCGTGGCCACCAACAGCAACACCCTGCGCGAACGCTTGTACTGGGTTGACCTCAATACGGGACATTTCGAATTGCTGGCAGGTCAAACCTGGAGTTTGATCACTCCCGGTCGCCAAGGCATCTCGCCGCTCCCCGCTGACGTCTTCTACACGCAAGATATGGACTTGAACTACCAGGCGGGCTTGGTTTTTGGGCGCACCCCGGAACTTCGCTTCGTCTTCCACCCCACGAAGCAAGTGGCCCTCGCCTTTGCTTTCGACAGTCCTGACCAATATGCCGGAGGCAACGGCGGCAGCGGCACCATTACCCTGCCTGCTCTTCTCAATACCAGCGCCACCTATCAGGGTGAATTGGACTACGGCAGCGGCAATACCTTGTCCAGCCCCAACCTGGCGCCGGACATGATTGTCAAACTGGCCGTCGATCCTTCCAAGCAATTTCACTTTGAAGTGGGCGGCATCACTCGCACGTTTAAGGCCTATGATCCCATCAACTTTACCAACAACTCAGCGCAGGGCGGCGGCGGCTTCCTGAATCTGGCCGGCGAACCCTTCAAGGGCTTCCGCCTGCTGACCAACAACTTCTTCAGTGACGGCGGCGGCCGCTGGATCTATGGCCTGGCGCCGGACCTGATCGCCCACGCCGACGGCAGCCTCTCGCTGATTCACAGCTTCTCCACGGTGAGCGGCTTCGAGTTCACCAAGAAGAAAACCATCCTCTTCGCCTACTATGGCGGCGTCTACATCGC
>Ga0326727_10016815_pt1 | contig 15337 bp, 14 predicted proteins | sample MB2enrmetagenome_FD_207643 | JGI IMG/M metagenome (GOLD analysis project Ga0326727, IMG submission 207643) | Lab enriched peat soil microbial communities from McLean, Ithaca, NY, United States - MB29MY | ecosystem: Environmental > Terrestrial > Soil > Wetlands > Peat | place: USA: New York... | reverse complement strand
CCGTGGGGCAAGCGGAATTACCATTATCGACCACCGGCCCGACTGCTAACATACCCCTCACTTCCGCCCCATGCAACTGTCCAGCGAACTTTCGTTGCTGGGCGCTTCCACCGGCCAGTCAGAAGAAGGGCGAACGGGGACAGACACCAGGAGGGAAAAAGGTGAGGGAAAAAGGTGTCAGGAGGGAAAAAGGTGCAGGTACCTTTTCTCCCGTCCCCGTCGCCCGCGTTGAGATGGCGGGCGCAGCGAGGATGCTGGAAAAAGGTGTCAGGTACCTTTTCTCCCGTCCCCGTCGCCCGCGTTGAGATGGCGGGCGCAGCGAGGATGCTGCTCACTTCACGGGCCTCGCGGCTGCAGCCTGGAATTTTCCGAGAGCCGTTTTGTAAGACGGATCATTCGGCTCCAATGTCACCGCCCGTTGTTCCGTTTCCACCGCCTGCCCGAGCTGCCCGGCCGCGAAATAGGCGGCAGCCAGAGTGTCCAAGGAGTTGGCGTTTTCTGGTTCCGCTTCCACAGCCTTTTTGGCAAAAGAGACGGCCTCTGCCGCATTGCGGAGCTTAGGATCAGTGGCAGTGGCGAGCAGGAATGCGAGATTATTCATGGCGCGAACTTCGCCCTGGGCAGTCGCTTTGCGATACCATTTGATGCTCTCCGCCTCACTCCGAGGAACACCATGGCCCTCCTGGTACATTGCACCCAGGCCGAACTCGGCGGCGGGCAGTCCCTGGTCAGCGGCCTTGCGCATCCATTTGGCAGCTTCCGCCTCGTCCTTCATTACTCCCACACCCTGCGCGTACATAAGGGCGAGATTGTACTGCCCGAGAGGTTCGCCACGATCCGCCGCGCTTCGCCACCAATTCAGGTCTTCGGCACGGAGGGAATAGTTGATTGTCATGGACCCCGGATTGCCTGAAACGGGGGGAACACGGCGGGGCTCCCCCGCCCCCTCGGACGCGAGCTTATTGAGGTGAATGCCATAAAGGTCATCCAGGAAGAAAACCCTCGGCGGAACGCCCGCCATCTGGATGACGAAAAGGTGCGATTTGCTTTGCAGGGTGAAAACCGGTTCTTCAATATCCCAGGCAATCTCTGCCCAATAGACGGACAACTCCTCCGCGTTCAGGGCCCGAACCGTGAACCCTCCGTCGTCCTTCAAAACCTTTCTGAGGTAGGCCTCGAGAGCATCAATCTGCTCTTCTCCCTCCAGCCCCTGGCCGGTGAGCTTCATTTGTTTACCACCGGTGTTAAATGTAAAGGTGGCGGGGACGCTATTTTTCTTCCCGAATTCACCCTCCGTGGAGAGGGATCGCCAGAGGAACGGCCCGCAAAAGATGCGGTCCCCTGATTTCTCGCGCACGAAAATATGCTGGTCTCCCGCGTAGTCAGGAGCCAAGACCTTTCTCACACGAATCGCCGCGGCTTCAACAATGGCTCTGTCGGCAAATTTATACCTGATCCCCGGCGGGATTGTTGGCGGAGACAAGGCCGCCGAGTTGGCCGCGGCCTCCTTTTCCTTGCGAGCTCGTTCCTGCCGGGCAATGTCCGCGAGGGACTGAGGATTGTCCTGTGCCGCACCACCGGAAAGGACAAGGAGCAATGAAAGCAAGAGCGCAGCCAAGAGGGATATATGTTTCATAACGGTTCTCCGAGGAGTGGGTTCCCGACGCTAACCCTGACAAAGTGAGAAGAGAGTTGCCACGAGTCCGTTCATCGTGCGGGCTTCGTGTGTGCGCATGCGGAGTTTAGACCGGAATTTCCTTTATGGGCTTTCCGCCCCATCGATAACATACACCTGACCACCGCTGAACGCAATTGTCAGTCGGATTTGCAGCGGTACGCGTATTTTGGGGTTCCCGTGCGGCTTTTCATCGCGCCTTCGCGTTAATAAAAATCTGAACGCCGTACGTATTGGGGAAGTACCGCGGAGGAACGCCAACTACGCGTGCCTCCGCGCTACGCCGCTTACGCCGCGGCCTCGGGCCCGACGGATGGGGCAGGCCGCAGGCGGATATTGACCTCCACCCGCGCCCCCAGCCGGTTGATGATCGACATGAGGCGATCGACGGTAAACCGCCCGAGGTTCGCGTTGCGGATGCGCGAGAAGTCGGCCGCAGCAATCCCGGTGCGAGCGTGCGCGGCACGCACGCTCAGGCCTTCCCGATCGAGCGCCTTGATGATTTCGGCAGCGAGATCGAAGGGAACGAGGCGCTCGCCGAACCAGGCCATGATCTTTTCCTGGAGCACGTAGCCACGGTCAGTGATTTCCTGACCGTGGTCTTTTCTTACACGTGTAATACCCCCATCGCCATCACGGCGGCCACCGTTCATTTTAGGTTCTGCAACCCGGGAAGGGACCACGGTCAGAAAATCACTGACCGTGGCTACGTGCTTTCACAGCGTCCTGCATTCGGCTCATAACTGCCCCTTCCGCGGCTGCCTCGCTACCCTGCTCGGGAGTATATTACTTGCCGGCCGAAGGCTGAAAACGGAAATTCTGGATGAGAGGACGATCGAGAGGGAAGGCGCGTACTTCCGTACTCTTAACGAATTATGACGAATACATTAGTATAGGAATGCGGCAGCCAGGCGAGGAGTAAGAAGAGTCGCGACGGTTAAGAGGTACAAGAGAGACAAGCGAGGAATTGAGCATGACCACTAAGATGGGTTGCCTTTTTAGATTATCCCTATACGTAGCCATTTTCGGCCTAGTGCCAATCTCTACGGTCTTCACCGCATCGGCGTTCGGGCAGGGCATCGCGAGGCCGGATGGTTCGGTGCCCGTGGCATTGGATTGGAGCGCAAAACGTCTTCTCTTCACCGCGGGCTTCACGCCGGAGCAGGCGGCGAAGATGGTCAAGGAGCCACGGGCCTATGCCCAGTGGCTCCTGCATGGCAATGCGCCGCCGGGTTCAGGCCTGGTGCGCAGACGGCCAGGACCGCCCACGCATTCCCGGGGCGAGATGGGAACGGACTGGGCCATTTCGCTGGGCGCCGGCGGCGTCGCTCAAGGCATGTCGCCCGCCAAGTACACCTTCAATGTGAACGCCACGCCGAGCTGCACTTCCGATTTCGTAGTATTCCCCATCAACGCGTCGACGGGGAACACGCGGGCTAATGTTGTCGGCACCTTCACCGGCGAACCGGGATCTAACGGCACTACGTCCATTACCGTAACCCCCGCTGGTGATTCCCTGGTCACCCTGACCTTGACCTCATCGGCCACCTCGAACACAGGGCTTAACTTCCAAATATCCGCCACCGTTGCCACCAATGCCACCAATCTGGCGGCCGCGATCAATCGTAATCTCAGCAATACCGCTCTCGACCGTGTCGTGGCGATTGCGTCCGGGGCCACGGTTACCGTATACGCGCTTACGCCCGGGACCGGCGTGACGCTGACGGACGCGAACACCCTGACCAATTTTAGCTGAGCCGCCGTGACGGCCGGGACGAACGGCGCCCAAGCCAATATCGTCGCCTTCAACCAGCTCTACAGCGGTTCGGGGTCGCCGCTGTGTGCCCACACGAATCCGGAGTTTATCTTCTCCTACGCCTCCGGCGTCGGCCCGGTCGCCACCTCGCCCATCCTCTCGCTCGGTGGCACCGAGATCTCCTACGTGGAGAACGACCCCAACATTGGCGCAATCCTGCACGTGCTGACGTTCGGCGCCGGCAGCACCGAGTACGGAACCAGCGCTGGCTGCGCGGGCGACAACAACGGCGGGGCCACTCCGCCGACCTGTGCATCCAGCCCGGTGATCCCCGGAAGCACCGCGGGAAGCACCGCCACGGACTTCATGCTTCCCCTGGGTTTGGTCGCCGCCAACGCCGCCACCGGGGTGGCGGGAGCGGCGGACAGCTTCTCCTCGCCCTTCATCGAGTATGGGGACGACACGACCTATGTCGGCGACAACAACGGCTACCTGTATGCAATCACCCCGACGTTCAACGGGACGCCGGCGTATGCGGGAGGGAGCTTCCCGGTCCACGTTAACACCGCCCCCGCGCCACTCACCCCGACCGGGGTGACGGCAACCACTACGGTAGTGACCGTCACCGTGAACAACTCGATGGGTCTGGGAGAGTTGGTCACCATCGCGGGCGTAACTGCCAATGGCGCCCATTGCAGCGCCGCCGACGCCACGGCTATCAATGGAGTGCAAACCGTGGTTACGGCAGCCGCAGGTAATTTCACCTTCGATGCTACGATACCCACCGCGACCACCGGCGCCGGCTGCACCGTCACCGGCGCAACCGTCACCCCCGGATCCAACTATCTCACGGCTCCGGTGGTGGATGGGGCCGGCACGGGCAACATTTTTGTGGGCGATAGCAGCGCCAACTTGTACGAGTTGACGCCGGCGGGAGCTACAGCAGCAACCGCGATATCGGTTGGCGAAAACTTGAACGGAGGTATTCGCGACGCTCCCCTCATTGACACGACGAACGAGGTGGGTTATGTCGTAACGGGCTGCAGCACCGGCCTCACCGGCGGCGAGACCGACACAACCAACGCCGGTCTTATCCAATTTAAATTCACCAGCACCACCCTGACCAAAGTTGCGGGGGCGGAACTCGATACGGGTGCAAATGAAAGCTGTACCGTCGCCGGCTTTCCGGTGTACGACCCCACGCCCGATGACCGCTACTATGTATTGGGAATCGCCAGTGCCACCGCGGCGAACAACGGGGAGATCATCGCCGCCTCCTCCGGCACCGGTGGCCAACAGTTGAAAGCCTTCCAGTTCGCCAGTTCCGTATTGCAGACAGCCCCGGAGGGCGCTGACAAGCCGCAAATGGGGACCGGCGCTTCGGTTCTTTCGCCGCTCACCGAATTCTGGAACGGCCAGGTATTCACCGTGACGGGAGTTACGGCAACGACCACGGTCGTTACGGTCACGGCGACCAACACCCTCGCCGCCAACGACATGGTCACCCTCTCGGGCGTAGCTGCCAACACCGGGAATGGCTGCACCGCCGCTGACGTGACCGCCATCAATGGAGGACTGCAAACCGTTGCTTCGGCAACCGCAACTTCGTTCACTTTCGACGCCACGATACCCACCGCGACCACCGGCGCCGGCTGCACCGTCACCGGTGCAACGGCCAGCGCCGGACCGGACTATTTGTTCGTGGCAGCGAATCAGAATCCCGCGCAGTTGTATTCCTTCCTTCTGCCTTCCGGGGTCTTGGTCGCGGGCACGGGTAATGCCCCCATCACCAACGCGGTAAACAGCCTCGATGTGGCTGGCGGGACAAGCGCCATTGTCGTGGACAACGATTCCACTTCCGTGCAGGCGTCGAGCCTCTACTTCGGGACACTGGCGACGTCAATCACCATCTGCGGAAACGCGACCGCGTACTGCGCGGTCAAGGTAACTCAGTCCGGGTTGCAATAATTCGCCGCCAGATTACTTTCTGGTTGCACGCGGCGTTTGGGTTTGAACTGAATTAAGGCTGGGGAGGTCGGACGATGCGTGGGTGGCCGCTCAGACGTAGCTCGCGATCCAACCAAGGACGTAAAACGCAGCCCCACCGTAAAGCAAGATGGGTTCCAGAAACGGGCGCAGGGTTACGAGGATGGGAAGATCGATAATCGGCCAAGGCCCATAGCCGCCCCAGTAGACCTTGATGAGCAGGCCCAGAACGATCATGGAAAGCGCCCGGCTCCGCCATGCCTTGCCGCGCTCCGGGCCGATCCAGTAAGTGGGGCGCTCGTAAACGGTGCCGGCCGTCATGACAAACGGATTATCACACTTGCGGCAGACGGTGGCACGGTCGTAATTGGAGTAACCGCAGAACGGGCAATTTTTCATGCGTGCGGACCCCCCGCAACAGATGGAGATTTAACTTGTACTGGTACACCGCCCCGGCGCATGGGGTCGATTCTACCACAGAAGAGAGCCTTACTCCCGCGGCGTAGCATCAAGGAATGCCCGCAACTTCCGGCTGCGTGAGGGGTGACGCAGCTTGCGCAACGCCTTCGCTTCAATCTGGCGGATGCGTTCGCGCGTAACGGCAAAGCTCTGGCCGACTTCTTCCAGCGTGTGCTCACTGCCGTCGTCGAGGCCAAAGCGCATCTTGATGACCTTTTCCTCGCGCGGCGTCAGGGTTTTCAGCACCGACTCCGTCTGCTCCTTCAAGTTGATATTGATCACCGCTTCCGCGGGTGAAATGACTCCGCGGTCTTCAATGAAGTCTCCCAGATGCGAGTCTTCCTCTTCCCCGATCGGCGTTTCGAGGGAAATAGGTTCCTGGGCGATCTTCAAAACCTTGCGCACCTTCACCACGGGGATTTCCATCCGCTTGGCGATTTCCTCCGAGGTGGGCTCGCGCCCGTACTCCTGCACAAGCTGGCGCGAGGTGCGGATGAGCTTGTTGATGGTCTCAATCATGTGCACGGGGATGCGGATGGTCCGCGCCTGGTCAGCAATGGCGCGGGTAATGGCCTGCCGGATCCACCACGTGGCGTAAGTGGAAAATTTGTAACCGCGGCGGTACTCGAATTTGTCCACCGCCTTCATCAAGCCGATGTTGCCTTCCTGAATCAGGTCGAGGAACTGGAGTCCGCGATTGGTGTACTTCTTGGCGATGGAAACCACCAGCCGGAGGTTGGCTTCAATCAGCTCGCGCTTGGCGTATTCCGCCTGCTCCTCCCCCATCACAATATTCTGGTAGCTGCGGCGCAGCTCCTGGGTGGTGGCTTGAATGCGGCCTTCAAACTCCTCCACATTCGCCCGCGCCTGGCGGAGTTCCTTGCGCAGATCCTTGTTCCCGTTGGTGCGCGTTGCTTCCACGCGCTTTTCCAGGCGATTGGCCTCGCGCTCGAGCGGGCGCATTTCATCCACGGCCAGGCGCAGCGCCCCAATCAGCACCTTGCGCTGCGTGTGGGTGAACTGGATGGAGCGCAGCAATTGTGAAATCAGGATGCGATGCTCGGCCGCCGCCCAACTGTAACGGCGGAAATCGCGCGGGCGCTTGCTGCGCGGAATGGCGTCGCGTTTGGCCCGCAACTGCCCGAGCTTTTTGTAGAGGCGCTCCATCTCATCGATGGTGCCCACCACATCCTTCAAGCGCGCGATGACGCGCTCCTCGGTCAGCTCGTCGTCATCAAAAACCACCACTTCCTTGATGGATTTTTCCCCGGCCTTGAGCTGCCGGGCCGTGGCAAAGAGGGCCTGAATCACGATGGGAGAACGGGAGAGCGCCTTGAAGACTTTCATCTGCCCGCGCTCGATGCGCTTGGCAATCTCCACTTCGCCTTCGCGGGTCAGCAGCGGTACCGTCCCCATTTCCCGCAGGTACATCCGCACCGGGTCGTTGGTTTTGTCCAGAGCTCCGGGGGTCAGGTCCAACTCCACATCCTCCCCCGCTTCCTCGCCCTTGAGGTCATCGGTCTTGTCCAGCGCAATGCTCTCCGCGGCTTTGGCGCGCGGGGAATCCACCACCTCAATCCCCTCGTTGTCGAACATGGAAAGGAGATCGCTGAGGTCTTCCGCCGAATGGACATCGGAAGGCAGGAGGTCGTTCACCTCGTCGTAAAGGAGGTAACCTTTCTCTTTTCCCAGACTGATCAGTTTATTAACTTGGTCGAACTTTTCGTCAAACGCCAATGCCATGACCTCCCAACGGTCAGCCAACTAGTAATGCTTAGAAATGGAATTGGGCGACACGCCGCACCCAGCCTCGGCAGTGCCACCCCTGGCAACCCTGAAGCAAAATTTGACCTTGGCCGTCAATTTCCCACGGCTCCACAAGATTAGATGTAATATACCTCAATTCGTTTGTCCCCGTGCGGATTTTTTTATGGCCGGGCCAGCCTTCGCAACTCCTTGTCAAGATGGGACTTGGCGCGCTGCAGTTCCCTAAGCCGGGCGGAATCCTGGGATTGCACGGCTGATTCGATGTCCCTTAGCAGCTTATCACGCTCGCGCTGGAGGCGTTGGAGTTTGAGCGCCTGCAAGTATCCCCGGGCCTGTTCCAGGCTTGGCGGAACCCCCGGCCAGAAGAGCGCGTCGTACCCCAGGCGTTTTTCCTGCGGGCTCAGCCCCTCGGATTCGGCCAGATTCAGTTTCTCACCGCGCTGGCGAGCTTCCCGCAAATGCGTAAAAATATTCTCACCGATTAATCCGCCCAACGCGCCACTGGCCACAATTTCCGGCAGCAACTCCTCCGCCACCTCTTCGCTTTCCAGGCAGGCGCGCAGCAATTGTTTGACGGCGTGGTTGGCGTCCGCCGGCTCTTCCGCCACGCGGACTTCACCCCGCTTCTCGCCTGCCGCCCGCCGCAACTCATCGCGCAGCAAACGCTCATCCACGCGCAAGCGCTCGGCCAGCCGCCCCGCCAGCTCGGCGCGCAGCATGGGGTTGGGAACTTTGATGAGGTAGGGAAGGATCGCGTTGACGGCGGCCACCTTGCCTTCCGGGGTGCGCACATCGTGGGTCTGGGCGGCGCGCTCCGTCAGGTAATCGAGATAGGAAGGCGCGCCGGCCAGCAACTCACCATACGCTTTCGCTCCCTTTTTGCGAACGTATTCATCCGGATCGAGCCCGCCGGGCAGCGCCAGCACCTTGGCTTCATACCCCGCCTCCAGCAGCAGCGCCAGGGAGCGCTCCGTGGCCGCCATCCCCGCGGAATCCGGGTCGTAATTCACCACCACGCGGCGGGTGTAGCGGCCGAGCAGGCGGATCTGCCCTTCCGTCAGGCTGGTGCCGCAGGAAGCCACCACGTTTTCGATGCCGCTGGATGCCACCGCGATGCAGTCCATGTAACCTTCCACCAGAATGGCGTAATCAAGCTTGCGGATGGCTTGGGCGGCGCGGTCCAGGTGATAGAGCAACCGGCTCTTGGTGTAAATCGCCGTCTCGGGCGAATTCAGATACTTGGGCTGGTCGTCGCCGAGCGCCCGGCCCGCAAACGCCACCACCTTCCCCGCATCGTTGGCGATGGGAAATATGATGCGCCGGCGGAAACGGTCGTAGGGGCGCTGGCGTTCCGCATCCACCAGAATCAAGCCGCTTTTTTCGATGGCCTCCTTTTCAAAGCCCGCGCCGCTGAATTGCCGCACTAATCCCTGCCCGTCCCCCGGCGCATAGCCGATGCGGAAGCGGCCCACCACTTCGTCCGTCATCCCCCGGTCGGCCAGGTAGGCGCGCGCCATGCGCCCTTCCGCCGTGCCCCCCAACTGCGCGGCGAAAAACTTGGCGGCGATTTCGTGCAGCTTCATCAGCGCGCCCCGCAGCTTGGTGTTGGCGTCGTAGGTTTCGTCGCCCGCCCTCTCTTCCAGGTGCACTCCCACCTTCTCGGCCACGCGCCGCAACGCTTCGGGAAACGGCAGGCTGTCAATCTCCATCACAAACTTGAAAACGTCGCCCCCTTTGCCGCAGCCAAAACAGTGGAAAATCTGCTTCACCGGATGCACGGCGAAAGAGGGCGTCTTCTCCTGATGGAACGGGCATAGCCCCATGTAATTCGCACCCGCCTTGCGCAGCTTCACATAATCGCCCACGATCTTGACGATGTCGGCCGCGGCGCGAACTTGATCGATGTCGCTCATGAAAGGAAGGAGTCAGAAGCCAGAAACCGGCCACCCCATCTACGGTAGTGGTTGAGTTTGATGTTCTAGCGTCGAGTTTGAGATGTTTGGACCACTAGCTATGCGATGATGTTGATAGTGTTGAGCGATTTCGGGCGGAATTCTCCAGTACACTTCGAATGAAGATAGGGCAGACAAGAAGCTCAGAACCACGATAGCATTGATCGCAAGTCTTTTGAGTTTTCTTCCCTCCTGAGCCTGAGCCTCTGAAAATGCGTACGGTTGCCGGGCAATCCATAGGACAAAGATAATAAGTCCTATGTCGCGTGCAAGCTCCCAGGTTAATGCCCTGAATTGATGGGCGCTCGCTAGATAGTTAGCATTCCATGTTAGGAAAATAATGCAAGGGCCAATCACGTAGGTGTAGTAGGGCATCGCGTGGATCGTATTGAAAAGCTTGGCACGGGTTGTCATAGTATGCTCCACGAGGCTCACCTCACTAATTGGCGGCGTAAAGCCGCCTCTACATCAAACTGCACCACTACCCCGTCTACTGTCTCCTGACTCCTGTCTCCTAAAGCAAAACGATATTCGACGCAGACTTCTGGAATGCTTCCTTCGGGAATTGCTGGCGGATGATATCCAGATAGGCGCGGCCTTTGGGCCGCCCGTTGTCGTGCACGGCGCAGAGCTGGGTGAGGAAAATCAGCGCGTCGCGGACGTCGCTGTCGCGGAGGGTGGTCATGCCCGCCCGCTGCGTATCCTCTTTCCGGAATTCCGCGATGGACGCCTTTAAGTGCTCATACATTCCGCGTTGCAGCGCATAGTCCAGAGGCTTCTCGTAAATAATTCCGCTCGTCTGCGTGCGATAAGTCTCCGCCAGCGTTTGCAGCGCCACCCGGACATCGGTATCCACCACCTCGTGATGCTCGGCGGCAAACTGGCAGACGGCGCGATCGAGGTCAACCAGCAACGCCCCGTGCGTCTCCGCGAAACCGCGGTCGAATTTAACCTCCGCAAATGGCACCTTGGCCCAGTCGATTTGCAGCCGTGACATATCGTATTGGCGACTGGCAATCAGGTGCACGCAATCGCTGGGACAATCGATGCTCACTTCCCGCTCCGTGCCGCAGCAGATGGAACAGATGCTCTCCGCGCGCGCCGGACACAACCGCTTCGCCTTACGTTTATTGCAAATAGGACAGGCCAAGGTTTTCTCCTGAACTTCGGGACACAAGATTATGCCATACTTTCGCTAACATAGACGTTGGCCCTCGGGTCCACGGCTCTTGTTGCGCGGAAGAGAGGGCCGGCTCTGAAGATCGGCGCCATTTCAGCCCGACTTACCGCAGAATCCGTGCCTTGTGGGCGCCCTGGGGGGAGGGCACCCACAAGGGGTGCCCCTACGAAACGTGCAAAGGCCTTTTGCGTCTATGTTGGACAGAACGCGGAACGACGAATATCAGGGGGACAAGTTATAATCGGCATTCTAGGGAACAACCTCTTTAGAGAACGCAGCAACTGATTCGTGGTAGTGCCGTGCGTGATGAGGATTGTGGAGCTGTGAGCAACGCTGACAATATAACGATTGAATTAGCGCCGAGCGCCACAGACGAGGTGCGCGCTTTGATCGGCGAACTCGACCGGGAACTCGCGGGGGAGTATTCCGCCGAGCAGCGGCACGGCCTGACGCTGGAGGCGATCTTCCAACCCATGTCCGATTCTTCCTGGCACGATGGAACGGTGCGGCCATAGGATGCGGCGGGGTGGCATTCTTCGCGGACTTCGCCGAGGTGAAGCGCATGTACGTGCGTGATGCCATGCGCGGGCGCGGGGTGGGTCAGGCATTGCTCGCGCGGATCGAGGCGGAGGCTCGCCAAGCCGGGTTTACCCTCTTGCGGCTGGAGACGGGAAGCCATCAGGCCGCGGCTTTGCGACTCTATGCACGGGCCGGGTTCCAACTTTGCCCGGCGTTCGGCATCTATGCCACCATGGCCCCGCAGGCCATCGTGACCAGTGTGTTTATGGAAAAACGACTCAAGGAACCCGCTGCCTGATGGGGTTAGCACGTGGCGCGACGGCAGCGCATGCCGCCGGCCAGAGCGATGGCGCCAAGCCCCATGAAGGCCAGCGCCAGGGGCGACGGCTCAGGAGCGGACTCCAGTTCCGAAGGAGTGAATGTGCCGGAAAAAGTGAAGATCTCAGCGTTGGAGAGATTGCCTGCAAAGTTCTCGGTCCCAACGTTGTTCACACCAAACAAAAGATTGCCGCCGGGGGCGTACGGATACGCCCCATATGAACTCACCGCAACCCCGTTGACAAGGAACCGTGCCTCGTCGTCCAAATAACGGACAAGAACGTCCTTCACCAAGCGCGCGGGGTCGGTGTCGGCCTTCGTGGCCATCTGCGAAAGCTGGGCTTCTTGCTCGGGGGTGAAATGTACTTCCATGGCCTTCAGGATAACGGACAAGCTTCGCTTCAGGCAAATTCTAAGTTGGACCCTTTGTGGATCACTGCACTCTGAGTCCGAGCCGCGCGAATATACTCCCAGATTTCGACCAGATCAAAACGGGCTTCAGGGTGGAAATCGTATCCGGTCATGAACCGTGCTGCGTCCGGCGCGCAGCAGCGCTTTTTTCACGGAAGTAGGCTTCAACCTCTTCACCGGGGATAGGCTTTACCCTACCGCTTTTCAGATCGTCATAGCGGCTGTTGAGCATCTCTCGCGCTTGGAGCAACTCGTCAACATATCCCGCCATTGCGTCCTCAACGAGGTCGTCAGTACCGCGTCCGCTCTGCGCGGCAAGGTCCTTGAGCTTCTTTTCCGTTTCCGGCGTGAAATGTACTTCCATGCCTTTCAAGATACGGGAAAAACGACTCCCGTGCAACGCTATAAAATGTCGAGGAACTGCCTGCCGGAAGCACGGCGGTGGCACGTACAGAGTTGGGCCCACCCACAATCCCCTGACCGCCAGGAAAAGGTATCTGCGCCAGCCGCCGAAACTGCGGTATCATCCGTCGCGCCATGCTTTGCAATACTTTCCCTGAGGCAAGCCGATGAAAACCCGCTGGACATTCATAACTCTATTTGGCGTTTTGGCGCTCAACGCCGTGCGCGTTCAAGCTGCCACCCCTGTCACGGTGCGCGAGCAAGGCGCCACGCTTTCGCTCGCCAACGATTATCTCGAACGCACCCTGGAAGTCGCCGATGGCTCCGTCCACACGGTGCGCCTGGTGAACAAGCTCTCCGGCCGCACGCATGATGTGCGCGGCGATGAATTCGAGGTGAAGCTCATCTATGAGCGCATCGGCTACAGCTTCGGCGGTGAGAATCCCCTGGTGCTGACTTCGCGCGACCTCAGCGTGAAGGGGCATGAGGTGCAGGACGCGCCCGGCGGCGGCAAGCGCGCCGTGTATCATCTGGTCCTCGGCCACAGTCCGCAAGCAAAGACCGGGCTGGAAGCCACGCTCACTTACGAACTCAAGGCCGATGACCCTTACATGCGCCAGTGGATCGAATTGCAGACCACCGGCAAGGGAACGTTCTTCATCGACTCACTCGCGGCGGCCCAGAACGATTGGCGCGACGATGACTTCCGCCTGGGCGGTTTCGGCCAGCCGCTTTTTTCTGACGACCTGTTCATGGGGCTCGAGTATCCCACCAGCCTCAACACGGCCCATCATTCCGCCGTCTCCCTGGGCGGCATCGTGGGCCTTAACATTCCGCCCGAAGGTTACACCAGCCAGCCCGCCGTGGTGGGGGTTGCCGCCAGCGGGCGCGTTCATACGGCTTTCATGGACTACGTTCGCCGCATGCGCGCCGTGCCCGTGCGGCCCTTCATCACCTACAACTCCTGGTATGACCTCCAAAGCACGGCCATGACCAACGAAACGCTGCTCGAGCGCGTTCAGCAGTTCCGCGATCTGCTGGTCAATAAATACGGCGTCCCCATGCAGTCGTTCCTCCTCGATGAGGGTTGGGACGACTACCAGAACAGCCTCTGGGCTCCTGATGCGCAGCGCTTTCCCGCGAACTTCCGCGACCTCTCCGCCGCTCTCCTGAAAATCGACAGCCACCTGGGCCTGTGGTTCGGCCCCATCGGCGGTTACGGCCACCGTCATTTCCGCGTGGATACGGCCCGCAAGATGGGCATGGAGGTCACCTCCAACGGCGAGTACCTGTGCCTGGCGGGGAGCAATTACGGCCGTTACTTCCGCGCGACCCTCCTCGGCATGGTGCGCAACTTCGGCGTCAACCAGTTCAAGCTGGATGGCCTGCCCTTCGGCTGCAACGATCCCAACCACGGCCATCCCATCGGCATCTATTCGCGCGAGGCCGACCTGCGCTCCATCCTCGGGACCCTCGAAGCCCTGCGCGCCGAAAATCACGAGATTTTCCTCGACGTCACCACCAGCACCTGGCTCAGCCCGTGGTGGCTGCGTTGGGCTGACACCATCTGGGAGGGCGGGGGAGATTACGGTTACCTGGAAACCGTCCCCACGCTCAGCGAACGCCAGAGCTCAATGAACTATCGCGACCTCCTCCTCTACGACGATTTCGTTCGCCACCAGGTGCAGTTCCCCATGTCGTCGCTGTGGACGCAGAGCGTCATCAAGGGCACGCACCTCCAACTCGGCGGCAAGAACGAATCTCTGGAGGATTGGAAGGATCACCTGGTGAACTTTCTGGGCGTGGGGAGCCAGTTGAACGAACTCTACATCACCCCTTCGCTTTTGAAGCCCGCGGAATGGGATGCGCTGGGCAGATCGCTCCAGTGGGCCGTGGCCAACGCGCACCCCTTGCTCGATAATGGCGCCTGGGTGCTGGGCGATCCCGCCAAGCGCGAACCTTACGGCTACCTGCACTACTCGCCGGAGAAAACCATTCTGATGCTGCGCAATCCCTTCGTGCGGCCGGTGGTGGCGAGTGTGGAACTCGATGAAGCCGCCGGCTTTGAACCGAGCGACCGGACATTCCAGGCGGAAGTGACCTATCCCTACCGACAGGCCATGCCCGGCGCGTTCCGTTACGGTGCCACGCTGCGCGTAAATCTGGATGGCTACGATCACCAGATTATTGAACTGCGCCCCATCGCGGCAGGCGAAGCGCACCTGACGGGCGTGCGATACTCCGTCGAGGCGGCAACAACGGGCGAGGTCGGCTTCAAGGTCTACGCGCACGAGGGCGGGAACGTTGCGGTAGAAATTTCCAACCCTTCCGCGTTTGCCGCGGCGAGTGCCGATGGTGAAAACGTGGAACTGAAGGCGACTGGTGGGGCCGCCACGCTGGCCCTGCACTTCGGCAAGAAGCAGGCGCGCGAAAGCCAGCCCACCTTTTCCGTTCCCACCATCCGAGCCACCGCTGATGGCGCGGTGAAGGTCGCATTCAGCGTGCAAGTTCCTCCCGACTTCCACGAAAGCAAGGCATCCCTGCTCTTTGAATCCGCCGCTCCCAGCCTTGAGGTGAAAGCCGAAGCGCGCGACAACTCGCAACCCGTTTCCGTCGCCGTGGTGAAAAGTCCCAAGGGTGTGTGGGATTGGTTCACCGTGGATCTCGCGCCGGGCAGCCACACATTGGAGTTCGACCTGCACGTCCCGCCGGCCGCGCTGCCAGGGGCGCAACTCTCCGGCTGGCTGCGCTCGCGGCGCGCATTAGTAGTGAAGGATTTGCGCTTAACGCTGAGGCCGGGCGAGAAACTGGCCACGCCGCCCGTCAACCTGCTTCCTGCCGCGACGGAGGTGGAGAAATTAACCTACACGCTGTTTCCGGAAACGGCGTTGTAAATGTGCGGGTGAAAAAGT
>Ga0326727_10016812_pt1 | contig 15340 bp, 10 predicted proteins | sample MB2enrmetagenome_FD_207643 | JGI IMG/M metagenome (GOLD analysis project Ga0326727, IMG submission 207643) | Lab enriched peat soil microbial communities from McLean, Ithaca, NY, United States - MB29MY | ecosystem: Environmental > Terrestrial > Soil > Wetlands > Peat | place: USA: New York... | reverse complement strand
CGGGCCGCTGGTGATCGAACTCAATCAGGATGACCGGGCTATGGATCCGGTAGTAATAGACGCTTTCCGGCCCGAAACCGCCAATCCAGGCGAACCAGGTGCGGTCGATGGAGTTCCTCACCTCGTCCATCCTGACCCGCGCATGCCCCTCATCCATATTACCCACATACAGTTCGACCAGGTCCAGAAGCTGCCAGCGCTGCGGCGTCCCAAATTCCGCCACCCGAGCTCCGGCGTAATCCAGAATCACATTGTCTTTGAAGGCCTCCGCCACGTTGTAGTTCCTGGTTTTGCTGGCTCCCAGAATCGCCCGGGCGCGCTGGGCATCGTCAAGCGCCAGCAGCATGCCGAGTCCCGCCGCCTGCTCTTCCTGCAGAACCGAAATGCCTTGGTACTTGCCGGAAGTTGCGGTGACGGGCTCCGAGCCGGCGAAATAGGGCGTCATTACCACCTGATCGCCGAGCACGAAGCAGCAGATAATGGCGTGGTGCCCGTCGAGCTTAAACCCCCACGGTTCGGTTGCCGAGGGCTTTCCCATCACCGTGAGGAAGTAGAGCCATTCACCCAGGAACTCGTGGTCGTGGGTCAACTCCGCGAGCGTCTCGTTCAGGCGCATGATGTCGCGAGTCAGTTTCATGCCGCGCGGGCTCAGCGCTGCCGCCAGCAGCGCGAAGGCCGCGGAGCGTTGCGCCTCGGTCATCTCCTTGAAGCTGACTCCCTGGCGAACGTAAAAGTGCTGATTCATCCATTTGCGCCATTCCACGTCATCGACGGCGAACAGCGTGCGGCGGCGCTGCTCGGTGGTGAGGCTATCGAGGAATTGCTCGGCGGCAATCCGCACCGGCGCGGTTGAGACCCCGCTCGAGTGGATGCCAAAGAGGCCGGGCTCCACGCTGCCGTTTGTGGTGATGCCCTTGAATGGCTCGGCCAAGCCCTTGCGCTCGGATTCCGCCGACATCTGCCGAAAGCGCTCCGCCATGTCGGGAGCGCTTTGCGGAAAGGTGTCGCGCGCCAGAAGCACGCCCGATATAAGCGATGAGAAAAACGCCCGTCGAGTGAAATGTCCGTACGGGTGAGCGCGTAAACCGTTAACGTCTTGGTGGAGACGGCTCATCATGGGGTGGCTCTTCATCGCCGCCACGCCTTCCATTATCTGTTTGGTCACTGCCCTGTTCTCCTCGATCCTGGTTTTCTCAGTTCTCGCATGGTTTACCGTGCGTCCAGGCCACGTCCGAGGCTCCACTATTGTACATCATATGTCGCGGGCGCATGGTTGCGCGGGGCAAGGTAAAGCCCCGGTACATCCGGGTGCTATATTTCATTTTGAATGTTCGGGGTAGCTGATATCGAACAGCATTACTTCTCTTCATGTTATTCTCCCGGTTCGTTCTAACCAATCGAGGTGCGCCAATGAAAACTCCTATCAACTCTGTGGCTATCTTGGTCCTATTGCTTTTCGCCCCGGCGGCAGAATGCCAGGTCAATTATGGATCCAACCCACACGCGGGGAAGTATGCCGATGTGAACGGCATCAAGGTGTACTACGAGGTCTACGGAGTAGGTGAGCCACTGCTCTTGTTGCATGGGAATAGCGGATCGATTGAAAATTTTGCATTCCAGATTCCCGAATTATCCAAACATTTCCGGGTTTTCGCCGTTGATAGCAGGGCGCAGGGCAAATCTACCGATTCGAATCAAGAGATCACGTATGCTCTTATGGCTTCTGACATGAGCGCTCTGATTGACCAACTGAACCTCGGGAGTGTTCATGTTGTGGGTTGGAGCGATGGCGGAAACGTCGGTCTGGAATTGGCCTTTGCGCATCCCCAGAAGGTCAAAAACCTGGTTACCTTCGGCGCGAACTACACGCATGTCAACTACGCCGCTCCGCCCGACCGTGTCGCGATGGAAGCCAATGATCCCAGGATCTTGCAAGTCGCGCCCGTGGTGAAGAAATACAAGGAGGGAGCGGACAAACTTTCTCCCGCCGTAAGAAAAAAACTTTCCGACCTGACCGACAAGTATCCAAATTTTACGGTGCAACAACTCCAACAGATCAAGGTTCCGGTCCTGGTGGTGGCGGGGGACCGTGACCTCATTAAAGTTGAGCAGACCATTTCGCTGTTTACCAGCCTGCCTCATTCACAATTGTTGATTGTCCCCGGTGCTTCGCATTTGGTGCTTCTCGAACAGCCGGAATTGATCAACCGCGAAGTCATCAAATTCCTGTCCACCCCCTTCCGTGATCTTGACCGCTACTATTGGAGGAGTTTGATCGAATAGATGGGCACCGTAAATATGTGAAGGCTGATCCTCAGCAAGAGGCTGACCGTACCGCCCTTGCGGCTCTCCGCGATCTTAGCTTCCTTGCTTCGCTTGTCATGTGGCACACGAATCGCGCCGAAACGACCAGCCCCAATAGAAACGCCGCTTTTCCAATCCATGGGTTCATCGGTCACTCTTTCCTCAATTGACCTCATCTCTTGCTTACTCCGTTCCCGTTCCGAATCCCGTGTCTCGTGTCCCTAACTCTCTTCCGATTCCTGCTCCTCCACCACCTTGGCGGTTTCTTCCCATTCGCGCATCAGCCGAGTGATTTCTTCGCGTCCCTGTTCGATCAACTTGGCGAGCCGCACGCTCTCCTTGGCGCTTTTGAAATGGGCCGATTCCTGCCCGTAGCCCTCAATCTCCGCCTCCAGGCGCGCCACCTGTTCTTCGATCTCGCGGCAGCGATCTTTCATCTGTTGGAGTCGGAGAGGATTGACCTTTTTCGATTTCGCTGCGGGCGCCGGCGCCGGCTGTGCTGCGCCGTGTTTGCCGTCGTGCGCATGGTGTGCCATGGCGCGCTCCGCCACCAAATCCGGCAGGCCGGGCAGGGTGAGATCAATTTCCTTACCCTCCTTGCGCCACAGGTAATCCTCGTAATTGCCGGGGAAAACATTCACTTCGCCGCCGCCGATTTCAAACACCCGCGTGGCCAGCTTATCGATGAAGTAGCGGTCGTGAGAGACAAACACCACCGTGCCGGTGTAATTCTCCAGCGCTTCCAGCAGCACGTCCTTGGCGCGCAGATCGAGGTGGTTGGTGGGCTCGTCGAGCAGCAGGAAGTTGGAGGGGTGCAGCAGCATACGCGCCAGCGCATAGCGATTGCGCTCGCCGCCGGAAAGCACGCGGATGCGCTTGAACACATCATCTTCGGTGAAGAGGAAGCACCCCAGCAGGCTGCGCAACTCCGTCTGCGTGCTCATTGACATGGGCGCGGCGCGCGACAGGTCGTCGAGCAGGCGCGCTTCCGGGTCGAGCGCCTTGTACTGGTCCTGGGCGAAATAATCCGCCTCAACGTTGTGCCCCAGCTTGAATTCTCCCCCGCTTAATGGCTCGATGCCCGCCAGCAGTTTGATGAGGGTGGATTTTCCCGCGCCATTCACGCCCACCAGGGCCACGCGGTCGCCGCGGTCGATGGTGAAGCTCACGTCGCGGAACACCTGCTTCGGGCCATAGCTCTTGGCCACGCGCTGGAATTCCGCCACGTGCCGGCCGCTCGCCTTGGGCTGCGGAAATTTGAAGTGGATGGCCTTCTCTTCCTTGGGGATCTCGATGCGATCCATGCGTTCGAGTTCCTTGATGCGGCTCTGAACCTGCTTGGCCTTGGTAGCCGTATAGCGGAAGCGGTTGATGAACACTTCGAGTTGCTCGATGCGCTCCCGCTGGTTCTGGTAAGCGGCTTCGATTTGGGCGCGCCGCTCGGTTTTTTCCTTCAGGTATTTTTCGTAGTTGCCGGTGTAGAAGTGCACTCGCTGATTCCAGATCTCGACCATCTTTTTCACCGTGACGTCGAGAAAAAAACGGTCGTGCGAGATCAACACACAGGCGTGGGGATAATCGTTCAGGTATTCTTCCAGCCAGTTGCGGGCCTCGAGGTCAAGGTGATTGGTGGGTTCGTCGAGCAGCAGCAGGTTGGGCTTTTCCAGCAACAGCTTGGCCAGGGCAATACGCATCTGCCAGCCGCCGGAGAACTCTTCCGTGCGGCGATGCCAATCGGAGGGGGGGAACCCAAGGCCGCCCAGCACCATTCCCACCTGCGCTTCCAGCGAATATCCGTCGCGATGCTGGAACTCAGTGTCGATGGCGTGGAAGCGGTCGGCGACCTGTTGGTACTCCTCCCCGGCAGGATCGATTTCCCCCATCTTTTCCATCAGGCTTTCCATCTCCTGTTCCATGGAGAGCAGATCGCCGAACACGGACATGCACTCCGCCATCACCGAGCGTCCGGAGAGCGTCAGGCCGTCCTGCGGCAGGTAACCGGCCGTCACCCCTTTGGCGAAAGTGACCTCCCCGTAATCGAGTGGTTCCAGGCGCGCCAATACCTTGAGCAAAGTGGTCTTGCCCGTGCCGTTCGCGCCCACCAGGCCCACGCGATCGCGCGGCGTGATGAGCCAATCGAGATTTTCAAACAATAACTTGGGGCCGAAGCGTTTTCCGGCCGAGGAAAGTTGGATCATAGGAATTTCGATTTAAGAATAGCAGTTTTTGCGAACTCGTCGCAGGCTTTCAGGGGAACGGAGTCCTTGGCAATCACGCTTTCTGCCGCCGCCGTCGTCGAGTGCCCGGGTTGGGATTACCAGTCCGGAAGGGGGAGCCAACCCGATGGATGTGCCCCCGGCCCCGAACATTTCCCCGCATTATCAACAACTTGCTTGACACCTTTCCCCATCAAAAGCATAATCGCGGCCACATAGAACGTGCGGCGGGGGCCTGCATGTTCCGCAGGGGCCGGGAGGGCGAGTTTTCCGATGCCCTCGCCCATGGCCGCGACCTGCGCGCAAAGCGTCAGAAATTGCGAAGGGAGAACCTCGGTTGCCGGACCCACTCCCCAAACCGCCACCCATCTTTACCTATCTTGACGCGCGGGTTCCCGTGCGCTGCTACGAACACATGGCCATCGTACATCGGGGCGGAGCAACCGCTGCCTGGGGGGCGGAATTCGTGAGCGAGGGTCTGCTGCGGGGCCACCGGTGCTGTTGCCTGGCGCCCGCCGACCGTCGTCCCGTCATGCTCACGCGGCTCCGCGAACTGGGTGTGGACGTGGAGCGGCATCTTGCTGGCCAGACTCTGCAATTCCCGCCGCAGGCGCCGGACGCGGGCGATTTGCTGCGTTGGGCAAAAAGATTTTTTACCGAGGCCGAAACCGCGCATGCTCCGGCGGTCCGCTGGCTGGAAGAGGGAGCTTGGGCAAAGCCGGCGGGCATTTCTGTGACCCAATTATTTGAGCTGCACGCGCGCCTGAATTATCTGGTCAAGCAATATCCCAGCGTGGCCTTGTGTCAGTACGACATCGAACAGTTGGAAGTGCCTCACCTTTTTTCCGCCATCGCCGTCCACCGCCACCTGTTGGTGGAAGGCACGCTGGTCCGGGATAATCCGTTTTACATACCGGCGGAGAAGTTTCTCGCCATGAGTCCGGAAGACCGCGAGCGCGATCTCCGCGATGTTTTCCGGGAAGTTGGATTTGACTTGGGAAAACTGTTTGCAACCCTCGCGGGCTATGGCCAGCTTCAGCGGCCGGCGCCGCCGGGGCCCTGAAATAATGTTGTCCTTCCCTCAACGCCGCACTACCGCGTTGTGTGCAGTCGCCGTTGGGCTGCTGATCGGCGTCTGTGCCCGGTGGGGGCCGAGGCCGCTTCCGGCCCTCTCCCTCGCTCCGGCTCCGGTGCACTTTGAGGGAGCCGCGGCTTTTGAGTTCACACGGGTGCTGGCGGAAGAATTCCCCGACCGTGTCACCGGCACGCCCGCCGCGCTTCGGGCGGCGAACTACTTGCGCGCGCAACTGGAAAGTTCCGGCTACGCCGTGACCCTTGAACCCTTTTCCCTGTGGCTGCGTGGAGAACGGGCGCAAGGCGAGAATGTGATTGCCGAGTGGGAGGGTGATTCTCCCCAAAGCGTGGCGATGATCGCCCACTATGACAGCCAGTTCACCTCACACCAGGCCGCTGAAGATAACGCCTCCGGGGTCGGTGTGCTGCTGGAGTTGGCCCGCGCCCTGCGCCAGAGCCCCCACGCGCATGGAATGATTCTCGTGGCTACGGACGCGGAGGAGTGGGGAATGATCGGCGCGCGGGAGCTGACGGGGTTCCTGAAACGCCACCACACCGTGGCCGTCATTTCAATTAAATACGTCATGGCCGGGCCGCCGCGCTCATTGGAAATAAACTGCATGGGGCAGTTTGCGGGTTACACACCACTCTGGCTGCGGCAATTGCTGTTGGCCTCCGGGCGCGCGCAGGGCGCCAGCGTGGAGCAGGCCACCGGACCTGCGGAATGGACTGAGCGCGCGCTGGAAATTTCCGCGCAGGACCAGGGGCCGTTGCTCCGCGCGGGCATTCCCGCCATCGACATCGGGGTGCTTTCAACCCAGGTGGAAGCCTCGCGCCGCCGCCACCACACTCGTCAGGATGTCTTTCAGGATTTCGATCCCGCCGCATTTCAAATGGTCGGCGCCACCGTGGAGCAAGCCGTCCTCGCTCTCGACAAGCTTCCTCTCGTGGCGCTCGGAACCACAGACTCCTTTCCTTCCGCTCCCGCCCCTACGCGCGGGGCGGCGTGGGATGCGGAGGGGGGAGCCGAAGACTTCCAAATCAGCCCCAGCCGCTACTTGCCCGGTAGACTCATTTACGCGATCCAACTTTTCTTGCTTGTGCCGATTCTCGTTGCCGCGTTTTTTGCCGCGCGCAATTTCGTCGACGACGATTTCGACTTGCGCGGGTGGAGGTTTTTTGAACCGGTAAGCTGGATTATCCCCGCCGGCCTGGCCACCCTGCTGCTCTACGCGTTGACGGGGGTAAACCTGCTGCCTCGCTATGAGCTTTATCCCGCTGCGCCCAAAGACCCTTTCCTTTATCACCTGCCCTTCACCGTTCTGGCGGCGCTGGGGCTCGTAATTGTTGCGGGCTCGATGGAACTGCGAAAGCTCCACGCGAACGTGGACGCTCCTCCCGCGCCGTTCGCGGTAAAGAAAGGCATTCTGTTCCTCTGGGTTGTCATCATGGCGCTGGTGGGCTTCATCAATAATCCCTACGCGATGTGGCTGTTCCTGGGCGCTTTCACGTATGCTGCAGCGCTCCTACTGCCGCCGCGCGACGTGACGCGAAGAATCGTGAATGCCGCCCTGCTGATCGCCGGTGCCGCACCTTTCGCCGCGCTGCTTTGTTCTTTCGGCCGCGAGATGTATCTCGGGTTGCGCATCGTCTGGTACCTCGTGCTGCAGAGCGCTTACGGAGTCTGGTCACCCGTGGCCATCGCTTTGTTCCTCATGGCCGTGGTGCTTTGGTCGCAGTTATTCTGGATCTCAGTTCTGGCGCGGCATCCGGGTGCTGAGTCGTAGGGAGGAGCTTTTGGGGCCGGGCCGGAAAAAGTTTGCTTGACAAATTATGAATAGATATTAAAACCCATCATTCTCATCAGGAACAATTTTGAACGGCTTCCTGCGGACCGTCACTTTTCTTCACGCTCTTCAACACAATTTGTTAGAATGAAGGTTTACAGACCAGCAAATACCATGGACTATGACCAGCTAGGAAGTTTCTTAGAGGTGGCGAAGCTGCAAAGTTTCTCCCGCGCGGCGGAGAAGTTGTTTCGCACGCAACCCGCCATCAGCGCGCAGGTTCGCCTGCTCGAGCAGGAATGCGGGGAAAAGATCTTTGACCGCAGCGGGAAGAAAGTTTTGATGACGCCCGCCGGAGAGATTCTCTATCGCTATGCGGAGAAGATGCTGGCGATGCACAAGGAAGCTCTGCAGGCGATTGCGGAGCTGAACCAGACCCCGCGCGGCAAGCTCTTCATCGGCGCCAACGAAGCCACGTGTCTCTACGTTCTGCCCAAGACTTTTGCCCGCTTCAAGCACCTCTATCCGCTCGTCCAAATCAGCATCTACCGGAACTTCAGCCACAAGATTCTGCAGAAGGTTCAAGAGGGCGCGGTGGACCTGGGCATCGTCACGCTGCCGATGACGGCCAACAACATGGAAGTGATCCCGGTTTTTCGCGATGAAGTCCAGGTGGTCATGCCCAAGACCCATCCGCTGGCCAAGAACAAGACCGTGACAGTGGAGGAACTCGCGCAGCATCCTCTGATTTTGCCCAAGACCGGCCACACGCGCGTGGTGATTGACCGGCTGCTGCGGCCGCAACGCGATCGCGTGCAGATTTCCATGGAGCTGGCGAGCGTTGAGACCATCAAGAAATTTGTGGGCGCCGGCCTGGGGATCTCCCTGATCAGCCGGACTTACGTGCAGCCGGAAGTGGCCGCGGGCCTGCTGAAGTTGATCCCGCTGGACGGCCAGAAGATTTTCCGGGAGCTGGGACTGGTCTATCGCCGGGACCGCTACCTGTCGCTTCCCACCAAGGTTTTTATTGAAGTCGTGCGCGAGTCAACCAAGACCACCACTCCCAGCGCTTCCTCCACGACGAACACGGGTACGATTCGCTAGCGAGCCGGAAGGGCAGCGTTTCCGGTTCGCTTAGCCCGGACGGGCAAATCCTTGTCCGCAGGGGTTGAGATGATGGTGAAAGAAAATCCGGTACCGAGCAAGAGCAAGAGACCGCTCATCGCTATGAAATTCGGCGGCACCTCCGTGGGCAATGCCGAGCGGATGAAAAATGTGGCGGCGATTGTTGCCGATCATGCCCAACGGGCGGAAGTGGTGGTGGTGGTGTCCGCCATGGGTGGCGTGACGGACATGCTGATCCGCGCCGCCAACGAAGCCAGCACCGGCGACCGCGAAAACTGGAAGAACGTGCGCCGCGAATTGGCCCACCGGCACCGCGAGGTTGCCGACCAGCTATTGAAGGCCGCTGAGCAAGCTGCGGTTCTGCCGCGCCTCGCCGACGCCGTGGCGGATTTTGAAAATCTCTGCTCAGGATTTTCGCTGGTGCGCGAGGTGACGCCGCGCGCCATGGACACGCTCTCCAGCCTGGGCGAAGTGATGTCCGCGAACCTGGTGGCGGCCATTCTGCGTTCGCGCGGCGCGCCCGCGGAGGCCGTGGACGCTACCGACCTGATTGTGACCGATGAGGAATTCGGCAACGCCACGCCCTTTTTCGAGGAAACCAACACCAAAACCCGGCAGCGCTTGGCAGGATTGCGACGCCGCGGGGTGATTCCCATCATCACCGGCTTCCGCGGCGCCACGCGGGCCGGCGCTTGCACCACGCTCGGCCGGGGCGGGTCCGATTACAGTGGAACGATTGTGGGGGCCGCGTTGGACGCCGACGAGGTTTGGATCTGGACGGACGTCGATGGCGTCATGACCACCGACCCTCGCCTGGTTCCGGAAGCCCGCATTCTGCCGGAGATTTCTTATCGTGAGGCCATCGAGCTTTCCTTCTTCGGCGCCAAGGTCTTGCACCCCAAAACCATCCAACCCGTCATGAAAAAGAAAATCCCGGTTTGGATCAAGAACAGCTTCAATCCCACATGTCCGGGCACCCGCATCGTTCCTTCCTCCACCAACAGCCAGAAGGGCGTCAAGGCCATCACCTTCGTCAGCAAGGCTGACATCATCACCATCAGCGGCAAGGAATCATTGGGCTTTCCACAACTGGCGGCGAAGGCCTTCGGTTCGCTCAGCCTGGACGATATTCCCACGCTGATGGTGACGCAATCTTCCGCCGACAATGTGCTGTGCTTTGCCGTGCACGATGCCGATTTGCGCCGCGTGAAGGCTCAACTGGAAAAAACCTTTGAGCTGGAAATGCTCCACGACGACCGCGTGTCGATTGAAGTCATGCCCCACGTGGCAATTGTGGTGGCAATCGGCGAAAATATGAAGGGCACTCCGGGCCTCTCCGGCCGCGCCTTCGGCTCGCTCGGACGACGCGGGATTAACATCATTGCCATCGCGCAAGGTTCGTCCGAATTGAGCATTTCCTTTGCCGTGAAAGCTTCCGACGTCAAGGAAGCCGTCAAGGCCATACACGAGGAGTTCAAGTTGGACGCAAGTTAAGTTTAGGTGCTGGAGGAATGGTGAATGGTGAATAGTAAATAGTGAATGGTGAATGGTAAAGCAAGTTGGGCGAGCTCACCATTTACTATTCACTATTTACTATTTTTCTGTTTCCAGCGCCTGACCTCGAAACTGAGGTCTTGGCACCTGACACCCGATACCTGGCACCTGAAACCTATGTCTTCCGCCTATCTCCAATGCATCGAGGAAGCCTGCGGGCGTCGCCAGGACCCCAAGAAAGACGCACATGCCTGCGCCTTCTGCGGCGGCTTGCTGGATGTGAAGTATGAATTCGATCCGTTCGATCCGGAGCAACTCCGGCGCACGTGGCACCAGCGCCGGCTGAGCGGCGAACCGATCGACCGCAGCGGAGTTTGGCGTTTTCGCGAGCTGATTCCCTTTGTGGATTCCGGCGCGCGCATCATCTCCCTTTCCGAAGGTTCCACGCCGCTGGTGGGAACGCGACGCACGGGCTGGTGGGCCGGTCCCGTCCACTTGACTATCAAACACCAGGGCAACAATCCCACCGGCTCTTTTAAAGATCTGGGCATGACGGCCTGCATTACCCGCGCGGAGTCACGCGGCATCCGCATGGTGGCCTGCGCCTCGACGGGCAACACCTCATCGTCAATGGCCGCATACGCCGCGCGCGCCGGCATGAAGGCGCTGCTGTTTGTTCCCTACAAGCAAATCTCCGCCGCCAAGCTGGCCCAGGCGCTCGACTTTGGCGCGCTGGTGGTGGAAGTCGGCGACAATTTCGATGACGCGTTCCGCCTGCTCCGCGAGATCGCTCCCGAACTGGGGCTCTATCTGGTGAATTCCATCAATCCTTTCCGGATAGAGGGCCAGAAGACCATCGTCGCTGAAATGCTGGAGCAGCGCGCCTGGCGGCCTCCCGATTACATTGTGTGTCCCGGCGGCAACCTGGGAAACTCTTCCGCCATCGGCAAAGGCTTACGCGAGCTCAAGGAGATGGGCTTCATCGAGAAAGTGCCCCACGTCGTCGTCGTTCAGGCGCAAGGCGCCAACCCCTTCTACCAAACATTGCGCGCCGGAGCGCCCGATTTGCTGGCGGTCGATGATCCTCACACGGAGGCCACGGCCATTCGCATCGGCCATCCCGCCAACTGGAAAAAGGCGCGGCGGGTACTCGATTGGGCGGGCGGGTTCTGCGAGTCGGTGACAGACGAGGAAATCTTTGAGGCCAAGCGTGTCCTGGCCGAGGACGGGGTGGGCTGCGAGCCTGCTTCCGCCGCCACCATCGCGGGCGTGCGCAAGCTGGTGCGGGCGGGAAAGATTGAAAGGCACGCGGACATCGTCTGCGTCCTCACCGGCCACCAACTTAAAGACACCGAGTACATCATGCGCCATCGCTCAGAAGACCAGGAAAACAGCCAGCGGTTGCAGGTGGAACCTGATCTGAATTCTCTGCGGCGGGAATTGAAGCGGGCGCTGAGGCCGTTGGGCGGGAGCCGGTAAGGAAGCGACGTAGGAGTTAGGAGACAGGAGGAACAAGGCGGCATCCGGGTTTGGCTGTGGCTCGGGCACGGTGCCTACCGAATACCGTATTCTGACTCCTGTCTCCTGTCTCCTGACTCCTTATTTCCAGCTATGAATGAGCAATTGCGACAGGAAGTGCGGTTCCTCACGACGCGGCTGGGCGCGATGGTGCGCGAGCAGTCGGGGCCGGGAGTGTTTTCGGCCATCGAAGCCTTGCGCAAAGTTGCCAAGCAGATTCGGCAAAGCCCCAATCTGGCTGGGGCACGCCATGGCGCGCCCCTAAGGACCAAGGAGCGCGCGGTCAATCGACTTTCGGTGGAGGAGGCCGCGGACGTCGCGCATGCCTTCAGCCTCTTCTTTCACCTTGTCAATCTTTGTGAGGAACGCGAACGCGTCCGCCGCCTGCGCGCGCATGACCGGCAAGGGCCGGGTCCGCCCATGTCGTTGCGCCACACGTTCAACGAACTGCGCCGGCAAAGGGTGCCGCCCGCGGCCGTCAAAAAGCTGCTGGAGTCCATGCACATTGAGCCGGTGCTGACCGCCCACCCCACCGAGGCCAAGCGCCGCAGCGTGCTGAACCACATCCTGCGCCTGGGGAGAACTCTGGATGCTACCTGTGGCGATTTGACCTCCACGGCCGAACGGGACATCGATTCGTGGATTGAGGCCTTGTGGCTTACCGATGAGGTGCGCGAGGGCGTGGTGACGCCGGCGATGGAAAGTGAGAACGCCCGTTTCTTCCTGGAACGCACCATTTACGACCTGGCGGGGAGTTTTTGGGAAAAGTTCTGCGCGGAGATGGTGCGCCGCTATCCAAGTCTGCCGGAGCCCGTTCCCTTTTTGAGCTTTGGTTCGTGGGTGGGAACGGACCGCGATGGCAACCCCTTTGTGACACCAGAGACCAGTCTGGACGCGGCGGAGCAGGTGCGCAAAAGCATTCTGCGCTATTACCACGAGACGTGCCGCCGCATGTTGGGTTGGGCTTCGTTCCCCTGCCGCAATCGCCGCTTGGAAGCCTCCCTGCGCCGCGAGATTGATGGGGACATGCGGCGTTTTCCCGCCACGCGGACTTTTGAAACCATTGACCAGCCCAGCGAACTTTACCGGCGCAAGCTGCGCATTATGATGTGGCGGCTCGAGCGCACTTCGGAGCGCGCGGCTGGCGCGTATGCAGCGCCGCAGGAATTCACGGACGAACTCCGCAAGCTGCACGAACTCCTGGCCGCCTATCCCAGCCCGCGGATTGCGCAGTTGGGCCCCGGCCGCCTGCGCGTGGCGTCGCAGGTTTTTGGATTTCACGGCGCCAGCCTGGATTTCCGCACCCACTCGCGCGCCACGCGCGGCGCCGCAGAGGAGGTTCTGCGCAAGGCAAAGCTGCCTACAGAACCTGCCGCAGCGCGTATCACGTCGATCCAGCGAATGCTTTTCAAACCCGCCCTGCGCGCATCGTTTTCACCAGCCACCCTCCGCGTGCTGGAGGAATTCCGCGCCCTCCGCACCATCCAGGTGCGCAACGGTGAGGCGGCGGCGCATCGCTACGTGCTCAGCATGACGGCCAGTGCGGCGGATGTGTGGGACGTATTGTTGCTGGCGCGGCAAACGGGACTGGTGGAGCCGCGCGGCCGCCACCTGCATTCCCACCTCGATGTTATCCCGCTGTTCGAGACGCTCGACGATTTGGAAGCGGGCCCGCGGATTATGGAGGAGTTGTTCGCCGATCCGGTTTACCGCCGCATTCTGCGCGGGCGCCAGGACTTTCAGGAAGTGATGCTGGGGTATTCAGACTCCGTCAAAGACGGCGGTTACGTGGCGGCCAATTGGGAACTCTTTCACGCGCAGAAGCGCCTGGCGCAAGTGGCGGAAAAACACCGCATTCGCTTCTCCCTGTTCCACGGTAAGGGAGGCACCATCGACCGCGGCGGCGGGCAATCGCACCGCAGCATTCAGGCGGCGCCTTTTGCGGCCCCGGGCGGCAGGCTGCGCATCACCGAACAGGGTGAAGTGGTTTCCCTGAAATACTCGAACCCCGCCATCGCCGAGCGGAATCTCGAGCAGTTGGTGACCTCGGTCCTCGACGCGCACCTGCTCCACTTCCGCCGGGTGGAGGCAGCAAAGATTCCGGAATGGGAAGGCTATGCCGCGGAACTCGCCGCCAGCAGCCGCGATTTCTACCGGAAGCTCGTCTATGAGACGCCGGAATTTGTGGATTACTTCCGCCAGGCGACGCCCATCGATCTGATCGAACAAATTCGCCTCGGCTCGCGCCCCTCCCGCCGCTGGGGAGCCAGCGACCTGCGCGACCTGCGCGCCATCCCCTGGGTCTTCGCTTGGACGCAATCGCGGCACCTGCTTCCCGCGTGGTTCGGACTCGGCCACGCTCTGGAAAAGTTCCAGCGCGACCACGCTCCCCACAGCTTGGACATTCTGCGCAGCATGCACGAGGGTTGGCCGTTCTTTTTCAACCTGATTAACAACGCCGAACATTCCCTGGCCAAGACGGACCTTTATATCGCCAGCCTCTACGCCGCTCTGGTGCGTCCACGCGGACTGGGCCAGAAGATCTTCCGGCGTATCGAGGAGGAGTACCACCGCAGCGTGCGCGGAGTCCTGGAGACTTCCGGCGCCGCGATGCTGCTAGCCGGCCAGCACGTGCTGGCGGAATCTATCCGCCTGCGCAATCCTTATGTTGATCCCCTCAACTTCCTGCAAACCCGCTTCCTGGAACGGTGGCGGCGGGGCGAAAAGCAGGAGCTAGGAGTCAGAAGTCAGGAGCCAGGAGCCGGGAAGGCCGAAGATTCGGCGCTATTTCACCTTTTGCAAATCACCGTTGGTGGTATTGCTTTCGGGATGAAAAGCACTGGTTAGGATCTAGGATTTAGGATTGTGTCTCCGCCGTCCCGCGGTTCTAGATACTAACTCCTAGCTCCTAAATCCTGGATAGTCTCCATGCCAAGTAGAGAATCAGTGAACCCCACCCAAGGTCCCGCGCTGCTGGCTTTCCGGCATATCTCCGTCGTGCTGGGCGGCAATCGAGTGCTCCAAGACATTACACTCACGATCGGTGCTGGAGAGCACGTCGCAATTCTGGGACCGAACGGATGCGGCAAATCGACGCTGATCAAGACCATCACACGCGAGTGCTATCCGCTGGCGGAGCCCGCATCGTCGCTCACCGTCCTGGGGCGCGATACATGGAACGTATTTGAGCTGCGGCCCCTGTTGGGAATTGTTTCCAGTGAACTCATGCAACGCTGCACGCGAGAGATCACCGGCCGTGAGATGGTGCTGTCCGGGTTCTTCAGCAGTATCGGGGTTCAGCCTTATCACCCAATCACCGCGGCGATGACGGAAAAGACCAACCAAGTGCTGGAAATCCTGGGCGCGGGGCACCTGGCCGATCGGGAGATGACCGGGATGTCGACGGGCGAGGCGCATCGACTGCTTATCGGCCGCGCCTTGGTGCACGATCCCCTGGCGCTCTTGCTGGATGAGCCCAGCAACAGCCTGGATTTTCGCGCCGCCTTGGAACTCCGGGACACGTTGCGAAAATTGGCACAGGCCGGCACGGGAATCCTGATGGTGACGCATCATCTCTCCGACATTCTTCCGGAAATTGACCGCGTGATTCTGATGGGCAAGGGCCGCATCTTTGCCGATGGCCCCAAGAGCGAGCTTTTGACCACAGAGCGCCTTACCGAATTGTTTGGCCTTCCCGTGAACGTTGCGCAGCGCGACGGCTATTATCAGCTTTGGTGATATTCGTCTTTGTGCGAAGCACCTTGGAGTGCGGCGGCTCGACGCCGCTTTTTCTACCGCTGACTCGTCAGCGGTCAGTGATGC
>Ga0326727_10016811_pt1 | contig 15340 bp, 10 predicted proteins | sample MB2enrmetagenome_FD_207643 | JGI IMG/M metagenome (GOLD analysis project Ga0326727, IMG submission 207643) | Lab enriched peat soil microbial communities from McLean, Ithaca, NY, United States - MB29MY | ecosystem: Environmental > Terrestrial > Soil > Wetlands > Peat | place: USA: New York... | reverse complement strand
CGATCAGGTATACTTCAACCGCCTGCCAGAATCCATGGCAGCCTAAAAGCAAAAACAAGAACAAGAACTTCCACTTAAGGAAAAAGCAAAAACTGTCCGAACTAACGGGACCACCTCAATTTCGAGAAATTCGTCTCCCACGATGTGGTCGCCTATATCGACGCGCATCACCGCACGATCCCGGATCGCAAGAGCCGCGGCTTGGTCGGCCACTCGATGGGCGGCTACGGCGCCTCCCGCATCGGCATGAAGCATTCGGATGTGTTCGGCAGCCTTTACATCATGAGCCCGTGCTGCATGTCGGCGCGACCGGCAGGACCCGGCAATCCGGAGCTCGACAAGACCCTGGAAGCGGTGAAGACGCCCGAGGATTCCGCCAAGCTCCCATTCTTTGCTCGCGCTCAGCTTGCTAACGCGGCGGCATGGTCACCCGATCCCAAGAATCCTCCTCTCTACCTCGACCTGCCGATGAAGGACGGCATCCCCCAGCCGGATGTCCTGGCGAGATGGCCAGCCAATGCGCCACTCGCCTTCGTGGATCAGTATATTGGGAATCTCAAGCAGTATCGCGCCATCGCCATGGACGTCGGCGATCAGGACGGCTTGCGCGTCGATACCGGCAAGCTGCACGATATCTTAGACAAGTATGGAATCGTGAACAGCTTTGAAATCTATCCTGGCACGCATACCAGCCAGGTGGCTGATCGCTTTCAGAATCACGTGATGCCGTTCTTCAGCAAGAACCTCTGCTTTCAGGCCGGCTGCAATTAGGATTGAGCAGGTGTAACGCTATGAGTGGCGGTTCCCGTCGCAAATTCCTCAAAACCTCTGCCGGGGCCGCGGGTCTGTGCTTGATCGACCCCTCGGCAGCCGTTCAGGCCTTGACTGCCGGCGAGCGCGAGCATCCTTCGGACAGGATCGTGCCCTTCCCGCTGGCCTCGGTTCGTCTCGATCCCGGCATCTTCAGCGATGAGGCGGAGATCAATGCGCGCTACCTGGACTCCATGTCCGTGGATCGGCTTCTGCACACTTTCCGTCTCACCGCGGGCATCTCTTCCACGGCAGTTCCGTACAAGGGTTGGGAAGACCCCACGTGCGAGCTGCGCGGCCATTTTGCGGGTGGCCACTTCCTCTCCGCGGTCGCGCTGGCTTCGGCTGCTTCGGGAAACACGGTTCTCAAAAGCCGCGGCGATGAGCTTGTCGCCGGTCTCGGAGCGTGCCAGAGGAAGATCGGAACCAACTACCTCGGCGCCTATCCCACTGAACTCTTTGAGCACCTGGCGCAAGGCAAGCCGGTTTGGGCGCCCTTCTACACCTACCACAAGATCATGGCCGGCCTGCTCGATATGTACCTTCTCGCTGGCAACTCGGACGCTCTCGGAATCGCTGAGGGCATGGGCCAATGGGCGCAGGAGTTCATGGGGAGCTTTAGCTTCGATCAGCGCCAGCGCATGCTGCGCACCGAATACGGCGGCATGAACGAAGTCCTCGTCAACCTCGCTGCACTGACCCAAAAAGAGCGCTACCTCGATGCTGCCCGCCTCTTCGAGCAGCCCGGCTTTCTTGATCCCCTCGCCGAGCGCCGCGACGAGTTGCAGGGCCTGCATGCAAACACGCACGTGCCCAAGATCGTCGGCGCGGCCCGCATGTATGAAGTGACCGGCGACCGCCGCTATCGCGATATTGCCGGATACTTCCTCGGCGAAGTTCTCACTGCGCGCAACTACGTCGTCGGCAACAGCAGCCTCGATGAGCACTGGAAGACGCCTCCAGGTCAACTCAAGGGGACATTGGCCTGGACCAACGCCGAGTGCTGTGTGGCCTATAACCTGATGAAGCTCGAGCGGATCGTCTTCGGCTGGACGTCCGAGGCGCGGTGGATGGATGCATACGAGCGCGCCCTCTTTAATTGCAGACTCGGAACCCAGAACGCGCAGGGTCTCAAGCAGTACTTTTTCCCGCTTGCGGCCGGGTACTGGCGAGCGTACAACTCGCCCGAAGAATCGTTCTGGTGTTGCACTGGAACGGGCGTGGAGGAGTTCGCCAAGCTGTCGGACACCATCTACTTCCACCGCGGCGCGGAGGTTTACGTGAACCAGTTCATCGCCTCCTCGCTGGATTGGCAGGAGGAGGGGATCGGCATTCGGCAGAGTACGAGATTTCCGGTGCAACAGGGAACGTCGCTGAAGATCAGTTGTACCAAGCCGCACGCGCGCACAATTCACGTCAGGATTCCGGGCTGGACCAGCGGCGCCGAGGTAACGGTCAACGGACGGATCCTGGAGTCGGTTGCCGATCCAGGCTCCTACCTTGCGATCCGGAGAGTCTGGCAGGACGGCGACACGCTCACGGTCGGCTTACCCATGGAGCTGAGGCAGGAGCCCCTTCCTGGCGACGCCTCGGTCACGGCTGTACTATTCGGGCCGCTGGTGCTGGCGGCGAAGCTCGGAGCCGGACCCACCGAGGAGCCGGGCAGGGTGATTCACAGCGGAGCGACGGTTCCAAAGAATCTGCCTCCAGCCGGGAAGCTCCCGGAGGTGAAGGCGGCAGCGGGCAAAGACAGCGTCAAACCTGATAACTGGGTGCAGGTCGATTCATTGGCTGATCTGCGCTTCAGGGCATTCGGCGTAAGCGGCAGCCTCGACCTCACCGCGATGTACAAGATCCGAGATGAACGCTACTCCGTCTATTTGCAGACATCGAGTCCCAAAGAACAGAGCTAAACACAGCGTCTTAAATAATTTGGCGTAAGCGGCGCAGAGCTATGTCGCCGCGCAGCCACTTTTTAAATTGGTTTTCGATGGATTCGAGAGCCTGGAAGGAGCGCTGGCGTATCTGGATCACTGGGAAGAGTGCTGGGCCGATAAACGCATCCACGTCCGGACCAAGCGGCAGGCAGCGGCGATCTTCGCCGAAGAGGCGCGTTGCCACAAGCACCGGAATGGTGGGCTATGACACAAACCATGACACAAACACTCTGCCTTTGAACATTCGCCCTGTCTGAATTATTAATTTGATTGGTGGACCTGATCGGGATCGAGCCGATGACCTCTTCCATGCCATGGAGTCGACATTAAGCAATTCAACAACTTACATGACTCCGTTGGCTCCCTAAGTCCTTGTAAGAACGTAAAACACCGAGATCCAACGTATCGCAAAACGTATCGCGTTTCCAGTTTGCAGTCCGCGTAACTGGAGGCATCCGAATTGCCGATGGGCTCTTGGCCGTCCCTAAGATGGTATTGGCGGTATTCGGGGGAAGATCGCCAAGTGGGAGATAATCCGTAAGCGTCCGAAGTTCCCATCAGGCATCGTGACGGCGAGTGTGGCGGACTCTCGCCGCAGCAACGAAATGTCCATATGTTTTTAGTGGACACTTCGAGCACCGGAGCTTGGCAGGAATTCAGGCAGCCCGGGATAATGCTAGCGCGTCGGGCTGGGGCGAGGCGGCCAGGTTCCAGGGCAGCAGTTCGTCGATGCGATTGACGGGGTAATCGGCGATTTGACCGAGCACGGTGCGCAGATAAAGTTCCGGATCCAGGCCGTTCAGTTTGGCCGAGCCGATTAGAGAATACATAGCGGTGGCCCGCTCGCCGCCCGAATCGGCGCCGGCGAACAAGTAGTTATTTCTGCCCAGGGCGACACAACGCAACGCGCGTTCGGCTGGGTTGTTGTCGATCTCAAGCAGTCCATCGCCGGTGTAGCGCGTCAATCCACGGCGCAAAAAAATCTATGAAAGCTGTGCCTTCGCGTATGCCTAAAGCCTTGCCTGCGCAACCAATCCAGCTTCCCAAGATGGCCTACTCGCTCCATATCGGGAAATACACATGATAGGCGTTACGTTGGTCCTCATACGAGGGATTTGTATGCCGACTACTGATTATGATGTCTGCTTTCCACATCACTGATGCTGAAAGGAGCCCATGTTCGAAGCACGCTTCAATTGTCTGCCTGAAGAGGGTGCGCAGACCCAAAACGATCCGCTGAATCCCCGATCCGTCCGGCATTTCCCCCACCGTGATCTCGCCAAGGCATACGCTTCCTGCTTGGCGCTATTGCTGTTCGCGGCGGGACTGGCGGCCTGCGGCTCCTCCTCCGGCCCGGCTCCCTCCGGCCCGGCACCCGAGCCAGTGGCAGCGCTTACGCCCGCTACATACACCTTCGGCATCCAAACCGTCGGTAGCAGCAGCTCCGCGCAGGCTTTTACGCTCTCGAACAGCGGTAACGCCCCGCTGACGATCTCCAGCATCGCCCTCTCCGGCGCCAACGCCGCTTCCTTTACCCTCGCGGCCGGCGCGGAGGCCTGCGGGACGACACTGGCGGCAAACGCGAGCTGCTCCATCTACGTCAGCTTCACACCAACAGAGGTGGCAAATACCTCAGCCACGCTAACCATCACCGATAACACCGCGGTCACGGCCCAGACGGTTGCGCTCTCAGGCCCCGCCACCGTCGCGAATGGGCCAGGACAGACGCCCGATACGCGCGCCGGCGCCATGTTGTCGCTGATGACCCAGGCGGAGAAGCTGAACATGGTTCAGGGCGCAGCCCCCAACAACAACTATGACTACACAGTTCCGCGCGGCGCTGGCGGATGGGTGCTGGGAATTCCACGGCTGGGGATTCCGGAGCTATATTTTGGAGACGGAAGCGTGGGCGTAAACCAAGGTATTGGACCGGCCACCCTACTGCCCTCTTCGATCGCCAATGCAGCAAGCTGGGATTTGAACGAAGCGACCCAGTACGGCACGATTATCGGCACAGAGCTGGCAGATTACGGCATGAACGTCAGCCTGTGCTGCAACATCAACAATCCGGGCCGCGAGCCGCGCTACGGGCGCACCTTTGAGACGAAGGGCGAAGACCCGATTCTGGCCGGGAAGATCGCCGCCGCTCACATCTCCGCCATCCAGGCCCAGCACATCATCGGCGACATCAAGCACTTCAGCTTCAACGATCAGGAGACAGGCCAAGGAACCGCCAATGCAGTCATCGACGACCGCTCAGGACGCGAGAGCGACCTGCTGGCCTTCGAGATTGGCATCGCGGACACGAATGTGCAGTCGGTGATGTGCGCCTACAGCCTGACCAACGGCCAATACAACTGCGAGAACAGCTACCTGCTCAACCAGGTTCTCAAGGGTGACTGGGCTTTTCCCGGCTTTGTCATGTCCGACTGGCTAGCCACACACACTACAGTGAATGCAGCGCTGAATGGTCTGGATCAGGAGCAGCCCGACCACGAGTATTTCTCACAACTGGGTGCGGCCATCACCGCAGGCCAGGTTCCGCAATCGCGGCTGGACAATATGGCTCAGCGCATTCTGCGCGCCATGTACGCAGAGGGGATCTTCGACTATCCGCAGACCATACAGGCCATCCCCGCCGCGGCCGATGCCGCCGTAGCGCAGCAGTTGGAGGAACATGGCGCAGTGCTGCTGAAAAACGCGGGCAACAGACTGCCGTTGAACGCCTCGACCATACAATCGATCGCCGTGATCGGATTGCACGCCGATACCGCGGTACTTACGGGCGGCGGTTCGTCGCAGGTGCTGCCGTCGTCGGGCGTGTTGCCCGGCAGCTACTATCCAGCGGTGCCCGGGTGGTTTGCGGTAGTCTGGGCTCTATCCTCGCCTCTAAATGCCATTCAGGCCAAGGCGCCGGTTGCAAATGTGCAATTCGCCGACGGTACCGATGCGGCGGCGGCAGCCAGCCTTGCCGCTGCGTCGCAGGTGGCCATCGTCTTCGTGAGCCAATGGGAGAGCGAGGGGATGGACCAGACCACTCTCGGGCTGACCGACCTGACCTCCGCTACCCCTGTCGATCAGGATGCGCTGGTGGAAGCGGTGGCGGCGGCCAATCCGAATACCATCGTTGTGGTCGAGAGCGGCGGCGCGATCCTGATGCCCTGGCTGGACCATGTCAGGGCCGTTCTGGAAGCCTGGTTCCCGGGTCAGAGCGGAGCCCCGGCGATTGCCGACCTGCTCTTTGGCACGACCAATCCCTCCGGCAAGCTGCCCATCACCTTCCCCGCCAGCGACTCACAGCTTCCACGGCCCGTCATTCCCCAGCCCCCGGACGACGTCACGCCCTTCGATGTGAACTTCGAGATCGAGGGCTACAACGTGGGTTACAAGTGGTTTGATTCGCAAGGCCTGACGCCGCTCTTTCCCTTCGGATTCGGGCTCTCCTACACCACCTTCTCCATGACCAACGCGGCCTTAGCAAACAACCTCGCCTCCGCCACTAAACCTAACTTCCAGGTGACATTTACCCTGACGAACACGGGCGCGGTAGCCGGCGCCGAGGTAGCTCAGGTTTACCTGGGAATGCCGGCCAGCCTCAACGAGCCGCCCAAAAGGCTGGTGGGCTGGCAGAAGGTGCTCCTGCAGCCCGGAGCCTCGCAGCCGGTGACTATCGAGGTGGACCAGAACGACTCCTCACAGCCCATGTCCTATTGGAATACCACCACGGACAGTTGGCAGGTGGCGTCCGGCAAATACACCGTCTACTTGGGCAACTCATCGGCAATGGCCAGCCTGACCACGGTGGGCACGATTACGGTCCCGTGAGCGCGCGGACCTGAAAGAAGCGAGGAACCTCATGGCGCGCAAGCGCCGGCTGCCGCATCGCAGGTGCCGGAGGGAGCAGGAGCCTTCCGGCTCCAGAAATCTGGCGTATCACAAGTGTGTGCAAACCGATTGAGTTTGACCTCTTCCAAACCATGCGCCACAGTTCTGTCGAGCAAGATGGGAAATCCAAGATGCAGCGAGGCAAGATCATCTGATAAGTGTATTCTTAAGATATATATAGGTTGATCTGGCAGATACTGGCGGACAAGTGCAAAAAACAGAAGCAGTTCCGATGTGGTCCAAGATACGCTGGAACTCTGCTTGAAACGTAGTCTGCGAGGCGGAAAGAATCTAACGTGTATGGTAAATACATGAATCTAAACGAATAATTGGTGGACCTGATCGGGATCGAACCGATGACCTCTTCCATGCCATGGAGTGCCTCGAACCGCAAGTTATAGACGATAAGGCACTTACGAGTTGGCAAAACCGGCTAAAACGGCCAAATCGGCGGTATTTGCGACAAGAATGCGACAAACTTTCTCGGTAGCGGGCCACCGGGCTGATCGTGTGGGATCAGCCTGAATTCTTACTGTCAATTGCGCCTTGTGCAAACTACGGACGACGGCCAACCATCTTCCAAACCGAATAGTGCTACAACTTGTGGCACTTTTGCCTTGGGCCATCTGCCGGTTCTGCTGGACCGGTTTAAGGATCGGAAGATCCGCGAATGATATCTGCGCACAGCGGTCGACGGCTGCTGGCGAGTTCAGATAGGCCGGCAGCAAGAATCGCACGTCGAACTCATGGAAAATCCGCAAACAAATCTCTCGGCGACACGGAGAGGGCTTTCGCCAATTTCACAATGTTCTCCAAGGCAACGTTGCGCTCCCCGCGCTCTACCCCGCCGATGTAATTGCGATGCAAACCTGCCCGTTCCGCCAATTTCTCCTGCGAGTAGCCCCGCTCGTCGCGGAGCCTCCGCAACGTGGAGCCAAATCGGGACTTAACGGAACGCGGGGCCACTCCTCCATGCTTGATTGGTGACCACTATGAGTCTACACACGATGAGTGTGATCGCCTTCAATGAAAGTTCGCGGGCCGGGCCCGCCCGCAATTCGCCTCGGATTCCCACACGATGTGGAAAACATATGCGGAATCACACACCACTCGCCACCCGAATGTGTGAATCTAAGAGGCTGTGAGGATGCGATTCATGCAGAAGATGCCGTTAGTGCAGGAGAACTACGTCGAATGCCCCGAGCTTTCCGGCAAGACCATCCAGGCGCTCCGCATCCATAAAGACACCGGCGACGGAACCGATGTTCAGATTGAACTTACGGATGGAACCACTTTTACCTGTTCCCTCTCCCACCAGCCAAGTGTGAGGGCGTCCTTGTACAGGGGCGGAGTCGGGACGCCAGATACGCTCCGCGAATACGACGTATAGGAAAACCTTCGATCGCTGAATGAAGTTGAACTCATTTTTGTGGAAGATGTGGCAGGAACTCTGCGAGAAAATCAGACCTCAACATGCGCCGTACGATGCACTTTGTGAGAGGTACGAGCTTCGCAATCTTACGGGTATCGACCAAATCGTCGTAGGAAATCGTAAGTTCCTTGCCTGCATCTGCAAAGAGGGCGTGCGCAATGTTATCTCTTAAGGGGGTTAGGATATTGCTTATCACATCATTGAATGACTTGCCACGCGCCTCTGGAGGGACGGCACCCTCAAGGGCGGTAAGATCCCACGGCGGCCGGGCATAAAACAAAGTATCTAGCCATGCTCGGATCTCTCCGTAGCTCGTGGGCAACATCTCTATGGGCGCCGTTAGCGGCTGGCCTGTTCCGGTCCGCTTTGCTTCACGTTCCAACTTCTTCCGTCGCGCTTTCAATGCCTCAATGATCTTGAAGAGGCATAAAAACTGATACACGGGACTATTAGAATTCAGTGCTTCGCGATAGAGAGAAGCTATTCCGCGGAAATCAGGGTGGGTCTTGGAAGCCGGCGCAACAGCCATTGGCGTATTCGGAAACGGCACAGTGAATGTGACATGGCAATTCTCCGTGAACAGGTCTTTGGTCTCTACCTGAGCAATCTCCAATGGAATATCCAATTGCAGGCTGAACTCGCTTAGGGAGGGAGCGAGTGCTCTGAATGCAATCTCCTCTGCATTGAATCGATCCCGCGCCTGGATAGGGCCGGACACAAATTTGCCGAGGAAGCCCCGCTCGTTTCGAAACCCAAAGAATTCGAATCGCCCTTCGTCTCCGACTGATTGAATCAGCACTCGTTCGATTTCTGACTCACCATCCGGAGTAGGGGCCGTGCGCGGAACTGCGAGATGTGAGTCCCCAGTCAGTCCCTGTGAGAATGACAGTTGATACTCGCCGACCAGTGGAAATCCCGGCCTCTTGAGAACAAAAATCACCTCATAAGTTCCGAAAGTCCCGATTGGAGGAACGCGGCTGCGGGGATCCTCCGGGGGAAATTGGTTCATCACATGGAGTTGTTGAAGCTGTCCCGGAAACCCCGTTAGAGTCGCCTTCGTTTCAGTTGCATTAAGGGGCAGATTGCCTGAGGACGTCGCTGGGTCGACGATTGAACCATGGCATCGCTTGCGTTCGATGCCGCTTCCGCAGGGACACAGAACGTTCTCAATCGGTTGATTATCCATGACACTTTTGTATCCGATTTTGCGAGTGGCCTCCATCTCAGCAATAGATAATCTAGCCGCCGGTGCCTGCAGTGCTCACCTTAGGCAGCGCGGGGAGCGGTTCTCCAGCCACCCGCTTGCGAACCAGTTCTGCCAGGAAGTCCGCGAACGGCAAAATATTTTCTCCGACGCTGGCCCGCTCAAGCGCTGTGACGTAGGCGTTCCGCTGATCGAGGGGTATGACGGTCCAGGGGTATCCGCCTGACGCAAGCATCAGGTTCATCAGAAACCGTCCAATTCTGCCGTTCCCATCCATATAGGGGTGGATATACACGAATACAAAATGGCCGAGCACCACGCGAACGGCAGGATCGTTTTCTTCGCTCAGTAGATCGAAAAGGGCCGGCATGGCATCCCGTACCGCCTCGCGATTCAAGGGCACGTGCATCGACTTCCGGATATAGACCTGCGCGTTGCGGTATCCGGCGAGGTCGGCGGGGCGCAAGAGCCCCAGTGAGACACTTGGCGCAAAGAGTTCCCGGTACCACGTCCCGTGATCTTCGTCGGCGACCAGACCAGGGTTCTCGCCCTGCAGCACCCTCCGCAAGCTCGCTTGCACTGCCTGAAAAGCCAGCCAATAGCCGCGCGCTGCCATTGCATTTTTCTGTTCGCGGTCCTCTTCATTTGCATCCGGGTTCCACGCTCCGGTGCGAACGCGCTCGATCAATGAAGGAGTCACGAGATAGCCTTCGATCGACAGCGAATGGTAGGCGTCAGTAACGTAGGCATCATTAACGCGCTTCATGTATGCCTCGACATTGCGCGGCAGCCCAGGCTGCTTCGAAAATCGGCCGATAATCGGTTCGCGCATCTTCTGCCACAGCAACCGAATCCTGTTGACGTAAGGAGACCGCTCGCGAGAGGAAACCAAGAACGTTGGCTTATCCGCAAAAGGATCGCTTTCCCGCACATCGTATCCAGCCGCGGACATCGTTTTCGAAATCTCGTCTGCGATGCGCTCGCGTCCGCAATTGCGAAAGGCGCCAGCCAAGCGGCCGGCAATCCTGCTGTGACCACCCTCCAGGAGCTTCGCAAGCAGAACTGAAGAATCACGAAAGGTCAGCATTACCGCTCGGACATCGGTTGAATGGCTGGAGAAGTAATTGGGAGAGCAGGCGATCAGCGCGGATTCTGGCGAGAAGAGACGAAGGCCCTCTATTTCCTGACGATCTCCACGCCCAGGGAGGGCAGTACGCAGATCTAACAGCGACGTGCGATGTGGAAGGTTCGTGACCCGGTTGCGAGCTTTTGGAGACCTGACGATGAGTTGTCGAGGCACAGTCCAGTTGCCCGCGTGCAATGAGAGAGATTGTTCCGGTGAAAGACACCATTCTGACCGGAATCGCTGCTTCAAATAAGCGGCGCAGAAGCGCCAGAAAGAGGCATACCAGGCCGTGCTTTCTCCCTCGGCCTCGTCCGGACGACTGGGTATGTACCATCCCCGGAGGACTTCCTGAAGAAAGCCGCTCGACCGAAGCCGCTCGCGATGTGTACGGGACAGATCGCGAGCACGAATCGCGGCCCCGGCATCGGCGGTCTGGAGTTTTCCCAGAGCTTGGAGTGACTGTGCGAGTTTTTCAGCCGGTGTAGCCAAAGTCCCTGCCCCAAGATTAGCTTTGAACAACGCGCACAAATTAGCTTTTAGTGCTGTGCGTCTATTAGCTTATCATGCTGAACAATTCTTAGCTTTTGAGGGCTCGCAATTGACTGCTGATCGAGAGTGGCACAAAGTCTACAAATCTTTCTAGGTTCGATCACGCAGAAGCAGATTCGTGGACACTGGCCGACTTCCCGGTACAAAAATCGAGCAAGATGAGCAAGGCGGATGCCAATGCTTGTGACCCGACTCACTTCGGTGTACCATGTCCTTGTAACCCTTTTCCTTACAGCAGAATGCGAGGGACAATGGCCAAACCCAAGAGCGAAGACGGGAACGGTCGGCAGGCGAACGCCGGATCCCCTCCTAACTCCACGCACGTAAGAAATGTTCGACCGGCGGCCCCGCCTCGAGCGACCCCCGGGAGAAAGCTATATCAAGACGAGATTTACGGAACCAAGGAGTGGAGTCCGCTGGCGGTGGCTCTGATCGATACGCCTGAGTTTCAACGCCTGGGACAGATCTACCAACTCGGATTCACACACACCGTCTTTCGTGGCGCCAATCACCGTCGCTTCGACCATTGCGTGGGCGCATATTTCATGGTCAGGACGATATTGAGACGAGTCGTCCAGAATCACGCCCGCTTGAACAGCAAAAGCAGACCTGAGCAGTTTCGCCATCCCGGCCTTTGGCTTTCGCCCAGGCTGTACATGAATGCACCCGCAACCCCAGCCGAAAGCCAGAAGCTTTATTCTCCGATGGCACGGTGGCGCGGCCTCGTCGAGGTCGTCTCGGCGGCAGCCCTCCTCCACGATCTTGGCCACGTACCGGTAGGGCACACGATGGAGGACGAGTTCAAGCTTTTCCGTAAACACGACAGCCTCGGTGGCCAGAGATTGTTCGAAATGCTGTACGGGCCACGGGACCCCAACCCTGTAACCGGCCCAACTGAAGCGAGCCCCAGCGTCGAAGACTATTTCACGGCCATTGATACCAGCAAGTTGCCAAGGCCGGAGCCCTGGCAGCGCGTGCCGCTGCCATGGGTCCTTGAGGGGGAAACTTACGACCGGTTCCTGCCTGACGCCATCGAGCAGGGCACAGTCAAGGTCCACGCGCTGGAGAATCACGAAATCAGGGATCTAATTTACCTGATCCTTAGCTTTAAGGAAACGGTCGACGGCGAGACGGGGCACGTCAAGTACAAGACCTTTGAACAGGAACTGGTCGAAGTGGAAGAGGAAGCAAGCACAGAGCTCAATAGGCAAAGCGACAGCGAGGAAGACAAGAAGTGGGCTCAAGCCAAGGTTTCACGCATCGCATTCATAAAGGCCCTGCACAAATACTACTCGCGGCCGATTGATATCGGGCGGGATCACGACCATCGCCCTCTTTTTCATCCATTCATGTCTGACGCCGTCGGGAACACGATCTGTGCCGACTTGTGGGACTACCTCGTCCGCGATGGCAAAAGGCTTAAGCTTGATGTGCGTGACAACATTCGTTTGCAGCGCTATCTCGTCATCTGCCCGGCTTCGTCGTCGGCAGCGACCGCGCAACGCTCGAACGACGAGGAGCCTAGGCGGCTGGCCATCAACGCGGTCCATCGGAACGGGCTAAAAAGACGCGACACAGTATCGGACCTTATGGACCTGATGGGTGAACGGTACCGCTTCGCCGAGGTCGCCTACTACCACCCGAAGAAGGCGGCCTTCTCCGCGATGATTGCAAAGGCCATTGAACTCCTCTCGAAATCGAGTCCAGCGGTAAAGAACCTGGACAAAGGCAGCATCTATCCCGCGCCGTGGGCTCAGACCGAAGGCTTGCCCCCCAAGCCACGGCACGTTTGCCACTTCGGCGATGAGAGCTTACTGACTTTTCTTGCAATCGAAGCCGAGCAATGGCAATCGAAGCCGGCAGCCGAAATGATTCGAGGTATCGTCTCCCGAAGCGAGTATCGACTCATTTTTACTCTCGACTACGAAGCAGCATCCGCGGCAGGCGGTCCCCGCAAGTTTATGGATGATCTCCGCGAGGACGAAGACAGCGGCAGAAAGCGAATGGAAGAGAGACTGAAAGCTCTCGTCTGCCGAACAGATATTCAAGAGGAAGTACCGATTTTGCTGTACTGCCCAAACATTCGCATGCAAGCCAAGGAAGTCGCGGCCCACGTCGAGCTGACTCCGGGAAAGGTTGTGCCGTTGAGCCTGGACGGAGAGGACCAGCAAATAGCTGAAGAGATCGGCGTCCTCAACGGCAAGTACCAGAGACTTTGGAGGCTCTATATATTCGCCCACCCAAAATTGGTTTTCCCCGCAGACAACTCGCCTGAAAGACTGTCGTTCCTCAGCGCCATAATCGATGCATTTTGCTCGGACTTCGGCGTGCCCGAACGCTCGCGCGAACGCGGCTCGAGGTACGATTACTTCACGTTTGGCCGACGGGTCCGCGAGCAGCTTGGAAAGTGGCAAAAGTCCCTCACCGCAGGATTCGACCTGACTGACGAGCGAGTGGCGCTCATCGAGAACTTCGCCAAAGACCCGCACTTTTGGGCAGCATTTCTACCTCGAGAGGCCCCATATCCCGTAACGGAGAAAGAATACAGGAAAGGCTTTAACCGCGCCCTCCTCATCTGCGCGGCAGACGCATCGTCGCCCGAACAACGGGACAAATGGCCTCCGCGCCTGAAATCCATTAGGGGTAGCAGTTGGTATCTCCCGTCACCAGTACCGAATGTGGAGGACGCAAGGAAATCTGGCTTCGACAAGCTCGGAGATCTCGCCGCCTCTATGGAATCCGGAGCCAACGCCATTGTGAATGCCACTGACTGGAAGTCGTTCGTGGACCTTGTCGCTGCTCAATTCGGGCCGGCCGGAGGCTCTCCTGTGGCCCGGCCACCCCAACAGCCTGCCGCTGAGAAACCCGCTGCGGAGTCGACCCGCGAGGGGCCGAAAGCCAGAGTGGGTTGGGTGACGACGAGAATACGCGTCAGCTTCAATAAGAGGCAACTCGACGAGGATGTACTTCAACAAGCGATGGCGGTCTTCGCCCCCGAGCTCGATGAGGCAGACCCCGGGCTATACGAAGCCTTCCAGTCGGAATTGGATGAGTCCATCCGGAAGCCTGAGGGGCGCGGCGAGGGGAAAAACCAGTTTCGGACGGACGAGAAAGGAGACACACCCTCCGTCGAAGGCCTCGTGAAGTCCCTGCGTACCGTCCTAAACGCTGCGAAGCAGCGCACCCGTCCCGACGAGCCCGGACTGTTCCCGAGATGACCTGATGAGCATTGGCCGGAGGTTCGGAGACAGCCGTCGGGCTGAGTCGTGGGCTGAGAACGCCTACTCATCAGTTCGCCGTGCGGCGCCACCCGTGGATCTGCTCGCAATCGCGCGTATGCAGCGGGTCAAGCGGGTGAGGCTACAACTAATGGTGCAGCTCGGGGCTCTTGCGCCAGTGCCAGGGGGTTTTCAGATCTCCATCAGGCATCCCGAGCCGCGCGATCTCGATGTCGAGCTCCCAGAGCCCCCAGACCTGCTCACACCACGGCAGCGGTTCACACTCGCCCACGAAATCGCGCACACGCGCTTTTATACAAGCGGCGAAGGCGTGCCGGTTCCGAATACCAAGCTGAAGAACAGCACTCGGACGAGGGCTGGCCTCGAAGAAGCGTGTAATCGAGTCGCCGCGCGCCTGCTCGTCCCGAAGGCGCTACTCTCCGGTGAGATCGATCGGAAGCTAAAAGATCCCGAGAGAATCGACGCCGATTTCGTCCGAGCGATGGCAGCTAGGTTTCGAGCATCTGCCGACGTGATGCTTGCACGGCTTCGGGTTGCCGCGCCCGAAAATACCTTCGCTAGATGCCTGCTCCTCGTTCGAAAGATAGACAATCAGTACCAGATGAGTGACTGCTACATGGGAATGAGCCTCCTCTCCGCCTTCCCACCGCCCCTGCGCCGCAGTTCGCTGCTGAAGTGGTTTCCAGAACTTCCACCTTCCATCCTGGAATCGGATGGAAAAGGAGAATGGCAGATAAAGAGGCGTGATCGGGTGTTCCTTCTCCAGAAATTCCCTCTCGGGAAGAAGGGAGACTTCCTGATGCAAATAGATGATCTCGACCGCAAGGCACCGAGCTCCAAACGACCAGGACCTACTGACGGCCCCACCCTATGGGCCAATCAGGATTAATTCCTCACAAACACCGATTGCGCCGGGAACCGCTGAAGAGTGCACCAGGCGGGACTACAGTCGCTATGCCCACTTGTCGGCAATCTGGCGGAACCTGAAGAACATTTCACGCAGGGGCAAAGATCAACCTGGCCGCGTCTTCACCGTAAGCGTCCGAAGCTGCCATCTGGCGGGGAGTCCGGTCGCGTGCAAGACTTTGCGGGAGCGACGAAGTGTCCACTTGTTTTCAAGTGGACACTATATACGCCGGTGCTTCGGGGTTTTCAGGC
>Ga0326727_10016810_pt1 | contig 15342 bp, 17 predicted proteins | sample MB2enrmetagenome_FD_207643 | JGI IMG/M metagenome (GOLD analysis project Ga0326727, IMG submission 207643) | Lab enriched peat soil microbial communities from McLean, Ithaca, NY, United States - MB29MY | ecosystem: Environmental > Terrestrial > Soil > Wetlands > Peat | place: USA: New York... | reverse complement strand
CGATGTCTCCCGAGTGCAGCTTGCTTCGCAGCGGAACGATGCGGCCGTTGACCTTGGCTCCGACGCAGGTGTGGCCGACCTCGGTGTGAACGGTGTAGGCGAAGTCGATGGGAGTGGCGTCGCGCGGAAGGATGACGACCTTGCCCTTGGGCGTGAAGGTGTACACCTCCTCGGGGTACAGATCGATCTTCAGAGTGGAGAGGAACTCGCCGGGATCGGCCATCTCGCGCTGCCACTCGACCACCTGCCGCAGCCACGCCAGGCGCTGCTCGTCGCGGGCCGAGATGGGGCCATCCTTGTACTTCCAGTGCGCGGCGATGCCCTCTTCGGCGAGCTTGTGCATCTCCTCGGTGCGAATCTGCACCTCGAAGGGATGCCCCCCCTCGCTGATCACGGTGGTGTGCAGCGACTGGTAGAGATTGGGCCGGGGCATGGCGATGAAGTCCTTGATGCGGCCCGGCACCGGCCGCCATGCGTTGTGAATGATTCCGAGCACGGCGTAGCAGTCGTTGACCGAGTGCGTGATGACGCGCAGGGCAAGAAGATCGTACATCTGGTCGGCGCTGATCTTCTGCTTCATCACCTTCTGGTGGATGGAGTACATGCGCTTGATGCGCGAATCGACACGCACGAAGTTGATTTTTGCCTCGCGCAGCTTCTGGCGGACGCTCTCCACCATGTTCTGCAGATCGCGCTCGCCGTTCTTTCGCAGCGTCTCCACCTGCTCGCAGACCAGCTTGTAGCCGACGGGATCGACGTAGGGGAAGGCAAGGTCTTCGAGCTCGCCGCGCACCTTGCCCATGCCGAGCCGGTGAGCCAGCGGAGCGTAGATCTCCAGCGTCTCCTTGGCGATCTTGAGCTGGCGCTCGGGCGAGAGATGCATCAGCGTGCGCATGTTGTGCAGCCGGTCGGCGAGCTTGATGAGCACCACGCGGATGTCATCGACCATGGCCAGCATCATCTTACGGACGTTTTCCGCCTGCGCCTCCTCGCGGGAGGCGAAGTCGATCTTGCTGATCTTAGTGACGCCTTCGACGATGTGGGCAACCTGCTCACCGAAGCGCTCCTTGATCTGCTCGGTGGTGACGCTGGTGTCTTCGACGGAGTCGTGCAGCAGTCCGGCGGCGATGGCTATGGTGTCCAGCTTCATCTGCGCCAGCAGGATGGCGACCTCAAGGGGATGGACGAGGTAGGGCTCTCCGCTGGCGCGCTGCTGGCCGCTATGATGCTGCTGAGAAAAGTCGTAGGCTCGCTGGACGATCTCCAGATCGTCGTTGGGACGAGTGGCGCGCACCATCTCCAGCAGTTCGCGGAACCGCGCAGCGGTCGATGCATTGGTCGCAATCTGCTCGCGAGGCTTCGCCATATCTGATTCTAGCTTGTAACCTGCATGCAATAACAGGGAAAGCCCTCTGTTGCATCCGATGCTGCCGCGAAGGAGAATGATTCCGAGAGCGAGTTTAAGGCGATGAAGGTGCTCATCAGCGGGGCCAGCGGCCTGATTGGACGTGCCCTTGCCAAAGAGTTGCGCAGCCGCGGCCATGAACTGCAGAGGGTGGTGCGCGATTCCGCCCACGTGGGTGCCGGAGATATCGACTTTCAGCCCGGCGCTCCTCTGGAAGCCGCTAGAATTGCTGGCTTTGACGCGATCGTTCACCTTGCGGGCAGGCCGGTGGCAACGCTGTGGACAGCCAAGGCAAAAGAGGAGATTCTGCGCAGCCGGGTGGAAGGGACGGCAACGCTGGCCCGGGCCGCTGCCGAGGCTTTCCGGCAGAGTGGCCGGCCGCGGGCGCTCATCTGCAGCTCGGCGATCGGGTACTACGGTAGCCGCGGCGACGAGGAGCTGGTGGAGGAGAGCGAGGCTGGAATCGGCTTTCTGGCCGAGGTTTGCCAGCAATGGGAGGCGGCGACGCAGCCGGCGGCGATGGCCGGCGTGCGCGTCGCCCAGATGCGCACCGCGCTGGTACTGAGCTCCGAGGGCGGCGCGCTGGCCCGGATGTTGCCGGCCTTCCGGCTGGGCCTGGGCGGCAGAGTGGGCAGTGGACGCCAGTGGTGGAGCTGGGTGACGCTGGCTGACGCCGTCCGCGCCTATGTCTTTGCGCTTGAGGAAGAGCGCGTGCACGGACCGCTGAACCTCTCGGCTCCCGGAGCGGTGACGAACGCCGAGTTCACCCGCGCTCTGGGACGGGCGCTGCACCGCCCCGCGCTGCTTGCTGTTCCGGCGATGCTGCTGCGGGCAGCGGCCGGCCAGATGGCCGAAGAGATGCTTCTCTCAAGTCAGCGCGTGCGTCCGAAGCATCTGCTGGAGGCCGGATTTGAATTCGACGATCCGGAGCTGGCTGCGGCGCTGAAGAAACTACTGGCGTAGCTCCCACATCTGCCAAATGCAGGCAGATATGGGGCACCGAGCCTCTTATTTTTTCTGTTGACCTGTCTAAAGCTGTAGGGTCGAAGCTGGAGGTGCTGCGATGCTGACGGTCACCGAACTCGCGCGTCTCTGCGGATTGAGCCGCACGACGCTGCTCTACTACGAGTCGATTGGGTTGCTCTCGCCGGCCTGCCGCTCCGATGCCAACTACCGCCGTTATTCGGCGGATCAGTTGGAGCGGCTGCGGACGATCTGCGCCTATCGCGACGCAGGACTGCGGCTGAGCGATATCCAGCAGATTCTGGACGAGCACTCGAATCAGGCGACGGAGGTGCTGAAGCGCCGCCTCGTAGAGCTGGATGACGAGATCGCCACGCTTCGCGGACATCAGACGGCCATTCTGAGGCTGCTACAGGCCGAAGATGGCGCATGGAGAACATCGGAGATGACGAAGGACAAGTGGGTCGCGATTCTGCGCGCGGCGGGAATGACGGAAGAAGACATGCGCCGCTGGCACAAGGAGTTCGAAAAACAGGCTCCCGAGGATCACCAGGAGTTTCTGGAGTACCTGAAGATTCCGGCGGAGGAGATCAGCCACATCCGGGAGTGGAGCCGGGAGAAGTAACGTTCGACTAGAACAAAGCCAAAGTTCGCGTAGACGGGATATTGAAAGGGCACGGCTGAAGCCGTGCCCTTTCAATGAGTCACTGCTTGTCGCGGGCGATTGCGCCGATGGTGGCATTCGTGGCGCGAAGGTAGTCGGCGGGCGAGATGATGATCTGCACTCCGCGCTGTCCGGCCGAGACCGAGACCTCGTCCCACAACTCAATCGTCTCATCGACGAAGACGGGATAGTCCTTCTTCATGCCCAGGGCGGTAACGCCGCCGCGGATGTATCCGGTGACGGACTGGACTTCTTTCAGCGGAATCATCTCGACCCGGCGGTCTCCGGTGAACTGCGCTAGGGCCTTGAAGTCGAGCTCCTGATTTCCGGGGATGACGGCGACGCCGATGCCATTGCGGTCTCCGCGGACGGCGAGAGTTTTGAAGACCTGCTCAGGCGGAAAGCCGACCTTGGCGGCAACATTTTCGGCAGAGAGATCGTCAGGATCGACCTCATACTCGCGAAGCGAGTAGTGAATGCCAAGCGAATCGAGAATGCGACAGGCATTGGTCTTGCTCATAAATCTATCGTCCCACATCTGTTGGCCATCCGCCGACTTCTGGTCAATTTTGAACAGTACCCGGATGTATGAACCTCCATACTAGTTGAGCCCGAAGCGTACTTAGGCAGAGGTGAAGAATTCACCCTCAAACAGGAGGAGGCGCAAATGATCTGGAAAAGCACAGTAGTTGCAACGGTCCTTGGCGGTGTCCTGCTGATCGGCAGTGCTCTGCCAGCGCTGGCCGATGCACGGCACGATTGCGAAAAGCGTGTCCATAAAGCCGAGCAGAACCTTCAACACGAAATTGATCGTCATGGGGAGCACGGAAGAAACGTCGAAAAGCGCAGACATGAGCTTGAAAGAGAACGCCAGAATTGCAGCATGTATGACAGGCATGACGACCATCGCTACAACGAGCACCATGAAGACGAGGGAAACGATAGGCATTAATGGCAACGGCTTGGGTACCAAGCCAAGCGCAAGACCTCCTGTTTTCGAAATCAAGAAGGAACTTCCACCTACATTCTTGAAAAGAGGTAATACAAGCCTATGAAATTGGTTATCAGCACAGCGGCTCTGTTTCTGTTTTTCGCGACCGCTGCTCCTTTCTACGCACAGCACGAAGAGGGTAAGGAGCAGGAACAGCAGCACCAGCAGCAACCCGCACAGCACCAGCAGCCGGCTGCACAGCAGCACCAGCAGAAACCCGCACAGGCTAGCAGGCCTGCACAAAAACAGCAACAAACCTACGGCGCTGCATATCATGGCGGCGTCCAGCGGAATGGCCCCACTTATGGCGGCGTTCACCCTAGCGGTGTCCCGCAGCACCAAGGGCAAGTACGCAGCGGCTTCACCCAGTCTCGCGCCAGTTCGTGGAATAACGACCACCGCACCTGGAGTCAGCGCGGCGGCTATAACGGCTACCGAGTTCCCGACGCGAGATTCAGGAGCTACTTCGGACATGACCATTTCTTCCGCATCAGCGGACTCCCGATGGTCTTCGTAGGCGGGTATCCGCGCTTCCAGTACGACGGCTATTGGGTGACATTCGTTGATCCATGGCCGGAAAATTGGAATCCGCTCTGGTATGAAAACGACGACGCATACATTGACTACACCGGCGATGGGTATTACCTATATGACCGGGCGCACCCCGGCATCGGGATCGCAGTCACTATCGCGTTCTAACAAGACGGAAGAGAAACGAGGGGCGGGATTGAATTCCCGCCCCTTCTTGCGTTTGCCGGGTGCCCCACATCTGCCCTCGGTTGGCAGATGTGGGATTACTGCCCGCCCCGGCGACTGCGGAACGAGGCCTCAGTTCGGCTTCGGCAACTGCAGCATCATTCCGCCCTGTCCGCCTTCGACCTGCGGCAGGCGGCCGTCCCAGCGGTCGATGAGGGCGCGCTGGTTTTCAAGACGGCGCAGCTCAAGCAACTGCGCGGTCAGCGAGCTCTGGCGGATGCGGTTGGCGTCGGCCTCGCCCTGTGCGCGCAGCACCTGCGATTTGGCGTCGCCTTCGGCGGCGGCGATCTTCTTGGCCGCCTCGGCCTGCGTGGTGGCCAGCTCATTCTTGGCGCGCTCGGCGTCCTGGATGGCCTGCGCCTTGGCCGTGATGGCGTTGGCGATGACGGCGGGAACGCGTGGCGCTCCGATGAAGCCGAACTGCTGCACGCTGACTCCGACGGGCGAGACCTTGGCCTCGATCATCGCCTCTACTTTCTTGAGGAACTCGGCCTTCTTTTCGCCGTAGATGTCTTCGACGGTGTAGGTCGAGGCGACCTCGTTGAGCGAGTTGCGGACGATATCGCGCAGGATGCCGTGAGTGAAGTTTTCGAGATCGCTGATGCGGTACTTCACATAGAAATCCGGAACCTTGTTGCCGTCGATGGCGTAGGAGAGCGAGACGTCGGCGAGGATTTCCATGCCCTCCTTGGAGTTGAATCCCATCTCCTCGTTGGCGGGGCGGCCCTCGTTGGGATTGCGCGTCCACTTGACCGTCTGCACGTAGGTCGGGAACTGGATGATCTGACTCTTCAGCGGGCTGTAGAAGACCCATCCGGTGCGGATGGGAATCTCGGAGGCTCCGCGCTGGCTGCCGGCGAGGTTGATCTCGATGCCGACGTGTCCGGCGTCGATGCGGGTGACACGCATGATGCTGGTCAGGATGATCCAGCCAATGATTGCGGCAAAAAAGATTCCTGCCCAGCGAAGGATGCCGCCGCCGGCGATATGCAGACCGACGCCGCGATCGGCGTCTGGATCGTTTCCGCGAAGAATTGTCGTCATCGTTGCTTACTCCAGGTCATGTGAATGGCCATGGGAACGGCGAGCACCAGGCCAAGAATCATCGCGATTCCGCCCCAGAAGGCGCGGTCACTCGGCTGATTCATTAGATGAAAGGCTTCGGTGAGCAGTCCAAAGGCGAGTAACAGGACTGCGAGGGTGAACACACTGCGAAATAGAGTGCTCATTGGGGCAACCGGTTGTCGAAGATTACTGAGCAGTCAGTATTGTACGAAGGTTTCGGAGGTTTCGGAAGTTGAAGGACTCGGAAGACGCAACGTCACCCTCAACCTTGAAACCTGTGTAACCTTGCCTCAATGCGCCTTCTGCTCTGCCAAAAACTTTGCCATTCTCTGCTTCACGTTGAGCACCGGCTTGGGCAGATTCAGCCTGGCTCCGGCTTCCATCAGCGGGACGATCTTGTCGAACTCCGGGCCGCTCTGTGCGCCGGTGAGGGCGATGCGGATGGGATGAAAGAGCGCGGGGCCTTTCACTCCCGTCTCTTTCTGCACCTCTTTGACGATGGCCTTGAAGCGCTCGGCCGAGATCGGCTCGGGCTCGGCGGCGAGCTTTGCCGCGAAGCTTTCTAGCACCACTGCGCTGGAGGGCATCGCCATCACGCCGGCGTTCTCCGGAGCGGCGAGCGCGGCGGTCGGATCGAAATGCAGCACGGCCGAGACGCGCGCGGGCAGTTCGTCGAGCCTGTTGACCGAGTGGCCCAGCGCGGCGGTGATCCCGGCGATCCAGGCGCGAACGTCATCGCTCAGCTCATCGAGAGCGAGCTCGCGCTGGAAGAACGGCTCGGCCAGCGCGGCGATGCGCTCGGGCGCGGCCTCCTTGATGTAGTGGCGATTGAGCCAGTAAAGCTTTTCGAAGTCGAAGACCGCGGGCGAGGGCGTGACGCGGTGCAGGTCGAACTCCTTCACCAGCTCGGCGGATGAAAAGATCTCGCGCTCGCCGCCCGTCGGAGCCCAGCCGAGCAGCGCCATGTAGTTCATCAGCGCCTCCGGCAGCACGCCCATCTCGCGGAAGTTGGCGAGCGAGGTTGCGCCGTGGCGCTTGCTGAGCCGCTCTTTGTCGGGTCCGAGGATGGTGGAAAGATGCGCGAACTCCGGCACCGGCCAGCCGAGAGCCTCGTAGAGCGCGACCTGCTTGGGCGTGTTGGAGAGGTGATCGTCGCCGCGGATGACGTGCGTGATCTTCATCTCGGCGTCATCGACGACGACGGTGTAGTTGTAGACCGGCACACCCGTGGAGCGCACGATGATGAGATCGCTGACGACTTCGTTGGAGAACTCAACCCAGCCGCGAACGAGATCGTGAAAGCGAATCGGCCGCTCGGGAATCTTCAGGCGGATGGCAGAGGGCTCTCCGGCCTGGCGGCGGCGTTCGGCCTCGGCGGGCAAGAGTGCGCGACAGGTTCCGGGATAGTTGGGCGGCAGATGCTGGGCCAGCGCCTGCTCGCGCTGGCGCTCGAGCGCCTCCTGCGAGCAGAAGCAGCGATAGGCTTTGCCTTCGGCAACCAGCCGCTCGGCGTAGTCGCGATAGACCTGCCACTTGTCGCTCTGGCGATAGGGCGGATAAGGTCCGCCGACGTCGGGGCCTTCATCCCAGTCGAGGCCGAGCCACTTGCAGTCTTCGATGAGCTGCGCTTCGTAGCGGGCCTCGCTGCGCTCAAGATCGGTGTCTTCGATGCGAAGAATAAATGCGCCGCCCTGCTGGCGGGCGAAGAGCCAGTTGAAGAGCGCGGTGCGCGCGTTGCCGACGTGGACCTGTCCGGTGGGCGATGGGGCAAAGCGCACGCGCACCTTGCCGGAGAGCGACTGCTGTTCCATACAAACGATGTTAGCAGAGCCGAAGCTCGCCTCAGATCATCCAGAAATGTGCGGGCTCTGCGGATTGTACGTAGACTTCTTCACCTTGTGCTTTTCGACCTTCACGTCGAACTCCAGTGGCGCGGTCTTGGGAGGATAGCACTGACGGTTGTCGCACGCCTGGTACTTCACCTCGCCGTGGACGCGCTGCGTTCCGACCGGCGTCGAGCTGGGCACGCGCACCTGCGCCTTGACCAGGATGTCTCCGCTGTAGACGCTGAGCTTTTCGCTGAGGAAGGGCAGCGCCAGAAGCTGGCCATCGGGATAGTCGATGTTCACGATCATGATTCCCTGCGGCGGGTTGAGATGCACGACCGTGGGCAGCATGAATTCGTCGGCGGGTTTGTTGGAGTTGATGTGAAATCCCTTGTTAACGCGGAGCTGAATATCCAGGCTGGCCTTGCCGCCGGGAGCGACGACAACCGTGTTGATGGGCGCAACGCTCACCAGCGGAGCAGAGCTCTGCGCCAGCGCTGCCGACGGCAGAAGAAGCAGCAAAGTTAAGATGGAACGGACGGAGATCATGACACATTAAAGTCTAGCGGATTTCGGCAAAAGAGGGAGCCGATCGTTTCGCGCGTCGAAGACTTCGCCTCGACGGCGGAGCTTATGAGCCCGGCCCGCCGACGACCAGCTTGACGTTCTGCTCGATCTCGCTGCGCTCGGGCTGGCCGAAGACGCGCTCGACGACGACTCCCCGGCGATCGATGTAGAACGTCGTCGGAAGATAGTCGATGCCGCCATAGAGCTGCGCCACCTGCTCTTTTCCGAGAAGAATCGGATAGTTGATCGAGTTTTCGGCGGCGAACTTCGCGATGGCCTTCTGATCGCCATCGTCGTCCATCGAGACGCCGACCACCTGCAGTCCCTGTGCGCCGTACTGCTTCTGCATCTGGACGAACCAGGGAATCTCCTCTTTGCAGGGCGGGCACCAAGTGGCCCAGAAGTTGAGCACCACGGCCTTGCCGCGCAGGTCTTTGAGCCGGACGGCGTGGCCCTGCAGGTCGGTGAGGGCGAAGTCCGGCGCGGGCTTGCCCTTGTCCGCCACGTTGGCTGCCGCCGAGCCGGGCGCTCCGGGCAGATGATGCCGGAATCGCGCCATCAGCAGAAGGCCCGCGATCACCACCACCATCACCGCGAATACAACAATGTTGCGCTTCAAAGAAAGTCTCTCCTCTATTGCAGATGCGCTACAGAGAAAAGCGATTCAGGAAGCCGAAATATCCGGCAAGCATCGAGAAGCGTCCGAGGGCGATCAGCAGCCCGAAGACGATCAGCAGCGCTCCGCTCAGCACCTCGACGGTGTGCAGATGGCGGCGGAAGCGCGCATAGAATCCAAGAAATCGATTGACGCCCAGCGAGGTCAGCAGAAAAGGCACGGCCAGTCCGGCGGAATACACGGCGAGCAGTAGGATTCCCTTGATCACCGTATCCTGCGAGCCGGCGAGGACGAGGATTCCGGCGAGGATGGGGCCGATGCAGGGCGTCCAGCCGAAGGCGAAGGCAAAGCCGATGATGAACGAACCCAGCGGGCTGGCGCCGCCTTTAACGTCGTGCAGGCGCTTGTCGGCGTAGAGCGCGTTGATCTTGATGATGCCGGTCAGGTGCAGTCCGAAGACGATGATGACAACTCCGGCGAAGATCGCCAGCGGACGATGAAACTGATGAGTGAGCTGTCCGACGCTGGTGGCCACCGCGCCTAGAGCGATAAAGACCACGCTGAAGCCGACGATAAAGCAGAGCGAGTTCAGCATCACCGTGCGCAGCAGTTTGCGGTCGGCGGCTTGCAGGGTTTCCACGCTGGCTCCGGAGATCAGCGAGACATAGCCGGGAACCAGCGGCAAAACACAGGGCGAAAGAAACGAGAGAACTCCGGCGAAGAAAGCCGCCAGTGGTAAAGGAAGACTGTGCATACAGGAAATATTGTACAAGGAGGAGGTTTCAAGGTTTCAGAGTTTCAAGGTTTCAAGGTTAAAGGCGTTAGGCGAGGAACCTTGCCTGCTGCTCCGAGGTGAGAAGCAAGCAGCGGCGCGGAGGGCGAGCCAGCCGCTTGCGCAGGCGGGCGATCAGGCGATAGGCGGCGCTGAGCAGCGGGCGCGGCAGCAGGCGGGCGATGCGGGCAAGGCGCGCATAGAGGCCTCCGAGATAGGCGCATGCGCGGGCGACCGACTCCCACTCGACGAAGGCGCGGCTGTCTTCGATCCAGAGCAGCGACTCGACCTGCTGCAGCCGATACTCCTCGCGCAGTCGAAGGCCGAGCGGCGAGCTGCGCGGAACGAAGAGCAGATCGCTGCGGCGCTCGTGCGCGAGGATGAATCGCACGGCGCGATCGCAGAAGGAGCAGTCGCTATCGAAGACGAGCATCGGCGCGGGCATGGTGAGTTAGATGTGGCAGGCGCGGAGGACGGTGCGGGCGCTGGATCGTTGGATTATGTCGAACAATCCTTCGCTACGTCGGTGGTTTGAATGGCGGATTCACTTCGTTCGTGAGCTGCATAGTATGTTTCAGCACAGCCAATGACATATAACGGCTCTGTCCATGCCACGAAAACAAAGCTAAGTGCGAAAGGGAGCCAACCCGACCAAGCTGGCAATGCCACTCGACCTGCGACCAGATCGAAGACGTAATAGGGGATCTTTCCGGCGAGGTAGCCTGCCACAGTAGCGTGTGCAACGAACAGCAGCATGGCAGGTGTGTAGTCCGCCGTTAATTTCTGACTGCGGCGGAATGACGCCAGTACGCCACAGCCCTCCTCAACAATTACGGATACCGACAACATCCAGCGGCTAAACACCGAGAGGCAAAGCGCCAGCGCGGCCCAACCTATCCACCGCAACAACGGGACTGGCAGCCCCAACTTGAACACGATGTAGGCCGCAAGTGCGACGCATACGCCGACGCTGAGGAAAAATCCGAAGAACTGCAAAAGCGCCGAACCAGCTATGGAGGCCAGTTGCGCTCTCGGCGACTCCAGTGCGCGTTCGAAATCTGGACGCCCGTTTCCGCGTCGAAGCTCGCGGACCGCCACGCTGGTTCCTCCTGTAACGAGCCCGAATATGACGGAGACGAGACCGAAGCCGCCCCAACGAATTGCTCCCAATGCGGCGAGCTTCGCAGAAATCAACGTGCTGGGGTGAACAGCGCCACGCATAATCGAACGTGCAAGTGCGTCTGCGGTTAAATGAACGCAGTAGGTGAACAGTACTGGCATAAGAAACGCCAAGCCAAAGTAATTGAAATTTCCGCGGAACAATTCATAGGCCCGACGCACGCAGAGCAGATTCGGGGACTCCTCGGTAGGCTTGGACGCGAGATCAGGATGGTAGTCCATATTGTTCTGCCTCTGCATACCCTACAGCGGTATATTCCCATGCTTCTTCGGCGGGTTCTTGTCGCGCTTGCCGTCGAGCATCTCCAGCGCCTGGATGATCTTCTTTCGCGTCTCGCGCGGGCGGATGACGCCGTCGATGTAGCCGCGCTCGGCGGCGATGTACGGATTGGCGAACTTCTCGCGGAACTCCTCGACCTTTTCCTTCCGGGCTTTGGCGAAGGCCTCGTCGCCGCCTTCTTTCTGCGCCTTGTCGAGCTCACGCCGATAGACGATGTTGACCGCGCCCTCCGGTCCCATGACGGCGATCTCGGCCGTGGGCCAGGCGTAGTTCACGTCTCCGCGAATGTGCTTGGAGCTCATCACGCAATAGGCTCCGCCGTAAGCCTTGCGGGTGATGATGGTGACCTTGGGCACCGTGGCCTCGCTGAAGGCGAAGAGCAGCTTGGCGCCGTGGGTGATGATGCCGCCGTACTCCTGCTGCACGCCCGGCAGGAAGCCGGGAACATCCTCGAACGTCACGAGCGGGATGCTGAAGCAATCGCAGAAGCGCACGAAGCGCGCAGCCTTGATCGCGGAGCTAATATCGAGCACTCCGGCGAGGAAGTTCGGCTGGTTGGCGACGATGCCGACGGAGCGTCCGTTGAAGCGCGCAAAGCCGATGACGATGTTCTTCGCGTAGTGCTCCTGCACCTCGAAGAAGTAGCCGTCATCGACGACGCGATGGATGACGTCCTTGATGTCGTAGGGCAGGTTGCTCTCGGAGGGTACGACGGTATCGAGCTGCTCGTCGGCGCGGTCGATGGGATCGGTGGTCGTCGTGCGCGGCGGCTCTTCAAGATTGTTCGAGGGGATGAAGCTGAGCAGCTCGCGGATCATCGAGAGGCACTCGGCGTCGTCGTGGGCGAGGAAATGAGCCACGCCGGATTTGCTGTTGTGCGTGCTCGCCCCGCCCAGCTCGTCTTTGCTGACCTCTTCGTGGGTGACGGCCTTGATGACCTCCGGGCCGGTGATGAACATGTAACTGGTCTTATCGACCATGAGGATGAAGTCGGTCATCGCCGGCGAGTAGACGGCTCCTCCGGCGCAGGGGCCCATGATCGCCGAGATCTGCGGAACCACGCCCGAGGAGAGCACGTTGCGGAGGAAGATATCCGCATAGCCGGCCAGCGAGCGAACGCCCTCCTGGATGCGCGCACCGCCGGAGTCGTTGAGGCCGATGACCGGCGCGCCGACGCGCGCGGCCTGGTCCATGATCTTGACGATCTTGGCGGCATTGGACTCCGAGAGCGAGCCGCCGAAGACGGTGAAGTCCTGCGCGAAGACGAAGACAAGGCGGCCATCGATGCGTCCGTAGCCGGTGACGAAGCCATCGCCAAGGATCACCTGCTCGCCCATACCGAACTCGGTGGTGCGATGGGTGACGAACTTGTCGGTCTCTTCGAAGGTGCCCTCATCGAGCAGGAACTCGATGCGCTCGCGGGCGGTCATCTTGCCGAGTTTGTGTTCGCGTGCACGACGCTCTTCGCCACCGCCTGCCTCGGCGAGCTGGTCGCGCTCCTTCAGCAATGCCAGTTTCTGCTCGATGTCCATGGAGGGGACATTATATCCAGCGGCTTGCGTTTCAGGGCAAGGATTTCCTGCAAAATCGCGACGGCTAATCGTGCGCGACGATCCGAATGCGACAGGCGCGGCTCCCGGAGAAGCCGTTCCTGTATTTTCTCTAGCGCTGCGGCGGCATCTTCACGTTGTCGTCGGGCGGCGGCATCTTGAACTCGTCGTCGATGTCCATCCCCTGCGCCGACCAGTGCCAGCTCTTTCCGTCCCAGAAGAGGAGCGCGTGCAGGCTGGTACGGTCGACGGCCTCGATGGCCTGCAGGTTCTTTTTCTTCTTCAGCCGCAGATCGGCGAGGCTGACGCTCTCAAAGGGGGTGTTGATGATGACGTACTTGGTGATGTGCTTGGGATCGGGCTGACGCCAGTCGAAGACGACGAGCAGGATGCGCTCGGAGCCGTCGAAGTGCAGGCTGAAGGTCGAGGTGATCTTCGGATTGCCGGTGCCGTAGTAAGCATCGTAGGGATCGACCACCTTGTAGCGATACTTTTCCTCGCCCAGCAGAGGCGTGGGGCTGGTTGCCACCAGCACGACCGACTCGTGGCCATCACCCCTCAGGTCTCCGAGGAGTGGGGGAATTTTGCGATCGAGCTTGAAGCTGCTGCCGAACTGCGCGGCAAGAAAAGCCGCGGGATCGCCGAAGGCAGCCGCAGAGCCGGCGGTCGCCTGAGACGGCGCAGCCGAGGGAGTGGTTTGCGCGAACGTTGCCGCGCCGGTCAGCACGGCCAGAAGAAGGCTGCAGAGAACGAATCCGGAATGACGCATGGCAATACTGTAGCGCCTTTTTCCTTCCGCGAGCGTGAATTAGCCGGATGAGGTGGCTAAGGCCCGGCGAGACACTATAATCGGTCGATGCGCTTACTGTTGCTCAGCGATGTCCACGCAAATCTGGAGGCCCTGGAGGCCTGCCTGGACGCTGCGCCCGAATATGATGCGGTGGCCAACCTCGGCGATGTCGTCGGCTACGGGGCCAGTCCCAACCGCACGGTGGAGCTACTGCGCGCCATGGACCCGATCAACGTGCGTGGCAACCACGACCGCTGCTGCTGCGGGCTGGACGATCTTTCGAGCTTCAATCCGCTGGCCGCCGAGGCGGCGCTGTGGACGCGCCGCGAGCTGAGCGTGGGGCACATCGAGTGGCTGCGGGAGCTGCCGCGCGGTCCGCTGTGCGACGCCGAGTGGGAGGATGTGCAGTTCGTTCACGGCTCGCCGCTGAATGAAGATACCTACATCGCCTCCGAGTTCGCCGCCACCGCCGCGCTCGAGGTCTCTCCCTTTCACATCACCTTCTTCGGACACACGCATATTCAGGGCGCATACGTGCGCGAGCGCTCTTCGGCCAAGCCGGCAACTCCCACGCCGGTCAACAACGCCAGCCGGGTGCAGATGACACGCCTCAAGCTGCTGGACGGCCGCCGGTATCTTGTGAATCCGGGCTCGGTGGGGCAGCCGCGAGACCACGACCGGCGCGCGGCCTTCGCCATCTACGATACCTACAAGCGCGAGATTCGCTTCTGCCGCGTACCCTACGACATCGCTCGCGCGCAGGAGTGCATTCTCTCGGCGGGCCTTCCCAAGATGCTCGCTCTGCGGCTGAACGAAGGCAGATAGACGCCCCGCGTTTGCTGTACACTCGCGCTATGGCAGGTTTATCGACAGGAAAACTATTCGGCGAGGATAACTCCGACTCAGCCGGCAAGACCATGGTGGCGCACATCGACGGCGGATCGCGCGGCAATCCCGGACCGGCCGGATACGGAGCCTACATCGCCGACGCCGAGGGCCGCAGGCTGGCCGAACTGAGCGAGTTTCTCGGCGTGCAGACGAACAACTTCGCCGAGTACTCCGGGCTGATCGCCGCGCTGGAGTATGCCGTCGAGCACGGCTACTCCCGGGTGCAGATCATCAGCGACTCCGAGCTGCTGGTGAAGCAGATGAAGGGACAGTACAAGGTGCGCAGCGAGTCTCTGCTGGCAATCTACCAGGAGGCGAGGGCGCTGGTGCGCAGGCTGGAGCGCTTCGAGATTCGCCACGTGCTGCGCCATCTGAACAAGGATGCCGACCGGCTGGCCAACGCGGCGATGGATCGCGGCATGGGCTCGGCGAGCACGGCGCGCGCCGACGCCTACGCCAAGCCTCCGGCCGCGCGCGAGGAGATCAAGGAACTGCGCGGCTACGTAACCGATGGCCGCGTGGAGTTCACCGGCGAGAAATTCCCGGATGGAGTGTTCGTGGTGATCCGGCGCGCACGCAGCTAGCCGAGCGCCTTCTTCACCGCCTCGCTCACCTGCTTGCCATCGACGCGCGCTCCGGCGAAAGCGGCCATCACCTTCTTCATGACCGTGCCCATATCCTTGGCCGTGGGAGAGCCCATGGCGGCGATAGCGGCCTTGACGGCGGCGTCGATCTCGGCGGAGCCGACCGCCTTGGGCAGATAGCTCTCGATGAAAGCAATCTCTTCCAGTTCCTTGGCGGCAAGCTCGGGACGGTTGCCCTTGGTGAACTGGTCGGCGGCATCGTGGCGCTGCTTGATGAGCGTGGTGAGCACCTGCATTTCTTCTTTCTCATCGAGCGTGGCGCGCTTCTCGATCTCGCGGTTCTTGAGCGCGGTCTTGACCATGCGCAGCGTGGAGAGACGCAGCTCTTCGCGCGCCTTCATCGCCGCAACAATATCGCTTTGAACTTGCGTGGTTATGCTCATGAC
>Ga0326727_10016809_pt1 | contig 15343 bp, 8 predicted proteins | sample MB2enrmetagenome_FD_207643 | JGI IMG/M metagenome (GOLD analysis project Ga0326727, IMG submission 207643) | Lab enriched peat soil microbial communities from McLean, Ithaca, NY, United States - MB29MY | ecosystem: Environmental > Terrestrial > Soil > Wetlands > Peat | place: USA: New York... | reverse complement strand
CATTTTTGTTCCACCGGAACCTGGGGAAGTAAAAGTCCCTCGTAATCGCCATTCTTCATCAGCAGACCGTCCTGGCCAACCCTGATCTGTTGCGTGTCCACAACGCGCCGCAGGGGCGACAGCACGGAGATCTCATACTCCAACTTGGGCAACTCCGAAGCCTGCACCGCACGGAAGCGCGGATCGCGCAGGGCGGCCAGCGTGGCCGTCTCCCGCACCGTCCGGTAGAGCGGCTTGGTGGCTGAGGTATAGCCGATGCACCCGCGCAGCTCTCCCCCTTCGCGCAGGGTGACAAACGCGCCACGGTCCTGGTTTAGCGCCTCGCTTAGGCTTGCTTCCGGCTGATACTCCTTATGTTCCCCCACCGCCATCTCGACCGATTTGCGGGCCAGGGCGAGCAGTTCGTTCTTGTCGTGCTCGTTCAGGGAGAAGGGCGTCTCCACCGCCTTTGCGCTTGGGGCCTTCACGAAGAGGTCCGCGCTATATCCCACCACGCGCGAGCGGTCGCCCGATGTGTCGCCGGAGTTGGCGTACTTGAGCACCATGGCCTGGTTGGCCCCCATGCGTTCGGCGGCAATCATTGCGGCCACGATGGGCGCGCCGCCGCATGCCTCCCAGACCCGCGTCTGGAAGTTGCGCGACATGCTAAAGTAGTCCCACGCCGCAAGCGCGCCCAGCGTCTTATGGTCGATCGTCTCGGCTTCGTCGTAGGTGTGATAGTGCGACAGATCGGAGCTGGCCAGAATCAGCGTGCTGCCGGTTTTTTCGTTCTCAATCATCTTGGCCAGGGCCACGCCCAGTGCGCGGCTGCTCTCGTAGCTCTGGTCGCCCATGACGATGGGCACCAGTTGGAACTCGCCCAATACCCGTTGCAGCCACGGCAACTGCACCTCAATCGCATGCTCTGCGCCGGCCGGCGTGGCATCGTGTCCCTGGCTGGAGAGCTGCAGGGTTGGGCTCATCTTGACCAACTGCCTGGCAAAGGTCTTGTCCACCGGGACTGTTCCCAGCGGTGTCGCGTAGGCATCGCCGTCATAGATGGAGGTGAAGTCGAAGGCCACGTAGTGCGATGGCGCAATTACAACCACACGGGAGAACTTGCGCCCCTTCAGCTCCGCATAGGTGTAGGCAGCTACGGGGCCGGAGAACTGATACCCGGCGTGCGGAGCAACCACGGCGAGGATGGGATCGTGGACCTGCGGCGGCGTGGCATGCGCCAGCAGGTCGTCGATCATCGCCGTCAGCACCTTTGGGTCGGCCGGATAGAAGCCGCCGGCAACTCCGGCCGGCCGCACCTTCTGATTCTGAGCGCCGCCTGCGCGGACGTGCTGCCAAGGTGCAATCGCCAGAAGCGCGACCAGCGCCAGGAGCGCGACGAGTGAAATTGTCAGCCAATCCATGTTGCAACTCCTCATGATCTTCATCTACTAACCTCCTCTGCGCCTCAAGTGTGCCAGACGCCTGGGATCGGGTGCTGGCAGAATGGGCAACTGTCCTTGCGGACCAGCACCTGGCTGGCCGTGAACCCGATGCGTTCCACCAGCATCTTGCGGCACTTCGGGCAGTAGGTGTTCTGCGCGGGATGCCCCGGCACATTGCCGATGTACACGTAGTGCAGCCCCTCGGCGTCGGCGATGGCCTTGGCCCGCTCCAGGGTGGGCACCGGCGTGATGGGCAGGTTCTTCAGCAGGTACTCCGGATGGAACTGGGTAAAGTGCAGCGGCACATCCACGCCCAGGTTGGCCTTGATCCAGCGCGCCAGCCCCTGGAACCCCGCGTCGTCGTCGTTCAGCGTCGGCACCACCAGGTAGACGATCTCCGTCCACTTGTCCATCTTGCGCAGCGTGACCAGCGAATCCAGCACCGGCTTCAACTGGCCGGTCACCACATCCCTGTAATACGACTCGGAGAAGGACTTCAAGTCGATCTTGACTGCGTCCATCTTTCCATACGCTGCCTTCAGCGATTCCTCCTGCATGTAGCCGTTCGATACCACCACGCTGCGAATCCCCGCCGCGTGCCCGGCATCGGCTGCATCCATCAGAAACTCGCTGAAGACCACCGGCTCGCTGTAGGTATAGGCAATCGTCGGGCAGCCATACTGCTTCGCCAATTCGGCAACCCTATGCGGCGGAGTGAACTCCGCGGGAATTTGCTCCGGACGCGACTGGGAGATGTCCCAGTTCTGGCAGAACTTACAGTTGACGTTGCATCCGGCCGTAGCCAACGAGAAGGCGACCGTCCCCGGCAGGTAGTGGAACAGAGGCTTCTTTTCGATGGGATCGACGTGCGCGGCGCACACTCGCGAGTGCACCAGCGAGTAGTAGGTTCCGCCACGGTTCTCCCGTACGCCGCAATAGCCGCGCTCGCGGTCTCCCACCGTGCATTCGCGCGGACAGAGCTTGCACTTGATCTTCTTGTTTTCCAGCTTCTGGTAGAACTTGGCTTCGACGGTGAACTGCGCATCGTCCTGCTTCTGCGCGCCGCCCAACAACGGCTGTGCGGCCAGAGGAGCAGGAAATTCGCCAACTCCCAGCGCTGCTCCCGACGCTAGGGCGCGCATCATAAAGCAACGGCGGTCCACGTTGCCCTTCATCTCGTAGTCATGCACCATGTTGCCCCCCAATCCCACGTCCGCCTATACCTCGGCGAGCGTGATTCTGCCGGGATCGTTTGTGCCCAGCCGGTGCTCGGCATCGGCAGCGGTCGCGATGTAATGCGGCGCGCGGCCCTCGGCCTCCAGCGTCTTCAATCCTTTTTCCGCCCGCTTGCGCTCGATCGTCTGCCAGCCGGTATAGTCCAGCGCCACAGGGTCCTGCGATACGATCAGCGCATTGTGCTTCCAACTGTACTCCGGCTTGTATCCCGGTCCGCCCTCGTACTGCGCCGTGGTCGCGTCGCAGATCGTCAGCCGCATTCGGCTCCGAATCTCCGGCAGCATGTTCAGGTCCGCGATGTACGGGTTGCATCCGTTGGGGTGGTACTTGTTCGGGTTGTGAATGACACCGTACATATTCTTCAGCGCAAGGGTCACGCCCGCGCCGTCGTGGTCTTTCAGCACCGGAAGATTGATCAGGACGTTCGAGCGCTGGGTGAGGATTCTGGACAACCGGCTGCCCACGCTGCCGTGCGAAACCAGTTCGGGTTCGTAATCCACGCGATCGGTGCCGAAGCACTGAACGCCGTTTCCGCCCATCGCGATGCGGAATCCAGCGCGCTCCAGCTCGTCCGTATCGTGGTCCCACACCACAATATCGCCGGCCTTGACTCCCGCCTCCTGCAACCGCTCGCAGATGGCTTCGACGAGCTGAAGATTGCTGCTGAGCCCGCGCCCTCCCAGCGCATTCACCTTCAATCCCACCTTGTCACCGGGACGGACCAGCTTGCTCCATGCCTCGACCGCATGGTCGCGGTCGAAGAACGTCTGCATGGCGCGGTCCAACAGGGTCAGCATCCGGCGCGAATCCACAGTCGGCCCCGTGCCGCGCAACAGGTCGTCGCGCACGATAACAACTTTGGACTTCGCGGGGGCCGCACTTTTTTGTGCTGCGACCGGTAGTTCCATGGCGCCGCTTGCGCGCAGAAGCGCAGCTCCACTAAGACATCGTTTCAGAAAATCCCGACGACTCGCGTTCCGGATCGCGCTCATAGGGCTACTCCGCTGAACGCACAACCATACGGACCCCGGTTATGCCGCGCACCACACCAACCTATGCTATGCGCAGTTGAGTACGGTTTTACAGTGACCAACAGCACATCGGTTGACCATCCCCGATGCCTCCCTGCACCAGTTCGGACAAGCGCGGTTACGATTATCATGGCATTGAACCTTGGAAACATGGGAAGCGGAGACAGGATGTCCGTTTCAGACCGAATTACTGCCTCTGGCACAGGAGCATCGGGGCCAACGATACGAGCGACCTCCCATTCCGGCTCTTCCGCGCTTGCGGTGCCCCATGAATTACCACCGGCGGCAAAGGTCCAGCGTTGGATTGTTGCCATCGCGGTGATGTCCAGTGCCGTGCTGGAAGTATTGGACACCTCGGTGGTCAACGTCAGCCTGCCCCATATTGCGGGCTCTCTTTCCTCCACCGTGGATGAGGCGACCTGGGTTCTGACGTCCTATATTGTGGCCAATGCCATCATCCTCCCCATCACCGGGTGGCTGGCCAACTACATGGGGCGCAAGCGGCTGTTGATGACGGTAGTGACTGGGTTTACGGTGTCCAGTATCCTGTGCGGCCTGGCTCCGAGCCTGCCCATGCTGATCTTCTTTCGCGTGCTGCAGGGAACCACGGGAGGGGGGCTGCAGCCGCTCTCCCAGGCGGTCCTGCTGGAAGAGTTCCCAGGCCGTGAGCGCGGTAAGGCGATGGCCTTCTGGGGCATGGGAATTGTTGCCGCGCCCATCCTCGGCCCCACCATCGGCGGCTGGATCACCGATTCCTACTCCTGGCGCTGGGTCTTCTACATCAATATACCGGTTGGCATTCTTAGCTTGTTCCTGATCTACTTCTTCGTTCACGACCCCCACTACATCCGTCGCGGATCGCTGCGCGCCGATCTCTGGGGACTGGGTATGTTGGCGCTGGGCATGGGCGCTCTACAAATCATGCTGGACAGGGGGCAGGAACAAGACTGGTTCGGCTCCGAATTTATCCGGGTACTGGCTGTTATGGCCGTGGTCTTCCTCACGGCGTTCGTCATTCGCGAACTCACCGTCAAGGACCCCATTGTCCACTTCCATCTGATGCGATTCCGGTCTTTTGCCACTGGCATTGGTCTGGCTGCGGTACTCGGCTTTGTGCTCTATGGAGGCCTGATTCTGCTGCCGCTGTTCATGCAGACGCTGCTGGGCTGGACGGCAGCCACAGCAGGCCTATGGACCAGTCCGCGCGGGATTGGAACCGCACTCTGCATGCCTTTGGTCGGGTATCTGCTCGGCAGGGGATGGGACGGTCGCCGCATGCTGGCATTCGGATTTGCCATAGCCGGCCTATCGTTCTTCGGCTTCGCGCATATGACCCTTCAATCCGGCACCTGGGACATTTTCTGGATACAGATCACACAGGGTGCTGCAATGGCATTCCTGTTTGTGCCTCTGACTACGCTGACCATGGCCTCCATTCCGCCCCAGGAGACAGGCTATGCCACCAGCCTTTTCAGCGTGACGCGCAACATAGGCTCCAGCATGGGGATATCCTTTGTGACCACCTGGATCACCCGGCGCTCCCAGTTCCATCAAACCATTATGTCGTCTCACATTACCGCTTCCAGCCGGATGAGTCAGGAAGCGCTCCGGCAGATTACCGGCTTCCTCCAGCAAAGCGGCATCGACCGCGTAACGGCGAAGCACCAGGCCAGTGCGCTGATCTACCGAACCATGCAACAGCAAGCCGCGCTGCTGAGCTATGTGGACGTGTTTTACATCATGGGACTTTTATTCCTGGCCGTGATTCCCCTAGTCTTCCTCATGAAACGGCCTTCCCACTCTATCGCGCGTTAAGAAAGAGAGATGCGCGGGCCCTTCCCGTAGAAAGTTACGTTTAGGATAATCAATGATTTGCAGTCAGCCTGGCAACGAAGGCGATAGCCAACCTGCGCAACAATCTGTTAGCGTGTTGCGGTCAGCTAAATCAGGGCCTAGAGGGATACGAGAATGAAGTCCACATTCACGCGCCGCCATTTCACCAGGACAGCTGCAGCCGCAGCGGTCGCAACAGGACTAACCAAGCCGTGCCACGTCGCCGCGCTGCTCGCCCAAACCACCAACAGCGCCCCGGTCGAAGATCCCACCGTCGCGAAACCCGAAGGTGTATCCAGTGCGCCTGCCTCCAACGACCCAGCTGCCCAATGGTCGGGCCACGACTCTCCGGAGTTGGTTGCCAGAGCGCTGGAAGGCCAGCTCCCCACGCCAGCCGGCCCGTTCCAGGCCTCATGGGACTCCATCGAGAAGAACTACAAAGACCCCGACTGGTTCCGCGACGGCAAGTTCGGCATCATGATGCATTGGGGCATCTATTCCGTTCCCGCGCATCAGAGTGAGTGGTATGTCCGCTATATGTATGGCGGCAACGCCGGCGTCATGCAGTGGCACACTGAGCACTACGGGCCGCCCACCAAGTTCGGCTACAAGGACTTCCTGCCGATGTACACCGCGGCCAAATGGGACCCGGACGCCTGGGCTGACCTGTTTAAGAAAGCAGGCGCCAAATATGTCCTTGCGCCGGGAGAGCACCACGACGGTTTCTCCAACTGGGACAGCGCGATCAATCCATACAACGCCGTGAACTATGGGCCGCACCGCGATCTGGACGGCGACCTCATTAAAGCTGTGCGTAAGGTCGGTCTCAAGACCGGCATCTCCGACCACTCCTTCTTCCACTTTGTCTTTATTCCCGCGCTTCCCGGCAGCGATGAATACGATCCCAAGTGGGCCGCGTTCTACAACGTCGCGGACAAGAGCAATGCCGCTCGCACCAAGTTCATGCACGACTGGGTGGCCAAGCGGATCGAGACCATCGACAAGTACCAGCCAGACATGCTGTGGTTCGACCAGCACACCGATAAGGTCACCGACCCGCTTAAGATCAAGGTTGCCGACTACTACTACAACCGAGCCAGACAATGGGGCAAGCAGGTAGCCATCTGCGCCAAGTCTGCCGCTTGGGTGTCCGGCCAGATTGAGGATTACGAACGCGAAGGCCGTGCGCCGATGGAGTTGACCAGTTGGATATGGCAGCCCGATGATCCCATCACCAATAAGTTCGGCTATGTGGAAGGAGAAAAGCCTTATCCTCCCAGTTCGATCATCGTAAAAATCGTCGAGAACAGCAGCAAGAACGGCAATCTCCTGTTGAACATCTCTCCCCGGGCGGACGGCACTATTCCGCAGGAGCAACAGGACGTTCTGCTGGCGATCGGCAAGTGGATGGACGTGAATGGAGAGGCGATCTACAACACCCGTCCGTGGACTAAATATGGAGAAGGCCCCGTGGCCGACGCGGCGGCGGCAGCGATGGTCAAGATACGAGCCAGCGGGACTTTTGAGGGCCGCCTCAACAAGGACAACCAGAGCGGTCCCGGAGTCAGCGGCGGCGGGATCTCGCGCAATGGGTACACGCCCAAGGACATCCGCTTCAACGCCCACGGCGACACGCTCTATGCAATGGTGATGAACTGGCCGGAAGACGCACCCGTCACTATCACGTCGCTGGCCACCAGCCAACCGGTGAAGGGCAAGGTCAAGAAGGTGGAGCTGCTCGGCCATCCCGGAAACCTCAAATTCACCCAGGATGCGGAAGGGTTGAAGGTGACGTTCCCTCCCGAAAAACCATGCGATTTTGTTTATTCACTGAAGATCACCGGACTGAAGCTGACATAGGCCGGCGGACTGGAGAAGCAGCATGAAACGTACACTCACTCGCCGCAAATTTCTGGAAACGTCCGCTCTGGCCGCCGCTGCAGGCGTTAGCATGCCTCTGTGGCAATCGCGGGCCCGCGCGCAAGGCGCATCGTCGGCTTCCACCGTGTCTCCGATCGCGCGTGGCCAGTTCAAAGGTTCCCGTGACTCCTTCGCTGCGTACCACATGCCGGATTGGTTCACCGACGCCAAGTTCGGCATGTGGAACCACTGGGGACCGCAGTCCGCGGCCGAGTATGGCGATTGGTACGCGCGGCGCATGTACATCCAGGGAGAGCCGCAATATCAACACCACTTGCAGCACTACGGCCACCCCTCCAAGACTGGTTTTGTGGATGTCATCAAATCCTGGAAAGCCGACAAATTCGACGCGGACTACCTGATCGGGCTCTATAAAAAAGCGGGAGCGAAGTATTACGTCGCCATGGGTTGCCATCACGACAACTTCGACATGTGGAACTCGAAGTATCAGCCGCGCTGGAATGCAGCGAACAGCGGCCCGAAGAAGGACATTCTCGGCAGTTTTGCTATAGCGGCGCGCAAGCAAGGCCTGCGATTTGGCGTCAGCGAACATCTTTCCAATAGCTTCTGCTGGTTCGGCTCGGCGCATGGCAGCGACAAGACCGGCCCGCTCGCCGGGGTGCCCTATGATGGCATCGATCCACAGTATGCCGATCTCTACCACGACTACAGCCAGATGCCGAAGGACTTCGTCGACAAGGTAGTGAATGCACCCGCCAAGGGAGCGATCGCAATGAGCCGCGAAGGCCCCGATTCGTGGCGCATCAACTATCTCAATCGCATCATGGATGTGGTAAGCCAGCACCAGCCCGATCTGCTTTATACCGACGGCGGCATTCCCTTCGGCGATGACGGCCTGGGCATCGTCGCCCACCTGTACAACACAAGCGCCAGCCGTCACGCCGGCAAGGTGGAGGCAATCTATACCAGCAAGAGCCGCCCCGATGCGGAGTCTGGAATGTGCCTGCTGGATGTGGAGCGTGGCGTGGTGGATTCCATCTGGCCGCGCCCGTGGCAGACGGATACCTGTATCGGCAACTGGCACTACGATACCCGCGCGCGATACAAGACTCCCAAGCGCGTGATCGACATGATGGTGGACATCGTCAGCCGCAACGGCAATCTGCTTCTCAATATTCCTCTGCCCAACAATGGCATGCCGGACGACAAGGAGATGGCCATCATCCAAAGCATTACTGAATGGATGGCGGTGAACAGCGAAGGAATTCACGGCACACGTCCGTGGAAGATCTTCGGCGCGGGGCCGGGCGCGGACTTCAAGCCGCCCGCCGGCACGCAGTTCAACGAGAACACCCGGCAGGACCTCACCTTCGAGGACGTTCGCTATACCACCAAAGGCAAGGCGCTCTACGCGTTCATGATGGGTTGGCCGGGCAAGGAAGCGGTCATCCCATCGCTGGCAACTATCGCCAAGCAGGGCGTTGGCAGGATCAAGAATGTGGAGCTGCTGGGGATTGGCAAAGTCTCGTTCAAACAAAATGAAACTGCATTGACCGTGCAACTCCCGGAGAAACAGCCCAGCGATTTTGCGATTGCATTCAAGATCATGGGCGCGTAAGACACGATCCACTCACTGTCGTTGGTACATCCATATGAATACTCAAATCACTCGTCGCCAGTTTGCAAAGATGACGGCTGCCATTGCCGCTGCTGCACGTTTACCTCGCATCTTTGCACAACGCGCCGGAAGGCAGGCGCATGCGATTGCACCCGGTCCATTCAAACCAACATGGGAATCGTTAGTGGCCAATTACAAGACGCCGGATTGGTTCCGCGATGCCAAGTTCGGCATGTGGGCGCATTGGACCGCGCAGTGCGTGCCCGAGCAGGGCGACTGGTATGCGCGCCGCATGTACATCCAGGGCGAGAAGGACTACGACTACCACGTCAAAACCTACGGCCATCCCTCCAAGGTCGGCTTCATGGAGATCGACAATCTATGGAAGGCCGAAAAGTGGGACCCGGAACGGCTGATCGCTCTATACAAAAAAGCAGGTGCGAAATATTTCTTCGCGATGGCCACGCATCACGACAACTTCGACATGTACGACTCGGCACATCACGACTGGAACGCTGTCAAAGTGGGGCCAAAGCGGGACCTTGTAGGCACATGGGCAAAGATCGTGCGCGAGAATGGTTTGCGGCTCGGTGTCAGCAATCACAACTCCTGGGCGGCGCGGTGGCTGCAGCCCGCTTATGGCTACGATGGCGAAGGTCCGTTGGAGGGCGTTCGTTACGACGCATACACGCTGCGCAAAGAAGACGGCAAGGGCAAGTGGTGGGAGGGTCTCGATCCGCAGGACCTATATACCGGCAACAGTGTCAGAATGCCGAATGGAATTCACGGCATCGCAGCGGTGCAGGCATGGTACAACCAGTACACCAGCCTGGCTAAAGAGAATCCCATGCCGTCGGAGGCATTCTGCGAGGACTGGTATCTGCGCTGCAAAGACCTGGTGGATAAGTATCAGCCGGACGTGCTGTACTTCGACACCAACGAGCTGCCTCTGGGCCAGGCTGGGCTGGACGTTGTCGCTCATCTCTATAACTTGAGCGCCGCGCGCAACGGGGGACGCACGGATGCTGTGGTTAACGGCAAGCATATTCAACCGAACCACATTGGGGCCTTCGTCGAAGACATTGAACGCAGCACGGCCAACGCCATCCGCCCCGATCCGTGGCAAACCGATACCTGCATCGGCGACTGGCATTATAGCCGCGCCATCTACGAGCAGAACCGCTATCAGACGGTGCCGACCATCGTCTCCATGCTGACAGACATCGTGAGCAAGAACGGCAATCTGATGCTGAACATTCCACTGCGCGGCGATGGCTCCATCGACGATAAAGAGGAGGCATTCATCGCCGGGTTCACCGCATGGATGGATGTGAACTCCGAGGGCATCTTCGCCACACGGCCTTGGAAGAAATACGGCGAAGGTCCTTCTACCACGGCGCCTCCCGCGCGTGCCTATGGCCCTGCCGGTCCGGCCTATACCGCGGAGGACATTCGCTTCACAACCAAGGGCGACGCACTCTACGCATTTGTGGGGGCATGGCCGGAGTCGCGCGTGGCAAAGATCAAGAGCCTTGCATCCACTTCTCCGCAGATTGCCGGTGCGAAGGTCACCAATATCTCGCTGCTTGGCTACGACGGCAAACTTACCTGGACGCAGGATGAACAGGCACTATCCGTGAACCTTCCCGCGAAGCCTCCCAGCCAACACGCGGTCACGCTTAAGATTCATGGCTTGCCGACAGTTTGACCGGCGAGTTATGTGGTTGGACAGATTGAATGCCCCACAAGGAAGTTTATGAACTCTATTAAGATACGCTCTCTTATTACATCGCTCTGTGTCGCGCTATGTCTCATTACTGCGGCGCGCGGCGAGTTCAAACCGTCTAATCTCTTCAGCGATCACATGGTGTTGCAGAGCGGCATGTCTGTACCGGTGTGGGGTACGGCCGATCCCGCCGAAAAAGTCACTATTAAATTCAACGGCCAAACCAGGTCCGCCACCGCAGACGCTAATGGCAAGTGGATGGTGCACCTGACCAAACTGAAATCCGGCGGCCCATTCGAGATGACGATCGCAGGCAATAAGGCAGGCGATGCGCCGATCGTGGTGAAGGACGTTCTGGTGGGCGAGGTATGGCTCGGGTCGGGTCAGTCGAATATGGATTTTACTGTGGCAACCACAATGCGACACTACTTTGCCGGCGTGGCTAACGAAGCGCAGGAGATTGCGGCGGCCAATTATCCCAACATCCGCATGTTCACCGGTGGATGGAAGACCACCACCGAGCCGCAGACCACCATATCCGGAAGCTGGCTTGTGGTTACGCCGGAGAACGTGAAGGAGATGTCCGCCATTGGCTATCTGTTCGCGCGCGACATGCAGAAGGAATTGAAAGTTCCCTTCGGCATCATTACGGAAGCCTTCGGGGCCAGCACCGCCGAAGCGTGGACCAGCCGGGAGGCGCTGGCGGCGGTTCCGCAGTTGAACCAGCTTCTTGTCAACTTCGATGCCAGTGTTGCTAATTACAATTCGCATCCCCCGGACATGACCGCGGCGATGAAAGCATGGCAAGTGGCTGCGGACGCGGCCACGGCTGCCGGCAGGACAGCACCGCGAAGGCCCAGCAATGGAAACCCCGCGCAAGACCAGCACAGCCCCACCGTGATGTTCAACGGCATGATCAATCCAGTGATTCCTTACGCCATCCGGGGCGTCCTCTGGTATCAGGGCGAAGCCATCAACGGCGGCGCCACTGGCTACAAACTTTATCCTCTGCTGCAATCCACTCTGATTAAAGACTGGCGTCAGCGCTGGGGCGAGGGGAATTTCCCGTTCTACATCTGCCAGTTGGCCCCGCTCAAACCATGGCCCAATCGCGCGGACACCTGGTACAACAACCCGGCCGTCCGCGAAGCCCAAGCCACGGTTCTTTCTATCCCAAACACCGGCATGGCTGTCACCATCGACATTGGTGATCCCAGCAACATCCATCCCAAGGACAAGCAGGATGTGGCCGACCGCCTGACCCGGATCGCGCTGGCCAATACCTACGGCCACAAGATGGAATACTCGGGTCCAGTCTACGAATCGATGACAGTGGAAGGCAGCGCCATCCGCCTCAAGTTCACCCATGTTACGGGAGGGCTGATGGCGAAGGGTGGCGAGCTCAAGACCTTCACCATCGCAGGCAAAGACGGCAAGTTTGTGCCCGCGACCGCACGCATCGACCACGACACTTTAATCGTCTCCAGTCCCGATGTGCCTGATCCAGCCGCCGTCCGTTATGCCTGGGAGAATTATCCCGAGGGAGCAAATTTCTTCAACGGGGATGGCCTGCCCGCCGCGCCCTTCCGCACCGATCACTGGGACTATGAACCACCAGCCCTTCCTTCCACGAGGACCCCATGAAAATTACACGAAGACAGGCTTTGAGTGCGCTGGCTAGTGGCGCAATTGCCGGATTTGCCCCGCGATGGGGCCTGCCGAGAGCGTGGGCACAGACCTTTAAAAATCTTCCCACCTTGCAGTATGAAATTGCATCGGGCCCATTCAAGCCCACATGGGAATCACTTGAGAGTACCTATCATCTTCCTGACTGGTATCGCGACGCCAAGTTCGGCATCTGGATGCACTGGGGACCGCAGTGTCAGCCCGGCGACGGCGACTGGTACGCGAAATATATGTACGACCAGGGCCGCCCGCAATATAACTTCCACCTGCAAAAGTACGGCCATCCATCGAAGTTCGGATTCAAGGATGTGATCAACGAGTGGAAGGCGGAGAAATGGGACCCGGCCGCGCTCATGAAGCGCTACAAAGGCGCCGGCGCGAAGTTCCTGGTATCGATGGCGAATCATCACGACAACTTCGATAACTTCAATTCGAAGTATCAGACATGGAACTCCGTAAAAGTCGGCCCCAAGAAGGACATCGTCGGAACATGGGCGAAGCTCGCTCGCCAAAACGACATGCACTTTGGAGTTAGCGTGCACGGAGCGCGCGCCTGGAACTGGTACGAGGATGCGCAAGGCAGCGACAAGACGGGCCCGTTGGCCGGCGTTCCCTACGATGGCAAGATGACCAAGGCGGATGGCAAAGGTTTATGGTGGGATGGACTCGATCCACAGGAACTGTATGCGCAGAATCACGCCATCGGCGCCGATCCCGATGCAGCGTACGTGATGAAGTATTTCAACCGCATCAAGGACTTGATCGACCAACATCATCCCGACCTGATCTTCTTCGACGATCCGAAGCTGCCACTGGGCGACACTGGGTTGAATCTTGCCGCGCACTTTTACAACTCCAACAGAAAGTTGCATAACGGGAAGCTTTCGGCCGTCATCGTTGCCGACGGCCTCTCCGTGGTCGAGCAGCAGGCCGTCACCAACAACCTCGAACGCAACATGACTTTGGACATGCTGAAGACGCCATGGAACAAAGGAAACTGCCTTGGCCCGTGGCACTACAGCGTGGCCGATTACAACCGCGGCTATACGAAGACCGTCTCGTGGATTCATCTGCTGGTCGATGTGGTGAGCAAAAATGGAACCTTCCTGCTTGCGATTCCGCTCCCCGGCAGCGGCGAGATCGACGACAAGGCCAGCGCGTTCCTCGACGAGATGACCAAGTGGATGGCGGTCAACAGCGAGTGCATCTACAACACGCGCCCATGGGTGATCTACGGCGAGGGCCCGTCAGTAAAGAACGACGCCACCGTAGTGGACGCCACAGTCAATCCTCCGCGCGGTCTTGGCCCCATGACGTCCGCCGCCGACATACGCTTTACCACCAAGGGCAATGCGCTCTATGCCATCGTGATGGGGCGGCCCACCGGAAAGGTCACCATCAAAGCCCTGGCGTCCAACTCGCCGCATCATCCGGGCCGAATTGGACGCGTTCAAATGCTCGGCTCTACTGCCAAACTTGAGTTCACCCGCGACGAGACCGGTCTCTCTGTCGCCATCCCGGACGCCGCTGCCTCCGATTATGCAAACGCGCTGAAGATCAGCAAAGCCTGAGAGGCAGATATGCAATAAGCTCATCCTGCCAGGAAGGGTCCAATGAACAGACATGTTATTCGTACCAGCTCCGCTTTAGCGTTGCTCGTTCTTGCACTTGCTGCCTCCGTCGCCTGGGCGCAAGCACCCATGGTTACTGATGACGGCGCGGCCGCGCGCATTGCCTGGTGGCGCGATGCCAAGTTTGGCCTCTTCATCCATTGGGGACTCTATGCCATTCCCGGCCGCGGCGAATGGGTGCAATGGAACGAGCAGATTCCCGTGGACGAGTATGCCAAGCTGGCCGGCCAGTTCACCGCCGACAAGTTCGACGCCGACGCATGGGCTGCCACCGCCAAAGCGGCCGGCATGAAGTACACCGTGATGGTGACGCGTCACCACGATGGCTTCGCCATGTTCGACGATCCGGGCAGCGATTTCACGGCCATGAAATCGGCCGCCCACCGCGACTTCGTGGCCGCATACGTCACGGCCGCGCGCAAGGCGGGACTGCGCATTGGGCTGTATTATTCCCCGCTCGACTGGAGGTTCCCGGGCTACTACTTCCCGGACCTTTACCGGCCCAGCGCCATCCAGATGCGCGATCAGTATCATCGACAGCTCAACGAATTGGCATCGAACTACGGCAAGATCGATATTTTCTGGTTCGACGGCGGTGGCGAGAGCTGGCTGGGCTTTGGAGGCGTGCAGTTCAAAGGCGGACAGTGGTCGGGCAGGCCCAGGGGGCAGAGCTACTCCGGGTCCTTCTCCTGGCAGGACGACCAGGCGATCGCCAGCCTCAGAAAACTTCAGCCGTCGGCCATCATCAACAATCGCACCGATGCCCCGGCCGACTTTCGCGACCGCGAAGGAGACAAGGCGCTGGGCGACTTCGACAACCAGCACCCATGGGAACTTTGCACCACAATGGCGGGCGGAGTGTGGGGCTACAAGCCGAATGCCAAAGTAAAGACGCGGGATGAGACGATCCGCCTGTTGGTCTCCGTGGTGGGACGCGACGGGAACCTTCTGCTCAATGTCGGTCCACGCCCCGATGGCCAGATCGATCCGGAACAGGCGCAGGTTTTGCGGGATGTCGGCGACTGGCTGAAGCTGTATGGCCAGAGCATCTACGCTACCCGTGGCGGACCTTACTTGCCGGGCGACTACGGCGTCTCAACCTTTCACGATAAGACGGTCTATCTGCACATTCTGCACGCCACCGGCAAGACCCTCACACTTCCCGCTCTCCCGGCAAAGATACTTTCGTGTTCCAGCCTCACCGGCGGGGACACCAGATGCACGCAGACGGGCACCAGTGTCGAAATCGCGCTGAGCGGCAATCCGGACGCAGTCGATAC
>Ga0326727_10016807_pt1 | contig 15344 bp, 14 predicted proteins | sample MB2enrmetagenome_FD_207643 | JGI IMG/M metagenome (GOLD analysis project Ga0326727, IMG submission 207643) | Lab enriched peat soil microbial communities from McLean, Ithaca, NY, United States - MB29MY | ecosystem: Environmental > Terrestrial > Soil > Wetlands > Peat | place: USA: New York... | reverse complement strand
TGGCCACCCCGGCTGACAGCGAGGCGGTGCTGAGTTGCGTCGCGCCATCCAGGAACGTCACGGTTCCGGTGGGCTTGGCCCCGCTGCCGGTGAGAGTCGCGGTGAAGGTGATCGACTTGCCCTGCGCGATGGACGTGGCCGACGAAGTGAGCTTGATGGTGGGCGTGAGCAGATTGACAGTCACCGCGACAGCGCTGGAGTTGGCCGCCTGGTAGTTGCTGTCGCCGGAGTACTCGGCAACAATCGAGTTGGACCCGGCAGGAAGCGTTGTCGTGGTGAAGGTGGCCACGCCGGCCGAGAGCGTGGCTGTGTTGAGCGGGTTCGAGCCGTCGACGAAGGTCACGGTTCCGGTGGGCTTCGTTCCGCTGCCGGTCAGCGTGGCGGTCAGCGTCACGGACTGGCCTATGTTGACCGTGGAAGCCGATACGGTGAGTTTGACCGTTGGAACCGGCAGCGCGTTCACAGTGACGGTGACCGCCGTCGAAGTAGCTCCCGCATAGTTGCTGTCGCCGCTGTAGGATGCGGTAATCGAGTGGGGGCCCAGGGCAAGCGCGGAGGTAGGATACGCCGCTACGCCCGCGGTCAACGCCACCGCGCCCAGTTGTGTTGCGCCATCGAAGAAAGTGACGGTTCCGGTGGGCCTGGCTCCGGTTCCGTTCACCGTAGCGGTAATTGTCACCAACTGGCCCACGTTCACCGTAGTGGCCGAAGCTGTCAGGCTCACCGTTGCCGTCGGCTTGGTCACCTTCACTGAGATCGGATTCGATACCTCGGTTGCATAGTTGGTGTCGCCTTGATACACAGCCGTCAGGCTGTCGGTCCCGAACGGGAGCGCCGTGGTGGCCTGTGTAGCCACGCCGCTTGCGTTTAACGCGCTGGAACCCAGCAGCGTCACTCCGGAATAGAAGGTAACATTGCCGGTGGGCGTGACCGCCGTTGCGCCCGGCGTGAATGGGCTGCCGGTGACGGTTGCGGTGAGCGTGTCCGATGCGCCAGAAGCCACCTGGCTCTGAGCAGCGGACAAGCTCACGGCCGGCGCGAGCTTCTCGCCTACCATGGCCACCGCGGCCGAGGTGCTGCCGGCGTTGGTCGGGTCGCCGGAATAGACCGCTACCACCTGGTGCACGCCTCCGCCGATGGGGGAGATGCTGTCTGGCGTGAGGACGACTTTCTGAATCAACTGCGGCACGAGCAGGGGACCGTCCGAAACCACATCGGATTTGCCGGCCCCTGTGAAATCGGCTGCCGCCTCGGCGTAACCGGGCGCAATCGACGCAGGCGTGAAGGTTCCGTCTCCTTTGCCCTGCAGAATCGACACAGTCCCACATTCGTTGCCAACGCACAGGTCATCCATCGCCAGGTCCGGGATTCCGTCGCCATTGAAATCGCCGACGACGGCGCCGCCGCTGCTGCCAAGACCATCCAGCGTGCTTGCGGGCGCGGCCTTGAAGGTTCCGTCGCCGTTGCCCAGCCACACTGAAAGCGTGTTCGCGCCGCTGATCGCCAGGTCCGGCTTGCCGTCTCCGTTGAAGTCGGCAACCGCGACGGAGTTGGGGTAGCAGCTCACTTTTATTGCCGGTGCGGGCGTGAATGTGCCATCGCCATTGCCCAGCAGCACCGATGCCGTTTGGTCAATCCAGTTGGCGACGACCAGGTCCGGCTTGCCGTCGCCATTGAAGTCGCCAGCCGCAATTCCCAAGGGATCGTTGCCCGTGCTGGGGCTGGTGGCCGTTGCAGTAAACGTGCCATCGCCGTTGCCCAGCAGAATCGTCACCGTTTGGGAGCCGTTGTTCACGACGGCCAGGTCGGGAATGCCGTCCCTGTTGAAGTCGGCCACGACCATGGACGCGGGATATTGACCCACCGGCGAGCTGCCCAGTGCGGGTGTGAAAGTTCCATCCCCGTTGCCTAACAGCACAAACACATTCTGGGTGATGCTATCCAGGACAGCCAGGTCCGGGATGCCGTCGCCGTTGAAGTCGGCCGTTACGGTCGCGGCAGCGTTGTAGCCCTCCAGAAATGTTACCGGAGTGGAGACTTGGGTACTGAATGTTCCATCCCCATTGCCTAGCAGCACAACCACGGTATTGGAGTTCACGAACGCCACATCGAGGAAGCCATCCCCATTGAAATCCGCGACGGAGATGCCGTAGGATCCCGGCGAGTACGGCGAGGGCATGGCCAGCAGACTCATGGGCTCGACGATCCCCTTGCCCAGTTCCGCCGTTGCCACAAGGGCATTGTTGTTGCTGGTATCGAGATATGCCACTGTCCCGGTGGGCATGCTGGGTCCGGTGCCGCTCACGGTTGTCTCCAGCGTGTAGTCGCCGGGAGTCCCGGTGAGCTCAATGTTGGAGGTAGTCGGAAAGATCCCAACGACATTCAGGCTGGCCGCTGCCGAGGCGCTGCCCGCATCGGTCTTCGTTCCTACAAAGACCGCCTTGTAGCTGTGGCTGCCGACGGCGGGTGTCAGACTCAGGACGGCGGTTCCGGCGCTGGTCAGCTGCGCCGAACCGAGCAGGTGAATGTCTGTGCAGTGGGCGGCGGTGGCGTCGCAGAAGTCGACGAGGCCGACCGTGACCGGGGCGGTTCCGGCCTGGACGGTTGCGGTCAAGGTGACCACGCTTTTCCAGTTGACCGAGGACGCCGGGGCGCCTAGCGAGGTGATGGCCAGGGTTGTGGTGGTGGCCGCGGGCGCGGCGGCGGCTTGCGGCGCCAATCCCAGACTCACGGCAAACATTCCCAGAGACAGCAAAGCCACCGGCTTAAGGCAGGTGGCGACGAACAAGCGCAGCGACGACAATACCTTACTCATGGGAGCAGCCCTCCGGCTCACAGCGGAGTCTAGTCTGGAGCTATCTGCGAGTCAATCACGATCATAAGTGCGTGATATGCATCACATTTTTGAGGCGATGATTTAACGCGTGTGGAATCAGGTTGTTGCGTCATCGCTTTAACTCGCGATGCAATTTGGGCTTTTCGGACCGGCTCCAAATTGGAATATTCCCAGAATGGGTAACTCGAGGAACAAGTCCGATGGATCGCTCCATTTCTCGATCAGGATGCCCAATGCCTGCGGCGCTGTCCACAAACTGTTCGCGGCTTTTCTCGAGAGCGGCGAAGCACGTGCAGACGGCGGACCCGGCGATGCCGGCCGATTCGCCGTCTCAGCCGAGTCCCAGGGCCGCGGCAGCGGCAGTATGACATTTCGTTGACTCTACGCCGCCATTCGGGTATTCTGAAGACCTTGCGCGGTGTTGCGCCTGGGGTCTGTGTGTGTACACCCGGATCCGGCTGGCCGGCCTCCCGAAGGAGGTTGTCTGGCACAGGCCATCCGGTTGCTGAATCAGCGTGTTGGACGCAAACTCAGCCCAGCCGGAGCCCACTTACAAGTGGCCAGCCCCTGCAATCCTCACCCGAACAGGCTTGTTTGGCAGTGGGTGGAAGTTGGGCCCGTGCGCGTTTGGCGCGGGCAAAAGCGCTTTGTGCTTTGTTTTTTGGAGTTCTCAAGAGGGCAGGAGAGAGATGTCTACCTTTGTTCCGAGCGGCAAGGATATTGACCGCAAGTGGTATGTAGTGGATGCCAGCGGCCAGACGCTGGGGCGGCTGGCGACCAAGGCTGCCAGTGTGTTGAGCGGCAAGCTGAATCCCCAGTACGTGCCGTACATCGACATGGGCGATCACGTCATCGTCATCAACGCGGAAAAGGTGCGCCTCACCGGCCTGAAGGCGGAGAGCAAGATGTACCGCCGCTACACCGGTTTCCCCGGCGGACTGCGCGAAGAGTCGTTTGTTCGCCTGTTGAACCGCAAGCCGGAGATGATTCTGGAGCAGGCCATCAAGGGCATGCTGCCCAAGAGCAAGATGGGCCGCCAGATGGCTACCAAGTTGAAGGTCTACCGCGGCGACAAGCATCCCCACCAGGCGCAGATGCCGGTGGCGCTTGAAGTGGCGTAGCGACAGGGGTCAGAGATCAGGGGACAGGGGTCAAATAACCCGTGACTGCTGAGGAATGACCGGATAGGCAAGAGTTTTTGGCCGGGCGCGATGCGACCCCGGCGGAGAGAGCAGAGAATGGCAGATCTGGTTCAGTATTACGGGACGGGACGGCGCAAGAAGGCAATTGCGCGCGTGTTTCTGCGTCCCGGCACGGGCGAGTGGAAGGTCAACGACAAGGGATTCGAAGAGTACTTTGTCACCGAGCAGCAGCGTGTGGCCGCCAAGCGCACCCTGGCCCTGGTGGAGATGTCTTCGAACTTCGACGTGGTGACCACCGTCAAGAGCGGCGGTGTGGCCGCGCAGGCTGACGCCGTCAAGATGGGCATTGCCCGCGCCCTGATCGAGTTCAACCCCGAGCTCCGCAAGGTGCTCAAGGCCGAAGGCCTGCTGACCCGCGACGCGCGCATGAAGGAGCGCAAGAAGTACGGTCAGAAGGGCGCACGCGCAAGGTTCCAGTTCAGCAAGCGCTAACGCGCTTGCCAGTGGTCAGTTAACAGTGGTCAGTGGTCAGAACCGAAACGGTTGCGGCGCGGACCAACTGATCGCTGACAACTGACCACTGTTCACCGTTTCACCAATTTCCCGCAATAGCGGGTTAAATCCGGGCGCCGGCATCGACCACCCGGATGCAATCCACGAAGGAGGCCAATGGCCACGATCACAATGAAGGAGCTGCTCGAAGCGGGTGTTCACTTCGGGCATCAGACCAAGCGCTGGAATCCGAAGATGAAGGAATACATCTTTGGCGAGCGCAACGGGATCTACATCATCGATCTGCAGAAGACGCTCAAACTGTTCAAGGACGCGTCGAAGTTTGTCACAGAGTTGTGCGCGGGAGGCCGGACGATTCTTTTCGTCGGCACCAAGCGCCAGGCCCAGGATGCGGTGGCCGAAGAAGCCGCTCGCGCGGGCATGCCGTACATCAACCAGCGCTGGCTGGGCGGCCTTCTGACCAACTGGGTGACCGTGCAGAAGTCGGTGAAGCGCCTTCAGGAACTGGACGAGATGGCCACGGATGGCCGCTATGAGCTGCTGACCAAGAAGGAAGTCATCAAGCTGGAGCGCGAACGCAAACACCTTCAGGCCAATCTGGCCGGCATCAAGACCATGAAGCGGCTGCCCGACGCGCTGTTCATCGTCGACTCGAACAACGAGGCGATTGCCGTCAAGGAAGCCCGCAAGCTGGGCATTCCGGTGGTTGCGGTGGTTGACACCAACTGCGATCCGACGGTTGTGGACTACGTGATTCCGGGCAACGACGATGCTCTGCGCGCTATTCGCCTGTTCACTTCGAAGATTGCCGACTCGGCGGCCGAAGGCGTGAACCTGGTGGGCGACAAGGCCTTTGCCGAAGAGCTGCCCCTGCCGGAAGTTGCCGAGGCTGAGGCCGTTGAGGCTGCGCCGGCCGAAGAAGTTGACCTGGAAGCGGCCCTCGGCGGCGGCATCCGCAAAGCGCCCGCCGCAGTTGCGGTGGACGAGGCCGAAGTGGCCGAAGGCGCCATTTAATCATCCCTGCACACTCCGGTGTGCACAATGAGAAAAAGCGTGGCCGCCGTGATTTGAGTGCCACGCTTTTCTTATGCCGGGCGCCTGCGTTGCGGCAGGTCTTACTCCGCGTCCTACCCGTGCTGTCATCCTGAGCGGAGCGCAGCGGAGTCGAAGGATCTGCGGTTGTAGTTTTGCTGGGATGGGAAACCATCAATCCAGGTCGGGCGACAATCGAATACAGGGAGCCCCGGTAGGGGCAGGAAACTAGGAAAAGAGAGATGACGACAGTGAGTGAGAAGATTGATGCCAAGCTCGTAAAAGAACTTCGCGAGAAGTCCGGCGCCCCCATGGGCGACTGCCTCAAGGCATTGCAGGAGACCAAGGGAAACATCGAGGAAGCCTTCGTGGTGCTGCGCAAGCGCGGCATGGCCTCGGCTCAGAAGAAGGCTGCTCGCTCCACCAACGAGGGCGCGGTTGGCACGTACATCCACGCCGGCGGCAAGATCGGCGTGCTGCTGGAAATCAACTGCGAGAGCGACTTTGTGGCCCGCACGGAGGATTTCCAGGAGCTGCTGAAGGACATCGCGATGCACATCGCCGCTTCCGATCCGCGCTATGTGCGCGCCGAGGATGTGACGGCCGAAGACCTGAACCGCGAGAAGGAAATCTTCCGCGCCCAGGCCGCCGCCACCGGCAAGCCGGCCCCGGTGATCGAGAAGATCGTCGAGGGCAAGATGGCCAAGTTCTACGAGGAGGTTTGCCTCATCGAGCAGCCCTTCATCAAGGACCAGGCTGTCACCATCAAGGAACTGATCGCCACCAAGGTAGGCAAGCTGGGCGAGAACATCACGGTTCGCCGTTTTGCGCGCTTCAAGGTTGGCGCAGCAGACTGGACCATCGCCACCACCAAGGCCGCGGAACCGGCTGCCGAGTAACTGCACACAAGCTGCATCAACAAGCGAAGGCCCAGGGCGCAAACCCTGGGCGTTTTGCGCTCTGGCCTGCACTGTTTGCGCTAGAGCCGCCGCCGCTCCGTATATGCGATACTCAAAAAGATATGTATAAGCGCATCGTTCTCAAGCTCTCAGGGGAAGTTTTGGCTGGCCCGCGCGGCTTCGGACTGGACGCGGACAAGATTACCGAAATCACCGACGAACTGGTGGAAGTTCACGCTTTGGGCGTTGAAATCGGCGTGGTCGTGGGCGGGGGCAACATCTTTCGCGGCGTCGCCGAGCAGGCCAAGGAGATGGACCGCGTGAGCGCCGACAACATGGGCATGCTGTCGACGGTGATCAACGCCCTGGCCCTGCAGGACGCCTTGGAGCAACAAGGCGTGCAGTGCCGGGTGATGTCCGCGGTCTTCATGAACCAGATCGCCGAGCCGTACATCCGGCGGCGCGCGGTGCGGCACCTGGAAAAGGGCCGCGTGGTGATCTTTGCGGCCGGCATTGGAAATCCCTTTTTCTCAACCGACACGGCGGCCAGCCTGCGCGCCATGGAGATCAAGGCCGATGTGCTCTTGAAGGGCACCAAGGTGGAGGGGATTTACAGCGCCGATCCGGTGCTCGAGAAAGACGCCGTGAAATACGACGAGATCACCTACATGGACATTCTCCGCCAGGGGCTGAAGGTGATGGACCTGACCGCGGTAAGCCTTTGCAAGGACAACAATCTGCCCATGATCATTTTCAATATGAATCATCCGGGCAACATTCGCCGCGTGGTGCTGGGTGAGAAGGTGGGTTCGCTGGTGACGGCGTAAAGGCCAGCTTCTAGCTGTTAGCTTTTAGCTTCCAGCTTGTGGCGTGCTGAACGAACCGCATCAAGACGCAGCCTGAGTCGTACATTGCGGATTCGTTTTCCGATGCCGGATGGAAACACATCCCCTATCAGCAAGACAAAGCTCATTGCAGGCAGACCGGCGGAGCGCGTAATTGCCCGTAGAAACTCGCAAACCAGCGCCGCTGAAGGCATTGACAGGATTGCGCTGCTTCGCGGCCATCAACATTGTCTTTTTCCACTTTTCCAATCCGCAATGGTTCGGATTTCTGGCGCCTGTGGTCAACGCGGGGTTTATTTCCGTCAGTTACTTCATCCTGCTATCGGGATTCGTGCTCGGCTACAACTACAACGAGCGCGCGCGCAACGGGGAGCTGGATCGCAAGCGGTTCTGGGAGGCGCGTTTTACGCGCATTTATCCCATTTATCTGCTGAGCCTGCTGCTGAGCCTGGGAAATCTGGGCTCGGAATACCCGACACATACGCACGCCATGTTTTGGACGGGCGTGGTGCTGACGCCGCTGCTCTTGCAGGGATTTATTCCGGCCGTGGCTACGTTTCTGAACACGCCTGCGTGGACCATGTCGGCCGAGGCTTTCTATTATGCGATCTTTCCCTGGCTGGCGCGCGCCAGGAAGCCCGACCGGATGAAGCCGTATCTGGTGAAGCTGGCGGGGGTGTGGATGCTGGGCCTCGTGCCCGGCGCACTGTACATGGCCTTCAACCCCGACGGCATCGCGCATCCCGACCGCTGGAGCTACGGGCCGTGGCTTTGGGCGCTTAAATACACACCGTACTCGCACTTCTTCAGCTTTGTGTTTGGCGTGATGCTGGCGAATCTCAATGCCATGATCCCGCGCGAAAGCCATGCGCGCCTGTGGCTCGGCGTGGCCGGATTCGGAGGTATCTACGCGCTCCTTTGTCTGGGCCCCCTGGTTCCTTATGCCATCATGCATGACGGATTGCTGATGCCGCTGTTTGGCTTCATCATTCTGGGGCTGGCCGGGGAGAATCCCTTGGCGCGCGCGCTTGGGGTGCGGCCGCTGGTATTTGTAGGCGAAGCCAGCTACTGCCTCTACCTGCTGCACTTCAATTTGTGGAACCTGATTCACGCTTCGCACGTGCTTGACGCGCTCGGGCTGAGCCGCTTCGATCCCTGGATCAGTTACGTGCTGCTGATTGCGCTGGCGCTTCTTGCGCTGCACTTTGTTGAGAAGCCTGCGCAGCGCAAATTGCGCGAGTGGCTGCACGCCACCAATGTGCTGCGCAACGCGTGAGGGGTGCGGCGCGAGATCTGCAATAGCCAGGAAAAAGGCCCGCGGCGTGCCGCGGGCCTTCTCGTTACAGATGGATCATTCCTCTTAGCGGTGTCCATGCTGATCGTTCCGCGGCTGCTGCTGGTGCTGCTGCGGTGGTGGTTGATGCGACTCGTGCTGCTGCGGCGGCGGCTGGTGCTGCTGTTGCGGCTGGTGCTGCTGTTGCGGCTGAAATTGGCGCTGCTGTTGCATCTGAGGCTGGTGCATCTGTTGCGGTTGAGGTTGGTGCTGCTGTTGCATCTGAGACTGGTGCTGCTGTTGCGGCTGAGATTGACGCTCCTGTTCGGGATGCGGCCGGCCTACTGGCCGGGACTCGTTCCCCGAATTGTTTCTGGGGGCGTTGTTGTTGAACGAGCCCCGCTCATTGCCGGCCGCCGGCCGTTCCATGGCCGCATGGCTTGGGTTGCCGTGATTGTTGTTGAAATAGGAGGCGTGGTCGTTCCTAGCCGCGCCCTCGTGCTGGGACTGAAACGAGGTTGGCTCCATGTGCCGTTCGTGCGAGTAGGCGTTTTCCTCTGCATTGGGCCGATGGTTGATGCCGCCCGGGCCGCCGCTGTAGGCCACGTGCCTGTCGTTCATGATCGTGTTGTTGCGCACGATCGTTCTGTCCTCATAGGTGTTGTGGATGACGGTCCTGTTCACGTTCACCACTGCGGTGTTATAGGCAAACTCGTGGCCGTGCCACGCGCCGCCCACAAAGCCGATGCCCATGTAACCGAAGCCGTAATTCACGCCGCCGTAGTAGCCCACATGCGGTCCCCAGTAGCCGCGATGGAAGACATAGAGTCCGCCCTCCCAGCCCCAGTATGGAGGCGTCCACAACGCGCCCTCGTAAGGCGCAGGCACCCACGTCCCCGGAACCCAGTAATAGCCGTCAGGGCCGTAGGCCCAGTAGCCCGGCGTCCACATCCAGCCCGGCTCCGGGCATGGAGGCTGCACATAGACGGGCAGCACCGGAGGGGCGAACCCGACACTGATGAAAACTCCCGCCCAGGAAGAGGCAGGGATCAGACAAAGAAACAGCGCAAACAACATGGCGCGCATGGACTTCGCACGCATCCATTGGAGAACTTGCATGGGGGATTCCTCCTGTGATTTCAAGAAGCTGCCGCCTCAAGTTCTGAGGCGCATCCAGTCTACGTCAGTTGGAACCCCTGCCGGCGAGAGAAGTTGCATGGAGGGAGCGGGATTTCCACAAGATGCGCTGAATCGAATCGATTTACGGCCATTGCAAGACGAACGCACGCGGCGTAGCTCTCGAAAGCGCGCGTCGAGGGACGCACCTCGCTTCCTGTATTTCTAATCTTTACTCCCTATTCCCTGTCTTTCTAATACCTGTAGCTGAGCCCCATGCCCACGATGGTTCGCGCCTGGAGGTTCACGGGCGTGGTGACAACCGGAGGCCCCAGCGCGGGGAAGTAGGGGTTCGGGACATAGATGGATCCGATGTTCCCGGCCACCTGGCCGACGCCGATATCAAAGGAGAAATGCGGCTTGTCCTTCTGCGTTACGCGCACCGCGTAGTCGAGCGTGGTGGGTATGTGGGCGCTCATGAGCGGGTACGAGGCAGGATTGCAGGCACCTAAAAGCTCGCACTGATAGAGCGAAGCGTTGAGCAGGGTATTCAGATTTACAGAAGTCTTTGGCTCCTGCGTGAATCCCGCCGAGGGCACCGCAACGATGCCATGGCCGAGGGGCAGCGGAATGCCCAAGCCGCCGAAGAATCGCCCGCCGAAGCGAGTGCTCTGGCCGCCGATGCCGAAGATGGTGCCGTTGGTGGCCTTCCAGCCCAGGTTCACCAGGAACGGCACGGGAGGCTTGGCCCAGGTCTTAGTGACGGCAATGTACAGGTCGCCGTTGGTGTACGACTTGTCCGTGCCTGTGAGCGTCTTGTTGGCATAGCCCGAGACAAAGTGGTCGCCGGTGCGGACCACTCCGCCGATAGCGACACCCGGCATCCAGGGGCCAAACTGCCCATCGGTGAAGACGATGCCCTTGCCGTGAAAGACGTTCATGCCGGAGTAGTTCCACAGGTTGCTGAGGCCGAGCGGTGTGGCCGTAGCGGTGGGCTGGTTTCCAAACTGATGAACGCTGCGCGTGTAGCCAGCCTCTGCGCGATTGCGAAAGCCCTCTGTGATGCTGAAGGTCTCAATATCGCCGATAACCGTGGCAGCGTCGATGAAGTGGAAGCCGACGGCCGGGTGGGAGAAGGTGTGGCCCTTGTCGCTATAGACCACATACGCGGTGGGCGTCAGAAATCCGCCAGTCTGGCCTTCCAGCGTGAGGTGTTGCGCGGCGAGGCGGCTGGCCGGGAGAGCGCCCAGCAAAAGGACGCATAAAGCCAGCTTGAGCGTGGTGCGAACGTTCATGTTTTACTCCAGCAGGGCGCGGGTTTCCGTCCCCAAATTTTTGACGGATTCAACCTCTTGTAACATAAATCGAACTGAGTTGTCTCCTGACTTTGCCGCAGCGGCAGAGAATATGACGCCGGCTTTTTGACGGGCCGTCACGCGGCATTGAAAAACCGCACCCATCGTCCAAACATCTTCCCCATCTCCGGTGGTAGACTCAGCCCATGCCGCGCGGTGTTTTCATCACACTTGAGGGCCTGGACGGGTCAGGCAAGACCACGCAGATCAAGCGCCTGGCGGCATGGCTCGCGCGGCGCGGGCAGGAACCGGTTTTGCTTCGCCAGCCGGGCGGCACTGCCACCGGCGACCGCATCCGCGAGCTGCTGCTCGACTCGCGCTCGCGCGGTGTAGCGCCTATGGCCGAGATGGCGCTGATGTTTGCCGATCGCGCACAGGCCATCGCCGAGGTGATCGAACCCGCTCTCGCCGCCGGCCGCATCGTGGTCTGCGACCGCTTTACCGATTCCACGGAGGCTTACCAGGGCGGCGGCCGCGAGCTGGGATCGGAGATCGTGCTCGAAATGCACCGCATTGTCTGCGGCGGACTTCAGCCTGACCTTACGCTTTTGCTGCTGCCCGGCTTCGAAGCGTCGCTCAACCGGGCGCGCCGCCGCAATGACCGTGTCGAGGCAGCAACCGGCGCGAGCGAAGGCCGCTTCGAGGCAGAAAAGGACGCCTTCTTCCGCCGCGTCTGGGAGAAGTACCGCGAAATTGCAGCGCGCGATAAAGATCGCGTGGTGCTTATCGAGGGCGATCTCACCATCGACGAAGTGCACGAGCAAATCGTGGAGGCGGTGGCCGAGCGGCTGGTGATGAGCACGCAGAAAGTTTGAGAGCTCGCGGAAATTGGCCGCGCCTGGTTTAAAATCCTTCCAAACTCAGAAATCCGGAAAAATCGGCTCGCTGGAGTTTTCTCTGTTGGAGGGATCGATGACTCGCACGACCTTTGTATTGCTCGCCACCGCTCTTTTGATGGTTGCGCCGCCTGTGCGCGGCCAGCTTACCGCACCCAAAATCGAGGGCCAGATCGACAAGTTGCGCTCTCTTCCCGACAATAAGCGCCCGGTGGAAACCATTCGGATTGCCCAGGAAGTTCAGGCACTGCCCGCGGGAGAGCCCAAGGTGCGTTTGGCGAACGCACTTGCGAATCTGGTGACGGAAGGCGACCAGGGCGCCGATGCGCTGCAGGCCGTGGCTGACACTCTCGCCAAGGCCCTGGCCGAATCGCCCCAGCCGGCCAAAGGCGATCAGCCTGCGATGGCCTATATGGAATTGGCGCAATTGGTGCGTTACGAGCATGTGAACGTCACGCTCAACGACCCTCTTTTTGCCAAGGCCCTCGACATTCTTGCCGCCAACGATGCCGATGTCGAAAAGGCGGACTTCACGCTGAAGGATCTGCACGACAAGCCGTGGACGCTCTCCCAACTGCGCGGCAAGATTGTGATGGTGAATTTCTGGGCCACGTGGTGCCCGCCCTGCCGCGCGGAGATGCCCAATCTCGATGCGATCTACACGCACTATCAATCGCAGGGCCTGGTGATTCTCTCCATTACCGATGAGGACCCGATCACGGTGGCCAAGTTCGTCGTTCAGCGGAGTTATCACCCGCCAGTGCTCATCGATCACGGCGGCGCGGTGCATAAGGCCTTCCACATAGTTGGCATTCCGCGCACGTTTGTCTACGATCGCGAGGGCAAACTGGTTGGCGAAACCATCGATGAATGCACGCAGCAGCAATTCTTCCGCATGCTCGGGGCGGCGGGGTTGAAGCCGCAATAAATCGCTCGGGCCAACCGAAGGTGCATAATTCAGATTAATCGAGAATCGATGGGGATTGCCGCGCTGCTCTCCAAGCCCAGAAGGCGGAGATCGCGGGGACGATCACATAGGCCAGGTTACCCAAAAAGAGCCAGAGGGGGACAGAGGCGACGGCCATAACTATCGCTCCCGTCATCGTGCAATAGAGTGCCCAAACGGGCCAAACATCAAGGCCAGCGGAACGGCCACCCAGACCTTCTTGGGCTGAATCTCGTTGAGCCCGAAAAACCGAACGTCAGGGCGAATATCTAAGGCCTGCGACGCTAACTTGTTGAGCGGCGAGGTTTGACTGCTCGCAGATTGCTTCGTTGCCTGTGGCGCCGCTTCAAAAGGCCACGGTGCACCGCATCCGCCGCAAAAGCCATCTTTGTCGCGCGAGGTTGAACCGCATCTTTCACAAAAGTTCATCGCGATTCTCCAGATGCTCGAATTCTATCTTTTCGGTCCTTTCACATCGCAGCGGTGCGCACAACGGAAGGAGATCACGCCCCCAACTTTCGGGATGCCAGAAACGCCTGCTCAAAACCGGCGATGGAGTTTTGGATTTGCTCCAGGGGAATGGTGAGAGAGAGACGGATGTAGCCGCTCTTGCCGAAGCCTGTGCCGGGGACTGCGAGGACGCCGTCGTTGGCCAATAGGCGCGTGAAGGCGATGTCGTCGGGGATGGGCGTTTTGAGAAAAATATAGAACGAGCCTTCGGGCGGCGTGACGTCGTAGCCGATGGCGCTGAGCGCGGCACAGAGAATGTTGCGCTTGTGCTCGTAGAGTGCGATGTCGATGGTCGTATCGGCGGTTTCGCGGATGACCCACTGCCAGATGGCCGGGGCGTTGATGTAGCCGAGGGTACGATTCGAAAAGGCGCATGCGCCGCGCAGCGCGGCCAGATCGGGCAAACGCGGCGAGAGAGCCAGATAGCCGATGCGCTCGCCCGCCAGGCCCATCGACTTCGACCAGGAGTAGCAGATGGCGGTGTTCGAGATCGACGAGGCGACTTCGGGCTGGCGCTTGCCGTCGTAGACGTAGGATTTGTAGGGCTCGTCGCTGAGGACAACGATGTGCTGACCGGCCTGGGCCAGCATTTGGTCGAGTTCGCGCAGGATGATTTCTGGATAAATGCGGCCCGTGGGATTGTTTGGCGAATTGAGGATGATGGCGCGCGTGCGCGGCGTGATGGCCGCGGCGATTTTCTCGACGTCGGGCAGGAATGTGTCATCCGTGTCGACTAGGACCATGCGCCCGCTGTGATTCGCGATGTAGAACTGGTACTCGGGAAAGAATGGCGTGAGGACGATGACCTCATCGCCGGGGTCGAGGATGGATTTGAGAATGACGTTGCAGGCGCCGGCCGCGCCGATGGTCATGAAGACGTCATCGGCGGCGAATGCGAGGCCGGTTTCGCGCTGCAATTTGCGGGCGACGGTTTCGCGGACCTCGGAGTAGCCGGGATTGGGCATGTATCCGTGGGAGCCGGGGCGGTCGGCGGCCACGACGCGGCGCAGTGCGTCAAGAACCTCCGCCGGCGGCTCGACATCGGGATTGCCGAGCGAGAAATCGAAGACCTTGTCCGCACCGCGCTCGCGCTTGAGACGCACGCCTTCCTCGAACATGCGGCGAATCCAGGAGGCGTTTTCGAGTTGTTGCGCAATGGCGCGAGAAATCGGCATTTTCGGGCTCTCTATTTTAGGATTTCTTCGCTGGCCAGAACGTTGCAGCCGGAGGCCCACAGGCAGGCAATGGCGGCGTCGGGATCGGTGAAGCGGAAGAGAAGAACTGCGCCGTCGTCGCGAAAGCGTGGAAAGGCGTACATGTATTCGATGTTGATGCCGCACGAGTCGAGCGTGGCGAGCACATGGGCCAGGCCGCCGGGATGATCGCCCACTTCGACGGCGAGCACTTCGGTGACTTTGACGGTGAAGCCGGCGAATTCGAGCAGCGTGGCGGCCTTCTGCCAGTCGGAGACGATCATGCGCAAGATGCCGTACTGCTGGGTTTCGGCCAGGACCAGGGCGCGGATGTCGATGCCATTCTCGGCGAGCAAACGCACGGGAGCGGCGATATGTCCCTGCTTGTTTTCGGCAAACAACGAGATTTGCTTGATCTTCATGATGTCCGCCTGTCGATGACGCGTTTGGCTTTTCCCTCGCTGCGTTCGATAGAGTGCGGCTCGGCCAGCGCGACGCGGACGCGGATGCCGAGCACGTGGTCGAGCGCGGCTTGGAGGCGCTGATTCAGCTCCTGCAAGGCTCCGATCTTGTCTTCGAACATCTGCGGCGTGACTTCGACCCGCACTTCCATCTGGTCGAGGCCGTGCTCGCGAGTGAGCAGAATCTGATAGTGCGGCAGCGTGCCCTCGACTTCGAGCAGCGCGGTTTCAACCTGCGAGGGAAAGACGTTGACGCCGCGAACGATCAGCATATCGTCGCTGCGGCGGCCGATGCGCGCGATGCGGCGAGTGGTACGGCCGCAATCGCAACGGCCGGGCAGAATGGCCGTGATGTCGCGGGTGCGGTAGCGGATCATAGGCATGGCT
>Ga0326727_10016806_pt1 | contig 15344 bp, 12 predicted proteins | sample MB2enrmetagenome_FD_207643 | JGI IMG/M metagenome (GOLD analysis project Ga0326727, IMG submission 207643) | Lab enriched peat soil microbial communities from McLean, Ithaca, NY, United States - MB29MY | ecosystem: Environmental > Terrestrial > Soil > Wetlands > Peat | place: USA: New York... | reverse complement strand
AAGGAAGTTGGAGGCGCGGGCCGGGATCGAACCGGCGCATAAAGGTTTTGCAGACCTCTCCCTTACCACTTGGGTACCGCGCCTTGGGCCGGGCTTCATGCCGGAACTGACCCACTCCGCCGTGCACCTCGAGGATTGCTGACGGGGTGTTGCGGAATGGAGCGGGAGACGAGACTTGAACTCGCGACCCTCGCCTTGGCAAGGCGATGCTCTACCACTGAGCTACTCCCGCTTGTCGCAGATTCGAGTATACCGGCCTGCCGAAGTTGGGTCAAACGTAAGAGCGAGAGAGCATGGCGTCCATTCGCTCATGGATTCGATTGCACCCATGCGCGGTCGCGTAATCCCTCACTCCCGCTGCGCCCATGCATCCCGCCGATTGACCCTCCCCGCGAATTCCCGTAGACTTAAAGACTGCGAGGCATGCGGCCTGACGGCCTTCCGCCCCGCGTCAATTTTGAGCACCACTTCCCTGAAAATAGGGACAACCCCTGACATTCAGGCTTTGGAGATTGAAGCAAAACCATGGCAAATCACGTATCGGCGCTTAAGCGCGCACGCCAGACCGAAACCCGCACCGAAGTTAACCGCGCCAACCGCAGCCGCGTGCGCACCAGCCTGCGGACATTGCGCGAGGCGCTGGCCAAGGGCGACGCGAAGGCCGCCCAGGAACAGTACCGCGCCACGGTTTCGGCCCTCGATAAGAGCGTGCAAAAGGGCGTTCTCCATTCGAACACGGTTTCCCGCTACAAGAGCCGCTTGAACGCGCGCCTCAAGGCGATCGCCACTTCCGCGACTCCCGCCGCGAAGAGCAAGAAAAAGTAGCTCCCGCCGTTTTTTCTCGGAATTGTTCTCGTGCGATCTCAGATGGGGCGCTTCGGCGCCTCATCTCGTTTGGTGCGCGTGCTCGGGTGCGCGCCGGATTCAGAACCGGTATTCGGCGCTGAAGACAGGGAAGCGTCCCATCTGATCGATCTTTCCAATGGGCATTCCCGTTGGGCACGTGCTGGCCGACCGGGCCGCAAAATCCTCAAGCCACGCGTAGCCGAGCAGATTGCCGCGGTTCATCGCGTTCTCCGCGCCGCCGCGCACGTCTAACTGGCCTCTCGAGAATTTGAAATTCCGTTCCAGTTCCAGATCCATCCGGTTATAAAGCGGTCCACGCAGCGTGTTGATCTGGCTCAGATCGTAAATTCCCCGGTTTTGCGCAAGCGAATCTGCGATATCGAAGGCGGTGTAAACGCGCCCGCTCGCAAACGACTCCCTGCTATTGAGCACGATGCGCCACGGCAATTGGATGTTGGTCATGGCGTTGATCGCGACCGGCGTGTCGTAATTCCCGGTACGCAGGATGCCGTCCAGTGCGCGGTACTCCGACTGCGAGCGCGTGGCCGACAGCAGCAGATGCGCGCGGCTATGCCAGTGGGCGCGCAGCACCGCTTCCAGCCCGTGCGAATCCGCCGATCCCGTGCCGGTAAGCGGCAGCCAGACAATCGCCTGTCCCAGCGTATCGATCATATTGAAGAGCATGAGCTGGGGATATTCGGTCGAAACCGGCTCGTGCCGGTATTGCCTGGTGTAGGCTTCGGCATCGAGCGCGCCCCAGCCGCTCTGCCACAGCCGCATCCCCACTGCAGTTTGCCGGATCGTAATCGGCCCGAGCAGCCGGTTGCCCGGAAAGCTGAGCAGATCCATCGTGGGAGGCAGTTGCGCCGAGGCATTCCACGAGGCGTGCAAACTCTGCCGCTGGTTCAGCCGGTAAAGCACAGAGACGCGCGGCTCCAGCGCATGACTTCCGTCGATGGCGAAGGCTTCCACGCGCATGCCGCCCATCGCGGACCATCGCTTGCCCAGGGAGCCTTCGGCCTGCACAAAGGCCGCCTCCTGGCCAGTTGAGAAGCGGCGATCGAATGCCGTGGTGTCCGCGGCCGCAGTGCCGGTGGAAAAGGGCGACAGTTGGCCAATGGGCTGCGAAACCGAGTCGTTCAACATCGGCAGGCTGCCGCTGACGCCGCTCGAAAAAAGCCATCTCTTCCACGCGGCCCGCAACATGTAATTCAGACGCGGCAGCCCGTCGCGCGCGCTTTCGACATACGACGTTGCCTTAGTCGCCTGACAAGGGCTTCCATTCACCCACACGTAACCGGTCTGCTGCTGCTGCTCGATATTCTGCCGCGTCACGGCGTAAGTGATGCTCAAGTCCGAGGCCACCGCGGCATTGAAGCTATGTTTCCAGGTCAAAGCCCCGGTCTCTCTCTGTCCCGCGTACTGGGTCTCGAAGAATTCCGTGGAGTCGTAATCGGCGGCACACGGCGCAATGCTGATCGAATCGGCCCCGCCCAAACTCAGCAGCGTGAAACTATCGCGGCTGCCGTGCTCCACATTCAAGCGCGCCAGCAGATTGGCATAGACGGGCACACCGTCAATTCCGATATTGTTCGTGAAGAGATTGAGAATGCTGCGATGCGCCGAGAGCAAAAGCGCACCTCCGTGAGGAAACTGGCGTTGGTAGAGACCGCCGATGCCCTCGACGCCAAACGACGCCACGCCTTCCGAGCCCGCGCCCTCAAGTTGCCGCGTGTGAATCTCGATCAGCGACGATAGCCTGCCGGAGTAGGAGGCGTCGTATACATCCGGACGCATCTCCACATCGCTCACAGCCGTGGCATCGATCATCGACGTGAAGCCTCCCGTGGTTCCCGGCAATTCCAGGTGGCTAATGCCGTCAAACTCCACGCCGTCGATCGCATAGAGGTTTTCCTCGGGATGGCCGCCGCGCACCAGCACGTCGTTCGATACGTCCGAGTTCCACACCACGCCCGGAAGCGCTTGTAAGTAGCGGGATAAGTCGCCATAAGTTCCCGCGGAAGATAGAATCTCCTTGCCTTCGATCTCCTGAACTGGCGCCTGCCCCGGATGCATCTCCTGCTGAGAGGCCGCAACTCTTAGAGTTGTCGTGAGCCTTGCGATCGAAGGCGGAGACGCGGGCGCTGGTTTTGGAGGCGTACCTTCCGTGGCGGGATCGACGGCAGCAATCTCCGGCAGTTTCTGTGCATGCAGGCAACAACTGTAAGCAATAAAACAGAGCATCAGTACAGCGGGGGCCCCGGTTCTGAACATCTGAATCTCCAAACGTGGGCAGCGCGCGACTTAGCTCTCCCCCAAAAAGGAGAAGCAAGCGCCGCTGCCGCAATAGCGACTGCCAAGCGATTTCAATGAATGCGTACTCTAATTGGAGTGTGTGCCAAATTTGGACACATTTCGGCGTTTTACATCACACGAGTGGATGTTTCCCAACTTGTGCCTGTTTTGGAAATGGTCTTCCCACAGTGGGTAGCTATTCATGCCAGGCGCGCCACGCGCCAGGACGCCTCACAGACCCTTGTGCAGCAACGGTTTGAGCGTCGCAAGCAGCGTGTCGGCGATGAGCGCCGAGCCCTTCGCCGTCGGATGGATGCCGTCGTCCTGAATGGCGCCGGGCATGCCGACCAGATTCTTGTAGAGCATGGGCACAAACGCCACGCGATGCCGCGCCGCCACGTCGCGAAACATCTGTTGAAACGAGCGGATGTAATCGGGCCCATAATCGGGCGGCAGCGTGATGCCGGCAAAGACGATCTTCACATGAGCCTTCTCAAGTGCCGTCAGCAACTGGTCGAGATTGCTGCGCGTCTCGGCGACAGGCAGGCCGCGCAGCCCGTCGTTGCCGCCAAACTCGACGATCACCACGGCCGGATGCAATGCGAGAACGTACTTCAGGCTGGCCAATGCATCCTTGGTCGTCGCGCCGCTGGTTCCCTGGTTGATGACTTTGTACTGGTAGCCATCGGCGTCGAGCTTCTTTTGCAGGATTTCGGGATACGCTTGCCCATAAGCGAGGCCGCGCCCCGCGGTGATGCTGTCGCCGTAACACACGATGACGGGTCGGTCCGCAACCGGCGGCCCGGCGGCAAAGAGCGCTGCAGCCCAGAAAGCCGGCAAAAACAATGCGGCTTGAACCAATCGGCGAACGTCCACGTAATAGAGTGTAGCTGGGGCGCGGGGAAAAATCCGCCAAACCAGACCCAGCTACACTGGCGACAGGCGGAAAACCACATTGATAGAAGTAAAGAACGCAAAGAAATGGATCCAGAATGGCGCGCGCCGCGTGGAGATTTTGCGCGGCATCTCGCTCAGCATTCCGGCCGGGCAGTTTGTGGCCATTGTGGGCGCGAGCGGCAGTGGCAAAAGCACGTTGCTGGGCCTGCTTGCCGGACTCGACACGCCGAGCGAAGGCGAAATCTGGCTGGATGGCGTGCCCATTCACAATCTCGCCGAGGCCGAGCTGGCCGCGGTACGTGGACGCAAGATCGGTTTTGTCTTTCAGTCCTACCAATTGATTCAGACGCTTACGGCGCTCGAAAATGTGTTGCTGCCTTTTGAATTGAACGTTGAAGGCAGTGGCCTTGATCAGGCGCGGCGTTTGCTCGGCGAGGTTGGCCTGGGCGGGCGCATGGATCACTATCCCGTGCAGCTTTCGGGCGGCGAGCAGCAACGCGTGGCGCTGGCCCGGGCCTTTGTGGTTGCGCCGCCTGTGGTGATGGCCGACGAGCCCACCGGCAATCTTGACTCGGTGAATGGAAAGATCGTCCTCGATCTGCTTCTTGATCGCAATCGCAAAGCGGGAACCACGCTGGTGCTGGTGACACACGATCCCGAAGTCGCCAGCCGCGCCGATCGCAAGATCGTTTTGAAGGATGGTTTGGTTGTTGAAGATGCTCTCATCCAAAACCAATAAAAAACGCGCATTGAGCTGGCGTCGCGCGGCGGCCATCGGCTGGCGCGACCTGAAGTCCGCTCCGGGCAAATTTGGCTTCGTGATTCTCTCGGTCGCCGTCGGAGTGGCGGCATTGGTGGGCGTGCGGGGCTTGAGCGATAGTTTTCGTCAGACCATGAACACCGAGGCTCGTTCGCTGCTCGCGGGCGACCTGAGCGCGCGCATCTTTCGCGCGCCTACCGATGATGAAAACAGCAGGATCGCGGCCATCAAGGAGAAAAGCTCCGGCGGCATTCGCACCACATGGATCACGGACACAATTTCGATGGCCTCCGTGGGGCCAAATGCTGTACCCATTCTGGTTTCGCTCAAGGCCGTCGATCCGGACGAGTATCCCTACTACGGAACCGCCGAACTCGTCCCGTCGATGCCGCTCGCTAAGGCTCTTGAGGGCGATTCGGCGGTGGTCTCGGAGGAATTTCTTATTCGCGTCAACGCTCAGGTCGGCGACACGCTGCGCCTGGGCGGGCGCAACTTTCGCGTCACGGCAATTTTGAAGCAGGAGCCCGACCGCATCAGCGAGACCGTCGGCATCGGACCACGTGTGATGATCTCACAGGCGTCGCTCGCCAGCACCGGATTGCTAGGCTACGGCAGCCGCGCCACCCGCCGCCTGCTGCTCAAGCTGCCCGTGCCGCCTCCGCGCGGCGTTACCGCCGACGCCGAAACTGCATCCGTGCGCAAACAGTTGGAGACGGCGCTGCCCGACGCGCAGGTGATCGATTTTCGCGAAGGCAACCCCTCCCTCACGCGCGGCCTCGACAATGCCACCTCCATCCTTAGCCTCATCTGCCTGGTCGCCATGGTGCTCGGCGCCATCGGCGTAGCCATGGCCATGCACGCGCATCTTGAGCAGCACATGGACACGCTGGCGATTTTGAAAGCCCTCGGCGCGGATTCGTCGGACCTGCTGCGCATTTTTCTCCTGCAAACGCTCGGGCTTGGCCTTGCCGGCGGATTGCTCGGCGTTGCGGCCGGCGTGGGCGTGATGGTGACGCTGCCCGCGGCCTTTGGCCCCCTGCTCACAGTCCATTTGCGCTTTGCTTTTCCGTGGCAATCGGCGCTTGCTGGCCTCGGGACCGGCCTGCTGACCACGCTGCTCTTCTGTCTGCCGCCGCTGCTCGACGTCCGCGCGGTGCGGCCCGTGCTGGTGCTGCGCCGGCTCGTCGAACAGGGTCCCATCGGCATCGGCGGCTGGTTTGCGCGCTGGTGGGCGCGCCGCCTGCAACTCGCGATCGCAGCCGCCGTTGTCATCGCGCTCGCCGGCATTGCCTGGGCGCTCACCGATTCGCCAAAAGTCGGCGGTTGGTTTGCTCTGCTCTTCACTCTCGCGCTCATCGTCTTGCTAGTGTTGGCCACGGTGGCTCTGCGCACGCTGCGTTTTCTTCTCAATCGCACGCGCCTGCATCTGCCGTCCTCGCTGCGTCACGGCCTGGCCAATCTCTACCGGCCCGGCAATCAATCGGCTGCGGTGCTGGCGGCGCTGGGCACGGGAGTCATGCTCATCCTCGCGGTCTTTCTCATGCAGAAGGGCCTGCTGCGCGACTTGCACGAAACAGCTTCGCCCAAACTGCCCAATGTCTTCCTGCTCGATTTGCGCAGCGACGAAGCTCCGGGAGTGAAAGCGTTTTTCGCCAGGCAGCCGGGCGTGAGTCAGCAACTCAATTTGCTTCCCATCGTCAGTGGCCGCTTCGTTTCCATCAACGGCCAGCCGGTGGAGCAGATGAAAGACCAGCACTATCCGCGCCACATGCTTGAAGACGCCGAACTCACCTGGGCCGATGCGCCGCCCGAGGGCGACAAGGTGGCTGCGGGCGCATGGTGGACCAGCGCCAACGCCGCCGAAATTGCCATCGGCGACGGCGTGGCCAAGCGGCTGCATCTTGGCGTCGGATCCGCGGTTGAGCTTGAAACCGGCGGCGTCACTCACGCGCTCAAGGTCGTTGCAATCTTCCAATCCGACGGCCAGCACCTGGGCGCGCGCGTGCAATTTGTTTTGCCTTCGGGTCTTATCGCCGATCAGCCGTCGACATGGTACGGCGGCCTGCACATGGATCCCAAACAGGTCCCCGCGATGGAGCGCGCGCTCTTCGCCGCTTACCCTACCATCACCGTTATCAATGTCGCCGACGTACTAGAGCGCATCGAGAGCGTTGTCGATCAGATCACGCTGGTGGTTCGCCTGCTCGCCGGGTTCTCGATTCTCGCAGGCCTCATGATTCTGGCTTCGAGCATCGCCAGCACACGCTTCCGGCGTATGCAGGAGGCGGTGGTGCTCAAGACGCTGGGCGCAACCCGCATGAGAATTGTTCGCACTTTTAGTGTCGAATTCAGTGTTCTGGGGCTGCTCGCCGGAGCGGTCGGCGTTGTCTTCGCCAACTTGCTCACGCGCACCCTGCTCAAAAGGCTCGAAGTGGATTTCTACTTCGAGTGGAGCGCGACCTTGTTCGCGCTCACTGGAACCGCGGTGCTCGCCACCGCTACAGGCTGGATCGCCAGCTACCGCATCCTCGGCCTGCGCCCGCTCGAAGTCCTTCGGGAGGAGTAAGACAGGGAATAGGGAGCAGCCAAGAGGAAATAGAAAAAACACCACTCCCTATTGGCTACTCCCTGTTTCCTTCATTGCGCTTCAACGGTCGCCTGGAGACTCAGAACGTCCTTCACAACCTGTTGACCCGGCGCTAGACCAGAGAGAATCTCCTGCTGGCCCCCGGGCAGCATCGCGCCACCCTCCACCTCGACGCGCTTGAACTGTCCCTGGCCCGCCGGCACAAACACCCACTCGCGATCATGCAGGTGCAAGATGGCGCTGGCTGGCACGGTGGCATGCGTCGCCGTGGCGCGGCTCTTGAGCGTCGCCGTCACAAACATTCCCAGGCGAAGAATCCCTGGATTCGCGACTTCAATGCGCAGCTTCGCCGTGCGGATGGCGGGATCGAGCACCGGCCCAATGTCGCTCACGCGGCCCGTAAGAATTTTGCCGGGATAGGCCGCGAGCTTGATCTGGGCCTCCTGCCCCAGGCTCACCTTGGGCAGGTCGTTTTCGTAAACATCGCAAACGATCCACACCGAACTCAGGTCGGCAATGGTAAACGCCGTGGCCGTGCCCGAGAGGCTCACGCCCGTTGCGGCGGCTTCTGTGATGTTTTGCGAAACGATGACGCCGGAAGTAGGCGCGTACACCTTCACGATGGGGCTGGGATGCTCCTTGTCGACGCCGAAGATCTTCAACTGTTCGTCGGCAGCCGCCAGGTCGGCCTTGGCGTCCTTTTCCGTGTCCTCCGCCTGCTCCAGCATGGACTGCGAGATAGCGCCGTGCGCGTAGAGATCTTTGGCGCGCTCGTAGGCCTTGTTGGCGAGTTGCTCGTCGGCTTGGGCCTTCATATAGGTGTTGAAAGCGCCGCTGATGTCGGGGCTCTCGACGCTGAACAGCAACTGACCCTTTTTCACGTTGTCGTCGAGCCGCGCGCGAATGTCGACCACGCGCCCATTCGCCATGGAGATGACAGGAATCTCGCGCGAGATGTCGGGGAAGACCGAGCCCGTGACGTCGAGTTGTTGCGGCTCGTCGTTGCGGCCGGCGGCCACGGTGGGAAATTGTTCGGGGTGGTCCACGGTGACAACCGCTGCGTTGCCGGCCTCCACCACCTGCGCGGGAGACGCCGCGCCGCTGGCCGGATCGAACTTGCTCTTGCAGCCCGTCAATGCCAGCAGCGCGGCCAGCAAGCACGCGCCTCGAGAAAGGGAAGTCTTCGTCATGGGATCACCTCGCGTCCAACGGCAAGGTTCAGTTGCGCCGCGGATGTAAGATAAGCGCCGATCAGTTCGGCGTATGCCAGTTGCACCTGGCGGTAGTCGCTTTGCGCGTTCAAAAAATCCATCAGCGAAGCGCCGCCATGGAAATACGCATAGCTCACGGCGTCGCGCACATGCAGCGCTTCGTCGTTGTACTTTTCCTTGTAAGGCTTGAGCAGGGCCACGTTGCTGCGCACCTGCTCGTAGGCCGTGTCCACGTCGCTGAAGACCTGGGCCCGCGTGGCCTCGCTGGCCTGCTGCGCGCGATCGATGTCGATTTGCGTGCGCTTCTTCTCGCCCTGGTTGCGGTCAAAGACGCGCAGCGGGATGCTGACGCTCAGGCCCAGCGTTTGCGTGGCGTCGGGATTGTTATTCGAGGCGTTCCACGTGTACCAGGCCGCCAGGGTGGGGTCCGTCGAACCATTTGCGATCGCCAGCTTGTGATTGGTCTCCGATTGCTGGATGGTCTCGATCGCCGCCTGCAAGTCGGGCCGCGCTGCCAGCGCTGCCAGGCGGAAGCTTTCGAGCGGATCGAGCGCGCCGGAGAAATCGAAAGTCCCGGTCACGTCGAACTGTTCCACCGGCGTGCGCTCGTTGAGCAATTGCAGAAGCTGGATTTTGGCGGTGCGCAGGTTCACGATCGCCGTCTCAAGTTCGGACTCGTATGCGACGCGCAATAGCTCGATGCGGTCGAAGTCGATTTGCGCAATGTCGCCGGCGTTCAGCCGATCCTTGCTGATCTGGATGATGTGATCGTAGTAACTCAAATCGTCCTGTGCCATCGCCAGCACCGACTTGGCTTCGAGAGTCTGCACAAACGCCGCGCGCAGCGTGAATTCCAGGTTGCGCTTCAGGTCTTCGTGCTGCGCCTCGCTAATGCGCGTGCCTTGCTGCGCGCTCTTCAGGCGCAGTTCGCGCTTGTGGTCGCGCTCGTGCAGGTAGCTCACGCCCGGCTGCACATCGGTGCCGGCAAGCGGCTGCCACACGCCGTTATGGGGCGCGATCTGCGTTCCATCCGCGGCCACCGTGAGCTGCGGGTTCGGCCTGAGATACGCCGTGATCTCTTCGGCGCGCATCTCGTCTACGTTGTCGGCGTCGGCCTTCAGTGCCGGATTCGAGGCTTCAAACCGCGCCTTGACCTGATCCCACGTTAGCCCCGCCTGAGCCGGCGCCGGACTCGGCACGAGAGCGAGCATCACGCCAACCGCCAAAGCGGCAACGGAAGGGAAGATCCGCTTCATAGATAACCTTTGCGCCGTGGTCCGCACGGCGGAGACGGAAAACCGCGGAATTGACAATGAAAAATGAGCGGCGGTGAGCAATCAGGCCGCCGGAGGTGGCCGGTTTCGGATCGATTCCTGTGTGGGACTCTCGACAAAAGGAGAATCCGGATTGCCGGGCGCGGTCATGCCTGCAAATTCGAGCCTTACGCGGGCAAAGCCGGGCAGCGGAAGCGACGCGGCTGCGGGAACCATGGAATGGGGAGTGGAGGCGTCGTGGTCGTGATGACGGCGAGCGCAACAATCTATCTCTGCGGGGTTCTGCGCCGCCACCAGATCGTCGGTCATGGAGACGGCCGGCAGCAGGATCAGAATCGCCACCGCCAGGGCCGCCATCTGGATGCGGCGATCCGCGGGCTTTGCCGACGCCCTGCGCAGCCATGCGCACAACATCCATACAGCCACGATCGCCCAACCGAGATTGAGGGTTAGCTCCATTCCAAGTGCCAATTCTACATGAGGATTGGACGTCAGAAGTTAGCTCCAATGTCAAAAGACCGTCGCTCTGTTCCATTCAGGTTGACGGCTTCATTTGGTGTGGGTTGAGATTCCCAATGGACTTATGGCCTTGAATCTCCTGAAACAGATAGCAGTCCGCTGGCCGTCCCAATTTGGCGTCATGGCGCCTGCTTTGCGGCATTCGTCCCTCATTGCGTGGCCAGCCGTTGACCGCGCCTGCGAATGACCCTTAAGATGAAGAAGTTGGCATTGCGCACCCTTTGAGGGGAGCCAGGCCATACGGCTGCAAGACAGCGTTATGTGCGCTTGTTGCCCCCTCGTTCAACGGCAGGACAGCTGACTCTGGATCAGCATATCGGGGTTCGAATCCCTGGGGGGCAGCCAAATCCGAATCGAAAACTTCCTTCCAAAATAGACCGCCACACTGGCCCGCATGCATCGAGACCGGCAGGTGGCCCCGGTCTCATCGTCCCCTCTTAACCACAACGATGGTGCCCCCGGTCCCTCGTCCGCCGCGGCGGAGGGACCGGGGATGGTGCAGCACATCTTTTATCAATCTAAGATCGGGGCCACCCGCTTGGCATTGCTCACCGCGCTCCGCATCGCCGTCCGAGCCGGAGAAATCGCATTCCAACCTGCGCGCAGCACAGTACGCTGCGATCCTTTGCCTTGGCTGCCCCCGCGCAATTACCATAGAAAAGATGCACAGCTGTGCCTGATCCGCCCCGTGGCGGGATCGGCGCGCACAGGTGAAAAGGGGTGTTTCCAAGTTGAGCGACCGTTTCTTGTTTACCTCTGAATCCGTGACCGAAGGCCATCCCGACAAGATTGCCGACCAGGTCTCCGACGCCATTCTCGATGCCTGCCTGGAGCAGGATCCGTACAGCCGCGTGGCTGCGGAAACTCTGACCGCCACCGGCCTGGTCGTCATCGCCGGCGAAATCACCACCAAGGCCTACGTCGACTTCCAGTCGCTGGTGCGCGGCGTGGTGGCCTCGATCGGCTACGACAACGCGCTCTACGGCTTCGACTCCAACACCTGCGCCGTCATCTCCACCATCAACAAGCAGTCCGGCGACATCGCCCAGGGAGTTGACACCGGCGGCGCCGGCGACCAGGGCATGATGTTCGGCTACGCGTCCAACGACACGCCAGAGCTGATGCCCGCGCCTATCTCGCTCGCCCACAAGCTCTGCCGCCAGCTCACTGCCGTGCGCAAGAGCGGCAAGCTGCCCTACCTGCGCCCCGACGGCAAGAGCCAGGTCACAGTCGAGTACGGCGAGAACGGCAAGCCCGCGCGCATTGACGCCGTCGTCATCTCCAGCCAGCACTCCGAGGCCGTCTCCAACGACGAACTGCATGCCGACGTGCTCAAGCACGTCATCCAGGCCGTGCTGCCCGCCCAGTGGCTCGACGAGCACACCAAATACCACATCAATCCCACGGGCCGCTTCGTCATCGGCGGACCCATGGGCGACACCGGACTCACCGGCCGCAAGATCATCGTGGACACCTACGGCGGCATGGGTCGGCACGGCGGCGGCGCATTTAGTGGCAAAGATCCGACCAAGGTCGATCGCTCGGCCGCGTATATGGCCCGCCACATCGCCAAAAACATTGTCGCCGCGGGACTCGCCGAGAAAGCCGAGGTCCAGCTAGCCTACGCCATTGGTGTGGCCGAGCCGGTTTCGGTTCTGGTTGAAACCTTCGGCACCGGCAAACTGAGCGAGGCCAAGCTCACCGAACTTGTGCGCAAAAACTTCTCGCTCACGCCCAAGGGCATTATCGAGAGCCTCAACCTGCGCCGGCCCATCTACCGGATGACCGCGGCTTACGGCCACTTCGGCCGCACCGAGCCCGAGTTCACCTGGGAGTCGACCGCCACCGCCGCCAAGCTGGCCGAGCAAGCCGGCGTGGCCGTGGCTGCCAAGTAGCTATACAGTTGTCTGACAAGGGGCGGCCGCTCAAGCGGCCGCCCTTGGTTTTTGCGGGTTCACGGTTCAAGTTGACCTGGCCACGGAAGTTTATGCTTTTCTATGCCGCCGAATTCATCGCCAATTCACCGGAAGCATAGCCCAAAGGGATTTCATTCCCTGTTTCCGCAATGGTAGGCTGGACCTCAGCAAGCTCAAACCAGGAGGTTCCTCATGCCAACAGTCAAGCCTATCCCCGACGGATACCACTCCGTCACTCCCTACTTGATCATTGACGGCGGCCGCGCGAGCGAAGCGATCGAGTTCTATACCCGCGCATTCAACGCCAAAGAAACTCTGCGTCTGCCGCGGCCTGATGGCGGCGTCGCTCATGCAGAAATGCAACTTGGCGATTCCGTCATCATGCTGGCCGACGCGTCGCCAAAGATGGAAGCCTACGGCCCCAGCCATTATGGCGGCTCACCCGTTACCCTGCATGTCTACCTGCCCGATGTGGACACAACCACGAAACAGGCTGAAGCTGCCGGCGCCAAGATTATTCGGCCCTTGGCCGACCAGTTTTATGGCGACCGCACCGCCGGCCTGCAGGACCCCTTCGGGCATCGCTGGTATCTGGCCACCCACGTCCGCGATGTCTCGGCGGAAGAGTTAGAGCAGCAAATGAAGGCCATGGCCACGGCCTGAGACGGCACACACAGGGCGGCTGCTCATGCAGCCGCCCTGTTTATTTCATTGCCCGCCAGCTTGTTCGTTGTCTTCGCTGATCCAGATTTCCACGCGGCGATTCTTCTCCCGGCCGTCGGGCGAATCGTTCGAGGCCACCGGCATCGCCGAACCGAAACCTTCCACCACGGCCGGCGTAATTCCGCGTTGGGATAACTGATCGGCGACGACGCGTGCGCGTGTGCGTGAAAGTACACGGTTGGCCTCCGAGCTGCCCGAGGAGTCGGCAAAGCCGAAGAGCAGGATTCGGACCTTCGAGCCGCCCGTCTTCGCCAGTTGCGCAACCACCCGGTCCAAATCGGCAAGGGCGCGGTTATCCAGTTGCGCTGCGCCAAGCAGGAAACGGAAATCCATCGCCACCCGCTGGGCATTCGCCGTCAAGCTCAGGTACTCGGCCGGCGCGTCCGGCGCAACTTTCTGCTTCACCTGTTCGGCGGTCTGCGCGACGAAGCCGTTTGCGGCCACCACCTGCTGGCCTGCCGGCGACAGCGCGAACTCGACAAACTCCCGCACCTGCGGGTTGGCGGAGTTGGCTGGCGTGTAGAGATACAAACGCCGTGACAGCGCGTAGTCTTCCGTGGCCACGGTCAGGGTCGTCGGCAGCAACGGTTCGGTTCCCTTATCTGAAACCGCCAGCGGCTTGGCGTTGCGCACAAACGGCAACCCGATAAAGCCGATGCCGTTCGGATCGTTGGCCACGGCATCGGAGAGAGCATTCGAGTCTTCGAAGCGTTTTGCGCTTTTGGTCAACGGCTTGCCGGCCAGCACCAGGTTCTTGAAGGTGTCCCAGGTGCCCGACTTTTCGTCGCGCGCATAGATGTTGATCGCGGCCCCGCTCTTCCACTGGCTAGCTTCTCCGGTGAAGATGCGCTGCAACTCGTCTTTGGAGATCTCGCTGAGCGGGTTATGCGGATTGACAATGATGGCGATGCCGTCCAGCCCTAGGATGTGCTCGTCGCCGGCGTCGGTCATGGTTCCCAACGCGGCCAGTTTGGTCACTTCGTCGGACTTCACGCGCCGCGACGCCATTCCGATATCGCAACTGCCGTCGCCTAGCGAAGTGAACGCCGTCGCCGATCCATGCGCCGCAATGTCGATCTCTACAGCTTCGGAGCTGCCCGGCAACACTCCGAAAACCGCTTTGACCTCGGGCACATCGCCGGCCTTGGTATATACATTCGTCGCTCCGTGGGCCCGCAGGTAGGCTTCGGCCAGAGCCGGCCCCAGCTTTTCTCCAATGGTGTTGGAGCCGGCCAGCCGCAGCAGCACTTTGCTGTGAGCTTCGGCCGCGCCGCCAAATCCCTGCAAGAGTTTATGCCGGAAGATGAAAACGCCCGTGGCAGCAACAACCAACACCAGCACCACGATCGAAGCTGCAATCATTCCCCGCCGCGAGCCCGTTTGCAATTGCACTTCCTTGAGCCCCGATTTGCATACCGGGCAAATAAACGGATCGCCGGTCTTGACGGTCATCACTTCCTCGCCTTGCGCCAGCGGGCATTTCTCGCGATTAAGGCAAATTCCTTTCAAGGTTTTCATGGCGTTTCTCTCCTGGTCTGCGTTTTCGCCAACCGCCTCACCAAAGCGCATCGCGGAGCCTTCGCAGATTGCGACACGAGTTGTCCGCCTGCGATCGGCAGCTTGGGAGTTCGCTGGATGGCGGAGTCTTACGTTTCAGATTACCGGCCTACTGTTACAGCCATGCAAAAATGTGATTCCGCGCGCGGAACAGCGTGCGCCACATCGATCCCGCGGCCCGAGCCGGCTCCAACAGTAGCGGCGTTTGAACCTGCGAAGTGGAAAATTATGAGGCGGAAGTCACACACATGGTCTGGTCCGGAACAGCTATTTGAGCACGCAGTTGGACCAGCCATTTGCGCCGGCTGAGAATTACAACTTGCCGCAGGCTGCAACCTGCTCAATAGAGAAAGCCTTGGTCGAACGAGGAGTTCCACGGATGCATTGAGTTACTTAGGGCGGCTCACCGCGCGTCGGCATAGACAGTGCGCATCTGTATCTGCCAACGGCCGTCCCGGCGCACCCACATGCTGCCAACAAGGCCCACGATCCTCGCATGCTCGCCGATGCAGGAGAAATCGCCCTGCGGCTGGTAAACGAGCATGGCAATCTCCGGCGATAAAAAGGTCACTTTGGGCTCGATAATCTTGAAAGCTGGTAAGCTGCATCCATAACTTCGGAGCAGATTCTGGGCATTAGAGGATAGGTCCAGCACCTCCTCGCGATGACCGATCTTTTGGCTGACAGCAACAAAATCCTCCGGTACGATCTTCCTCAGTTCGGCCACGTTTCCCGAACGCATCAACTTCAAAAAATTGT
>Ga0326727_10016805_pt1 | contig 15345 bp, 21 predicted proteins | sample MB2enrmetagenome_FD_207643 | JGI IMG/M metagenome (GOLD analysis project Ga0326727, IMG submission 207643) | Lab enriched peat soil microbial communities from McLean, Ithaca, NY, United States - MB29MY | ecosystem: Environmental > Terrestrial > Soil > Wetlands > Peat | place: USA: New York... | reverse complement strand
TGGAATACGCAGGGAAGCTGTATACTCAGGTGCAAGCGGATCTCCTGATTGCCAAACGAAAAGTGAACTATCGGACGCTCAGTAGCGAGGCGTATGATCAAGAGGTCGAAAGGATCTGGTCTGAAGCCGGTGCGCCCTTAACAATCGAGGTAGAGTGATGGCAAAGAAAGCAACGGCGTTCCCGTATGCTCCTGGATACGGGTTTGAAGATTCGAAGTCGATGCATCAACACATCGCGTTGCATTTGGGGGACGTTTGTGACGACCACGTCGTCGGGGGTGTCGATGTGCATGAATCGTTTTGTCTGGGCGGGCTGTACGAGCTCAATGAGCTCTACATCGATGCGGATTATCGCGGGAAGGGGTATGGTCGCATGCTCATCGAGAAAGCGATCCTGCTACTCCACGAACTCGACAATGGTCCGTTCTTTATCGAAGCCTATTGCTACGCAGATGTCGTGGGCTTTTATAAGAAGCTCGGGTTTGAGGATTGTGGTCTGTATGCCCGTACAGATCTTCATCTTGTCCGGTATTACGATACGGGCGCCGAGGCCCAACCGACTTTGGAATCGGGTGAATCCCTTCCTGATCTGTCCGAATACTTCATCAATAAAGGACGTGAGTATGTCTTTTATCTGACACAGATGGAGGGAGCACAACGAAACCGGTTCTTAAAGATCAAGAAAATCCACTATTGCAGTAAAAAAGCAGCGACTAAATGGATGGAGGACACCAAACAAATCCTTCTAGATCATTGCGATGTGGATGATGAAGAAGTAAAACTCGCTTTAGACAATTTGATAAAGCTCTACGCAATCCTGGTAATGGAGTGATAAAAAATGCGGGAACCTGAACAATACACGAAGATCGTCAAAGTAATGGCGGACTACAACCATCCTGGTATTTGCAAGGGAAATGGGATCAACTTTGATCCTGATGACTACCCGATCACGTCGGGTCTGCGCCGTCGGTTGGCAGCGTGGTCATTGAAGTATCGAGGGATCGATCTCTCCGATAAGCAAGAGGTCATCGCTTACGCAGAAAAGGGTCTCGATCTGGCACGCGAAGTCAAACGAGAGCTTCCTGCGGCTACGGTGATTTATCTGGATGAAGCGCTCAGGTGTCGCCACACAGAGTTTCGTGCTGCGCCGGAGTACTATTTCAATTACAATGCCCGTATGTCTCCACACGAGTACGAAGTTCTCAACGGACATTAACAACAAGGAATACAGCCATGCAATCTCGTGAATACACCCAAGAAGAAGTCAAAGAAATGTTCCTGGAAAAGGCCCGGAGCATCGCCAAGTATTGGGCGGAACAGCCCAATCAAAGTCCGCTGGAAAGGACGGAAGGAGCGATCTTCTCGCTCCCCGTGATCCTGGATGGCGAAGATGTCGATCTCCCCGGATTCCAAGTTTTCCCAAATGTGGGAGAGGAGGATAAAGAATATCGCATTTCCAACGGTGAAAACTGGTTCCCCGAAGATTGTGATATCGGTGGTTCTCTTCACGAACACTTCTACAAAAACTAAAAAAAGGGCACATCATGCAAGAACCTGATATCACCGTCTCGGATTCGTTCCCTCTCAACCGCGAGACACTCTATCTTGAGTGTATCCAAGGTCACCGCGAGCTCGACAGGAAAGGCGTGGCCAGTTTTAAAATCACCGACCGAGATGGCAGAGGACACGAACAACAATACCTCTGTGTGTCCCCTTTCGATGCCGATCAGGACACGGTCCTGCGTGGCGCACTGAATGCCACGTATCAAGGTGTTGTTCCTCCGATCCTGTCTGTATCAGATCCGAGGAGTCTCGTCGTCACGCGTCTCACGTTGCCGGAACGCCAGATGATGTATTTCAGCAAAGAGCTTGAAAACATCAAAGCAACGCTCACCACCCTAAACACCCAACGGCACCGCACGGCAATCGTTATCCGCGAACAACAAACCCGCATCGAAGAGCTCAAGCATCGTGTCATGAAACTCAAGGGTAAGTTGAAGAAGTAACGCTGAATAGCAAAGGGGAAATTCATGGTAAAGCCCATTTACGAAACACTTCCGGAACCTGTTCAACACGCAGTCGTTTTTTATCACGACGACTGCGTAGACGGGATGATGTCGGCAATCATCGCCAAACGCTTTCTGGAAGAAAAAGGTCTCCCGCTTCTTCTTCAGGCAGTCACGTACAAAACAGACCTGAAGCCGTTGATCAAGGACATTAAACCAGGCGCCAGCATTTTCTTTCTGGATTTTGCTCCCCATCTACCGGATGTCTTTGCAGCCGTTGAAAAAGCGTCCCAGGTGATCGTTCTCGATCATCACACCTGGGATGAGGCTGACCTCGCTCTAGCGGGCTCTGAGGAATGTCCGATCTCGAAAACTATTATGATCGATACCGACAAATGTGGCGCCACGATGACGTGGGAGTTTTTCCATCCGGAAGAGTCGATTCCATTGATGCTTACATTGGTGCAAGATCGTGATCTTCATCACGAGGGCCCAATGGCTTTAGATTTCCACGCATTCGCCACAAACCAAGAATCTTTCGTCAGGAAAGACATCGACGGTTTTAGCGACTACTTTGGACAATTGCTCGATACCTCGCCAGAGTCTCGTGCAGAAGCAGGAATGATGTTGTATTCGTTCGCAATTAATGGACGACACATTCGTTCCGCCGAAAGGTCCTTCATCCTGCAAATCATTAAGATTTCGGCCCGGAACATTCGAATTGGTGGTAATTGGGTGCCGGCTATTCCGATCCCGTACTACCTCGTGACACAGGCGTGCGATGTCCTATTGGAACTCTATCCTGATGCGCCGTTTGCCGCCGCGTATCAAGATGATCTGTACACAGGTGATCGGAAGTATTCCATCCGAGCGCGTGAGCATCAGAACCTCAATCTGATTCCTATCGCCCAACGGTATGGTGGCGGTGGCCATCCGAAGGCGTGTGGGTTTACGGTCAAGTCGGGCTCTGATGACGAAAAGCTCATCTAGCCGCCCCCGGATAGTCCGATAAAGGAAAACGACGCATGAAAAATCGCGAGTATAAAGAAACGGCTGTTTCCGTGGTGAAGACGGAGCACCATTACATCACCTGCCCTATTTGTCAGGCTGAGGGCAGTAAAGGACCCGGCAGTTTTGACCACCTTCTGGAGAATGTCGATAAAAGCAAGAAGCCGTATGAGGTCGCCCCTCGGTTTTGTGCTTCTTGCGGCGCAGGATTCATTATCCAGGTGCAAACGGACCATACGGTCAAGACGTGCCACATATCCAACAGGATCGAGCTCTGGCATCTGTTGCGTCTTTTCCGACCCCTTGACAACGGTCAGACGGTTCATATCGTCGTGAAAGGCAACGCTACTGTCGCCGTCGGAGACACCTTTGATGTCGAGGAGTCGCATCCTCGCTGGGGTTCCTACTACTATATCGACGAAGGGACGTGCCCGGTCAACTATCTCAGAGTTCCGATCAAACTTGATGACGACGCCGACCCGCACGGCATCTTCCAGCATCAAGAAACAATCATCGCCCCTGAAGATAGCGAACGCTTCCCTCGCGACAGGTACGGTCTCGGTCTAAACGATGATGAAGAGTGCTGGAAAGAGCTCTTCTCGACACTTCGCGAAGCTGATGAAAAAGAAGTCGAAGGCGAAGCGGTCGTGGGGATCGACCAATTTGTGTCGGTGACCCCAGATCCCAAAGGACTTACTCCCGAAGAGGTTGTACAGGGTTGGAGTCCTCCCGTGACGATCAGGATCCAGAACGTCATCGATACACCGCCGAATGATGGAGACACTAAACCGCCGTACTTGTACGTCCCTTGTCAAAAGTATGATCTGAAATTCAAGGATTCGACCAAAGATGGCGAGTATACCTATCGAGGCGGAAATAGCGATGCGCTTATTTTCTGTCGCGAGACCGATGCAACGATAATCGTCATTGATTATAAAGAGATCGTCAAAGCAGAGGCGGTAGGATCCATGTGGTCGGCAAAAATCGTTGTGGATCCTGTTAAAACTTTTCTTGCGGGAGAAAATTTACTAGCCGAGATGATCAGAAACAACGAAAAAGCTCTCCAAAAAGTTCTCCAACAAGGCATCGAGGAATACCAAATGCAGAACCCTAGCGAAGAGAATCTGAAAGACGAACTCCAAGTCGACGCTCGCTACAAGTTGACGTTCGTCAAGACCGGACGCCCTACTGCCACCGAGGGGGTCTATAAGTACAAGGGAACAAATGAGAAGGTCGGCCGTATGTGGTTTGAGCCGTGTTTCGAGATGACCTTCCCGGCTATCTTTGTTTTACGCGAGCAGATCGAATCGATAGAACGCATCATTTAATCATCGAATTGAGGAGTAAGAATGAACAACATCAACAAATTTTCTGCTGCCGTGGAAATGTGCGCAATTCTGACGGTTTTCAAAGAACGTTACGGTTCGGGGTACATCGCTCTCTTTAGCCCTGAAGAGAGTGCCGGCGAGATCGTAGACGACTACACAGCTGGTGATGATCGCGCGCTGAGCATGGATGCTTTCTTCTTGTCGGGACTCTATCCGGCGGCGAAGGCAGCTACGCCACAAGAAGCGCTGATGGCGCTCGATCTCAAAATCGACTGCCTAATGAGCGCGTTTAACAACGACAAGATTCGTTGGAATAACGCCGCGGCAGAAGTCCTGATCGCCTATCAGGAAGCCAAGAAAACTCAATGGGCTCTCGACGTCCCACAGCAATTGAAAGCAATGATGGCAGTGTGGGAAGCGCGAATGGTAAAACCGGGGGTCTAGAAATGTCCGATGAATCCGTTGTAATAGAACGATTCTATCTGTACAACTGGGGTCGCCCGGATCAGCAGTTTTTGCGGATCTACACGTCGAAACGAATCGCACTACGCGTTCGTGACCAATCGATTTTCTTCAAGACGGCTCAAAAGCCTGTCGAGGATTGGTTGTCTGAAATCGAGAAAGAAGATGCATGGAGATCGCTCTTTCGGGGTTGGCTGCGTTTTGTAAAGCACTCACGAACTCCCCGGAAGAAAGTTCTGAGCGTCGAAGGCGTGTGGAATATGCAGAGAGCTCGTCTGCCGCTGAGGTCGGATTCGTTGGGCCTACCCTGCAAAAAGCGTCCCCGGCTCAAACACCGCGAATCCATTGTGCCGCGCCGGATACGGTTCTGTCCTCCAAATTACGTCATGGAGAAGTAAATGGCTAATCATGCCATGAAGGAGCTCGTCGTACAACCCCTTTGCGGGCCGCTTCTAAAAACACCATTTGTCCCATACGTGACCATGTGGCCGGGTTTCAAACCGCCGACGTATCGAACAAAGCTGACGATTTCTCGAACGCCTATGGTATTTCGAACTGCTAAAGGTTCTGATGAATGGGACTGGCTGCAAACGGAATACGTTTCATGGTCACAAAAGAATCTTCAGTTTCGCCAGATGCAGATGAAGAACTTTTGGGGACGCCCTCACAAAAGGATACTGGCTGTTCGGAGCGTCCGGAACATCCCTTTGGGATGCAACATTCTTCCAGGTCGTGTACCATCCCAGCCGTTCCGTAAATTCAATCGTAAGAATTTTCGGAAGGCACGTCCTTCATCCGGATCCGATTGGATGTGGCGACCCGCTGTGCGAGTGGTGGAAGTTGACAAATCATAAAGTCCACACCCCTGTACCGGCTTAGCCGGTACAGGGGCTATTCCCTCATTTAAGGAGTTGACATGACAAAACGTTATTTTGTAAAAGTGGGTACGGGTCTCGAACTCATTCAGCATCCGTATGATTTCATACTGGAAACTTTTCGATCACTTCATCGAACCCAACTTGCGCGCCCGGTTCCGTTGGGCCGTTTCTATTCGATTGACACACCCGCTACCTTGAAGATCGAGGACTATCGGGTATCCAAGACATGGGATGATGAAAAACTCAACGAAGTCGTCGAGTACGATGAGAAGTATCTCGAAATGCTCGAGTCCGGTGACGTCCTCCTCACCCTTAACAAGGAAGAACTCGAATGCTACAGGCGTTCTTACGTGGCAGCGTTCGGTACGGGTACCACGCCGGTGATCGCAGAGTTCGTTGTGTACGAAGTAGACGACGACGCTGAATCGAAAGACCCGGTCTTCGTTGGCTATTCGGGGAACCATACTTACCCCGTCAATGACAAGCTGGAAAGTCTCAAGCTGACATTTTCGCTCGAAGTCGATTAAAAAAGCTCATCTCATCTATAAAGGATTTTCGAATGTCTGATACCGATAATAATGAGAAGATCCCACTCGTCCTCATGAGTGGCGGTCTGGACTCAACAACATTGCTTTACCGAAATCTCATGGGGTCTGACGATACTGATGTTGATATCCTCTACGTTGACGGATATCAACACGGTGCAAAAAGAGTCGCCGAGCAGAGGGCGATTCGTAAAATCACCAGGTGGTTTGCTGACCATTCAAAAGAGAGACACATTCGCAAAATGAACAACCTGTCCATCGGTCAGGACTACATCGGGGTCAATACTAAATTTAGCCAGATGAACCACTGGATGTTTGGTGCCCTGATGATGATTAATGGCAATCGACATTCACGTCTTGAAATCGGGACGGTGGCCGGGGACGGAATCAATCTCTATCAACACTCGATGGAGGAGGCCTGGAAACATCTCCAATACTTTACGAAAATAGGAGATCCGGTTCCTCTTGCGACTCCACTGGCGCTTTGGGACAAGTTCCGGTTGATCGATGAACTCCCGTTGGAACTTCTTGATCTGGTTTGGGTATGTGAATTACCTGTCGATGAAAATGGCGTGGGAGTTGAATTCACCCATGAAGCCGTCGAGAAACTGGAGAAAGACGACTCCATTCCTATTCTTCCTTGTGGTCTCTGCACCTCGTGTGTTGATCACGAAATGGCCCTCCAAGAGGCGATTCTCAGAAAGCAGAAGAAAAGCCAACTTCCGTTACTCATGAAACGTTACCGCACGATCCGCAAAAAAGAAAAGGATCATTCGACAAAACTAAAGATACCCACCGACCATTTGGTCCAGTGCGGGTATCCGGATCCCGTCAACGATTACTAAAAGGAAACTGAAATGACCCAAACTGAAAATAGGGTGTACACGGTTGGAACTTCTAACAACAGTAACGAGGCCTTCGTGCAGCAAGCCATGCTCATTCGAATTTTGATTGAATTTTACGGGATGCCCGTCCGGGAACACCCCAGGGCAGCGACCTGGCCAAATATCGGCCAGTGCCGCCTATGGTATCGGGATCTTAATAACGATTCCCATCAGGGACTAATAGACCATCGTTTCATCAACACACCCGCTGTTAAAATGATCTGCGAAGTAATTCAAGGTCTGCCTGCCGAAGATCTGGCAGTATGCTTGAGCAGGCTCCGGGCAAGGACGGATATACCACTAGAGAATTTCTTCTTGCCGGAATATTGGGTGCAACCTGTTTCGCCCGAAGCAGGTAAGATCTACGAGCGGGTTGCTCTGCTTCTCCAGCTCCTGAAAGTCGTGGCTGTCGAAATCGGTCTGAAAGATGAACCGGAAATTCATCTCGCTCTAAACCCTGGGTTTATTGATATCGGGAAAGCGCAGATAGCTGCCGGATTCAAATCTTTTCTGATCACCTTTGCAGGATTTCAGGAAAAGAACGTACGCGTTGTCTATTCCAATGCAGGACAGTCCAACGCTGTGCGTTTTGCTGTCCCAGATCGCTTTTTATTTACATGCTGGCTGCTCAGTGGACGTGGTCCAGTTTGGATAACTGAATTATGGCATCTCTTTGTGATTTCCTCCTTCGAAAACGGCGACAGCGAGTTTTATACTGGTAACGACCACATCCATGCAAACTTTCTCGAGGGTCTTCGAAGTATCAGAAACGGCCTGCCTTCGGATGTGGATAGTCTTCATGAGCACATCCCACTCAAATGGAAAGAACTCGTCAGCTTCGGTGAAAAAATTAACCAAGGGCGCTCGGGGGACAACAAAGCATTCACTGATTACATGGCGGTTCTCGGAAGCATGGGTCTGGAGGATCAGATCCCTCGGGACAACAGCGCTCATATGCGAGCAGCTCTTGAAAAACTTCACACCGCTCGCGGCCAACACTCTCGCGCTCCGGTGTCCCTCAGTAAACATCCCGAAAATAAGGCGCAACCCATGTTCAGCTGGCCAAAACTGCCAAAGGGCTACACGGGCAAGTGCCCTCCGGACGATCCGGGTCTGCTCGATCGTACCGAGAATGTTCTTACCCCCTTGGAAATGCAACTGCTGATGCACTATTACCATACGCCTTTTCCGGCTTACAAGTACGATTCTCCTGCGGTGAGGAGTGCTCAAGCAGCCTTCGTGGCGCTCGGTATTCTCTATTCAGTTTCGGGTGGATATAGCCTGACGACCCACGGAAGAAAATCGGTTGATGCGATTCTCCGATACAGTGCTTCTATCCTTCGATAAAAAAGAGTAATCTTTTGAGGGGAGCCTACGGGCTCCCCGATCCTTTTTGGATCATTCTTTTTTTTTTGGTATCAGGAGGATGTGCGCGATGCCAACTACCAGAGTAGATGGGAAATTGGTTGCTGGCTGGGTTTTGGATAACAAGACCGTCCAGACAGCATACCTCGATTCACGATTGGTGTACCAAAACAAGTTTTATCTGACGATTGCGAGCAACCAAAATAAACTCGCTCTGCACAGTTACGCCTTGCAAGCAGGATGGAATGGTAGCCAACAGCTGATTGTTACCGTGAACGCCGGTGTCATTATCTATTCCGATAATGTCAATGTACCCGGTCTCGATTTTGCGGGTTCGTATCCATACGGGCTGACGCTTTACAACTATGGTGGAGTAACCGGAGCGGGTGGCTACGGTGGTGATGGTCAAGATAACCGTAATGATCTCTCAGTAGGTCAAAATGGGGGGCCGGCTATTAGCTTGGGATCTGACATCACAATCTACAACTACGGCTACTTTGCTGGCGGTGGCGGTGGCGGCGGTGGTGGTCAGCAATCCTACGACAGCGGCGGCTCCGGAGGTCCTGGTGGTGGCGGTCAAGGGTTCAACAACCCACCGCCTGGTGAGGTCGTATGGGATGGCGACTTCCGCTACATAGGCGGTTGGGGGAGTTCCGGCAGTGGTGGTGTCGGTGGTGTCGCTGAGCACGGTGGTTACTCGGGCGGTGTTGCTGGAGCAAATGGTTCCGCAGGTAGCGATGGAACCAGTAACTCGAGCGGTAAGGTGTACGGCGGTGGCGCAGGCGGTGGCGGCGGCGGTGGTTGGGGTGCACCTGGCGGTTGGGGTGGTTCGACACCGTATTATGGTGAGGGTCGAGCCGGTGGCTATGGTGCACCAGCGATCGTTCCTAATGGCCACACGATCACATGGGGTAATGTCGGTACGATCTATGGTTCTACCGCAGGTGCGTATTCGGCATCAGGCGCTGCTCCGATTGTGTATCCTGTCCCGACATCATCTGGATCGAGTACCGGTCATTGCTGCTTGATCTCGGGGACGTTGATCAAGACACCATTCGGCGATACGCCTGTTGAAGTCATGGTCCATGGCTACGCCGTCACATCGTTTGATCTGGTGAAGATGCAGTACGTCACCACACGTGTCAAACGCAGGATCGAAGTCGAACGCGATTGCCACTACTTGATCACGAGCGATCGAGGAACTGTAATTGGTGCAACAGACGACCACCCGTTCTTTGATCCTAAGGACGGTGTCTGGAAGTCTATCGATCCTTTGGCATCGGCTGAACCGTACGACAACCTCGTCTCGGCGACATTGACAATTGGGTCGCATCTCAAGATGTTTGAGAACAGTGATGACATTGTTGTTGAGATCGTAAAGGTTCCGGGTACGATCAAGACGTATACGCTCGAATTGGATTCGATCAGTACGTTCTTTGCCAATGGCACCCTCACCCACAACAGCAATAATTGTTGAGATTTAAACAATTTTCAAGCATATATTACCCTACAGACCTTGGATTCCTCTCCAGGTCTGTAGGGGGTTATGCCGTTGATTTTTTATTGTGCTAACAAATAGTTTGCTCCACCAACTAAACAAGGGAAGAAAAGAATGCAAGCTCTCCAAGCTGAATCCAAAAATGATTCGATCCGGGCCTCGTATCAGGAACTGGCCGCCCATGTGCGAGCCACTCTCGAAAAGAACATCGAGCTCCACGGTCGTGATCTGTTCACGGTCAAGATCAAGCACCTCTCTTCGGCTTTCCTCGAAAGTTTTGAAGAAGCGTACCGCCAAGAACACAACTGCTCGACCTGCCGCCGGTTCATTTCCATGTACGGCAACGCCGTATACATTCTCGAAGACGGTTCCCTGAAGTCGGCACTCTGGGATCCCGAAGATGCCCCGGCCGGTTTCGAAGATGCGCTGGCAACACTCAAACACAGTGTTGAAAGTGCCGGTGTCGTGGACACGACGTTCTACTACCCCGGCAATAGCGCCACTGGCGGTGAATGGGGTGCTCATGAAAGCGGTGGCTTCAACCACCTCTATGTTCCGGAAGAAATCACCAGGTCCTTCTCGAGCACCCGTCAAACGAATCGCACCTGCCGAGCAGCGTATCGCGAACGCCATCGCGTCCTCGTCAGCGGACTGTTCAAGCTCGGCGAAGCACGGACCGAACTCTTCAAAAAAGCGCTCCTGATCCTGCAATCCGCAGAGATTCAAAGCGGCGAAAAGTTCATCCCCTGGGTTAAATGGCTCTATAAGGTCAGCACGATGAAAGACACGGTGAAGAACAAACTTCATCTGTCGAACCTGCTCTTCAAAGAAGCAACCATCGCTCCGAACGGCTGGTGCGAGTTCCGAGATAGCACTGTCGGTACTCTGCTCGAGAATATCCAGAGCGGGATGTCGACCGACCAGATCATTCGTTTCCACAACAAGATCGTCGCGCCGTGGGTCTATCAACGGCCGACTGCCGCGCCGACGGAAGGGAACGTCCAGCAAGCTGAAAAGCTCATCGCTGAACTGGGTCTGGAGACGGCACTGCAACGTCGTTTCGCAACGCTCGATGAAGTCCTGGCGTTTACGACGCCTCTCTGGAGCACAACTCCCGAACCCGCCAAGGAATCGAAAGGCGGCATCTTCGGGGATATCGCTCGAAAAGGGGACGATCAAAAACCGAAAGCCGAGAACGAAGTCAGCGAAGTCTATGGCGGCGTCAAAACCTTCGACGTGTTCGCCAGGACCATCCTCCCGACGGCACAACGAATCCGGTTGCACTTTAACGTACCGCGTACGAACCTGGGCGGTATTTTGACCGGGGTCGATCCGGCTGCTGGCCGGTTGTTCAGCTACGAAACGGACAAGGCCCGGAATCCGTTCAACTGGTACGTCCATGTGACGCATCCGGTGTTTACCGATTACTCGCTGAATCGCACGGTTGAAGTACTGGCCGTGTTGCCGTCGGTTCCGACCTGGAAAGATCCGGAAACGAAGCACAATTTCAAGGAAAGCCACCTGTTCGTCCTCGAAGGCGCTGTGCCGAAAGAACATATCCAGATAGCTTCGTGTCTCTTCCCGGAGATTCTTCGTTCGGAACTGCACGGGGTCCGTGCCACGATCGAAGCCTATTCGTCGACTCATCAGGCCGCTGGCCGAGACGTCGGCGGTCAGATGGCGCTGGGGTGGTTCCTGAGCTTTGACCCCAACGTCCTCCTCGAAGTGAAGACAGATCTGGGCTGGACGTCGTATCGACTGGATCGCTTCGAATAACATCCTGTTGTACCACCCTCCCCGAAACGGGGAGGGCTTAATCTAGGTAGGGTTCGTCCCTACCGCCTTTTTCCTAGAGAGGAAATGCCATGACGCAAAATGATACGGTCAAAGCGATCAACAAACGCATGGGGGTGGGCGAATAATGAGCGAAGAGAATGAAGGGTTTGATCTCATTGTCAGACCCGTAAAAGAATCAACAAAACCGCTAGCGGTGGTTAGTGGCTCGGTGAGCATGCGGGACACTGCGCTGACTGCCAAGTTGATGGGTCTTGATTTTAAGATCATCGCGGGCGACGGTGTGTATTATCGGGTTTCTAACGGGGACGAACTGAAATGGAATCCTGACGACCTTTCGGCACAAGCCTTTGATCTGATGGTCGCACAAGACATCGAGTTGGAAACCAACCCAGCTTTACATAGCGTCGAGGCCTGGATCACAATCGATACCGATTCCTTGGAGCGGCGCTTTGAACGCCGCTGTGTGTCATGGAAGCTTCATGGTGATCTGACGGCTCATGAACTTCGACAACCCGAAATCAAGGTCTTTGCCGTGCGGCGCGCCATCTTTCGGGTCGCGGTTTTGAAGGCTGAGAAACTCTTCGGGCACCTTCCCGAGTTTAATCCGGAGAATTTCAAATGAGCCCTCTCCTGTTCGGTTTCCTGGCCTGCCGGCCGGACAAAGAAAAAGTTTCGAGTTTTCTCGAAACGGAATTGTTCAGCAGCCCTGAGAATTTGCGTGAATTGCGTGAATTTAGCGCAGACTGCTTCGAACTGATTACGTTGCTTGGGTTGGGAACATCCTGTAATGATCCCTTCCTGTATGACAACGACAAGTATGTCGGTGTTCATGGTCAGTATATTGCGAGCGAGAACGTACTTGGGAGTGTTGGGGTGCGGCTCGGCTGGCCGCCGCGTGAACGCTATTTCGACCCTTCGCTAGAGATCATTCCGGCAGGTAAGGGTGTGGTCGCTTTGGTCACAGCGGTCATTCGAGTAGCTAGCCAGATTCTGGAAGCTGATGATGCGAGCTTCGATCGGTTTATCGAGTCGAACTTTGACTGCTCGGAATGAGCAAATGAAGAAAGGGGTGCAATAATGAAGACAGTTGAACGTGATTTCCGATTGATGGCCAAATTGATCGGGTTGGGTGTGATCCAATTCGTGGAGGGTGTGGGATCGACAGCACCGCACCTGATGATCAAACGGGGTACTCGGGAATGTAATTGGGATCCGAGAAACAACCCCGCGGATGTGTTCGAACTCGCTCGAAAACTCAGCATCGAGATCGATGGAGATAATCCGTGTATTATTCACGCGAAGATCTGCGAAGAAACTGCCACCAATGAGTACAAGTACTATCTGGCGTACTCTGTGTTGCATACTGCTTTTCGCTCTGAGGATGTTGGCGACTACTACGACGAGGTTGTCATGTCGAGTAATCCGTGGGTCGCTTACGCTGCTGCTGTCGTTGGGGTGGCTCGATTCAAAGCCGAACGCCTCTTTGGCGAACTCCCTGAATTCAAACAAGGTTAAAAAATGAATATCACCAAACTCCTGAGTGTCGTCGGTGCGGACATCGAGACCGCATCGATCGCAGAGGTCCGTGAAGCCGCCAAGATCATCGACTTTTCTGACACCATGAACAAAGCCAGCATCAGTGTCATCTTCGATACCTACACGATCGGTCCGATGCCGATAACAAGCCTTCCGAATCATAAGTCTGTCGACGACTTGATCAAGGACGGCTACATCGTTCTCATCGCTACAACCGGTAAGCTCGTTAATTATGCTTGCACAGCCCGCGGTGAAAAGCTTTTCAGGGTGCTCCAAGAAATCACAATCCCGACACTCACTGAATAAAGAGACCCCTCATGTCGATCAGCGAACAAGATGCTTTCCAAATCGTCCAGAAAATATTCGTCGAGGATTTCGGATTTGACGCGGACCAGATCAAACCGGATACCTTGCTCGTCGATGATCTGTACTTTGACATGGTCATCGAGCTCGATGAGCTGATGATGGAGCTGGAGTGTGTCACCGAAGTCAGCTTCTTCGGTGTTGACGCAGATGACTGGACAACTGTCCAGGACATTATCAATACTATCGTAAGAAAGGCTTAACATGTCGGGAACCATCAATAGTTTCATCATGGCCATTCAGTCCGAGCTCACCAAATGCCGTCGTTACTTTGCCGAAGGCGTGCGTGCTGGCGCCGGCGGCGCGACTCAAGACGACCTCAACGCGAGTGCTCGCGTCCTTGTCGGTATCCACGCCGATATCGGCCAAACCCTGGAAGACTTTGTCAGGAACACACCCGAAAGCGACGAGAACATCCAAAAACTCACGGGCTATACCCTGGCTCGTATTCGTCAGATCCGGTGTCGTTCCGATTACGCCCCCCAACCCACCGCCCATCAACCGAACGAACCATTTGGCGCATCGACGCAGCGCCCGTACTTGGCCCCGCGTAATTTATCCCCAAAGGACCGTTCTCACTTTTTTGAAAGCGCCAACTTTTCCCGGATCATCGTCGATCTTTTTGATGTGCCGGAAGATAAGCGGAAAGATCTTCTCTTTTTGGAAGTTAATATCCTCAAACGCATGAAAACGGCAGTGCTCCAATGCGACGCGGGTATCATGCCACAATTCGTTGATGAAATTCCGATGACCGAGTATCTTGGGGGCAGATGGTCGTCATTTTTACCGGGCCTGACGGCCGAGTTCATGCTGGTGCATTACGTCTTTAACATGGCCGACTCCATATTCCGTGAACTCGATCCTGCAACGAGGTGCCGTTATATCCGGACCAGTGTTTCGGTCTTGATGCGTTACGCTGACTCTCGAAAGTCCTTAGTGGACTATATCGACGACCTGGGTTACCCGTCTCTCCTGAGGGTGCCTGAGGGTACCTTCTACGAAGCATTCATGAAAAGAGAGCATCCACTTGGTTGAAAAATAATGAACGTCACTGAATATGAGGCTAGGGTTCGGGAAGTCGAAGGGATCTGGATCGTCATCAGAGCCCCCAGGGAAGCAAAAATCGAAGGTCCCGGATACCACTTCGAAAAGGCCATCGGTGGCAAGACCACCGTCAGTAGTTGGGTCCGAACACGTATCAAAGGGACGTGTCCTTTTGAGGTCGTGATCATCTCACCGGACGAGAGTGTCCCTCTTAATCCGCGTACGCATGTCAAAAGCTTGCGTATACCCGAGGTGATGAAGCGTTAAATACAACCTTTGTTAAGTTCTCTTCTACCATCAAACCGTTAAGGGGTAAAAAATGATTTCGGTATTTGCACGTACTATGGAAGATGTCAGCATGGGTCCGGCATTCTTCGGATCCTTCGTCGGGATGTTTTCGGGTCTCAAGGATGATAACGAAACCCATATCGAGCCTATGGAGTTCAAGGCTCGTCTGACTTCGGTCATGAACACCTTCGCCATGCGCTACGGCTATTCCGGGGACTACAACCTCACCCTCGTTGACAGTGATGCGCCGACGGTCATAACCTCCATCAATGTATCGATGGCGAGTACTCTGGAAGGCGACATCGTGACGTACAACGATACGGATATCGTACCGGAACGTTTC
>Ga0326727_10016802_pt1 | contig 15346 bp, 9 predicted proteins | sample MB2enrmetagenome_FD_207643 | JGI IMG/M metagenome (GOLD analysis project Ga0326727, IMG submission 207643) | Lab enriched peat soil microbial communities from McLean, Ithaca, NY, United States - MB29MY | ecosystem: Environmental > Terrestrial > Soil > Wetlands > Peat | place: USA: New York... | reverse complement strand
ATGAGACAAGACTACCTTCGACAGAGATGAAGCGAACCCTGGGATTGACCGGCTTGACGATGAACGCCATGGCACTGATCGCTCCGGGAGCCTTCCTTTGGCTGACCTTCTACATCCAGGCGACCACCGGCACCACCGCGCCCTCGATGTGGATCGGCATCATCGTAGCTCTGTTACTTTGCCTCGCCACGGCCGTCTGTTATGCGGAGATGGCCAAGCTCTATCCCGGCACGGGCAGCTCTTATTACTTTGCCGAGCAGTCTTTCCTCAATCACGACAGGATGTGGAGGTACGCGCGGCTCTCGAAGTTCATCGTCGGCTGGGGCTCCCATCTTTATTACTGGATCTATCCCGGCGTGATGGTGGGTGTTATGGGTATCCTCTGCGGATACCTTGTCGGCACGTTATGGCCGAGCTTCATGAGCGCCTCCAACCCTGGTCCGGCCTTCATGATGCTCGTGGCTGTGATCTTTTCCTTTGTGATCGCGTATATCGCCTATCGCGGCATTACCGGCTCCACGGCGGTCAGTATCGCGATCAACGTCATTCAGATCTCGGCGCTTGTGGTCTTCGCTGTTCTCGCGCTCGGATATCGTTCCAGCCATCCGGCGGGCAGCCATGGCCGCCAGTTTGATGCGACCTCCGGCGCCTCTTACAGCTACGAGTTCGCAACCAAGACGGAGACCGTCAACGGCGCCGCAACCGAGACGATCATCCGCGACGCCAACCAGGTTCCGCAGCCCAAGCTGGATGCATCCGGAAAGCCCGTGCCGTTCCTCGTCAGCTATCCAACCACCGACGCACAGGGAAACTTCCTCTGCCATGACAAGGCAAGTTCCGTGGTCAGCCCGCATAAGCTCAGTTGGATGTTCCTGCAGGCTACGGTGGCGATTCTCATCCTGGTTGGCTTTGAGTCGGTGACCGCCATGGGCGGCGAGGCCAAGAATGCCCGGCGAGACGTTCCGATTGCGGTCATCGTCTCGCTCCTGGTGCAGGGACTCTTCTGCTATCTCTTCGAGTATTTTTCCGCCAACTACTTCCTCAACAGCGGATACACAATGCAGAGCGCCTCGGCATCGGCGGCGCCGATCGGCGACATGATGATCCTCATCGGCGACTCGATCTTTGGCGAAGGTCACGGCCGAATCTTCATGTTATTCGAGGCCTTCACCGTCTTCCTCGCCCTGATCGGAACCACGCTCTCCTGCATGAACACCGGCGCTCGCGTTACCTACGCCATGGGAAAAGACCGCGAGGTTCCCGAGCACTTCGGATTTCTGCATGGCGAGACGCTCACCCCGCATCGGGCCATCTGGGTGCTGGCGACGATCTCTGCTGTGGTCGGCTGCATCGCCGTGGTCATGCCCTTCGGCAACGCGGGAGCTCCCGCCGACAGCGTGATTCAGGCACTGCCGCAGGGTTTCTTCTCCAGCTTAGGCTACTCGACGCACGACAAGATGGCGGCCCTGCCAAATTCACTGCTGACGGTGACGCTGGCCTCCAACTTCGGAACCTTCGTGCTCTACGCGCTGAGCTGCGTAATCTGCATGGTGGCTTACCACAATCATCCCAAGTTCAACTTCGTCCGACATCTTCTGATCCCTGTCTTCGGACTAGTCGCCAACCTCGCCTGCATGGGCACCTACCTGGTTGCTCCGTTTCTTGGCATAGGCACCAAGGCCGAGCCGCTGCTGGCGCTCGGGATTGCGCTGGTCTGGGCGATCTATGGCGGAGCGTACTTCATCTTCGTCTCGAAGAGCACGGGAAGAACAACTCTGGTGAAGCGCCGCGCATGAGCGACGGGTAGCGTCATGGTCTCTTGAGGCCGTCCACCGTGGCGGCCTCAAAGCTTGTCCGGAGGCCCCGTATACGTTCTTGCCAACTTCACAACGCATACGTCTTCTCATTTCGTGTTACTCATGCAATAATCCAGTAAGGGATAACGATTTGAGTCTCCCGCGCTCGACGCCTTCCGTCTTGTCCTCGGCCCGCGCCCCGCGTACTGGAGTTTGCTCTTGCAATGAAGAAGTTTGCGGTTCTGCTCTTCCTTTTCCTGCCTTTCCTGCTGAGCGCCCAGGAGATCACCCTGAGAGGCCGCGTCGTCGATCCCCAGGGAAGGATGATTCCGCGAGCGGCGATTCGCGCCTCCGGCCCGGCTCAGCTCGCGGCAACCGCAACCACGGGAGCAGACGGAAGCTTCGAACTCAAGTTCAACTCCACGGGCGAGTACACGATCAGCGTAGAGGCTGCGGGCTTTCGGAGCGCCACACGCAAGATGACCGTCCACGCCGGCGGCGATGAGCCGCTGGAGTTTCACATGGCCTTGGAGCTGCGCGGCGAGCAGGTCACGGTGACCGCCGACGTGGCGGCCATCGACGTGGAGTCGCCCGATCCGGCGATGAAGGTCTTCGCCTCTGCGGATCTCCTCGATGCCAACCCCGGACGCCCCGGCGCGCCGATCTCCATTCCCGGCTACCCAATCGAGACCGCGTCGAGCGGCATCAAGGCTCCGCAGTACTTTGCCCCCGGCGTCGCCGGAGATCACGGCGAGCCCATCGCGCAGTACATTCAGGTGGGCAGTTATCTTGTTCCGAACAACCTCAGCGCCAACGCGCACGGCAATGGCTACGCCGATCCGAACATCTTCATTGCGAGCGTGATTGAAAGCGTGCAGGTCGATGGCGGCGCGTACAACGTGCGCGAGGGCAATCACGCGCTGAATCTTGCATCCATCTACGGACTCCGTTCGCATCTCGATCCCTTTTTCACCCTCACCGCCGACAATCGCGACATCGCGGCCACGGCCGGCGTGAGTCCCTCGGCAAACTCGTGGGCGGCCATGGAAGGCTCGTTCGGCAACGGCTTTCTCGATCGCCTTGAGCATCGCAAGCAATTCAAGTTCAACGGCGGACACATCTACCACGCGGGAGATCACACGCTGAATCTCTTCGGCATCGCGTATCTCGGCTACAGCCTTCAGGCCGGGCTGCGGCCGATTTATGGATTCAACTCCATCGACGCCGCCGCGGGATGGAAGCAGTATCCCGACACGATCGATCCTCGTCAGAAGGATCAAACGCACACGGCTCTTGCCGCTCTGAATGACGAGTGGAAGCTTGCCGAGCACCAGGAGTTGCAGCTCTCCGGCTTCTTCCGCACTTATAATCTCTCGCTCCTTTCAGACTTCGGCCTGGGACTGATCCGGCAGAGCGAGTTCCGCACCGTCGGCGGAGCCAGCGCCGAGTACGTGAACAGCGTCGCGAAAAACCTCACCCTCCTCGCCGGCCTCGACTACCAGCGCGAAGCTCCGCGCCGCGACGATCTCGATCACTACAACTTCTACAATCCCGCGCAGCCTTATTATTACGGACCGTTCGTCAGGATCGCCGGAAACAACGTGACCATCTCTCCGCTCTCGCCGCACTTTGCTCTCGAAGGCGCGCTGAGCCGGTGCCTTCACTTTTATCTCGGATGGCAGCACGAGGCGATATGGATCGACAATCGCGACCTTATCGCGCCGCAGGATTCCTCCAGCCGTCTCGTCTCGCTCGATCTTCCGAAGGCGACGATCAGCTTCCTGCCGGAGCGCTCCCGGTACCTTCCGCAGCTTGCGCTCAGCTTCGGCAAGTCGTATTTCACCGAGGATCCGCGCGAGGGTCTGGCGACGGGCAACGCTACGACTACGGGCAAGCCCGCCTTCGCGAGCCCGGTCGAGAGCGCGCGCTCCTATCAGCTCGTCGCCAGCAAGAGCTTTCGGCGCACGGAGCTGAAGCTGACCCTCGGCCACGAGACGCAGAGCAACGAGTACGGCAAGATCGATCCCGACCAGGGCATTCAGCAGCCGCTCGGACCGGGACGAATTCGCTTCACGGCCGTCACGCTGCGACAATCGATTGCAAACGGATCGCTGCAGGCGACCTTCGAGCAGGCCGATGCACGACTCATCGGCGTGCCCGTCTCGTCGATCACGCCCGAGGCTCCGCGGCTGATCGGCGATCTCGCCGCAACCTACCAGAAACTTCCATTCCATCTGCAGGCCAAGGCCGAGTTCGAGTACGTGGGCAGAAAAGTGGTGGGAACCTCATGCGATCCGAGCCAGCCGCTCAGCGGAGGCAGCGGCTACTGCCTCGGCGTGCCGAACAAGGAATTTCGCCTGGCCGTCGCCCGGCTCTTCTTGAATGGCCGGATGAGCGCCGGCGTCAACATGATGATCGCCAGCGGCTGGACGGGACAGACGGTAGAGAACTTCGCCAGCGCCTCTGTCTATGCTCCCGGAGCCGTTGGCCTCGTCAATGGCTCCGTGCCCGCAAATCCTGTGAATGAAGTGGTTGGCGTGCGCATCCCATCGTATGCCAGCGTCAATCTCACCTATCGCTTCGGCAATGCCACGCGATGAGATGACGCAGTAACGTTTCCCGGCCGGCTTCGCTCTTATGCACTCCGCTGCGCGCCAGGCTCATCGGGGCTCCGTTTTCAACCTTCAGACCGGGCGCCACTTCGATGAGCGCCGACTCGATGCGGTTTACCGATTGCCGGATAATCTCCGAAGATTCCGTTTTGGATGCGGCCTGATTTCCGACATACTCCGCGTACTCTGCATCTGAAAATGACAACAAGGTTCACTTGACCGTACGCTCGCGAGAGAGTAGTAGAAAAGGTGACGGTCCGGAGGCAAAAAGCAATTTATGAGGCCTGTCCATACCTTTAGTGTCATTCCATCTCTACCCAAAGAAATCCGCGGTCTGCTGAAAGTTGCAAACAATCTGCGATGGTGCTGGAGCCATGACTCTGTCGAGCTCTTCCGCCGCCTGGATCGCGATTTATGGGAACAATCGGGACACAATCCTGTTCTGCTGCTGGGAATGATCGATCAGGCTGTGCTTGAGAAAGCCGGCAAGGACGATGCTTTTCTCGCCCATCTGCACCGCGTCGAGTCTTTTCTGGAGAAGTATCTCGCCTCGCAGACAACGTGGTTTCATCGCCGTCATGACGGCTCCAGGGACACGCCGCTGATCGCTTACTTTTCCGCCGAGTTTGGATTGACCGAATGTCTTTCCATCTTTGCCGGCGGCCTCGGCATTCTTGCCGGCGATCATCTGAAATCGGCAAGCGATCTTGGCGTGCCGCTGGTTGGCGTCGGCTTGCTCTATCAGCAGGGCTACTTCCGGCAGTATCTCAGCCAGTCCGGCTGGCAGCAGGAATCTTACGCCGGCAACGATTTTTACAATCTGCCGATCTCGATTGTTAACGATGCCAACGGGGGTCCCATCACCATCTCGGTCGAGTTCGGCGGGCACTCCGTGTATGCGCAGCTTTGGAAGGCGCAGGTAGGCCGCGTCTCACTGTATCTGCTGGACACCAACATCGGGCAGAACGCGCATCCGAAAGATCGCGCCCTCACCGATCAGCTCTACGGCGGCGACCACGAGACCAGAATCCGGCAGGAGATTCTGCTCGGTATTGGCGGCTATCGCGCCCTGCAGGCCCTGGGATTGCAACCCACCGTCTATCACATGAATGAAGGGCACTCGGCTTTCCTCGCGCTGGAGCACATCCGCCGCCTGATGCGCGAGCGCAACCTCAGCTTTGCCCAGGCGCGCGAGCTCGCCTCCGCCAGCCTTGTCTTCACCACGCATACGCCGGTCGAGGCCGGCCATGACTACTTCACGCTCGAGCTGATGGGCGCGCACTTCGGCGATATGGCGCGCGATCTGGGACTCTCGTTCGCGGACTTCCTCAGCCTCGGACGCGCGAACGGCCGCGACTTCTGCATGACCGTCCTTGCCCTCAAGTCCGCGGCCCACGCCAACGGCGTCAGCAAGTTGCACGGAGAGGTGAGCCGCAAGATGTGGCAGTCGCTCTGGCCCGGCGTTCCGCTCGACGAGGTTCCCATCGGTCATGTCACCAACGGCGTGCACTTCCGCAGCTGGATCTCCGCCGAGCTGGAACAGCTCTACGATCGCTATCTCGGTCCGGACTGGCGCGAGGAACCGGCCAACCGCGAGCTCTGGAGCCGTGTGCAGACCATCCCCGCCGAAGAGCTCTGGCGCACGCACGAGCGCCGCCGCGAGCGGCTGGTCGGATGGGCGCGCCGCCGCGTGCGCGATCAGCGCCTGCGCCGCGCCGCTCCCCAGGCCGAGATCGACGCCGCCGCCGAGGTACTCGATCCCGATGCGCTCACCATCGGCTTCGCCCGCCGCTTCGCCACCTATAAGCGCGCCACGCTGATTCTGCATGACATGGATCGTCTTCGCCGCATTCTCAACGATCCCCAGCGTCCGGTGCAGTTGATCTTCGCCGGCAAGGCGCATCCGCAGGATGAGGGCGGCAAGCAGCTCATCAGTGATATCGCCGAGTTCAGCCGCGATCCCGTCCTCGGCCGCCACATCGTCTTCCTGGAAGACTACGACATGGCCGTCGCCCGCCCGATGCTGCAGGGCGTCGACGTCTGGCTCAACACGCCTCTGCGTCCGAACGAGGCCAGCGGCACCAGCGGCATGAAGGCCGCCGCCAACGCCGTGCTCAATCTCAGCATCCCCGACGGCTGGTGGGACGAGGTCTGGAACGATCCAAGCAGCTCGCGCAAGATGGGATGGGCGATCGGCAAGGGCGAGGCTTACTCCGACCTCAACTACCAGGACAAGGTCGAGTCCGAGGCGCTCTACGACCTGCTGGAGCACGACGTAGTGCCGACCTACTACGATCGCGGCGCCGATCGCATTCCGCGCAAGTGGGTCGAGCGCATGAAGGCCTCCGTCGACTCGCTCTGCCACTTCGTCAACACGCATCGCATGGTGCGCGACTACTTCGAGGATTACTACGTCAAGGCGCACGCGCAGTTCCGCGCTCTGGAGGCCGACGACGCCCGCCGCGCCCGCGAGCTTGCCTCGGCCATCGAGCGCATTCGCCTGCGATGGGCCGACGTCTGGGTTCAGAGCGTCACCGATGGGCCGACGAATTCGATCCTGGTTGCATCGCAGATGCCCGTGCAGGCACAGGTGCACCTGGGCCGGCTGCAGCCCAGCGACGTGACCGTGGAGCTCTACCTCGGCACCGTGGACATGAACGGCGAGCTAAGCGAAGGCATTGCGGTCGAGATGCAGAGCTCGGGCGAGCCTATCGGCGATTGCTACAACTACACCGTCACCACCTCCATCGCGCGCAGCGGACTGCACGGATTCACCGTGCGCGTGCGCGCCAATCATCCGGACATGTCGGTGAAGTTCGTTCCCGGCCTCATCTGCTGGGCCGATGGCGCCCGCATGAGCGCCCTTACGAATCGATGATTCGAACGTCTATGGTGGCCCATTCAAGCCCATCTGTCGGGCTTGAGTGGGGTAGTTGTTTTTTCTACTCTGCAGGAAAGGTGCCCCAGGTTCGCGCCCGATCTTTGGGCGCTAACCTGGGCGTTACTCCGCAGGCATCTCTTCCTTCAGCAGTCTTCCCACCAGCTCCACGCTGTGACGGCTCACAGCCAGTAGTGGATGGATCGGCACCGGCAAGGTAAACTCCTCGCCCACTCCCATCCGGGAGCTCCGCGCCGGCACGATCATCAGGTCCATCGGACTCCATATCGAGACGAATCCCACGCGCTCCAGCATCGCCGCCTCTCGATTCAGATCCAGCAGAAACTCGCTCCTCGGACGCATCTGCCGGCAGCCCCTGTTCGGCAGCGCGTAGGCCGTCCATGTTCCGTGGTGCGGCGAAGCGATCGTGATCAACCGGCGAACGCGCTCGACTCCGCCCAGCCGCTGCGTGTAGTAGCGGCTCACCAGCCCGCCTATGCTGAAGCCGACCAGGTCGAAGCGCTCTCCCGCCGCGAGCTGCTCTTCGAGATACTCACGCAGTCGCGCTGCCAGCACATCCAGTCCGCAGGCCGCGCTCCGGGGAGTAAGCTGCGGAACCAGCGTGCGAAAGCCGAGCCCGTTCAGATGCCGCGCCATCCGGCGAAAGAGCCTCGGCGTGTCGAAGATTCCGTGGACGAGCACGACCGTTCTGCCGCCGTTTTCTTCCGCTTCCGTCATCGCTCCAATCTACACGATCCCTGCTGCGATCAACGTCCCGCGCGCTCTCGTTGCTCTTCGCTCCGCCCGCCGACTGTGCTAGGCTGTTCGCTCATCCCGCCTGGGGAGCTCGCAAATGAACGATGAGATTGCCGCAACTCTGCGCGCGCTCGATGAGGCGCTCGGCCGCTACGTCCGCCCGGATACCTTCCCGCTCGCCATCCGCATGATCTCACCGGGCGAGCCGCTGCCCGAGGGCGTCAAGGTTCCCAGCAGGAGCATGGGCGAGCAGTGGATCGTCTGCCAGTCGATCGGCGTCGCCCGGCGCTACGGATGGTCGATCGCCGTCGGCCGCGACGACGTAATCTGTCCGCTGGCGGCCATCGCCTTCGGCTTCCACAAGCCCAACGACGAGTACCTGAAGGGCTACGCCTCGGTAGGAATGTACTGCAAAGACGAGAGCGCAGCCACGAGCCTCGAAGCCAGCACATGGCGCTTCGCGCCCGGCAGCTACGATTACGTCTGCATCGCGCCGCTCAACCGCGCCAACTTCGAGCCGCACATCATCGCCGTCTACGCCAACAGCGCGCAGGTGATGCGGTTGGTCCACGCCTCGCTCTACCGCCGCGGCGGACGCCTCACCTCGACCACCGGCGGACGCCTCGACTGCGCCGAGCTCGTCATCCAGACCCTGCAGTGCGATGAGCCCAAGGTCATCCTGCCCTGCAACGGAGACCGCGTCTTCGGCATGGCGCAGGATTACGAGATGGCCTTCGCCTTCCCCTTCCATTACTCGCGAGAGATCATCGAGGGGCTCGAAGGCACGCACAAGGCAGGCACGCGCTATCCCATCACCGTCGCCATGCGCGAGACCGTCACCATGCCCAAACCCTATCAGGAGCTGCTCAAGCTGCTCAAGGAGAACAAAGACTGATGTGCGGACGCTTCCGGCTGGCGCGCAAGAAAGAAATTCTCGAAGAGGAATTCGCGGCTGAATCCGTGGGCGACGAACTCGCTTGGGCCGCGATCAGCTCACCGCGCTACAACGTCGCCCCCAGCCAGCAGATCGCCGTGCTGCGCCAGGATTCAACCACGCCGCGCCGCACGCTTTCGCCGATGCTCTGGGGAATGATTCCCTCAACGATTTCCTCAAAGCCGCGCGACGCCGCCATCGGCTTCAAGACGATCAACGCTCGCTCGGAGAGCGCCGCCTCGCTGCCCGCCTTCCGCGAGCCGCTGCGCACGCAGCGCTGCCTCATCCCCGCGGATGGATTCTACGAGTGGCGGCGCGAGGGCAAACAGAAACTTCCCTTCTGCTTCACCATGGCCGACAATTCACTCTTCGCCTTCGCCGGACTCTGGGATCGCTGGCGCTCGCCGCAGGGGCAGATCGTCGAGAGCTGCACCATCCTCACCACCAAGCCCAACGAACTGCTGCGCGAGATTCACGACCGAATGCCGGTCATCCTGCCGCGCCGGCACTACGATCTCTGGCTCGATCCCGGCTTCCACAGCGTCACCGAGCTGCGCCCGCTGCTCGCGCCCTTCCCCGCCGAACAGATGCGCCGATACCCCGTCAGCCAGCGCGTGAACAACGTGAAGTACGACGACGCCGAATGCGCGGAGGAGCTGACTACGGACGAGCCGCACCAGCCGGAGCTCGGCTTCTGAGGATTGCCTATCTCACCACCGCCGCTCGTCCCGCGCCGTGGTAGAACAACCCTCCCAGCCCCACGGTGAACATATAGCACCCGTAGAGCGCGTGCTCCAGCGAGGAGATCAGCAGCGAGCCGGTCGCGTAATATCGCCACGCAAAGAGCAGTCCGGCGACAAACGTCAGCGCCACCGACCACGGACTTCGGAAGATGAGGTGCGAAAATCCAAAGGCCGCCGCGCTGGCCAGAATCAGCGACGCCGTCGAGCCGAAGAGCGGCTCATAGCGTTCGAAGAAAAAAACGCGATAGATCACTCCCTGCGGCAGCACCGAGAGCAGCGGATACAACACCATCACCACCGCCCAGAAGATGGGATTCGTTCGCACAAATCCGAAGAGCAGTTGCGGACGCAGCCAGTACACCGCCGCCGTCACCGCAATGGCCGAGGCCGCGAAGATCGCAATGATGCCCGGCAGCGATGTCGCCAGCCCGCGCGTATTCCAGTAGCTCACCGGCTCAGGCGCGCGCCGCAGCGTCCACGCGCAGTACCACGCCGCCAGCCACAGCGGCGGCAGCGGCGAGAGCCGCACAGGCAGCAGACGAAAGACAACCGGAAGGGCAACGAAGAGCAGCAGAAACTCGGCGATCAGCAGGCCTTTGCTCGGCATCTCGACTCCGGCGCTACAGGATTCTTCGAGCATAGCAAAACGAAAAAAGGAGAGCCCTGCATCGGCTCTCCTTGGTCCCGCATGTGCCAGTTAGCAGCAGCCCATCTTGATCTCGCCCGCCGCCGTAACCGGAGGACCGAAGGCCTCCTGCGGAACCGGCGCCCCGCGCAGCACCAGAATCCAGCGGCGAATCGCGTCGATCAGCACCAGCACCACGCCTGTGATGAAGATGACCATCAGCGTAGTATCCAGGTAGCCGGTGAACTGCATTCCCGGCTTCAGCCGCATCGGCCAGAAGATGGTCTGGATGCCGAGCACGCCCGCCGAGATCGTTGTCACTCCCACAAAGCACATCGGCAGGAAGGTGAGCAATGCATACTTCGCCTTGCCCATGTTGATCAGGAAGGTCGTCGTCACCGCCAGCGCAATCGTCGCCAGCAGTTGATTGCCGGTGCCGAAGAGCGGCCAGATCGTCGAGATGCTTCCCGTCCAGATCAGGTATCCCCAGCTGGCAACCACCAGTGTCGTCGCCACAATGTTGCCCGGCCACCAGGCGGTGTTGCTGAAAGGCTTGTAGGCCTTGCCCACGAGCTCCTGCAGAACGTACCGAGCGACGCGCGTGCCGGTATCGATCGTGGTCAGGATGAACAGCGCCTCGAACATGATGGCGTAGTGGTACCAATAGCCCATCAGCTTGTCCATTCCGGGCAGCCCGCGGAAGATCTGCGCCATGCCGACGGCCAGCGATACCGCGCCGCCGCTGCGTCCGGCCAGTTTCTCGCCCACCTCGCGCGAGAACATATCCAGGTTCACCGTGTGCCACTCCGGATGCGCCGCCAGCAGCTTATTGAATGCATCCGGCGCGCAGTTGATGGCAAAGTAGTCGCCCGGATTCATTGAACAGGCCGCAATCAGCGCCAGCACGCCCACCAGCGACTCACAGAGCATGGCGCCATAGCCGATAAAGCGCGCGTCCGTCTCCTTGTCCAGCATCTTCGGAGTCGTACCCGACGAGACCAGCGAGTGGAAGCCCGAGATCGCCCCGCAGGCGATGGTCACAAACAGGAACGGGAAGAGCTTGCCCTTGATGATCGGTCCGCCGCCGTGCATGTAGGGCGTAAAGTTCGGGAAATGAATGTCCGGATGCACCACGAAGACGCCGATAATCAGCACCGCAATCGTCCCCAGCTTCACGTAGGTGGAGAGATAATCGCGCGGCTCCAGCAGCAGCCACACCGGCAGCACCGAGGCGATGAATCCGTAGGCCACCATCAGCAGCGTGATCTGGTGAGCGTTGAAGGTCAGCAACCCGGCGGCGCTGCTCTGGGCAAAGGTATGTCCGTAGATCACCGCCGCCAGCAGGCAAACCACCCCGAAGATGCTCGGTCCCGTGATCCTGAACTCACCGGGATGGCTCTTGAACATCCACAGCCCCATGATAATCGCGATCGGAATCGTCATGCCGATGGTGAAGACGCCCCAAGGACTGTTGGCCAGCGCATTCACCACCACAATGCCCAGTCCGGCCAGCGTTACCACGAGGATGAAGAGCACGGCAATCATGGTGACCAGCCCGGCAAAGCCGCTGATCTCAGTGCGCGCGATGTCGGCCAGCGAGCGTCCGCGATGGCGTATCGAGGCCACCAGCACGGTGAAATCCTGAACGCACCCCGCCACCACCGCTCCGATCAGCAGCCAGAGAAATCCCGGAGCGAAGCCGAACTGTGCCGCCAGCGTCGGCCCCACCAGCGGTCCGGCGCCGGCGATCGCGGCAAAGTGGTGTCCAAACAGCACCCACTTCGGCGAAGGCACATAATTGTGACCGTCCTCGTAGGTGTGGCTGGGGGTGATTCGCCGGTCGTCCAGCGCCAACGCCTTGGCGGCGATAAAGGCGCTGTAATACCGGTATGCTAAGGCGTAGACACAAAGCGCGCCCAACATCACGGGAAAGGTGTTCATAGTCCCCTTTCGTTTGCGGGCTTAGATGGCCCTGATGAACTTGATCGCAAACTATAGAAGGGATTGGCCTGCAGCGCAATGAAATTGCTGGCGCCACTCCCACCGCTTTGCGATGCACAAACCTCGCAAGATGAGATGCCTGACGCGGCAGCTTCAGAGGAGGGCAGTTTGCGCCTTGAACCAGGTACTTCGGAGTCAACACTTACAACCGAAGCTGTTTACCTTTCATTACTCTCACCCGACTGCCAAAATTCCGGCTCTGTACGATTTCCACTTTCGCCAAGTCAAAGGCAATGGGTGGTACAGTTACTTCTAGTTACTAAAGACAGTTAACCAATTCGGACTTTAGCTCATCCAAAGCTGGTTGTAGACTATGCTCGATGCTGGATAGGTACACGCAGAGCGTCGGGTAGCGCGTGATCACCTGCACGGCAGCTTGGAGTCGAGGTATCTGGCCGGGATGCACTCGATGAAGCGGCCTCACCTCGGAATTAGTCTCGGGCCAAAATTTGAGGTAGGCGGAATCTATGCTGGCAATCGACAACCGCGCAGCTCTCAGGCCTCGGATGCTCTCGCCGAGACGCATTCATTCGCGACAGGCAGGCTTCACCATTGCGGAGTTGATGATGGTTGTGCTTATTGCGGGCATTATCACCGCCGTCTCGATTCCCTATATCACGACAACGGTCAGCAACATGTATCTGGGCTCCGCCGCCTCGTCGCTTTCGGGTGAGTTTGCCAGCGCGCGCTATCAGGCGATTTCGTCGGGCTGTCCGGTGCAGGTTACGGTGAACTCGCAGAGCTATCAGGTGGCGGCACAATGCATCATCGGATCGACGAGTCCGTCGTGTCCCGCATCTGGAACCGCGCAAACCTGCAGTTCCAGCTTCTACAACTACTGTGGCGGCGGCTACACCACCTCCGCATGCCTGACCCCCTTTGCCGCCTCGCAGATATCTGTCTCCACCACGAGCCCGACCAATGTGATTTATTTCAACTCCAACGGCGTGGTCTCGACCACCACTGCGGCCCTGGGTGGAGTTCCGACAACCTTCACGGTTACGCTGCAGCAGTTAATCGGGGGCACAACCAAGACCGTTAAAGTCTCAGGAGTGGGATATGTCAAGACCACAACGCCCTAATCGCCGGATTGCAGGCTTCTCTCTGCTGGAGGTCATCATCGCAATGGCGGTGCTGGTCATCGGCGTCTCATCGCTGGCCGCGCTCTCGGCGGTGATGATCGGACGCGGACGGCAGTCGAAGTACACCGCGCTGGCGGGAACGCTGGCCTCGGAGAAACTGGAAGACCTTAGCCACTGGAACGGCAGGTTCAACACCAACTCCGGTGTCGATAACAGCGATCCCATGATCTGTGTCCCGACCGGCGCCACCTCGGTCGGCAGCCTCACGCAGGACGTCACCACCACAGTGACTTGCGCCTCGGTAGACCAGGACCAGACCACTATGGGTGCTCCGACGACGGAGAGCATCGCCTACTTCGACAATGTGAGCATCGACGTCACCAACGCCACCGACTGCCCCAATCCCGCCGACGGCTGCTTCGCCGAATCCTATTCGATGGTCAACAACGGCACCACCACCTATTACACGACATATCACTCGCCCGATGGCACCATACCAGGCACCGCTGAGCCGGCACCCGGTACTCCGGCTTCGCCCGTCACCTCAACTACTGCGCCCCAGAACCTCACCTTTCACCGGCGCTGGATCATCGAACTGAATCCCACGGTGAACGGTACCCAGGTCAATTACGTCCGGCGCATCACGGTGCTGGTCACCTGCTCAGATCCTTCCATCCAGCCGCCGGCCAGCTTCCAGATGAGTACGGTGCGGCCATGAAGATTCGATCTCTGAAAGCTTCGGCAAAGACGGCAAGGCGGGCGGAGCGCGGCACAACGCTGCTGGAAATGCTGGTGGCCGTGGCGCTGTTCGCCATCATAAGTGGAGTTGCCTTCAACCTGATGTATCAGCAGCAGCAGGCCTCCCAGGGCTTGCAGGGGCGGGTGGCGCTGAATATGGCTCTCCGCAACACCGAATCGCTCCTGCAGATGGACCTGGCCAATGCCGGCAATGGTTTCTACCAGATCACAAACACCTCCACGGCCGGATCGGTGGGCGTAGGCGTGATCAACCACGTCGTTACCCCTGGCAATAGTTGCGCTACCACTGCTACGCAGACATACGGCGTCAACTGCTTCGACCAGCTCAATGTCATTTCATTCCAGGATCCGACACTGGCCGTTCAGAACATTCCGACTCCGGCGTTGACCATTACTAATTCGACATTCAGCAGCAGCGCCGCTTGCGGTTCCTCCAGTTGCGTCACCGGAAGCGTTGCCACCTATTTGACGAATAATCCGAGTAATACCTACGCCCAGGCTTATTCGGCGTTCCACGTGGGCGATTATCTGCTCTTCGTCAAGAGCACGGGAGCGGCGTACACGGTTGCGAAGATTACGGCCATAGGGGCATCAAACCCCGGCGCCGGCACAATCAGCTTTGGAATTCAACCGACAAACGCCGGTGGCGTCAACACGCTGGCCAACGATCCTTTCAACCTCACCGCCTGCAGCGGCGCTGCCGCCTGCCCGCCCACCAACCCCCCGGTGGCCAACGATTATCTGACGAGCTCCTTTGCGGCCAACGATTACATCCTGAAGATCGTGCCGGTGACCTACCAGGTCTGCAATGGGCCGGGCAGTCCCACTACCTCAACCGGGGCTCTCTACAACTGCGATCAGAGCTCCACCTCGCCGGATATCAGCAATCCTAAGCTGTGGCGCACGATCCAGGCGGGCGGTGTGACAACCTCTTCGGTTGTGATGGAACAGGTCCTTGGCTTCAAGGTGGGAGCCTCGCTCTTCAATGCCCCCGATCCAAATGTGACCAACGCTGCGGAAACCTTCTTCAACTACGATGCCAGCACATATACGATCACGAATTCAGGGGACACAGCCTTCGACTTTGGCGCTGTCCACTCCGTGCGGGTCTCGCTGATCGGACGCACCGTGCCGAACACAACCAAGATCTCAGCCACGAG
>Ga0326727_10016801_pt1 | contig 15346 bp, 13 predicted proteins | sample MB2enrmetagenome_FD_207643 | JGI IMG/M metagenome (GOLD analysis project Ga0326727, IMG submission 207643) | Lab enriched peat soil microbial communities from McLean, Ithaca, NY, United States - MB29MY | ecosystem: Environmental > Terrestrial > Soil > Wetlands > Peat | place: USA: New York... | reverse complement strand
GAGGCCGGCGCTACAGGTTCGCGACCCATGCAAAAGGGCCGCTCGTAGCGAGCGGCCCCGGGGATTGCTTGTTGAACTACTGAACCTAGAAGGTGGTGGAGACGGTCAGGCGGAAGGTTTTGCGCGGCTCCAGGAAGGTGTCGCGCGCGCCATAGCCCTGGATAGCTTCGGCGTAGGTGTAATCGCCGGCGCCGCCCGGGGGGAACATATCGCGCGTAATCAGCTCCGCGGAGCAGCTCTGATTCCTGCTTCCAATTCCCAGGTCGCAGTAGGGCTTATCGTAGAGCCGCAGCGGGTTATAAGCGTAGTAGAGGCGGAAGGGGGCGTTGATGACGGGCATGATGACGGAGAGCTCGACGCCGGTGGACATGCGAGGAACGAAGTTGGTTCCTGGGATGGGGTGGATATTGCGCTGGAAGCCGACCTGCGAGCCACGGATGTTGCTATAACAGGTGCCCATGCCATTGACGTCGTAGTTGATGCTCTGGCAGCCATAGAGAGGCGAGGTGAGCGAATCAAAGCCCTCGGGGCTTTGCTTCAACTGCCCCTTGTTGAGAGCCACGTTAATGCCGAAGTCGTCGAAGAAGGAGAAGGTGACGGGGCCGGCGATGGGAATGCGGTACTCGGCATTGCCGGTAAAGCTGGTATCTCCGCCGATGGAGGCGATGCCGTAAATCGGCAGGGGCACCTGCATGCACTGACCCAACTGATTGTTCAGGTCGCGCGGCGCGCCGCAGGTTAAGTCCGGATTGGTCAACTGCACACTGACGCGGGTGGGCACATATCCGTAGGGGGTAGCGGCACGGACGTCGAAACCGCGCAAATCGGCCTCGCCGCCGGAGTAGAAGCGGTTGTTGGGAGGAGCCACGTCGCCGCCGTATCCCATCACATATCCCAACTGCGCGCGCAAGCCGAGCACGTTGCGCCCAGTAGGAGTGGGAATCAGGTAGTGCATGGGCCGGAACTGCTTGTATGCCACCATGGGGGCGAAATAGCGCACGTTGCCCCAGATGCCGGAGGTCTGCATGACGGCAGTGTATTCCTTGCCGGTGCGCGGACGCATGGGGTTGTTGATGGTGTTGTAGATATAGCTGAGGGAGACATAGCTGTTGATGATGCCGGCCAGGGCGTTGGAGCCCTGAATGCCGGAGCGGAAGCTGATGGTCTGGAAATAGGTCTGTGAAGCGGTGGAGAAGGCGCTAATGTTCGACTTGCTCCACGAATAGGTAAATCCGACGCGCTGGAAGGCGTGGCGCTTGAGGGGATAGCTGACCGAGAAGTTAAAGCCCTTGGAGGCCTGGTTGTAGTTTTGGATCATCGACGACTGCGCCGCGGACAGGTTCACCGACTGGCCGGTGGTGGCCTGGTAGTTTTTGGCGGAGTTGAAGTCCTGCTTGTTGTCGTAGACCTGGAAGCCGACGTTGATGGGTCGATTACGCACATAAGGCTGGGTGAAGCCGAACATGAAGGTACGGCTGATATTGCCCAGATTGGCTTGCAGGCTGAGGGTTTCTCCCAGGCCGAGGAAGTTGTTGGTCGAGTAGTTGATGCCGATGAAAGCTCCGGAGAGGCCGCTCAAGCCGCCGTTCATGCCGATGGAGTTCTTGCCTTTTTCTTTCACCTTCAGCAGCAGGGTCACGGTGCCGGCCTCGGCATCCTGCTGGGCGGTGGAGTCCTGATCCACTTTGAGCGGTTCAAAGTACTCGAGCTGGTTGAGGCGGAGCAGGCTGTACTCCCAGAGTTGCGAGTTGTAGACCTGGCCTTCCTCCAGCATGAGTTCGCGGCGGATGACTTTGTCGCGAGTGATGCGGTTTCCCTCGAACTCGATGCGCGCGACGTAAAAGGGCTTGCCCTCGTCGATGTCGATGGTGAGCGAGACAGTTTTTTTCTGGTCGTCAAAGACGGGTTTGGGAATGGCGCCGAAGTTGATGTATCCCAACTGCCCGTATGCCTTCTTGAGGTTCTCCAGTCCCTTGCCGATGAGCGTGGCGTTGAACCAGTCGCCGTCCCTGACCGCAAAGGTTGCGCGCAGGGCCCTGAGGTTTGTGACCGCCTTGTTGCCGGTGAAAGTGATGGCGCCGAGGCGGTAGCGCGCGCCCTCTTCAATGGGCATAAGGATGTCGATGCGCTTGCCCTTGTTGGGCCGGAAGGTTAGCCAGTTCAGGCCGCCCTGGTCGCGAATCTGCGTTTTGGGCTCCTCAACGGCGGTATTGTAATAGCCCTTGTCGCGGTAGGCCTGGCGCACCCGCTCAGTATCCTCCTCGAGCTTGGTGGCGTCGAAGGTCTGGGCGAAGAGATTCTCGAAGATGATCGAATAGGGTATGCCGATGGGCTTCAGGTTCTTCATGGAGCGGCGCAAGACCAGGCTGTTGATGTGCGGATTGCCGGTGAACTTAATCTGGCCCACCTTCACGGTGGGGCCTTCTTTGATGTTGAAGTTGACCTGCACGCTGGCCGGCGGAATGGTCTTGACCTCGGTTTTGATGGTGGCAAACTGGTGGCCGTGTTCGGAGAGAATGTCCTTGAGGACGGTTTCTGCCCGCTTAATCCTGGTGGGATCGTACTGGCTCTCCACGGAGAGGCCGACCTTCTCTTTTTTGAAGCGGTCGAGCACGTCGGACTGGGAGACGGCGTTGAGCCCCTTGTAGTTGATCTCGCGGATGGTGGGCCTTTCCCGGACAAAGATGTTCAGAATGATGCCCTTCTCCGAGTCCTCCCGCTCGATGCGCACATCGTCGAAGTACGAAGTGTTCCACAGAGAGTTGAAGTCGCGCTCAATGGAAACCGGGTCGTAGGAGTCGCCGGGGTGGGTAAAGAGGCGCGCCAGCACGGTTTCTTTGGGTATGCGCCGGTTGCCGATGACCCGAATGGAATCAATGGTCTGCGGCTGCTGGGCCAGGGCCGCGGCGGCGGAGAGCGCCAGCGCGAGCACGAGCAGCATGCGCGCCAGACAGCTTGTGGTCCGCATGGCGCGGGAGACGGAAATGTGCTTGAACTTCACCGGGCGGGGGCCCTGCGCTGAGCACACAGACTGGTGCGGTCCATAGTTCGCCATCACGTTCGGCTTCACGGGAAGAATATCGACACCCTCGTTGCTGAAAATCTGGTCCTGCCTAGAGGAAAAACCAATTTTACCACCCCAGCGACAAGACCCGCCGCCGAGCACCCCGGTAATTACCCAGTGAAAAAACCTATCTGTGCCACCCCAGGGTAAATTGAAACCTATCACCCAGTTTAACGGACGAAAGTGGGTTGGGCGGCACTATCCTGCCGGCGGACGGCACAACGTCCATATTTAGACGCAGGGCGGGCGTGCAGGACACCCTCTCCCGGTTAAGGTATTGAGGAGATGGAGGAGGCGCCAGGGGGGCGTAATGCGATTTCAACTCCCGTCAGGATGGCAGCGGGGGTCCGGCGGCGGGTCAGTCTGGAACGGCACAAGGACGCTCATTCTCCCAAAAATAAACCGTAAATATTCTCGAATAATCTCTTTTTCCCCGTTCCGATTGGCTGCTGCGGTATGCTTCTCCATATCCGGCTTGCAATCCGACCTTGACTAGCGCGAGGGGAAAAGGCCTGGCCGGAGGAGGCCGGCGAATGGAGATGGAGACAGAAGAGCGCCGAGGTCTTTCCATGATCCTGATCCGGGTGACGGTGGGATTGGTCTTTCTGCTGGAAGGCAGCCTCAAGTTCCTCCGCCCCGAGGAGCTGGGCGCGGGGCGTTTCGCGGCGATTGGCCTGCCCATCCCTCATTATCTGGCGCCGCTGGTGGGGGGTATTGAGATCGGGGGCGGCGCGGCCATCCTGCTGAACATCTATGCCGGCGATGCCGCGCTCGCGTTGCTGATGGTGATCGTCACGGCCCTGATTACCACCAAGTTTCCCATCCTGCTGGGCAGGCCGCTGGGACCATTCCCGCTGGAAAGTCTCAAGGAGTACGGGTGGCTGAGCTTTTTTCACCAGGCGCGCACGGATTTTTGCATGGTCTTCGGCCTGCTGGCTGTTGTGATCGATTCCGGCCTCAAGTTGGGCCGCAAACGGCGCTGGTACCAGACCGGGCCGAGCTGAGCTTCTAAGACCGTGTGAATTAGTCATCATGGCTGGATATATGCGGGCGAGGACGCCCGCACAACAGCCGGTCAGGAGACCGGCGCTCCATCCCTGCGGCGTTCCGATTTTTGCCGCAAGGATGAGAAGCGATGAGCGTCCTGCGAGGTTACTCGACCGGCCCGGACATCAAAAATACGTAAACCAGCAGGGCTGCGCCGACGAGGCCGGGAATCAGGCCGACCAGAGCCACCTTGGGGCCGACCAGAGCCCAAAGAAAGATCGTCAACCCAACGCCCATGCCGAGGGTGACGAGGCCGCCGATTTTGTGGCCTTCGCGGGACTTGATCCGCTTCAACCGCTCCTCTTCCTTCAGCAGTTCGATAGCTGCCTTGGCGCCCTCGCCTGAGGACTCGGTAATCCGCCGCAGAGTCTCTGCCTTGTAAAAGGCCTCGCGCTCCTCTTTCCGGGTGCCAAACCAGATCGCGAAAATGATCATCGTAAACGTTGACACGATGGCCACGATCGGGATGAACATACCAAGAAGAATCATTTTCTTCCTCCTTGCCGGGGAGTCTTCCCCATGCGATTAGTAGGACAGGCGGCACATGAATCCGGTTGCATAATTTCAGAAACAGAGCGAATTGCGAGAAAATGCAACCAGCGCTGGAGAGAGCGGGTCATACTATCCGCAGAGGCACAACCGCCAGAATGAACGCCGCCACCAGCGCCGAAAACACCCAGGCCGACCTTGCGGACGTTGCGCGCGTACTGGCCGGCGAAGTTGCCGCCTTCGAGGGGATCGTTCGCCGCTGGCAGGGGCCGTTGATCAACATGGCCTGGCGCTATTGCCGCGACCGCAGCCGTGCGGAAGAGCTGGCCCAGGAGGCCTTTCTGCGCGCCTGGCGCGGGTTGAGCCGCTGGCGGCAGGAGTCGAGTTTTTCCACCTGGTTGTTTGCGCTGGCGGCTAACGTCTATCGCACCGAGTTGAAGCGATTCCCCACGGAGACGCTGCCGCTGGACGCAGCGCCAGAACCCGCCGGCCTGGCCACGCAACATAATGAGCTGGCCGCGCAGTTGAGCCAGGATGCGGTGCGCCGCGCAGTGCTGGCGCTGCCGTTGCGCTACCGCGAGCCGTTGGTTCTGTTTTATTTTCATGAGATGGATTTGGCCGCGGCTGCCCGCACGCTGGGAATGCCGGAAGGAACGTTGAAGGCCCGTCTCTCCCGAGCGCGGACGCTGTTGCGACAGCGATTTCCGCAACTAAAAGAGGAGCACGGCGCAAGGAAGGTTTTCACGCTGGAGACAGGGAAGGAGGCGGCACGATGAATCGAGCCAAAACAGACCGCGGCGAAGCAGAGCACACGAGGATCGAGACGGAGATTGGCCAGATTCTGGCAGGCGAAGAGGAGCTGCTTCCCTCCTCGGGCTTTGCGGCCTCGGTGATGGAACGGGTGCGGCAAGAGGCCGCGCTGCCCGCGCCGATTCCCTTTCCATGGAAGCGGGCGATTCCCCTCCTGCTGCTGGCCTGCGGAGGCATCGTCTGGAGCACAGTAGAGCTGGTTCGACTCGGAGTGCCGGGGCTCAACCTGACCACGCTCGGCCAGTCCGCGCAGAGCTGGTTGACGATTTCGTTGCCGCCTCTTTCCGCCGTACAGTTGCGCTCGTTGGAGCAGGCCGGCTGGGTGGCTCTGGCGCTGGGGACATCACTTGTTTCGTGGCTGGTTTCGCGACGCCTGGCCGGGCGCGGAGGGCTGCTGTAGTATCGACTTCGCAGGAGGCAATTGCGATGGCCGACTCCTTCAACCTTGAACGCTTTGTGAGCGCCCAGGCAGCGGTGTATCCGCGGGTTGTGGAGGAGTTGCAAGCGGGGGAGAAGCGCAGCCACTGGATGTGGTTCATCTTTCCGCAGATGAAGGGGCTGGGGCACAGCTCGCAGTCGGAGTATTACGGCATCGGCTCGCTGGAAGAGGCTGCGGCCTATCTGCGGCATCCGGTACTGGGCGCGCGGCTGCGTCAATGCGCGCGGCTGGTGACGCAGGTGGAGGGACGCGCGATCAGCCGGATTCTCGGCTACCCCGACGACTTGAAGTTCCGCTCCTCGATGACGCTGTTTGCGCGCGCCGCCGTGGAGGCTGGCCTGGACAGCACGGAGTTCAACGAGGCGCTGAAGAAATACTTTGGCGGCGAGGGCGATTCGCTGACGGCGGCGATGGTGCGGTAAGGCTACTCGATGGCGAAGACGGCGTAGACGGTGGCTTCTTCGCGGATGGTTTGGGGTCGGATTTCGAGCGGCGGGCTTGAGATGATCATGGATAACGATGCAGATTCAGTATTCAATACCATTCCTTGCGCCGGACGCGCGAAATATATCTTCGTATTCGGCGTTTCGTTGCTGGCGTAAATCAATGCACCCAGCTTTACATTCAGCCCCTCGGCCATTCTGGTTGCAACCTCGCGCGCCTTCACCAAGGCATTTCCAGCGGCTTTAGCCTGTAGCGCCTTTCTTCCGGAATAGCGCCAATCAATGGAGCCGCTCTTGTTCGCGCCTGCTGCAATCGCCACGCGTATAGCCTCTGCCGCCGATTGCGGAGGAACATTTACCTCCCACGATTGACGGAAAATGTATTGTTCCTTGGCTCGTTGGTCGGGCTTTTCCTTTTCATCAAAATTATTGTTGCGTTGAACGCCTTGTTCGGAACTCTCGATTGCCTTGTCCTCGACACCGGCTTTGTGCAGTGCTTCCAGAATCGCATGGGATAGCTTGCCGCCATCGGTAGAGACCGTCAACGAATCGGGGCCAAATATCTCGAATCCAATGGTGATAGCGGCAATGTCGGCCGTAGCCGTGGCCTCGTCCGTCGTGCTGATGGCGATGGTCTTGTTTTCGCGGTTAATCTGAATGGTTTGCGCAGAGGCTAAACCAGCCGCCGCAATTCCAATCGCCAAACCTGCCAATAGCCGAGAAAAACGCAACATAAAATTGCCTCCTGAACTTGCAGCGGAAGGATAGCACAATATATCTTGCAATTTCTCTATCGCCTACGATGACCCGCACAATGGCCTGTCATCGACTTTTCTGCTAAACTCGCAGCGACATTTACGTGTCCTGATTTTCGTTCTCAGTGGCAGGATGGAAGCAGCGTCCCGGATGCATTTCAAGCCGCGGCAAAAATCTTTGCGAATTTTCGCGACTTTTTACAAAGTCTTTGGTTTAACAGAAGAGAAATCCCTATCCAACCCCAAGGAAGGCCGATGATGAAGAAAGCCGCTCTGTTTATCCTGCTTATTAGCATGATTCTGTTGCGGTTGCCCGCGCAGCAGCCGGAGGCAACCCAACCCGCGCAAACGCCTGTGACTGCGCAAGCCGCGCCCGCACAGCCAACACCTCCAACGCAACAGCCAGCAACAGTACAGGAAGCGCCCGCGCAGCCAGCCTCGCCGGCTCAAGCTCCGAATGGGGCGCAAGCTCCGAACGCGGCGCAGCCAGCCTCGCCGGCGCAGGTCCCTAACCCGGCACCATCTCCGAACCCGGCGCAAGCTGCCAATCCCAGCACGCCCACCTTCCGCATTACATCGCGCCTGGTGGTGCTGGATATGGTTGTGGTGGACGGCAAGAACGCAGTCGTCAAGGATCTGAAGCGCGAGGATTTCAGCGTGGAGGAGGCCGGGCAGCCGCAAACCATTCTCAACTTTGAAGAGACGGGCGCGCACACCCCCAGCCCGGAGATCAACATCAACTCCACCGCCGACCTCGACAAACTGGCGCCGAACGCTCCCGTCGATATCATCCTGCTCGACGAGTTCAACACGCGCTTCGAGGATATGGCATTCGCGCGCTATTCACTGAAGAAGTATCTTGACAAGCAGCCGGCAAAACTCGTCACGCCGACGATGCTGATAGCGGTCGACTTGCAGCACTTTACCGTGTTGCACGACTACACGCAAAACAAGGAAGAGATTCTATCCGCTCTCAATCATCACTTCGTGGCTTATCCCTGGCAGGTTCACCAGGGCGCCTGGGTCGCCGAGCGCTACGAGACGGCCTTCATTACGCTGCGGCGCGTGGCTCAGGCGGTGATGGGCCATCCAGGCCACAAAAACATGATCTGGATCGGCCGCGGCTTTCCGCCGTCGCGCCGTGTCGGCCCCAATTGGTCCATCGATACGGAGAACAGGATTAACAACGCCGTGCAGGATTGCGTGAATGTGCTGCGGGATGCGCGGGTCACGCTATACACCATTGATCCTGCGGGCGTGATGATGGATCCGGGCGTGTACGGCGGCGATCCCATGATCGATCCGTTTGGGGGCAACTATGAGTTCAACCGGATGGCGAAGGCGACGGGCGGGAGGACCCTCTACGGCCGCAACGATGTGGATGCGGAAGTCCAGACCGCCGTTCAGGACGGAGCGAACTTCTATACACTCACCTACCGGCCGACGAACAACTCGCTTGCTCCCCAGAAATTTCGCAAAATCAAGGTCACCGTGGATCGGCCGGGGCTCACGGTCATCACGCGGGAGGGCTATTACCTGCAGTATGGTCCGGGGCGGGTGAATCCGGAGAACCCCTCGCGGCGTCTCGTCGCCGATCTGGCCGCTGCCGATTCCAGCAATATGGTCTATGACGGAATTCCCGTCCTGATACGGCCGTCGGAGACCGATCCTGATTCGTTCATGGTGCATGTAGACGGCAGCGGATTGGTGTGGTCTCCCGCAACCGAGAGTGAGCCGCGCCGTACCGAGGTGATCCTGGACGTATCCACTTTTGATAAGAAGGGCAAAGAACTGAAGCGGGACGCGAAGCTCATGAAATTTTCAGCTCCGCCCTCCGTCCAACCGACTGGCAGGATACATCGAAACCTCAACATTCCATACAAGATCGAGCACGATCCGAAGGTGGTTCGCGTTCGCTTTACCGTCCGCGTGTCGCTCACCGGGCGCATTGGAACCGCAGATTACACGCTGGGGCAAGCGGCCGGCCCAAACGGAGGCAAGGAAGCTCCGAAAAAATAAGTTGGCGCGGGGGAGTTATTTCACTCCCGCGTGCTTTGCGCCAAACTCTCGCAGCTTGGCGAGGAGCGCGGCGGCCTGGCCGGAGTCAATGGCTTCGGCGGCGCGGCGGACGCCCTCTTTGAGATCGGCGGCGAGGCCGGCGGCGACGAGAGTCGCGGCGGCGTTGAGCAGGACGATGTCGCGGCGCGCGCCGGGGACGCCGGTGAGCACGTCGTAGAGCAAAGACCTGTTAGTGGCGACATCGCCGCCAGTGAACTGATCGAGCGTGGCGCGAGGCAGCCCTGCCATCTCCGGAGTGATGCGGGCGGCGTGCAGGGCGCTCTCGCCGCCGGACTTTGATTCTTCAATGCGCGCCACGATGGATTCGCCGGTGGTGGTCAGCTCGTCGATGCCGTCTGTCCCGTGGACGACGAAGGCGCGCTTGGCGCCGAGCGATGCCAGCGTGCGGCCTACCAGCAGGACGCGACTGGGCGCGAGCACGCCGATGACCTGATTGCGCGCGCCGGCCGGATTGGTGAGCGGGCCGCACAGATTAAAAATCGTACTGATGCCCAGTGCGCGGCGCAGCGGCCCCAGGGCCTTCATGGCCGGATGATAGAGCGGCGCGAAGAGGAAGACGAAGCCGGTCTGGCGGAGACATTCGACGGCCAGTTCGGGGCCGAGTTCGATGGGCACGCCGAGAGCTTCGAGCACGTCGGCCGCGCCGCAGCGGGAGGTGACGGCGCGGTTGCCGTGCTTGGCCACTTTGGCTCCGGCAGCGGCGGCTACCAGCGCCGCGCCGCAAGAGATGTTGAAGGTGAGCGGACCACCTCCGCCGGTGCCGACCGCATCGACCAGCTCGGCGCGCTCCGCATCCGTGAAGGGCAGCGGCGTGACGCGGCGGCGCATCACATCGACAAAGCCGGCCAGCTCTGGCGCTTGTTCGCCGCGAGTGGCTAGCACGGTCAGCAGCGCGGCGGTTTCGACTTCGGGAACCGAGCCGGAGAGGATTTCCTCGAGCACGCCGGCGGCCTGCTCGCGGGTGAGAGTAGCGCCGTCCTGGGCCAGCGACTTTAAGAGTTCCTTCAAAGAGGCCATATCCTTATGGTACCGACTCAAAGCGGCATGGCGAAGCATAAAGCATTTCGCGCACGTTCTTGTTTGCCCGCACTTAAACGGGCAAGGTAGTATTTGGATACCGTTGACGCGGCTTCGGCTCTCAGGAACCCTCCGGGGCCGGTTCCAAATCCCCAAGGTCAGCGGAATGGACGGTCCCAATCCCATGAAGATTCATGAGTATCAGGCGAAAACAATTTTGCAAAAGTACGGCGTGGCCGTGCCGCGCGGCGAAGCAGCCAACACGCTGGAGGAAGCCGCGGCGGCGGCGCGCATACTGTTTGCCGGAGGCGCGAGCGGCGTGGTGGTCAAGGCGCAGATTCACGCCGGAGGGCGCGGCAAGGGCGGCGGCGTGAAAGTGGCGCGGACGCAAGACGAGGCCGAGCAGTATGCCAGGCAGATTTTGGGCATGACGCTGGTGACGCATCAGACCGGGCCTCTCGGACAAAAGGTCCAGCGGTTGTTGATCGAGGAGACGGCCAGCATCGACCGAGAGCTGTATCTGGGCATTGTGCTGGACCGTGTGACCGGCAAGCTGGTCTTCATGGCTTCGCAGTCGGGAGGGATGGAGATTGAGGAGGTGGCCGCGAAGACTCCGGAGGCGATCTATAAAGAAACCATCGACCCGGTGATTGGCTTGGGCCAGTGGCAGGCGCGCAAGCTGGCCTTTGCGCTGGGGTTGAAGCCCGCGCAGATCAACGCGGCTGTGGGGTTTTTGCAGAGCCTGTACAAGATGTTTATCGAGACGGACGCCTCGCTGGTGGAGATCAATCCGTTTATTACGACGACGGACGACAAGCTCTTCGCGCTGGATGCGAAGATTACCTTCGACGACAACGCGCTCTTCCGCCATCCGGAGATCAAGGCGCTGCGCGACACGGCCGAGGAAGACCCGCTGGAGGTGGAGGCCAGCAAGTACTCGCTCAACTACATCAGGCTGGACGGTTCCATCGCCTGCATGGTGAATGGCGCGGGGCTGGCCATGGCGACGATGGACATCATTCAGTACGCCGGCGGCAGCCCGGCGAATTTTTTGGATGTGGGCGGCGGAGCGACGCAGGAACAGATCGAGCATGCCTTCGAGATTCTGCTGGCCGATGCGCATGTGAAGGCCATCTTCATTAACATCTTCGGCGGCATTCTGCGCGTGGACCGGCTGGCGACGGGGGTGGTAGCGGCGACGCGCAACCTGAAGGTGAAGGTTCCCATTGTGCTGCGGCTGGAAGGCACGAATGTCGAGGCAGGCCGGAAAATTCTGAAGGAGTCGGGGTTGAATTTTCAAGTTGGTTCAACAATGAAAGATGCTGCGGAATTAGTTGTGAAGGCAGCAAGCTAGGAGCTGTATCTGCATGTCTGTTTTGGTAGATAAGAACACTCGACTCATTGTGCAGGGAATTACCGGCAAGGAAGGCACTTTCCATGCCATGAGCTGCGCGGAGTATGGCACGAAGGTTGTCGGCGGAGTGACGCCGGGCAAGGGCGGGACAACGCACGAGGGCTGGCCGGTCTTCAACACTGTGGCCGAGGCCGTGGCGAAGACCGGAGCCAACGCGACCATGATTTTTGTGCCGCCACCCTTCGCCGCCGACGCTATTCTCGAAGCCGAAGACGCGGGAATTCCGCTGATCGTCTGCATCACCGAGGGCATTCCTACGCTGGATATGGTGAAGGTGTGGGCCAAGCTGAAGAGTTCGCAGTCGCGGCTGATCGGGCCGAATTGCCCAGGAGTGATTTCGCCGGGGAAGGCCAAGATCGGCATCATGCCGGGGCGCATTCACAAGGAAGGTTCGGTGGGCATCGTCTCGCGCTCGGGAACGCTGACCTATGAGGCTGTGTATCAGCTGACGCAGCGCGGCATCGGGCAATCGACTGCGATTGGAATAGGCGGCGACCCGATTATCGGCACTACGCATATCGACGCGCTGCGCTTGTTCAACGACGATGCGGAGACCGAGGCGATTATTTTGATCGGCGAGATCGGCGGCACGGCGGAAGAGGCCGCGGCGGAGTTTGTCCGACAGCATGTGAAGAAGCCTGTGGTGGGATTCATCGCCGGACAGACCGCGCCTCCGGGCCGGCGCATGGGCCACGCAGGCGCGATTATCAGCGGCGGACAAGGGACGGCAGCGGAGAAGATGAAGGCCATGAGCGCGGCGGGGATTCATGTGGTGGTATCGCCGGCGGAGATTGGGGCGACGCTGGCGAGGGTGATTGGGAAGAGCTAGCTTTTAGCTGTTAGCTTCTAGCCTCTAGCTTGTTCGTGCTGAAAGACGCTATTCGTTACAATGAAGTCGCAGAAAAATTCTCCCGAGGAGAAATTCAAGTGGCGCAACGCACCTTCAGCATCGTCAAGCCGGACGCGGTCCGCAAGGGCTTTACCGGGGCCATCCTGGCGGAGATCGCAAAGGCTGGCTTTCAGATTGTGGCCATCAAGAGGCAGTCGATTTCCAAAGAGCAGGCCAAGGGGTTTTATGCCGTGCATGTGGGCAAGCCGTTTTTCGAGGGACTTTGCACGTTCATGTCCTCGGGGCCGCTGGTTTTGATGGTTCTGGAAAAAGAGAACGCGATTGCCGACCTGCGCACGCTGATGGGAGCCACCAACCCGGCCAACGCCGAGGAGGGAACCATTCGCAAGAAGTTTGCCGGGTCGATGTCGGAGAACGCGATTCACGGCTCGGACGGAGAAGAGACGGCGGCGTTTGAGATTGGGTATTGGTTTGCGGGGTACGAGCTGATTTAGGGATTCCGCCAATATAAATAGAAGCCCCATTCAAGCTGAGCCTGAATGGGGCTTTGTTATGCGGTGAGGATTCTTACCGCCGCTTCTGGATTGGTCCGGCGTTGATCGTCTTCGGATTGCCGCCGGATTTTTTGACGGCGCGGCGGGCGGCGATGGCGTGCATCTCCTTGCCCAGGGTGGATTGATTGACGCCTATCTGGATGAACAGGTTGATGACGCCGCTGGTGCTCATATAGAGCGCCAATCCTGATGCCAGGTTCGCAAAGAAAAAGCCCATCATCACCGGCATCATGAAGGCCATCATCTTTCGCTGGGCGGGGTCCATGCCGGGCGATGGAGTGATGTACTGGGTCAGAAACATGGAAACAATAATGATGCCCGGCAGAATGTAATGCGGGTCGGCGATGGACAGGTCGCTGAGCCAGAACCAGTGGGCCTGGCGCAGCTCGACGGCATTGCGCAGTACTTGATAGTAGGCGATGAACAAGGGCATCTGGAAGAGCATGGGCAGGCAACTGCCGTACATGTTGACGCCCTCGTCCTTATAGAGGGCCATCATCTCGGCGTTCATCTCGGCCTTCCTGGGGTCGGTGGCCTTGTAATTCTTGTAGCGCTGTTTGATGGCCTCGACCTTGGGCTGGAGACGCGCCATCTTGAGCGAGGACTTCATCATGGAGAAGCGCGTGGGCAGCATGAGGAGGTTGAAGAGCACGGTGAAGATGATGATGGACCAGCCCCAGTTGGGAACGATGTGTTTGTAGTTGTAGCGCAGGGCCAGATAAAGGGGCTTGGCGATGATGGTAAGCCAGCCGAACTGGATGAGGGGCTCGAGGGTGGGTCCGGAGGGCTTGCCGTCCGCGCCGGTGGAGTGGATGGACTTGAGCAGGTCGGTTTCTTTAGGCCCGGCGAAGAGTCGCACATGGGTTGAGCCACTCAAGTCACCCACGGCCAGGCCCAGCACGTCGGCGGGCTTTGTCTTGCTGTTGGGATCGCTCGGGTCACTGGGCAGTTCGATGGCGTTATGCAGCGTGACCACGGTTGTCCGCGCGGGCGCGTCGGGCAGGAAGGTGGCGGCAAAATACAGGTCGGAGACAGCCGCATAGTCGAAGGGTGGATCGAGCGTGGCTCCGCCGCTCACCCCCGGAGACGACCAAAACAAGAAACCTGATGGGTTGGGAGAGAGCGAGTCGTCCTTGCCGCGAGACGACCAGGCAAACTTTCCGTAGGCGAAGTGCATGGGCTCGGTCTGGTCGCCAAGACCGCCGGGCCAGGCCAGCAGGGCGCGGACGGGCACGCCATAGCGCTTCACCTCGATATCGGCTGTGACCACGTAGCTCGCATCGAAGCGGAAGGTTTTCACGACATCAAGGCCGTTGGCGGCGTAGTGGAAGGTAATGGATGCGGGAGCCTGAAGAACGCCGGCAGGCGAGAGATCGCCGGTGGTGGAGACCTTGTAAAGCGCGTCGTTCAACTGTTTGGTCAGATCCGGTTGATAGGTGTAGAGCGAAAGCGGCAGACCAAAGGCGGCGGTCTTTGCATTGACCAGATCAAGTTGCTGGCCGCCTGGATCGGGGTGGTCCTTGTACTGGCTGCCCTTCAGAATCCAGTGCTCGGCCTGCGCGCCCCGGTTGGTGAAGACAATCTTCAGGTTCGCGTTCTCCACCGTTGTCTCTTCCACAGCCGCGGCGGTCACCTGTGGCAGAGCTGGTTGTGGCTGCGGGGCGCCACCAGGTACGGGGCTTGCTGCGGGGCCTGATGCTGATCCTGAGCCGGAGCCTGGTGCTGTAGCTACGAACGGCGGCGTGACAGCGGGCTGCTGCTGGGGCTGGGCCTGTGATTGGGCGGCGGGCGCGGGAGTAGCCGCCTGCTTAGGCTTGAGGTAATCGAAAGCAAAGACTGCCAGCAGCACCAACAGCATGACCGCCATCATGCCGCGCATGTCGCCGCCGCTGCCGCCGCTACTGCCCGGAGCTTGAAGATTAGGATTGCTGAATTCTGCCAAGGGATACTTCCTGTTCGTTTAGGCTGCTCGCCGTCAGGCTGCCGCTCTTCCTATGGTAATGGTTTGTGGGGGATGTGACGTGAAATCGACGCCGGGGGCACGGGATCAAAACCGCCTCGGGTGAAGGGATGGCAGCGCAGCAGTCTCCACAGAGCCAGGCCCGCGCCGCGCAGGGGTCCGTGGGTGGCGATGGCGATGGAGGCGTACTCCGAGCAGGTAGGCAGAAACTTGCAGCCGTGGCCGGGAGAGAGCGCATGGATCGCCGGGGAGAGCCAGCGTCGATAGAAGGCGAGCAAGGCGAGCAGAGTGCGAGTCGCCACCTGCGGTGGGGGCACCTGCGGTGCGGCCAATTGCGCCTTCGGCGCCACTTGCTGTGCGGCCAGCTTTGTCTGTAGTGAATTCGTTTTGTGTTGCACTGCTTCGGATAGAACGCGAGTCATGGA
>Ga0326727_10016798_pt1 | contig 15347 bp, 10 predicted proteins | sample MB2enrmetagenome_FD_207643 | JGI IMG/M metagenome (GOLD analysis project Ga0326727, IMG submission 207643) | Lab enriched peat soil microbial communities from McLean, Ithaca, NY, United States - MB29MY | ecosystem: Environmental > Terrestrial > Soil > Wetlands > Peat | place: USA: New York... | reverse complement strand
TCGACCACAACAACCGAAGGGATGGCTCTATAACCGCCGGTTTGTCCGCTTGCCACAGCCGATATCCAAGCACGCAGCAAAGGGTGGTTAGCAGGACGAGCGCGCCCACGAGCATGGGCACAAGCCGCCCGCGTGCCGGCGGAAGCGCGACATTCCTGGGCCCCGCCTGGGTATGGGCAGGCTCCACGGATACCGTCTTCAACTCCGCCGAATGCCCTTCGCCAGGTTCCGTATCGACATGCCGGACAGAAAAGGCAGCGTTGTAAGCCCCTCGGGGAATTTCCAGAATCAGGGGTTCGGACGCTCCTTCGGTGAGATAGAAGTGCTCGAGCCGCTTGCGTAACTGGGAAACCTGCACTCGTACGATGGTGTCCGAGGACGAGTCGTATTGCGGCGGCCTGCGGAAGACGGCAATCCCGATCTGCTGTTCCGTCAGCGGGCACCCGGGATGGTCGATGGAGGATTGAACGATGAATTGCAGCAGTTCGCGCAGGCGGGGCGAACGTTGAAAACCCGAACTGGCAGCGATCCGGTCTGCCAGCGATTTGGCCTCGGCAGCAGTTGGATTCCGGACAGCATCGGGCATGGATTTCACCCCTGATGCTATCACAGCGTCTTTAACTGCACGTCCATGTGTAAGTCAATGAAAAAGTGATATTAATCTCGGAGATTCTGGTGCTCTTCATCAGCCGGTGGGCGCTTCGATATATAGTTGTGACGAAGATGATGCGTGACTTTTTGCCAACATTGTTGTTCTGGAGTCTAATAGCCGCACAGCCTGTTGCGGCGCAGAAGCCTGCCCGGTTAATCGTGTTTGAGCCGGGGCACTTTCATGCCACGCTTCTGCAGAAAGAGATGTATCCGGAGTTGGACCCGCGGGTCAGCGTGTACGCTCCTCTGGGGCCGGAACTATTGGACTATTTGAACCGGATTTCTTTGTTCAATCTCCGGCCGGGTAATCCGACGCATTGGGATCTGGATGTCCACACCTCGGAACATCCATTCGAAGAGATGCTCCGTGACAAAGCCGGGAACATCGTGGTGTTCTCAGGCAAGAACCGGGGAAAAATCGATCGGATTCTAGCGTCGATGGATGCCGGCCTCGATGTTCTGGCGGATAAGCCCTGGATCATTACAGCGGATGAAATGCCCAAGCTCGAACAGGCATTGGATCTGGCCGCGCGAAAAGGCGTGGCAGCGTATGACATCATGACGGAGCGTTACGAGGCGGCGTCGCAGGTGCAAAGGGCGCTGGTAAATCTGCCGGACGTCTTCGGGAAGCAGGTAGCCGGCGATGCATCCAATCCAGGCGTCTACGCAAAGAGCATTCACCACATTATGAAGGTCGTGGCCGGCGTGCCGCTGCGGCGTCCTGTATGGTTTTTCGACGTCGATGATTACGGCGAAGGGCTGGCGGATGTGGGGACCCATCCGGTGGACCTGATTCAGTGGACCATGTTTCCGGACCAGGTACTCGACTACCGGAAGGATGTCCGCATGATCTCGGGGCGGCACGAAGCGGTCAGAATCTCACAGAAACAATTCGCTGAAGTGACCGGCGCTGCCGATTTTCCGCCGTCGCTGGGAAAGCATATGCGGGATGGCGCACTCGATTACTTCTGCAACAACTACATCGAGTACCTGTTGCGCGGAGTCTATGTGAAGCTGGATGTTTTATGGAAGTGGGAAGCGGCTCCCGGTACAGGCGATGTATATGAAGCTCGATTCCAGGGAACGCGGGCGCGGGTGGAAATTCGGCAGGGCGTCGCGGAAAAATATGCGATGGAAGTCTACGTCGTACCGGCCGCATCAGTCCGGGCCGAGGTGTTCGATGCGCTGGACCGCGCAATGGCAAAGTTGCAGACGAACTGGCCGGGGATCACCGCCGCTCACACGGAGACCGAAGCTCATGTCCACATTCCAGAGAAGTTCAACGTGGGTCACGAAGAGCATTTCGCGCAGGTCGCGCGGCATTTCTTTGAATATGTCCATTCGCCGTCGTCCATGCCCGCCTGGGAGCGGTCTTATATGCTGGCCAAATATTATGTGACGACGAAGGGCGTGGAACTGGCGCGGCAATGACGGTTTCTCACGTCGTGGCTCCGGGCTAGATTACGTTTCAGCGTGCTGCCGTTCACCCTGACTTTCTCTTTTTTGCCCGAGAATGACAGGACTTATCCGGTGACCCGCCCAAAATGGCCCAGGCCGGCTGCTATCTATAAATCGGGAGAGTATAGCTATGTCCTAACAGCCTGTGGCAGAAGTCGCCGGATGCTCAAACGCAGGCGAAACCGGGGTGCCCACTGGGCCCGCCACCTCAGTTGATTCAACAGTTTGCAAAGCTGGTGGGGCAGGCATTCAGCCTGCCCGGGCTTCTGCCACAAGCTGCTAATCTAAGCTCTGGCGGTCACCCATCACAAAAAGTTGCACGAGCGAAGCCACTTTATCTATTCTTTATGCACTTCCTGCCGATAATGGGATTCTAACTTTTGCCCATGGCCAAGCCGGGACAAAAATATCGCGTGGTTGGGCAAACTGGTCTGCTGTTCTAATAGAAGCTAATGACCCGAAGAGAACTCCTGCTGAACGCGGCCGCCGTGCCGTTGATGCCAGCGTCCGATCGGGCGATTCCTCCGATCAATGCCTCGAAGATCCGGCCCGACGACTTTGCCGACACTGACCTCGACATGCCTTATGCGCTCAGCCACTTCGCGGAGTTGGCCAACAGCGTAGTGCCGGATGGACCCAATCGCGGCTTCATTGCGCTTTCGGTGTGGCGCGGGGAGAAGAATACCCACCCGTACAACGCGCGCATAATGGAGAGCATCCTCACGCTGGCCTGGTTCTACACGGCACCGCAGAAGTGGAACCAATACCGCGGCCATCCAACTTTGCGGGCGCGGCTGGAATGGGCGTTCGACTACTGGTGCCGCATGCAGTCGAGCGACGGCCGCTTCAGCGAGTATGCGCCCCAGGAGTGGAATCTGGCCGCTACCGCCTTCGCCGTGAAGTTCTTCTCCGAAGCGCTGCGGCTGCTGAAGAGCGGGCCGCCGATCTCGGCTGAAATCCACCAGCGCGCGATTGACGCCTGCCGGAAAGCGCTGCGCGTGGTGCTCTTCGATCCCGGACTCTATCGCTACGGGTGCGAGTACTCCAACCAGTACACCAACATTTTCGCCGGGGGCGCGGCGTTTCTGAAACTCTATCCCGATGATGCGCTGGCCGCTCAACTGCGTAAGCGCTTCGAGGCGAGCAGTCAGGATCTGCAGAGCCCGGCTGGTTATTTCTACGAAAAAGATGGTCCCGATCTCGGCTACACGTTGGACACGCACCATCAGAATGTCCGGATGGCGTACAACTACTGGCGCGACACGCCTTTTGGCGGCATGCTGGCGGAGCAGGAGCGCAGGTTTGGCGAGTGGTTGTCGTTCAACGCCCTGCCGGAGCCTGGCCAGCATTTCCTGGTGCTGAATCGCGCCATCGAATCGCGCCAAAAGCATGCCATCTATCCGGCACTGGACACTCCGGTCGCCGAACGCTGCGTGATCGCGCGGGCCTTCGCGACTACACCGGAGCGGCGTGCGGAGCTGATTCGTCAGGCACGCGCAAAGTTACTGCAGGAGTGGCCGAGGGTGGATGCTTTGGAGGTGGGCAATCGCGTGGCATTGACGCCCTATCTTTTCCTACAGCGATCGAACTACGATTGGCACCCGAACGCGGAACAGATGGCGGAGGCGCGCAAACTGGTGCGGCCTCTCAACGAGCCATCGTTCGTGGAGCAGCGCAAGGACACCAAGTTGCCGCTCGTCTTCACCTATGTGCGCCGGCCGAATTATTACGCGGCATTTTTCTCGGTGGCGAAGCCCCGTTCGACGCAGCAACGTCCGGGGCTGACTTTGGTTTGGACTCCACGCTATGGTGTGCTGTTGCAGTCGCAGACGGATGGCATGGATACGGCTTGGGGGACGGCGACCGCCGACGGAAAGCCGGTGGAAGCCGCCGGGTTAAAGGCCGAGTATCTGGATGGCGGAGCGGCGATTCGCTATCCAATCGCGGGCGGTGGGCAGAAGAACGTCGTGTTTGCCGAAGATCGGATTCGCGTAACCGTGGAGCGTCCGGGTGAAATCATCGAACGGGTGCCGGTGTTCAACCCGGCGTGCGTTGTGTCGACGGCCCATACTGCGGTGCGTAAGCAGGAGAGTTCGCCGGTTCCGGGGAAGAAGTTCTCAGTGGTCGAATTGCGGGCGGATGGAAAGCTGGAGTACGAAATCCGGCCGAGCTAGTGAGCGCGCTGGACGGCGACTTTCCGGCGGCTCAGCGTGGGTTTTCCCTTCCCTGCATCAGCTTGAGCTTGGAGTATGTAAGCGCCGGGCGTGTTGGGCACGTCCAGATCGACATAGAGTGTTTCCTGGCCCAGCGAGGCTACTTTGAAGGGAACTTGGGCGTGGGTGGTTGCGTTGAGCGACAGGGTTAGGGTTCCGGAGGCTGGTTCGTACTCGTCATTTACCAGCATCACTTGGAACGTCTGTATGCCGGGGTTGAGTTTGGACTTCCAGAAGCTGAGGTACACGCCGAGCGGAGCGAAGGCGTTGGACATGTAGTCCTTGAAATAAGGATTGAGTTCCAGTTTCTCGACGTCGCGGAAATGGTCGGCAGTGTAGCCCATGGGGTCGCTGCTCATCAGGTAGACGAAGTGCAGGACGGCTGCGTATTCACGGTACGCCCGCCAGTATTCGGTGATGCCGCCGAGGAGGTAGGCTTGCAGTTCGAGGCGGTCTTCGGCGCCGCCGTTGGGCAAGAGGCGCTGGTAGAGATCCTTGGTGAGTTCGGTGGGTGAGCCGTCGCGGTTGAGCCAGAGCCATCCGTATTCGTTGAGGATCATGGCGTGTCCGGTGGGCGCTCCGGGGGGCTTGCCGTTGGGCTTCTCGAAGGTGGTCATGTCGAACGCATCGCCTCCGCTGGCCATGTGCCCGAACTCGTAAGGATGATCTTCCACGGGATCGTCCGGACCCGCGGGCGGGTTGTAGCTGTTCTCCCACGGGCGGCGCGAAAGATCGAGATCGCGCACGGCGGGGATGATTTTTTCGCCGAACATAGGATCCCAGGTTTCATTGTTGGCGTCCCAGATGGCGACGCTCGGATGATTCCAGTTGTCGCGTAGCCATTCGCCGTATTCGGCAATCATTTCGTTGGCGTCGAAATGGGTCTGGTTCTGTTCGCCGTGCCAGGCGCGTCCGGTCCAGACGAAATATTCGTTTTGGATCAGCAGGCCGGCCTCGTCTGCGATATCCAGCCATTTGTCGGGAACTGGCCCGATGCAGAAGCGAAACGAATTCCAGTGCATCTGTTTGGGAATTTCGATGAGTAGCTTACGCACCCAGGCATCGTTCCACGGCAGCGTGCCGGATTGCGGATCCTCGAAGAAGCGGTGCAGCGTGATGTTGGAGCCGCGCATGAAATACGGGCGGCCGTTAAGATAAGCACGCTTGGTTGCGGTGTCGAAATGGAATTCGCGCATGCCGAAGCGGGTGCCGGCGGTGTCGCCTCCGGTTGCGGTCTGGAGGGTGTAGAGATTGGGCGTTTCGGGCGTCCAGAGTTTGGCGCCGGGCATGGCGAGTTGCTGCGTGACGGTGCGGGATTCATTGGGCGCGAGGCGCAGCTTAGTGGACGATTTCCATTGCTGCACGGATTGGGTGAGCGAGAACGTCACCGGCCGCGCGGAGTGGTTGTGCAGCTTGGTTTGGATGGTGATGGAAGCGAGATCGCGGTTAGGCGCGACTTGAATGGAGTCGATGGACGGATCGTCGCTGAGCGCGATGGAGACACTGTCGTAGATGCCGGGGGTCCAGCGGTTCTTTTCGAAGTCGGTGCCGCCGGAGACGTTGGCAGGCAGCACGCCGGGATGTGCGCCGATGCGGACGACGATCTCGTTTGAACCTGGATGCAGTTTGCCGGAGATGTCGAAGATAGCGGCAGTGAAACAGGGGAAATGCTCGCCAACTTCCTGGCCGTTGATCCAGGCTCTTGCGCCGAATTGCGCCTTGTTTATGCGGAGGGTCGCGACGCCGCGTAGCGTTGAGACCTCGAAGCGCCGGCGATACCAGAAATAGGTGCGGTCCTGATGGGATACGCCGGCGGTGGTGACTAACGCCGATTCGGGTGCGAGTTTTCGTTTGACGCGATTCTGGATGAGTTGGCGGCTTTCGAATTGGTCCACGTCTTTGAACGGTGGCGTAGCAGAATGCGCGAGGCCGGGTACGGGGCCGTGATGAGTGTAGGCTTCGGCCGAGTCGGCGATATCCCATTGGCCGTCAAGCGAGATCGTGGTTCGCTCGGCGGCGCAGAGCGGGATCGCGAGGAGCAGCAAGAGAGCTCGCATGGCTTACGCACCTAGCAAGCGATTGACGTGGCGCATAACTTCGAAGGCGTCGGCGATGTAGACCACGTCCGCCTTGCCGCGCGCCCAGCCGCAGTTGGGATCGAGATTGATGGCGCGCCGTTCGGTGACGAAGCGCCAGCCGACCACGTGCGGCTCTTCTCCATGGCAACAGGTGGAGAGGCCTTTGGGATGGCGCGGCGTAGCGCCTGTCTGGCCGATCTGGTTGAGGTGCGTCATGCATTTCAGGACGGCCTGGCCTTCGCCGCCCATGTCCACCAGAGATTTGCTCCCGCCGAGCGAGGCTTTGGAAGCGTGGAGCATGCCGAGGATCAGTTGTTCGGCTTCCAGCGTATGGGTCGCGCCGTCAGCTTGCTTCTTGGTCCAGCCGGCGCCGGCTACGAAGAGGAGCTTGGCGTCGGGGCGGATGGTTTGCTCGCCGGTCTCGGGGGACCGGATGCCGGCGACTTTGGTGCGGGTTTCGACGTTGGGTGCTTGGATTCGCTCGACTGTAGCTTCGCCGGTTGCGAGGCTGCACGCGGGATAGGAGCCGGGTTCGACGAGTATGAACCACGGACGCTGGGTACGGGACAGGACGCCTTCCATGCGCTGGCGGTAGAACCAGCGGGTGACGGCGGGGACTCCGTTGACCATGGCGAGCGCGGTGGCGTGGGTATCGGCGCGTCCGTTGAGTCGCGCGGCCACGCCGGGGATGGCTCGCGCCCAACGCGCGGTGTGCGGCGCGATGATGAGCGTGGCTTCGGAGGCGCGGCGGAGAGCTTCGACGGCGGCTGCGTCGGTGGCGTAGCGCGATTGGGCGAAGGCTTCTCCTTCCACGGCGAGGAAGCGCGTAGCTCCGCAGGTGGCGAGTTGGTCGGCGGCTGGTTGGATGAGTCCGCCGACCAGGCCGACGATCAGTTCACCGCCCAAGGCCTGCGCGGCAGGGAGGGTTTCCAGCGCGGCCTTGCAGAGGCCGCCGCCGGTTTCGGTGTGGATGAGAAAGAGGATTTTTTCCATGTTAGTTCTCCGCGATCCAGGCGACGATTTCGCTGGCGATTTCTTCCGCGGGTTTGTCTTTCACGATGCGCGTGTCGCGCTGTTGCTTGGGGAGGGTTACGGACTGAAAACAGAGTCCGGTGCTTTTGATCGGGGATGGTTTGGCGCGTTGCAGAGCGGGCATGGCGAGCTTCATGTTGGCCATGCCGGTTTGCGGATTGTTGGCCGGGACGGGAAGATGTCCGGTCGCCCAGCCCAACACCGCGGGTGGAGCGGTGCAGATGGAGACTTGGTGATTGCCTCCGGCGATGCGCTCCAGGATTTCCATGCTGCCATCGGGCAGGATGGTGAGCTGATCGACGCCGAGGAATTGTTCCGTGATGCCAAGCTTTTCGCCGATGATTTGCAACGTTGTGCCAGAGCCGCGCGAGGCCGATTCCCAGCCTCCAAAGAGGAGCATGTTGGCGCGGTCGAGATTAGGGATGGCGGCGATGGCATCGGCTAGAGCGGTTGCGGTTTCGAAGGAATCGGTGAAGCCGGAAGCAGGGCCGTCGAGCGCGACGAGTTCGAAAGGCGCTTTTTGCGCGATCGTCATCATGACTTGCTGCAGTTTGGCTTTGGGTCCCAGCCCGACGAGCCACACTTTGCTGCCAGGATGTTTTTGGGCGAGATTCGCAGCTTCGAAGAGCGCGTGTCCGGCCCAGGGGTCGAGCACGGCGGGCAGCATCATTTCATTCTTGAGTGCAGGTCCCGCGACCGGTTCGAGCGTCTGTAAGGGGTCGGGGACGATACTTCCACAAACTACTAGTTGGTAGGGCATAGATTCTCAAAGTCACAGACTGAAGTCTGTGTTACATCAGTTCTCAGAGGAATGGAGACCTCCTGGGCCGGCTTGGAAAATCAGGTTACCGGATTCGCAGTTCCACAGGCAGGCTCCGCAATGGATGCATTTCTCGCGGTCGAAGGTGGGAACGCCTTCCGATGACGGCCCCAGGGCCTGGCCGGAGCAGATTTCGACGCACAGCTTAGTGGCGCAGTGGCGGCAGACTTCGCGGTCGCGGAAGTGGACGTGATCCGCGCCGGGTCCGGCTTGCACTTTGCCGCCTAACAGCAGGGCATCCTGCTGGGAGACGAGAAGTTCGCCATCATATTTAATGGGTGGCCAGCCGCACGCGTCCATGAGGGCGTCGTGGCAGGAGACGCCTAGGGCGCGGCACTCCTCGATGATTTGGTCGACTTGCTTGCCTCGATAGTAATCTCTGTAGGAAAGCGTGCGGTGGGGCTCGCCACCGACGGCGATTTCCCCGTTGGTGAAACCGGTCACTGCCATGCCGATCAGACCGCGGAGCATGCCGTTATGGAATCCGTCGCGGGCGTTTTCGGCGATGCGTGCTTCCTTTTCCACCCAACTGGCGCGGCGGCGCGCGACGTAGGCCGATTCGAGATTTTCGCGCGTGAACGGTTTTCCAGCATCGAGCAGTTCGATGACGCCTTCGGCGAGTTGCGTGCCGGTGGTCCAGGCTTCGTCCACGCCCGATCCGGTGAGGACGTTGGTCGATCCGGAACCTTCGCCGATGCGTGCGTAGCCGTTGCCGGCTAAGAAGGGTTCGCCCCGTCTGCCGGATTCCTGCAAAGACTTCGCGCCCCAGGAGCGCAGCTTGGCTCCGCGCAGGTAGCGCCAGAGATAGGGGTGCTGGATGAAGTGCTGCAGGTAGCGATAGGACGTCCGAACGGGGCTGCGGAACCAGGAGGGGACGAAGATGCCGACTGTCGCGACACGATCGGGATGAACGTAGAAGAAGCCGAAGATTTCGGGTTCGGGATAGCCGAAGGTGTGGAGGACAGTACCGGGCGCTAAGTCAACGGCAAGGTCGACAACCATCTTCATACCGACAGCCCATTCGCGGCTGCCGTTGCCTTCCGGCATGCCGAATTCTTGATCGAGCTGTTTGCCGACCGCGCCAACGGGTCCATCGCCGACCACGGTTAGGTTGGCTTCGATCTCCATGCCTTGGTCGAGCAGGCGGATGCCGCGCACGCAGCCGTTTTGGATGAGCGCTTTTTCCACGGGCATGCCGGGCCAGATTTGCACATTGCCGGTGGCCATGAGCTGGCCGCCGACATATTGCATGAACTGGCCGAGCGACATGACGAGGCCATCGTGTTTGCGCAGGAAAGGCGGGATATAGGGTAGTTCGACGGCCGATTCGCGCGTGCGGCCGAGGGCGCGCAGGAGGCGGTCGGTCAGTTTGAGCGAGCGGGATCGGCGGCTCGCGCCGATGGGGTCGAGCAGATAGACGACCTTCTCGCTGCTGACGGGCGTCGCCATAGGAATCTCGGCGGGATTGAGATCCGGCAGGCTAGCGTGGATTCCTCGTCCGCGGGTCACCACGCCGGAAACGCCGAAACCGATGTCATCGGCGCGCTCGTAGCAGAGGATTTGGAGGGGCAGCGATTTCTTGCTGAGCGTGGTGAGGAAGCCGGCGGTCGCGGGTCCGAAACCGACGCAGACGATATCGACGTTCATGCCGGATAGTCCAGAGCTTCGGGGATCATGACCTTGGCAACGGCTTCGGCGGCGCGATCTTTGGCGAGGCGCGATCCGGTGAGGCAACCGTCGAGGCGAATGCGCATGCGGGTGAAGTGGTCGAGCCCTTCACGGCGGAAACAAGGGCCACTCTGGCAAGCTTCGGCGGAACCTTTGGCGAGGCCGGTCAGGCCGGGGATGACGCTTTCGATGGCGTCCGCAGCTTCGCCCTGATAGCAGGAGGCGCAGCCTTCGGTGTCCCAGGCAGGATGGCGGTGATAGCCGAAGACGAGTTCGGCGCAGATGCGTCCGGCTTCGCCAGCGGCGTGAGCGGCCTGGACATGGCAGAGATCTTTTAGAAACTCCACCAGTCCATCGAGTCCTTCGGTGACGGCTGGATTCTGCGGGCCCATTTCTTCCAGTTCAAGGACGTCGAGGATTTGCGAACGCGATGCCAGCAGCCAGCAGAGCGCGTCGGCGAGCGGGAAGGTGACGCCCTGGCGCGAACTTTGATAAAGCGCCGCGCCATCGGCATCCTTGGTTTTCTGCAGATGGTTGAGCGTCCAGAGCCACATCTCCATCGCGGTGACGAGCGCGCACGCGCCGGTTTCGGGATGCTTGTTGGCGATGATGCGGAATTCGCGCGCCCAGTGGCGGAATTGCTCGATGAACAGCTCGTCGGTCATGGTGACGCTGAGTTGGCGGCGCTGCACGGCTTCGGGTCCTTCGTAGGTGGCTTCGAGTTGGGAGTCCATCCACTTCTGGCCGAGGAAGCCGGGGCAATCCTCAGTGATGCCGTAGCCGCCCATGAGGCTGACGGCTTCGCGCATCATATTGGAGCCGTGGCCGGTGTTCCAGAGCTTGCACGCGGGGCAGAGCACGTTGGCGATGCTGTCGAGCAGTGCGGTTTCAATGAGGATGTCGCCTGCGAGATCGGGCTGATCGCCGTTGAGATATTCGAGCGCGTCCTTAGTCGTCTGGCGGCGCAGTTTGACGAGCGCCGTGCCTTTGAGTCCGCGCTCTTCAACGATGCGATTCTTTTCGCGCTCCAGCGGATCGAGGCGATCGAAGAGGCGCGCGGTTTCAAAGCCGAGAGACGCGCCGGCCTCACCCGCGGCCCAGACGGCGACGAGGCGATGCAGCACGTCCTCTTTCATTTGCAGGCCGAGATCGTGTCGGGGAGTGCCCGGTCCGGCGGACGTGCTGCCGCGGAAACGGCCGCGGCCGTAGCGAATGACGGGCTCGACGGCGGAGAGCAGCTTGGCTGACGTCATGAGGCCGACGCCCACGCGTGTGCGGCGGAAGACGGCTTCGATGACTTCGCCGTGGTTATAGCGCGGGACAATGACGCCGTCCTTGACGGTGTAGCCGCCGATGATGCGGCTGGCGGGAACGGTGAGATTGAAGACCGGGTCGCAAGTGGAGGAAAGCTGGTGGACGAGCTTTTTAGTGGGTGTGCCGCGGTCGAAGGTGCCGGGATCGGTCTCTTCGAGGATCACCATGAGGGTGCCTTTGATGCGCGGATCGTCGGATTCGACGGCGGCGGTGACAAAGTTGGCGAACCCCATGTTGGTGATGAAGCGGCCGCGCTTTTCGACGTGCAGCAGGGGCTCCTGGCCTTCTTCCCATTGCGCGATGCGGACTTTGCCGCCGAGTACGCCGGTATCGACGCCGACGAACGGGATGGGCTCGGTGAGGCAGAATGCGCCGCGCCAGGGCTTGCGATCTTCGCCCGGGCCGGCGGGGGCGCAGCGGCTGAGATAGTAGTCCTGCTGCTCGGGGGTTCCGCGCTCGTGGATGGGGGCAAGGGCGAGGCATCCGGCGAGGCTGCCGGTGGCCGCTCCGGCGTCGACCCACGCGAGTTCAAAGGCGACGAGCGAAAGGGCGAGGTTTTTGGGGCCTTCGAGGAAGCCGCCTTGTGACGGGTCCATGAAGACGGCTGTGATGCCGGATTCGTCGTAGACGCGGAGGAGTTCGTTTTTATCCGGGGTCCATTCGTGGGTGTTGCGCGCGCCTTGGGCGACCAGGCGCGCCACTACGCCGCGAGCCACAGCGCGTGCGGATTGGACCATCATCTGGAGGTCGTAGCGGTCAGAGAATCGCCAGAGGATTTGCCGGACATCATCGCCCGGGAGTGCCCGCAGAGATTCGGTTTTAGTCGTCGTAGCCGAAGCCGTCATGTTCGCCACCTTGTTTCGGGAGGCTGCGCTGAAATGAGCAGGTCCCGGCTCAAATTTGAAGGAGAATTGAACAGCAATCTGTCTACCAGGGTGTAAGTGGTTGATGAGTAAGGGGGATTATGAAATGGATTGGGTGGGGTTGGGTGATTTAGCGCAAGGGAAGGCGGGGAATGCGCGGGGCCTCACCTGATGCGAATCTTCTTCTCGTCGACCACGGCAAGGCGCCCAGTCAAGTCGATATTGCAGAGAAGCAGAAGGGCTCTGCGGATGGTTTGGCGGATTTTTGCTTCCGTCAGGCGAACGATGCCGGGTGTCTGCTCTGGCGGGAAGCGGACCACGTTGGCAAAATCGGCGTCCAAGGTGATGATCACCCGGCTAGCTTCGACGGCGAAGTGAAGGATACGCTCGTCCGGTGCTCCGGAAAGGCCGACCTCTGTTACTGCGCAGGCATCGAGTCCTTGGGCCCTTAACTCCACCGCAAGTTGTGGGGACAGATTCTCGTCCAGAAGGTACTTCACTGGTTCGACAGGATTACTTCCTCCACAGCCAGACGGGCCGCGTATTCGAGACATGCTCTAAGGTGTTCGGGCGTGAGCTGTGGGTACGCCGCAAGAATGTCTTGAGCGGTTTCCCCGCCGGCCATTTTCTCCAGGATGAGGTACACGGGAATGCGAGTACCGCTAAGGCAAGGCTTGCCCATCATGACGCCCGGCCGGGCCTCGATGTATTCGGGAAGATCCATTAGTTCAACTCTACCAAATGGGCTCCCGAGGATGTCGCCCCATTTCCGTTGCAACAGCTAACAGGGTGTGAAGGTAACATAACAGTTAATGCCCACGCGTAGGGTTCGTGAGTTGACTGAAGCCATGCCGGTCGATCGCCAGCAGCGGATTGAGAAGCGGTTCCAGGACAGTCTTGCGGCGCTGCCCCTCGATCAATTACGAAAGGCCCAAGAGATGACCCGGCTGCAGCTTGCTGAAGTCCTCGGCGTCAATCAGGGCGAAGTTTCGAAGATCGAACACCGCTACGACATCTGCATCGGCACGCTGGCGGACTACGTTGAAGCTCTGGGCGGTCATCTGGAGATCCGGGCGGTCTTCAGAGATCGCGAAGTGCGGATCACGCAGTTCGAAAAGCTGGCGAGTTAGGACTGGCCTTGGCTGGCGCAGTAGTGGGGCGGCCAGAGAGGCTCGGGACCAAGGTGATCAGGCGTGAGAGGAGGCTGATCGCCGACCAAGCCGGATACAGGTTAACGCCCCGGCGCATATCGTTGTCATAGCCTGGTAGGCAATCATCTGCCATGAAACGCCAAGGGACCTTCCTAGCTTCATCGCGAAGTACGTCGTCCCGGTAGTTTGGTCCCAAAGGCTCGGAATGTAAAGGCCCAAAGCGCCACTGCAGCAACAAGAGACATTGGGGCAGCGGCTCGGAACTGCAACACTTCAAGAAGGACGGCAACAAGCAAGATGCCGGATAGGCATAGCGTTACGTAGTCAAGGGCCGGAACACGAATTTGCGGCAGCGGGCCGTACTCGGTGATCGTCTTTGCAAGATCACGACCTCTCAGCAGCCTGACTACGTGGAGTCCGGGTCCAAGTGCCGCAAGCACGCAAAGTATCGGCAGGGCCCGACCGAGGTAGGTTTCAATTTTCATTCCGTGAAAATCGTACCATGACTGCCTCCCGAGTCGGCCTCTCGCAAATCTTCACATTAAGTCTTGATGAAATTCCGGAACCTCCATTCCCTTCTTCGCATACAATGCGCAGCAGAAGGGGATCTTCATGTCCGGTATTCGGGCTTTTGGGCTGTGGTTACTCACAGCGGTCGGGAGAGTTCTGGTCGGGCTCTCCTGGTTCATCACTCATGTTTTCGGCGTAGTCGAATGGAAACCTCCGGCATGGTTTGCCGAAGTCGGACCGGCTCTCGCCGCGCCTTGGCGTGCCATTGGGCGGTATTTTAAGGGCGATCCCATACGGGCGGGGATCACGGCTCTGGCGGTGATTGTGGCTCTGGGCGGCTGGTTCTTGTATCTGACCCTGCCCAAGCCGCATTACATCGAGTACACCATTGCCGCGCCCACGCTCACGCGCTATGGCGACAACGGGATCGCGTCCATCAGCCCGGTCACCATAGATTTCATGGCATCTGTGGCACCGCTACAGCAGGTGCAGAAAAAGGTGGCGAAAGGTATCACGCTGTCGCCGAACTTCGCCGGTACGTGGGTTTGGGTCACAGACCGTCAACTACAGTTCACTCCCAAAGGGGATTGGCCGGTGGACGCTACCTTCACCGTGCAGTTCGCCCACAACGGGTTCTTTGCCAGAGGGGTGGAACTGGAGGACTACAGCGCCGACTTCAAGAGTCCGCCATTTGCCGCCGCCATCTCTTCCGCCGAGTTCTACCAGGACCCGCGCGATCCCAATCTGAAGAAACTGGTGGCGACCGTCACGTTCACCCACCCCGTGGATAGCGATCAGTTCGAGCGCCGCGTATCGCTGGTGATGGCGCAGGACGCGGCCTATCTGGGCCTGAAGCCGGATAGCCGCAATCTCACGCTGGCGTACGACAAATATAAGCTCGCGGCGCACATCCATTCGGCCGCGTTGGCCATGCCGCGCGACGACACGCGGATAACTCTGCGCATCGACAAAGGCGTTCGGGCGGCACGCGGGGGTAATGAGACCAAGGCGCGTTTGGAATCGACGGTCAGCATCCCTGGGCGGGCGAGTCTGCGGTTTTCGGGCGCACAGATGACGCTGGTGGATAACGCGCGCTACGAACCGGAACAGGTTCTGCTGCTCTCCAGTTCGTCGCCGGTGGAGCGGAAGGCGCTCGAAGGGAAGGTGTCGGTATACCTTCTGCCGGTGCGCCATCCGAAGCAGGCGAAAGAGGACAAGGAACCTTACGCTTGGGAGGAAGAGCACGTCGGCAGTGACATTCTGGCCAAGTCGCAGCGATTGAACTTGACTTATGTGGCGTCGGACGAGCCCGGAAATACCAGCCACGGATTCAAGTTTCTGGCGCCGGTCGGCCGGTATCTGTATGTCTTGGTGCCTGACGGTGTGCAAGGGGTCGGAGGCTATTTTTCGGGCAAGCCGTATGCCGCGACGCTGGTGGTCGAGCCGTATAAACAGGCGCTGACTTTTCTGGGACAGGGCGCGCTGCTGTCGCTCTCGGGCGATAAGAAGATCGGCTATCTGACCCGGGACGTGGAGAATGTCGAGGTCCAGATCGGGCGGGTGCTGCCGGAGCAACTCCACCACATTGC
>Ga0326727_10016795_pt1 | contig 15349 bp, 18 predicted proteins | sample MB2enrmetagenome_FD_207643 | JGI IMG/M metagenome (GOLD analysis project Ga0326727, IMG submission 207643) | Lab enriched peat soil microbial communities from McLean, Ithaca, NY, United States - MB29MY | ecosystem: Environmental > Terrestrial > Soil > Wetlands > Peat | place: USA: New York... | reverse complement strand
TCGCTGCGCGTCGACCTGCGCAAGGAAGGCCTGCTGACCCGCGACCCGCGCGAAAAAGAATCGAAGAAGTACGGGCGGAAGCGCGCACGCAAACGCTTCCAATTCTCTAAACGCTGATCGTTTAGGCGCATATTTGAGCCGTGCCGTCGTTGCGGGCCGGCTCATGTACGTCTGAGTACACTTCGCCGGCCCGCGCCTCGGCACGACTCAAATCTGCACCTAAACGGGCTGCTGCTGGCTGGCTCCGCTTAGACGGGGGTGGTGCTGGGCTGGCTCGTCGCTTCGCGACTTGCTGGGTGATTGGCGGAGCTTCTCCGTGGGTGGGGGGGCTTGGGGTGACTTTTGTCATTCGGGTTTGCTGATGCTTGGGGGGAGCGGGCGGTGGCGTTTGGCGGCAGTATGGGGGCATGCAGACTGTGCTTCCGGCGCGCCTGGCCGGCGTGACCAAGACGTACGGCGGCGTTACGGCGCTCGCCGGCATCGACATCGACCTCCGGGCGGGCGAAACGCTGGCCCTGCTCGGACCCAACGGCGCGGGTAAGACGACCGCGATCCGCATCCTGCTCGGGCTGGTTCGGCCCACCTCCGGCACGGTTGCCGTGTTCGGCGAGGATCCGCGCAAAACGTCGGTCCGCGCGCGCATCGGGACGATGCTCCAGGTGGGGCAACTGCCCGACGCCTTGACCGTGCGCGAGCACGTCGAACTCTTTTCGAGTTACTATCCGCGGCCGCTGCCGCTGCGTGAGTCGCTCGAGTTCGCGGGCCTGACCGGACTCGAAGATCGTCGCGCCGAGAAGCTCTCGGGCGGACAGCGCCGCCGGCTGTTCTTCGCGCTGGCCATCTGCGGCGATCCCGACATACTCTTTCTCGACGAACCCACGACCGCGCTCGACGTCGAGAGCCGCGAAGCGCTGTGGGCGCGCATCGACGCGTTCGTCGAAGGCGGCCGCAGCGTCGTGCTGACCACGCACGACATGGCCGAAGCCGAAGCCTTGGCCAAGCGCGTGATGATCCTCTCCGGCGGACGCGTGATCGCCGACGCACCGACCCGTGAGATTACGTCGCGCGTCGAGCGCCAGACGATTCGCTGCCGCAGCAGTCTCGGGCTCGAAGCGGTGCGCGCGTTGCCTGGCGTCGACGCCGCGAGCGAACGTAACGGCGAACTGATCCTCACCGCGCGCGACGGCGACGCCGTCGTGCGGGCGCTCTACGCGCGCGACGCGCAGTTTCAACTCTTCGACGTTGCGAGCGCCTCGCTACAGGACGCCTTCGTCTCGATTCTCGATTCCGCTACCAGCTCGAAAGAGGTCGCTTAGCCATGAACTCAGTCGCCCTTCGGCCCTATTTGCTCGAGAGCCGTTTCGAATTGCTGCGGCTGGCCCGCCGGCCCGCCTACGTGCTGCCGACGTTGCTCTTTCCGTGCATGTTCTATGTGTTCTTCGGCTTGTTGATGGGGCGTAACCAAAGCGTCGGCCCCACGACGCTCGCGACCTATCTGCTCGGCACGTACGGCGCGTTCGGTGCAATCGGCGCCTCGCTCTTCGGCATCGGCATCTCGCTGGCGAGCGATCGCGGCTACGGCTGGCTGGTGCAGAAGCGCGCGAGCCCGATGCCGCCGTTCGCGTATCTGCTGGCCAAAGTGGCCGGCGGCGTGATCTTCGGGGCGGTCGTCATCGCGGTGCTGTTCACCCTCGGAGCGGCCTTCGGCGGCGTCCGGCTGCCGCTTCACGCCTGGCTCGAACTCGGCGCAACGCTGCTCGCGGGCACGATTCCGTTTTGCGCGCTCGGCCTCGCGATCGGCGCCTACGCGCCGCCCGCCTCGGCCGCCGCGATGGTCAACACGATCTACTTGCCGATGTCGTTCCTGGCGGGGTTATGGCTGCCGGTCGACATGCTGCCCAAGGCCGTGCAGTCGATCGCCCCGGCGCTGCCGACGTACCACTTCGGGCAACTTGCGCTCGGCGCTGTGGGCGCGGGCCACGGCGCCGCCCTCGGGCACGTCGTCTACCTCGCCTGCTTCACGGCCGTCGCCCTGGCGGCCGCAGCATACGGGCTTTGCCGCGACGAACACATTCCGGCGTGAAGAAAGGAAGCGGTTGGGGCTGGATCCCGTTCGTTTGGCTCGTCTATCTCGTCGGGATCCCGCTCGAACTCGCCGGACGGCACGCCACGCCGCAGCAGTGGACCTTCGAACTGCTCGGCGTGACCGTCTTCCTGCCGATCTACTTTGCCGGCTATCGCTTCGAGGGAAAGCCGCTCGTCTGGATCATAGCGGCGCTCGCCGCCCTGGGCGCGATCTACGCCCCCGGGCTCGCCGCGGCGACCGTGTACTTCATTTACGCGGCGGGATTCATCGGCTTCGCCGTGCCCTCGTCGCTCGGCTATCGCTGGCTGGCCGGGTACGTGGCGCTGGTCGCCGCCTATTGTTACGTCGCGCACGTACCGGTGCCCACGCTGATCTCCGCCGTCGTCTTTTCGGCTTTGATCGGGGCGGTTTGCGTGCGGCAAGCGGAGATGCTGGTGGCCACCTGCGAGTTGCGCCGCGCGCGCGAGGAAGTCGAACGCATGGCCCAGGTGGCCGAACGCGAGCGGATCGCGCGCGATCTGCACGACGTGCTCGGCCACACGCTCTCGCTGATCGTCATCAAATCCGAACTCGCTTCGAAATTGGCCGAGCGCGGCGACGAGCGCGCGGTAGTGGAGATTCGCGACGTCGAGAAGATCGCGCGCGAGTCGCTCGCGGAATTGCGTGAAGCGCTGGCCGGCTATCGCGCGGCGGGCATCGCCGCCGAGGTCGCGCGCGCGCGCTCGACGCTCGAGTCGGCCGGCATCGCCGTCGACTACGCCGGCGACGACGTGCGTCTCCCCGCCGCGCAAGAGACGGTGCTGTCGCTCGCGCTTCGCGAGGGCGTGACCAACGTCGTGCGCCACGCGCGGGCCAGCACGTGCCGCTTGCGTTTGGCCCAGTCGCCCGAACTCTGTCGTTTGGAGATCGCCGACGACGGCACCGGCGGCGGCGAACGCGAAGGCCTGGGGCTCTTGGGCATGCGCGAGCGCGTCGAAGCGCTCGGCGGACGCGTGCTGCGCGAGTACGGCGCAGGAACGCAGCTTACGATAGAACTGCCTACCGCGTGACGATCCGCGCGATCCTCGCCGAGGATCAAACGCTCGTCCTGGGCGCGCTTGCCGCGTTGCTCGGCTTGGAGCGCGACATCGAGGTCGTGGCGACCGCCCCCGACGGCGCGACCGCGCTACGCTTGGTCGGCGACCTCGCGCCCGACGTGCTGGTGACCGACATCGAGATGCCCGGGATGAGCGGCATCGACTTGGCCGCCAGCGTGCGCCGCGATCATCCGAAAACGCGGGTTGTCATCGTGACGACCTTCGCGCGTCCGGGCTATCTTCGCCGCGCGCTCGATGCGGGCGTGAGCGGTTACCTGCTCAAGGACGCGCCCGCGAGCGAATTGGCCGAAGCGATCCGGCGCGTCAACGCCGGCCTGCGCGTCATCGAGCCGACGCTGGCCGTCGACGCCTGGACCGAACGCGACCCGCTCAGCGAACGCGAGCGCGCGGTCTTGAAGCTGGCCGGCGACGGCTCGTCGAGCCACGAGATCGCGAACAAACTCGGCCTCACCGACGGCACCGTGCGCAACTATCTGTCCGAGGCGATCGGCAAGCTCGGCGCGGCCAATCGCGTCGACGCAGCGCGCATCGCGCGCGAACGGGGATGGCTGTGAGCGACATGCCGGTGCTCGAGACCGAACGCTTGATTCTGCGCGCGCACCGGCTCGACGACTTTCCGGCGTTCGCGGCGATGTGGGCCGAACCGCTCACCGTCCGCTACATCAGCGGCAAACCGTCGACCGAGAATCAGAGCTGGATGCGCTTGCTGACCTTCAGCGGGCTCTGGCCGTTGCTCGGCTTCGGCATCTGGGCGGTGGAGGAGAAGCGGACGGGCGCCTACGCCGGTCAGGTCGGGTTCTCCGAGTTCCGGCGCGAGATCGAACCCTCGCTGATCGGCACGCCCGAGATCGGCTGGGTGTTCGCGCCGGCCTTTCACGGCCGCGGCTTTGCGAGCGAGAGCGTGAGCGCGGCGCTGCGTTGGAGCGACGCGCTCGCCGTGGCTCGCACGGTCTGCATCGTCGGGGAAGACAACCTCGCCTCGCTGCGCGTCGCCGAAAAGGCGGGCTATCGCGAGTTCGCGCGCACCGTCTTCAACGAAAGTGCGGTCGTCATGCTCGAACGCTTCGCGGACTGCGGTTAGAGCGAACCCTCGGGCAGCATCGCGTGGACCGCGATGAGGTCCTTGCGGCCTTTGACGCGCGCGCCGACCCGGTGGAACGGGCGCGGCGTCGGCGAAGCGAGCCGGTACGTCTCTTCGTCGATGAAGATGCCGCCCGCAGGTGCGGCGTTCTGCAGGCCTTGCGCTAAGTTGACCGCGTCGCCGATCACGGTGTAGTCCATGCGCAGCGGGCTGCCGAAGTGGCCGGCGACCACGTCGCCCGTGGCCAGTCCGATCGAAATGGCGATGGGATAGTCCAGCCGCGGCGCGATCTCGGCGCGCACCGCGTCGTGCAGCGCGAGCGCCGCGCGAACGGCCCGCCGGGCGTCGTCGTCGCGCGCCCGCGGCGCGCCGAAGACGGCCATCATGCCGTCGCCGTAGAACTTGTCGAGCAGGCCGTCGAACTCGAATACGATGCGCACCGCGACGTCGAAGTAGGTGTTGAGGATCTCGACGACGCGTTCGGGCGAAAGCCGCGCGGCCAGCGACGTGAAGCCGCGGATGTCGGCGAAGAGCATCGTGGCGCGGCGGCGTTCGCCGCCCAAACGCACCGAACCGGGGTCGTTGACCAGCGACTGCACGACGTGGGGTGCGAGATAGCGCGAAAACGATTTCTGGATCGCCTCGGCGCGCGCGCGCTCGGCTTCGTTCTCTTGCTCCAGTCGGCGTTGCCGGGTTACGTCGGTCAAGACGAGCGCGACGCCGACGCCTTCGGCGGTCTCGAGCGGCGTCAGCCGGATCTCGACGGTCAGCTCCGTGCCGTCGCGGCGCCGTCCCTCGATCTCGGCACGCAAGAGCACCGCGCCGTTGTCGTAGAAGAGGTCGAGCATCTCGACGAGTTCGGGAAGAAACTGGCCGATCGAACCCGCGTGGCGGCCGAGCATCGCGTTGGCGGCCACGCCGAACGTCATCTCGGCGGCCCGGTTGAAGCTCGTGATCATACGCTGCGGCGACAGCGTGACGACGCCGTTGGCGATCGCCTCGAGCAAACGCGACTGAAAGCCTTGCAACTCGCTCAGGCGCGACGCGCGTTCGCGTTCCGCACCGAAGAGTCGCGCGTTTTCGGCTGCGAGCGCCGCCTGGTGCGCGATGGCTGCGAACAATTCGCGGTCGCCGTCGCGATACACGCCCGGAATGACCCGCGCGTCGACGTAGATCGCGCCGAGCACGCGTTCGCGCACGCGCAGCGGGACGCAGGCGATGGTGCGCACGTGCAAGGCGACGATCGAGGTCGCGGCGATGCCGCTGGCGGCGGCCTGGGCGTCGGTCGTGAAGAGCGGCTCGCCGCTTTCGATGACGCGCTGCGCGACGCGTCGGGCCAGCGCGTCGTCGGCGAGCGGCGTTTCGCCCGAGGGTTGTTCTTCGAGCGCCGCGGGCGCCGCGTCGCCGGCGAGCAGCACGAAACCTCGCTCGGCGTGCATCGCTTCGATGCCCAGGCTCAACGCGTTGCACAGCACTTCGTCGAAGTCGAGCGAACCGCCGATCGACTGCGCGGCGCGGGCGAAGCGTTCGGACTGCACCGAGGGTGCGGCGCGCTGCGCGCGCGACGCGAGTTCGGCCAAGGCGCTTACCGCGTGCGGATCGTCGCGCAAACCGGGCACGGCGTCGAGCACGTCGAGCGCTTCGCGCAGGGCGCGTTCGTCGAACCCGCTGCCGCTGGCTTCGGTCGTCATCGCAATCGGTTCGCGTTCGTCCGCACCCGGACGACGGGCGCGCCGGCCGCGATAAGCTGCAGCATCTCCCCTCTTGATTCGGCAGTTGACGGTGGGGGCTTTACGCTCCGTCGCGTCCGGGTCACGCGGCGGCAACCCGGCGGCAACGAACCGCGGCTAGCCTTTTCGCTATGGACGTTCTGCCTCGATTCTTGACCGGCGCCGCGGGCGCGGCGCGCGACGCCCTCGTCCGCCTGGCCGGCGAGACGGCTTCCACCTCGGCTTCGGCCGGCGGCGAGACCCGGCGCATGGCCGCGGCCGCGCGGACGGCGATCTTCACCGACGCATTGCTCGGGGCGGTCCGCGCCCGCCTCGAAGAAGTCCGGACGGCGCTCAAGTGAGCGAGTTCGACGTGCTCGGCTCGGCCGCGGCCGGGATGGAGGTCCAGCGGACCGCCCTCGACGTCGCCGCGCGCAACGTGGCCGCGGCTGAGGCCGGCGCGCCGGGTTCGTTCGAACGGCTGGTGCCGCGCTTCGCGACCGCGCCGCCGCCCGGCGACGACCTTCCCTTCCCCGACCCCTTCGCCGGCCTCGCCGCGGAACTGGACGGCGACGGCGATTCCGCACCGGTGCGCTTCCTCGGGACCAGCGCCGAACGCGGCGTCGACCCCGATGCGATCACCGAGATGGTCGCCGTCCTCGACGCGCAGCGCGCCTACGAAGCCAATGCCGCGGTGTTCGATGCGGGCAAGCGGCTCGCCGAACGCACGATCGAAGCGGGCCGGCCGTGATCGCGCCGGTCCCCTCGGCAATTCTGCCCGATGAGCCCGACGCGCCGCTCTCGGTCCCGTTGCCCGCCGCCGATCCGGATGCGTTCTCCGCCGCGCTCGGCCGGGCGCTCGACGCCGCCTCGGGCGCGCTCGACGGCGCCGCCGCGGCGGAACGCGCCTTTGCGAGCGGCCGCGGGGGCCTGCAAGAGATGGTCGTCGCCCGCGCGCAGGCCGACGTGAGCGTCGCGCTCGCCGCGGCCGCCGCCTCGCGCACCACCCAAGCGCTCAGCACGATCCTGGGGATGCAGATCTGATGCCGCTCCTCGAACGCTGGCGGACGCTGGCGCCGCGTTCGCGGTTGCTCGCCGCCGGATTGCTGCTCGCCGCGCTCGCCGCAGCGGCGGTCGCTTGGGGACTGCAACGCGACGCGCGCGTCGCGTTGTTTGCGACGCCTTTGCGTCCCGAACAAGTCGCCGAGGTGGCGCAACGGTTGGCCGAGTGGAACGTCGCTTTCGTCGCCGCGCCCGACAACGTGCGGGTCGACGCGCGCCGGCGCAACGAACTGCTCCTGCGCTTATCGCTCGCGGGGCTGCCGCATCCACACCGGCCCACCTCGAGCGAGACGCTCGAAAAAGCCGGACCGCTCGTGCCGCAGTCGGTGCTCGACGCGCAGCAACGCGAAGGCCTCGCGGGCGATTTAGCGGCGGCGTTGCGCGGGCTCGACGGCGTCGACGACGCGCAGGTCATCATCGCCGCGCCGCGTGCGGCGGCCTTCGCCGACGAACCCTCCGCGCCGGTCAGCGCCGGAGTCCGCTTGAGTTTGCGCCCCGGCGCGCGGCTGACGCCGGAGCGCATCGCCGGCATTCGCCAATTCGTCGCCGACGCGGTGCCCGGACTCGATCCCGCGCACGTCGCGCTGCTCGACGATCGCGGGTCGGCGCTCGACGGGTCGCCGGCAAGCGCCGACGATCCGGCGGCCATGCAGAGTTCGCTGCAGTCGGCCCTCGACGAAGCGTTCGGAGCCGGCGCGACGATCGTGCGCGTCCGGCTCGAACGCGACGGCCGCGTGCGTCAACTGCGGTCGCTGCGTCGCGCGCCGCTCGCGGGCGCCCCGGTTGCGTCCGCCGATCTCGACGAACGCTACGCCGCCGACAAGAAACGCTTCGAACGCAAACGCGTCGACGAAGATCGCGGCAGCGACGTGCGCGAGGAACGCACCGACATTCCGCCGGGAGGTCTCGAGCGCATCTCGGTCGCGATCGCGGTCGACGCGGCGCGCGAACTCGATCTCGACAAGATCCGTTCGCTCGCGGGCGCCACCTTGGGCCTCGTCGACGGGCGCGACGAGTTACACGTCGAGGCCGTCTCGTTCGCACGGCCGGCGCCCAGCGCCGAGGCGCCGCTGTGGGCCGTGCTCGGCTTGCTCGGCACGTTCGTTCCGCCACTCTTGCTCGCGGGAGCGCTCGTCGCCGCGGCGCGCGCGGGCGCGCGGCCGCTGGAGCGCGCGGTCGAGACGCTCTCGCGCCGGGTGTTGCTCGCGCGCGAAACGCGCGGCGAACGCGATGCCGCGAGCCTCGCGCCGGCGCGCGTCCGCGGCGCGTTGCGCGACGAACCGCCGCACGCCGCGGCGGCCATCATCAGCGCGTTACCCGCGGCCACCGCGACTGCGGTGCTCGAACTCTATCCGCCCGAGGAACGCGCGGCGATCGTGCGCCGGATGCAGCGCGCCGCTTCGCCCGCCGTGCCGGACTACGAAAGCGTGCTGCGCCGTGCCTGACGGCTTCGTTCCGCTCGCGGCGAGTTTGCGCGCTCCGCCCGCTCCGGCGCGAACCGAGCCCGCGCCGACAGCGCAGGTCGCGCGCGCGAACGATGGCGCGATCGACGAGACCGCGCATCCGCTTGCGGAGTTCGCGGGCGACCTCGCGCTCGCGCGGCTCGCCGCGCTCGAAGCCTACGAACGCGCCGTCCCGCGTCTGCTCGACGCGCTCGCGCGCGAGGTGCTCGGGCGCGAACTCGTCAGCGCGCCGCCGGACGTCGCCGCAGTGGCGCGAGCGCTGGCCGCGGAATTTTCCGCGGAGGAACCGGTCGCGTTTGCCGTCGCGCGCGAAGATCTCGCGCGCTTTCCCGCGGGCATTCCGGCGCGCGTCGATCCGCGTTTGCGCGCGGGCGACGTGGTCCTCGACGTGCGCGACGGCGAGATCGACGCGCGCTTTGCGTTGCGCGTGCGCGCCGCTGTCGCGCGCGCGACGCAATGAGCGGGCGTCCCGTCGGCTGCATCGTCCGCGCTTTGGGTTCGGCCGCGATCGCGGCGCTGCCCGGCGCGCGCGTCGGCGACGGCGTGCGCGTGTACGGCCGCGCCGGTCGCGTCGACTGCACCGTCGCCGCGGTCGAACGCGCGCGGGTGGCGCTCGTGCCGTTCGGTTCGCTGCGGGGCGCGGCCGTCGGCGACCGCGTCGAACTCGACCCCGAAGCCCTGACCTGCGTGCTCGGTTTCGGTCTGTTGGGACGCGCGGTCGACGGTTGCGGCGTGCCGCTCGACGGCGGCGACGCGCCGCGCGGCGCGCGCGTTGCGGTCGCGCGTGGCGCTCCGCCGCCGAGCGAACGCGCGCCGCTCGACCGGCCGCTGTGGACCAACGTCGCCGCGCTCGACGGCTTGCTCGTCGCGGGACGCGGCGCGCGCATCGGCATCTTCGGTGCGCCCGGCTGCGGCAAGACGACGCTCCTCGCGACGATCGCGCGCAACGTCGCCGCCGATGCGGTCGTGGTCGCGCTGACCGGCGAACGCGGCCGCGAAGCGCGGCATTGGTTCGAGCGCATCGACGCGCGTACGACGCTGATCTGCGCGACGAGCGATCGCAGCGCCGCCGAGCGCGTGCGCGCCGCCGAGATCGCGTTGGCCCACGGCGCACACTTGCGCGAGCGCGGCGTGCACGCCGTCGTGATCCTCGACAGTTTGGCCCGCTACGTCGCGGCCTTGCGCGAACTGCGCTTGGCCGCGGGCGAAGCACTCGGGCCCGGCGGCTATCCGCCCGGCGTGTGGGCCGATCTGGCGGCGCTGGTCGAACGCGCGGGCAACGGCCGCACCGGCTCGCTCACGCTCTTCGCCACGGTGTTGACCGACGGCGACGACGAACGCGATCCGGTCGCGCTCGCGGTTCGCTCGCTCCTCGACGGGCACGTGGTCCTCTCGCCCGAACTCGCGCGCGCCGGGCGTTACCCGGCGATCGACGCCGGCGCGAGCCTCAGCCGGACGATGCCGGAGGTCGCAACGGCGGCTCATTGCCGGGCCGCCGCGACCGTGCGCGCCGCGCTCGAAACGCTGGCCGCAACGCGCGAGTTGCGTCGCGCCGGGCTCGCCGACGTGAACGAACCGTCGCTCGCGGCCGCGTTGGCGCTCGAGCCGGCGTTGCTCGATTTCGTGCACGGCGGCGACCCGTCGCCGCCCGGCCGGACGCTCGCGCGGCTCGGGGAATTGGCCGCGCGGTTGACCGGTTAGCCCGCGCTTTACGCGTTGAGGCTTGCGCCGGGAACGCCTTTCGACGCAGAATGGCGCGGTGAAGCGTTCCCCCGCCCTCGCACTCTTGGCCGCGCTGCTTACCGCCCCGGCCGCTTCCGCCGCGCCCCAGCCTCAGCCCGAGGTGACCCAATTGCTGGCGGCGTACGCCCGCGCGGCCGCCGATCCGGGCGTCGACCTCAATGCGCCGGTCGAGGAGTCGGGCACGCTCACCGGCGACGGTTTGACCGGCTCGTTCCACGCCTGGGAAGACGGCGAGCGCCGGCGGATCGACCAGAACCTAGGGCCGCGCGCCGAGACCACGCTGCGCTTGGGTGCGCGCGTGTTCGATCGCGACGCCGACGGTGACGTGCGCGAATACACGGGCGTGCTCTTGCGCCGCGAGCGCACCGACGACTTCGTCGAGTCGGGCGCGTTCGCGCAGTCGCCCGACCGCTGCGTCGCGCGCGGTCGCGCCGTCGTTGATGGAAGGCCGGCCTACGTCCTCGAGGTGAGCGCCCCCGGCGGCGACACCGAGACCGTGTACCTCGACGCGGAGACGTCGTTGCCGCTGCGCTACGCCTACGACGAAGACGACGCGCGGATTACGATCGACCTCTCCGATTGGCGCACGGTCGGCGGCCGGCGCTTCGCCTTCCACGTGGTGGGTTCCAACGGCGACCACGATTTCGACGAGGTCCAACGGCTCGAATCGGTCGTGCTCGCGCCCTCGTTTCCCGCAGGCATCTTCGACGTTCCCGCGCCGCGCGCGATCGACATGGCCGCGCCGGCGACGCTGCCCTTGAGCGAACGCGACGGGCACCTCTTCGTGCCGGTGACCCTCGGCGGGAAGCAGTACTCGTTCATGCTCGACTCCGGTTCGCAGAGCATCGTGATCGACACGCGCGTCGCGCGCGAAGCGAAACTCAGCGGCGAAGGCAAACTCGAGGCGGCGGGAACGCAGCGCACCGGCGGCTTACAACTCACCCGCCTCGGCGCGCTCGGCATTGGGGGCGGAACGCTGCACGATTTGGTCGCGACCACGCTAGACCTCGCGCATACCACCGGCGGCGCCTTCAAGATCGACGGCATTCTCGGCTATCCGTTCTTCGCGCAGGCCGCCGTCGAAATCGACGCGGACGGGCATCGCATGCGTTTCGGGCCGCCGGGGTCGTTCGCGCCGCAAGGGACGCGCGTTGCGCTCGAGGTCGACCGGGCGATTCCCGAAGCGACCGTGCAACTCAACGACCGCGTCGAAGGCGCGTTTCTGATCGACACGGGCAACGCGGGTGAAGTGCTGCTCTACCACCGCTTTCTCGAGGATCATCCCGGCATCGTGCCCTTCTCGCAGCGGGAGCGGCGCAGCTACGGCATCGGCGGGGCGACCGCGTCGTATCATACGACGCTCGACGCGTTGCGCCTCGGGGATCAAACGCTGTACCACGCCGACACCGACGTGATGCAAGCGACGAGCGGCGCCTTCGCCGACCGCTTCGACGCGGGCAACGTCGGCCTCGGCGTGTTGCGAAACTTCGTCATGACCTTCGTGTTGAGCGACCGCGCGCTCTATCTCGAACGGGCCGCGGATTTCAACGACGGCAGGGACCGGCACTAAAGACGCGCTGCCCCGCACGCGGTCACGTCGCGGCAACATCGCGGCTACGTCCCGCGCATGCTCCGCGGCTACGCTCTGCGCGTGAAGGACAGCATCAACGGGCCGAGCGCCCGCACCGTCGGCATCGTTCGCGCGCGGTTACCCTACGTCGACCGGCGCGCCCTATCTCAAGCCTGGTTCTCGGCGCTCGGACTCCGCGAACGCGAATTGGCCGCGGCCGGGCCCAACGCGGCGTCCGGTGCGTCGCCGAACGTCGCGGGACACGGGCCGGGCCCGCTCGTCTTCGCGAGGCCGATGCGCGCGGGCGTTGCGATGGCCCGCGGTTTGCGCGCGCGACAGAATGCGAAGACCGTACCGCCGGCAGCCGACTGCGCGGCGAAGCGAGCCGACGCGAGCACCAAGCGGACGCCGCCGCCCGCCTCCGCGCGAACTGCGGTGCGTTATCCGCCGGTGCACGCGGCCTTCCGGCTCGAACTCGACGGCGGCCGCGTGCACGTGATCGTGCGCCGCGAAGGTGCGGTGCTCCACGTCGTGGCGCTGTGCAGCGCCCGGCACGTCGAGAGCGTGCGCCGCGCACTCGGGCTCGCGGCGGAGCATTTGCGACTGCGCGGCGAGGCGCTCTCGGCCGAAGTGCGCGCGTTCGGCGCGGGAGGTGCGGCGTGATTTCGGAAAACTCCGCGGCCGCGTTGCAGCGGCTCGCGCAGCGCGCCGACGACCTGCGCCACGCCTACGAGCCCGGCTTCGAACCGAGCGACGCGCGCGCGTCGCGGTCTACCTCGGCGGCGCGTTCGGTCGATCCGCTCAGCGTCGTCGCGCCTGCCGACTGCTGGTTTGCGACGGGCTCGGCAGCGAGCCCGCGCTATGGACGCGACGGCGCGTTCGTGCTGGTCGACGGTGCGTTGCGCACGCGCGACGGCGCCGACGTGCTGGGCTTCGTCCCGGGTTCGCGCGCGCTCGCCGCGCTGCGCGCCGATCCGGTCGATGCGGCGCTGGGCCGCGTCGGCGACGTGCGCGTCGACGCCGACGGAACCTTCAGTTACGTGCGCGGGGCGCTCGATCCGCGCACCGGCGAACGGCGCAGCGAACGCGTCGAGGCCGGACGCATCGCGCTCGTCCGTTTTCCGGCCGGCACCGAACCGCTGCGCGCCGACGCGACGCACGTCGCGCCGCCGCCCGGCATCGCACCGCGCTTGGGACGACCCGGCGACCCCGACTTTCCCGCGCTGCGCACCAACGCGCGCGACCTCGGCGGGGTCGACCCGCAACGCGCGGTGCGCCGTTTGCAGGAAGCCTACCTTTCCTTCGAAGCCCTGCAGGCCGCCGAACGGCAGCAGCGCAGCTTCGACCGCGTCGCCGGAGATCTGCTCAAATGATCGTCGCGCTGACCTTCGCTGCGCCCGAAGCGCTCGACGACGGCCGCGTCGTCCGCGCCGCACGCTTCGTGCGCCGCTCGAGCCTTCCCGCGGCGGCCGCGTGTTTGGTGGCCAACGGCGCGCGCGAACAACTCTCGCGGCTGCTCGCGCTCGACCTCGAAACGGAAGTGACCGAGCCGGCGGTGCTCGACGCCGCCTCGCGCGCGGTCGTCTTTGCGGGAAGTTTCGCGTATCGCGTGCGCGGCCACGGCTGCGACGCCTTCGTTGCGTTACGCGCGCCCGAGGCGAAGCGGCTCGTCGCCGCGGCCTTTGGCGAATTGGAGGCGCCGGGCGACGCGGCGCTTTCCGCGATCGAACGACAGACGCTCGAACGTCTGGCGGGCGCGCTGACCGCGCTGTGCGCGCCGCTGTGCGGTGCGGTCCGCGCGGTGCAGGCCGAGTCGCCGGAGCGCGCGGCGCGCGAGGCCGAGACGTATTTCGAAGTGCGCACCGGCGGCCGCGTCGCGGCGGCCGTCGGCTTCGCCCTGACCCGCGACCCGGCGGAACCGGCGGGCGAATGCTTCACGCTCGACGACCTGGTCGACGTCGAGATTCCGTGTCGCGTCGAGTTCGCCCGCGGCATCCTCGACGTCACCGCGTTCACGCGGCTCGCGCCGCACGCCGTCGTGCATCTGGAGACGCCGCTCGACGGCGGCGGAACGCTCTTCGCGGGCGACGCGCCCGTGGCGCGCGGGACTTGCGGGGCGCGCGACGGCCGCCGCGCGTTTGCGGCATGAACGAAGAGCTGCTGCTCAACGTCTCGCTCGCGCTCAGCGCCGAGCTGGGCCGGCGCACGATGCGGCTGGGCGAACTCTTGCGCTTGGGTCCGGGTTCGGTGCTCGACCTCGACCGGCGCGCGGACGCGCCGATCGATTTGCTGGTCAACGGCCGGCTGATCGCGCGCGGCGAAATCGTCGCGGTCGACGAGCGCTACGGCGTGCGCATCACCGAAGTCGTCGCGCGCCGCGGAGCCCGGGCGTGAACCCCAACACGTTGCCCATCGACGCGCTGACCGGCCTAACGTTGCTCGGCGCAGCGCCGTTCTTGCTGGTGATGACCACCGCGTTCGTGCGCATCGTCGTCGTGTTGTCGCTGGTGCGTTCGGCAATCGGCGCGCCCGCGCTGCCCCCAAACGCCGCGCTCACCGGACTCGCGCTCGTGTTGACCTTCGTCGTGATGTGGCCGACGTTCGAACGCGTCTCGCACGACGCGCTCGAACCGTACGCCGCCGGAAGGCTCAAACCCGCGCAGGCGGTGGCCCGCGCGTTCGGTCCGCTGCGCGCCTTCATGCTGCGTCAGACGCACGCCAAGGACGTGGCGCTCTTCGAACGCTTGAGCCGCGCGCGTCACGGCAGCGCGGCGGACGAGCCGGTGGCCGTCGTATTGCCCGCGTTCGTGGTCGGCGAGTTGCGTAGCGCGTTCGCGATCGGGTTCGCGCTCTATCTGCCGTTCGTCGCGATCGACTTGGCCGTCGCTTCGATCCTGATGGGCTTGGGCATGTTCATGCTGAGCCCGCCGATCGTCTCGCTGCCCTGCAAGCTGCTGTTGTTCGTGATGGTCGACGGCTGGGCGCTGGTCTGCGGCGGCCTCGTCTCGAGTTTTCGCTAGGTTCCTATTTTAGGCCGAAGACTTCGATCGCGTCGGTGACGGGAACGTACACCTTGCCGTTTGCGATGGTCACGACCGGATACGGGTTGAGCGCCGCCGTCGACCAGTATCCCAGCGGAATTCCGACCAGTTGCTTGCCGAGATTCGTCGCGGGAAATGCGTACAGGTACATCTGCTGGCTCGAGATGTCGCTCGGGCGTTGGACGATCCACGCGATTGCGTCGGCGCTGCCGTTCGACGACACCGAGGGCGTCGAGCCGTTGCCGTTGGGCGACGGGAAATAGACCGAGGTGTAGTCGGCGACGGTCAAAGAGTTGGTGCCGACCACGACGTCGTAGAGCGGTCCGCCCGTGGTCAGCACGTGGGTGACGCCGTTGCCGTCTTCCCACGTTGCGGGCGCGGCCCACACGCCGCCGAGGCCGATCTCGGCCAGCGCGTTGTCCGGACCGCCGGGAACGTAGCCGCCGAGGTTGTCGCGGTCGAGCAAGGTCAGGATTCCGTCTTTGCCTTGGCCCACG
>Ga0326727_10016794_pt1 | contig 15349 bp, 13 predicted proteins | sample MB2enrmetagenome_FD_207643 | JGI IMG/M metagenome (GOLD analysis project Ga0326727, IMG submission 207643) | Lab enriched peat soil microbial communities from McLean, Ithaca, NY, United States - MB29MY | ecosystem: Environmental > Terrestrial > Soil > Wetlands > Peat | place: USA: New York... | reverse complement strand
CGCAAGGGCAGATCAAGCACATGAGGAGTTATGGCTAGTTGGTATGGGCACCAACAATTGTTGGTGCCCATACCAACTAAACCGTCTGTTAGACTATGCCAGGCCTATATCCTCTTCTGTTCTGTCTTATAAGAATTAATGAGGTCACCTGATGAATTTTCTTGAAAAAGAAAAAAAAGATTGGGAAGCTGTCCAGGAGAAAAAAAATCAGATTGGGGAGAAAATTCTCTCCGGTTCATATCAGATTGCTATTTATGAGAGAAAGAAACTCAGAGGAATTGATTGGTTCCATATGTTTCAAAAAGCTTTGGAAACATTAGCACGAAATCCTAACCTGAAAGGTAATGATTTTAAAGTGCTAATGATAATGATGTCTCAACTAGATTGGAAAAATTATATCCATGTAAGTCAAAGCATAATTTCACTGAAAACTGGAATTGACAAAAGTAATGTTTCAAAATCAATAACAACACTTGTGGAACAAAAAATAATTTCAAAGGAAAGAGTTGGCAGTTCGTGTTTTTATAGACTTAATCCTGAATTCGGGTGGAAAGGTAGCCCTGATGAACTTGGCCGTGTGGTGAACATGAAGGAATTCAAAAAAAGACAGATACAATATGATTTGCCTTTTTGATATTTTATATTAAACAAAATATAAAAAATGGAGGAAGAAGATAATAAACCCAACAAAGAAAAGTGGCTGCATTTATGAAAATAAAGAGCTATGCTATCAAAAATAAGTAAAATTAACTTAAAATTCAGACGAAATAAAATCTATTTTCTTGTCGAGTGAAAATGATTCAATGATCTTGCTATATTTTTCTTTATCTTCGACGCCAAGATTTGGATCTGTTAGAGAATTATTGGCGATCTCGTACAAAAGTTGGGATGCGTGCTTTGTGGATTTATTAATTATCCGTGAATAATATTCTATTGCTTCAGCTGTGTTATGAGTAATTAAAGACATTTTGCAGCGTAGTGCGTTTTGAACGTCAAGTTTCTTTTTTGGATATAAGGATTTAAGTTTATTGTAATAGTAGTCTGCCTGAGTAAAATCATTTTTTCTTATATAACAATGTAAAGCTTGAGCAATTACTTCAAATCTTGGGGTATCATTAGAAAATGAAATTGCTTTCAAAGCAGATTCAAGTGCCCCATCAACGTCGCCTAGTAATAACATTACGGTAGATTTTCTGTGAAAATAATTCTCCTGTGAGTCAACAATTTGTAGAACCTCAAGGGCATCAAATGCATCTTTTGATTTACCTAGGAGAGCGGCAATCTTAGCATGCATATCAACGACATATTTATTTTCTGGTTTTTTCGAAATTGCGATTTTTACATTTTTTTCAGCTTCAAAGTAATCACCACGGGCTAGGTGGCATTGGGCCAATTCCCTGTATATTGGAAATCCAGTATATCTAAAATCTATGGCTGTAGCGTATTCTCTAATCGCAGTATCGATATTCCCCTCTTTTCTTGCTTTAAATCCAAGGAAATAATGAATGTCTTTAGGTTGTGCTACGGAACGAAAACCTATAAAAGCATTTTCAAATTCAGTCCACATTTCTTTCTGTATATAAGATCTAACAAGTATACTATGAGCCTTGTAAAAACCGTCCTTTATTTGTAGTGATTCTTTGGCCATAGCAATTGCTCTGTCATATTCCTTGTTATTGTAATACTCTTCTGCAAGGTCCATTACATCTGATGCAAATTTAATTGATAATTCATCAGGTTTTAAATCTAAATAAATGCATGATCTGTATAGCATCCTGGCAAATTTTAGAATAGCAGGAACTTCATGCTCAGATTCTTTCATGTAAGCTGATAAAATTTTATGCATTTTTTTGTGAATAGTGGGATTTAGTTTTCCATATAAACGAACAACCGTGTCAATAACTGGTAAAGCAATCTCATACATTTCGCCGTTAAATTCAACAAGGGCAACATCAATGAGTCCCATGACAGGCGTTGTTATGTCTTCTGCGCTGCATTCGAGGCATCTTCCAATAATAGAAAGAGAGAGTGTATTGTACACAGCAAAAAGTTTTAATATTTCTATTTGTAAGTCTGTAAGTATGTTGGTGGCAAAGTGCTTCAATATAGAGTTAATTCTGAAATCAATAAGGCTTTTTTTGTCTAATAAGACGGCCTCTGGTCCATATATTTTTGCACTTGTAATCGCATCCATCGCTGATGGAGGATATCCACCAACGTAATTTGCAATTTCCTCAATTTGTTGATGCGAAATTTGTACTTCCTTTGATACTGCAAGTTCAGAAAGCAAACCCATTATACTCCCAATCGATAAATGCCCTAATCTTAAGTGCGGAATTGATAAGTCGTTAGCGTGGGGCCTTCTGCTCGAAATAAATAATGCATATATTTTTGGTGTTTCATTTATCTGATTTAGTAGTTTAAAAATAAAATCATTAACATATCCATTCTGGTCAAGCATTCCGCCTTTATCGAAAAAAATGACCAGTTCTCTGCGTTGTTCAAAAAAACTAATATGATTTAATATATCTTCTATAACACTATGAAATGGGAGTAATTTACACTTATTAATATAACTCTTGATTTCGTTGATATTGACAACATTATAAACAATTTCATACAACTTTGCCGCTATTTCTATTTCAGAGTCTCCATCGTTAATGTCAACAATAATAGAATTTGAATAATTTAGTTTTGATCGAGCAACATTTTTTGCAAAAGTTCTTCTACCAATGTGGTATAATCCAGATATAAACAAAAATCGAGAAGGTTTATCGGTATTGGGAGCATAAATAATATCTTCAATCTTTGCCATGTCTGCATCTCTGCCCCAGTATAGTTCGCCTTTTTGTTTAGTAATCAAATCATTAATGACATTAAATATTTCACGCGATATATATCTAGCATCATTACCAGATACAATTTTAAACTTACTCATCCATGGAGGTAGTTCGTCATACTTTAAATCATCAATAATAAATACCAAAGATTTTTTAATATTTTTGAAAATCAGTAAATATTCAGCTTCTGAAATTTCAAATTCCACATATGGACGAACAAGAGATGATTTGCTTGCAAATAATACAAAAATATCGCAATTGCTTAAATGTTTCCTGATGCTTTCAATGAACGAAGTCCCAGTTTCAAATGAATATGCATCGTATGTACAATACCATCTTGTTAAAATGTCGGCAACAGCTCCAACTAATTTCTTGTCAGCAGAATTGTGAGATAAAAATGCTTTCATTGGTATATTCCTTGTTGGAATTGATAAGTCTCAAAAAATATATACATAATTGATTGAAATTTGCTATAATATTTTATAAAAATTGTCTATACAAGCGAAGATGTACTTAGGGATTTTTTGTAATGTTTTAGGGTTTATTCCGTCCGTGGCCACCACTACCCCAAAATTCTCTATATCTTTTTCCTCGATTAGCTTGACCAACTTCGTCATGGCCTCTCTGCGCTTGTCCGAAACGATCAGCATCAGCTGCCGTTTACCCTCAGCCTTGAGCTTTTCCCGATGCTTCGCCTGAGCCAACTTCAACTGCTCTTGTCGGTTGTCGGCGATGTCAAAAAAATCTCGTTTTGAACCCATTTCGCATCTCCCTAAAAGTGATTATTATTAGTCATCAGAAAGCGCCTATAGCGCAATTATACATCGCAGCGATGTGTAGTTGCGCTATCGCTAGTTTTTTGATGATTAGTAGCAAAAACACAACTTGCTCCGTTTGATGATTAGTCAGTGAGTATTTTCAGCAAATCATTAATGACTAGTCAACACATTTTTTGCTGTTTTTATGGCTTGAGCTTTTCGAGGAAAACATTTGAAGTGTCGTGGTTTCCGTAGGTTGAATTCATGGTTCGTTCCCCGCAGAATAAAATACCGAAATCTAGGCCATGAGGGCGCGAGGAAATTTTTTTGCCTGATGAACACGCCTTGGGCGCGATCCCTGCCACGTCTAACTTTGCACACTCCGAAGAGGCCTTTACTGGGGCTTCGCCCCAGCCCCCAAAGGCTAAAAAATTTCCCCAAAATCTTAGTCATTTTGATTAAGATTTTAGATAAATTACATAAGATTCTAGGTAAATTCATATAACTATACCAAAAGCCCAAAAATGGTCCTAGAATCGAGCGAAGTCAAAAATAGGGGGATTGCCATGTTTCATGGCACCAGGCGTTTTCCTGGCTCAATCCTACAGCAAGGACAGGGCCATTTGAGCTTGGGTGTTGCATCGGTGGTATATTTCGACCTGTGGGGCGGCCGAGGCGTCCAGGGCCAGCATGGCCCCAAATACGGCGGTAGCGGTGACGGTGGCGGTCAGAATCATGTCGAACAATAGGGCTTTCATGGGTTTTCTCCTTGGTCTCTGCCTTTCCCTAGTGCCCGTCGGGGCGGAGGGGGGAGGGCGGCGGGCTTTCACCGGCCGAAGGCCGCCGCCCTCCCCACGCCCCCGAGGGGCTTCCGCGAAATCCGCTAGTGCCGGGGTTTGCCCCGCGAAACGGCAAGGGCCGTGCCAGGTCTCCCTGGAACGGCCCTTGCGTAGTGCAGCGGGGTCATGTCTTCCCCGGCCCACAACCGAGCGGCTCTTGTTTAGTATTCCCCGGCCGCTTCGGCTTCCACCGCGTCTAGTGCATCGTCAAGGCTCATGGCCGTTTCCTTGAAACAGCCCATTGCCTCCGCTTCGTCAGGGTCCAAAGCCACGACTAGGCCCTTAGCTTCCAAGTCCATCATCCGTTGCAAGTTGCTTCGTTCCTCTGGCATTTTCAGACTTCCTTTGGCGATTTAATACATGTCAATTAAATTCAGCGAAGTATTTTGCGGCATTGAGGTGTGACATGACTGAAAAATTCCCATCATCTTCCGGATGGTATTGATATTGCGACATACATTCAAAAAATAAAAATATAAAAAATCAAATAACATTGCATCAGTCTTCAGTCTTCTGTAGAAGCTTTTAATCCGTTTTCTGCCTTTGCGGTTTGTTCAGCCAGTATATTTTCTCTCTTAACAGATAACATATTCGCAAGTTTTGAGAAACCAGGTAGTCTTGTAAGTAACTCAATAGAATTTGCTAGTTTCACACTTTTATCGAGGGCATCCATTAAAGGATGGTCAGATTTGTTGTAATCTGATATCAATTTCCCAGGATTTTCAGCACTAACCGCTAGAATATTAAAAAGTAATTTTTCTTTAAGGTCAAAATTATTACATTTTTCCCCAAGACCATCAATTTGAGTTGATAGTCCTTCATATGTTTTACTTAACACTTCTTTGTGTGAGTATTCTTCTATGAGGCGTTTAGAAAGATTACCTTTTCTGTTTGATGAATACGCAAACCACAAGACGGGTATATATAAAGGGATAATTGCTAAGACGAGCCGTGGAAGTCTAAGGATAGCTTCATTCAGGGGGACATCATTAAATAAGGAATGAACGCTAACAGCAAGTGGAATGAACGATATTAAAATCATCACTAAAATAGAATAGAAAAATTTTTTAGCGTGTTCTTTGCTTTCGGATAATTCTTGTTCTTTTTTTTCTGAAAAAGCGTAACTTAATCCAGTTGTCAGTGCCTTTGGCAGTAGTTCATTAATCTTATTTTTAACTTTGTCATACTCATTATTCCATGATTCAAGTTTTTCCTTGAATTCTTGTGTTTTTATTCCTTCAAAGTTTGAAATCCTCTCAATAAATTTGTTATTTTCTGCTTCTACAAAAACTTGATGAGATGCAAATTCAGCTTTTAATTTGTTAAATGTTTCATTCAATTCATCTTTTAGACCTTTTACTTTGATTTCTTTTCCTGTTTCTTCTTCTTTGTTGGTATGTCCAAGGATTGAATAATATGTTTCATCAATTTCATTTTTTCTTGTAACTATCGACTGATATGTGGCATTAATCCTTGATAGTATTTCATTTGAGCTATTATATCGGTCATTAAATTCTATTGACTTTGCCTGCAAGTCAGGGTTGTTGATGTAAACTGCTTGCATCTCGTTAAACATTGTTTGTGCGTTTGATCTCAACGAAGTTAACTCTGGTACAATCAAAGCTGCTTGATTTTTTAATGCTTCGATTTCGTTATATTGTGAAGTTATATTTGAAAAAATTTCTGACACTTTAATAGATTGATCCTGAATTAACCGTGATGCGTTATCTGCTTCGGTATTTCTTGCGGATATAATATTTTTATCTGTCTCAATTTGTGCTGTATACATCCTAACATTTTCAGCGTGTTGTCGAATTTCGAGTTCAATGTCTGATGATTTTTCTTTAATTTGTTTTTCTAAATCCGCAATCTTAAGCCATAATTTCTTACGTTCATCATTGAGATAATCATAATCCATTATGGACCTCGCTTTATCTTTAGATTTTTTACTCATTTTAAAAATAAAATTTATTCGTTATTATAGTTTAATTATTGAGAAGAGGTCGTATATAAATTTTTATTAATTAATATGTTGCTTAACTCTTATTGGTGTGTCATAGGCTTAGTATTTAATGGTTAAATACAAATCAGTATTTATTATTTGAAGTTTTCAAAATTTTTTCAATCCCGCAAGTCTATCAACTAGGCGATGAGCATTAAGGTGAGTATAACGCGATAACATTTGTAGACTTTTATGCCCAGTTATCATTTTGATTTCCATGACATCTAAATCAGTATTTTCAAAAAGTCTGCTTGTTGCTTCATGTCGAAGATCATGAAGTGAAAAATCATCAATATGCGCTTTTATACAAATTCTATACACAGCTCCAGTGATTGCTTCTGGTGACATATTAAAAACTTTTCCCGAAATATGGCGGGGCATGCTGATAAGAATTTCAAGAGCCGCAGGTGATAATGGAACAGAACGTGATTCTCCATTTTTTGTGTCTTCTGAAAAAGCTGTTTTGCGATTAAAGTCAATATGTTTCCATTCTAAATTTGATATTTCTTCTCGGCGCATCGCGGTTTCAAGCGCAAAAAGGATAATCGGACGTAGCCTGGGTGTGGCTGCGGCAAGCAATCGTTCCTCCTCGCCTGGTTCAAAGCGTCGCTCACGGCCGCGCGGAAGACGGGGTCGTGGTACACCAAGCACAGGGTTTGATAGGTTTTCCATGTTCCAGCCCAGGCGAGCAATATTGAAAAGACGTGAGAGCAAGGCCAAGTCAAGACGAATGGTATTCGGCCCCACACCTTCGGCTTGTCGCTCCCGGATAAAGTCGGCGATGGTGTGGGATTTGATCTGGGTAAGGATGCGAGCAGCGATGGGGCGGCGCTTGAGTTTGGCTATGCGTGAGGCGTACCGGTCAGAGTGTTTAAGCTGGGGTAGGTATTCAGACTCGAATCTGTCTAAAGCCTCGGCCAAGGTGACATGATCCGCGTCGGAGCGGGGGATGAAGGTGTTGAGGTCCATTTCCCGTTCGACAGACCGCGCCCAGCCCTCGGCCATGGCTCTTGTCTCGAATGTGCGGCAGATGGGTGGTTGGCCCTTACGGCGGACTTTGGCCTGCCATTGCAACTCTCCGCGTTTTGTGATCGTGGCCATGGCTCCTCCCGAATTGGGCTATTGTCCCAAAATTGTCCCAATAATTACTTCAGCGCCTCCTTTTGCTATCAAATTCAAAGAGTTTGTCAAATTGTCTATCCGACTCGAAATCGGGTTGCGGGTTAATAGCCCGCACGTGGGTTCGAATCCCACCCTCCGCCAAATTTGCATCCTGCCAAGTGGGAAGACTCCCAAAAGTCAATAAAATAGCCATAAAGACGCATGGAAATTTATAATGCGGCTCCAAGGCAACTCTGAATTTCTATGCCTTCAGGCGGAGAATCCAATGTCTTTATAATGCTCACAGCATCTTTTCCTCTTCCGTCACATGCGGCCAAGTCTACAACATTTGGAGTCTTTGGCAACATATCGGAATCCAAGAGTACTTTTACTTTTGGCTTAAGAGGTTGGTGTGGATTGCTTTCGCAAACAACGCCATATTCCTTGGTGTTGAGATACACCACACTCCCCACCGGATAGATGCCTAGGCACTTGATAAACCTCTCCAGGGTGGCGACATGGAAGTCCTGTCCGCGCATGCTAAACATGACACTCATGGCCTTCATGGGACTTAAAGCCATTTTATAGGCTCTATTGCTGGTCAGGGCATCGTAAACATCGGCCATACCCACAATGCGCCCGGCCACTGAGATTCGGAGGTTGGCCAAGCCGTTTGGATAGCCATGACCGTTCATTTTCTCGTGGTGATCCAAGATACCTCGAAGGGTCACGTTGTCGGCCCCGGCCTTGCGAACCATATTATACCCTGCCATGGGGTGTTTTCTAATTAAACCATACTCCTCTTCGGTGAGTTTGCTCGGTTTATTGAGCACATCCCCAGGAATAGTGGTCTTACCCAGGTCGTGGCACATGGCCGCCAATCCAATGTTTCGTAATATTTCCTGATCCAGGCCCAGGAAATATCCAAAAGCCAAGCTTAAGACACAAACATTAACGCAATGGGAATACGTGTATTCATCGTGAGATTGGAGCTTGCAAAAGCTGACGAGCGCGTCGCGGTTGCGCATTATACTGTCCAGAAGCTCTTTCACCAGGGGGCGAGCTTGGTCAACGCTTGCGATTTTTTCCTCCTTGGCCCGATCAATAAATTCTTTGGCGTAGCGGAGGGTGTCTCGGTAGACGGTCTTAGCTCTAGCTATCTCGATGTCCAGAGGAATAACATGGGATGGGTAGACTTCCTTGCCGCCGACTAATTCTGAAAAGTCAAAACCTGGATGTATATCAGAAACAGGGTTATTTTCTTTGCTTTGTGAAAACTTAAAATAACCTTTTTCCGTGTCAATAAATGCCTCAGTGAAACCCTCACGATTGAGAATATCGACACGTAACTCAGACTCTATATTTCCTTCTTTGGAATACACATATGGATGACTGTGCCAAGGCAAGCCAGTATTAACAATATACATTCCTGGTTTGAGTTTGTCAGTTTCTATTTTTAGAATCATTGTGCAAATATAACCAGTTAGGCAGAGCCCAAGGTCGATTCGATATGTAGGGGGTGTTTTTTGGAATGCATTTAAATCAAATTTACTCAACCAAGCGCACTTACTCCTCTTAATAATTCTTTAGAACGCTCATCAATCTTGTCCACTTTCCTGTCTATATAATTTAAAAATTTTTTTGCAACGTTTAGGCTTGGATTTATGCGCAAAGCATCACTGAGATGTTTAATGCAACACTCGTAGTCATTTACTTCAAAGTAGACTCTTGCTATATTAAAATGAATATTTTCATCGTTATCATTTAGTGTCATAGCGTCATGGTAATAGCGCAGAGACTCATCATAACATTTTGTTTTGCGCAAGTTAATTGCATTTTCATTGAATTGACGCACTTTGACATTTTTGCTGACCATGGATTCGCCGAATAATGCCTCCAATCCTGACTTGATGGTTACGTGATCGCGGCCCATCCTTGATGCTATCTTCCCATAAAAGAATGTGTTCTTGCAAAAATTAATTTCTTGTTCGTTTAGTTTTACCTCGTCTAGGCTCTCATGAATGGCATCAATTTTTATTTTAAGCGATCGAAGAAATGGGCAATCGTTTTTTTTGTAGTAATCGATCTCTGGGGCATAAGTCTTTAAAAAATCCATTCTTGATATCGCGGACCTCACCTCAGATGGCAATTGATCTGCGTTCAATGGGGCGACTTCGTATTCGTCTTCACTTGTATGGCGTATAAACCAATATGTTTTTTGAGTAAATTTCTGGGTGTTGCCGCCTTGTCCAGCCTCTGCAGTCACTGTTTTGGAGTAAATTCCAAGTACCAATGGCTCAATAAACATATATGTCTCATGTTGTTTTGAAATTTACACTTTGTTGTCTCAGGGCAATATATAAAAATATTATTAATTTGAAAAAATACATTGTTATTTATAATGGTATCGGAATAAAAAAGTATCCATAAAAATTTCTGCAGATAGCTAACCCATTTTTTCATATTATTCACAGCCTAGGTTAAAGGAATAGGGGGAATCACCTATTTTAGCATACGGATTTATCTTAGAATACACTAAGACTAAAGCTTAGTTCACCGGGATGCGGTCAGGAAGCGAAAACAGGCCCTTAAATCGCGTTAAGGGCGCGATCATGACCAACGACGTGCCCGGCGCGGAAACGCGGTCTTGGGGCGTCTATCGGATTGGCTAATGGGGGGGGGATATTAATGCAGCCAAGTATAACCGGGCAACACGAAATATTGCAAACGCCAATATTGAAGCATATAAAATTTGCGTTCGATTCCGCCAAAAATAGGATGGAATCATATAAGGTACTTCCTTTCCGTCAAGAGAGGTGAATATTTTGCATTTTTTATAGACGACTCCGAGTATGCGAAGGTTACAGCCGGGATAAATCTTCATGTGGCCAACCAAAGCGTCCGGGCCTTTCAAGCATCTTCGGGAGATTGAGGAGCGGGTTAAGGGGCCGAAAAGGCCAGGCGGCGGAGGAGTGAACCCCCCAAAAGGGTGAAGGCCGCATGTCTGCGGACAGTGAACAGCATGATCATCCAAACAACGCGAACCATGCCCCAATAATTGAATAATAACGCAATATGCAGGCCCGGAAAGCTGCCCGAACGGCTTCAGGGGGGCGCTATGTCTGCAGACAGTGGAGCAAAATAAAAAATTTCACCATAAGAATGGAATTTGTCTGTATCCAGGCTTTGCCGTTTGGTTCTCGGGGGGTAATGCGCCTTTTCCTTCATGCCCGCCAATTTATGCGGATATCCACGTGTAAGTGGCGATTATCATTTGCTAACTCATGAAATATTTTAGTTGCGAGCTCCATGACTTCCGGCCATTCCCCTTCGATACAGCCGGATATTTGGCCAAGTTGATATGACAGTCCACTTCCCTTGATAATTTTGAGAACTCTGGTCAAGTTGCGGTTTATGCTCGCATTCTTGTCCAATGAGAGGAATGACAGTTCCATAAGCGCGGGCATATTTTTTCCCTTTGAAAATTGAGTGCACAGCAAGCGCTTCCTGGCCATCCTTGGCTGTGACCGCGGCATGTCCGGACTTCTCAAGCATCCGCACCCAGGAGATAAAGCATAAGTCGTCGTCCTCGACGAAAAGGATTCGAAGGGGGCGGTGGAAGCGCCTGCGTACAGTATATCAGGCACTCACAGAGTGAACGGAAACAAGGTGGCTTGTCTGCCAGTGTGGGTCAGCATGGACAAATCGAATGGAAACGGGGGCCGCATGTATGCAAATACTGTAGCTTAGAGCCGGGGCCGGAGTAGAAGCGGCGAGAGCAACACCAATGAAAACCGGACAACTTTCCGATAACTCAAGAAGTTTCCATTGGGTAAAGTTAACTATTTAATGTCATTATCGTAAAAACATGAAGTCCCCCCTTGCCTAGACACGAAAGTTCTCCCCTCCCTTGTGGCTAGGCCTCTGTGCCCCCGCTGGCCGCGACGCTGGCGACCGTGGAGCCTGTGGTCGAAGCAGCGGTCGTCGTGCTTGCGACACTCGAAAGAGCACTTGAGATGATCGAGCCGACTTGGCTGAACACACCGGAATTCTCCTGGCCGCTGTACTTGCTGAAGGCGGAAGAGGCGGTTCCGAGGTGCTGCTGGGTGTTGTCCTTGTGGAATTCAAGAGATGACATGCTGCCGCTCTTGGACGCCTCGGCGAACTTACCGGAAAGACTTTCGAGGAACTTGCTCTGCTGGGGATTCGTTTCGCTTTTGGCCTCGGTGGCCAGTTGATCTGAGATCTTCTGGGTCACGGCCTTGAATCTGGTCGGGTCGCTGGCGGCCAGTCTTTGCAATTGGATCATGCTCATTGCCGCCGGAGAAGCCAGGGCTTGGGTGCCCTGGCCTTGATCCAGGGTGTCGGTGACGGTCCCGGTCTGGGTTGAGCTCTGGGTTTGAGCCAGGACGTCGCCCACGGACTCCGTCTGGGTTGCGCCCGTGCCTTGGATCAGGCCCATGGCCGATGCCTGAGTGCTGGAAAGATCGGAAACGCTCATAAATGACCTCCAAAAGTTATACTGTTATTCTCGGATGGAATCTCCTTTTACGCTCTTCCCAAAAGTGCGGACGTAAAGCAGAAAACTCTGCCAGGTGCCGACTACAATTCAATTTTATTGTTGCAAAGTATGTGCCATGCCTCTTTCCCTCGCGGGCTTGAAGAACAGCCGCCATCCCTTGAAAACGCGAACAATATGGAAGCATCGAATATAAATGGGAGCAGGATAATGTCTTTATTTTCTTACTCCCATCAATAGAACGGCCACGCGGCGCGGGGCCGGCGGGAGCACAAAGTAAAAAAAATCATGCTTCAAATACTAATGCAGGGGTCGGCAGACCGACAAGGCTGGACAAAAAAACAGGGTTCATTCTGTCCGGTAACAGTGAAGAAATAGGACGAGAAGAGCGAGGGGCCTCTCCCGGAGGCAGTGGGATATCAGAGGTCCGGGCAGTCGGGGGCAGGCCGCCAAACGGATTGTAAAGCAGGCTGGCGGGTGCGCGCGGAATTCGGAAAGAATCGTGATCCGCGGGGGGGGAAGAGTTCAGCTCCCCACCCCCAACAATCCAAAGAATTAATTCGCATCGCGCGATCTGGTACACATTGCCAGGCACGCTGTTTGTTGTTCCTCACAAGCCGGATCAGGCCCCCATGAAGTGTGTTTATGGATGCATTCGTCATACTGCTCTTGGCAAGTATCCTTGCAATCAGTATCGGCATGCGCCGCACTGCCAAGGAGCAGGAGCGCCGAGCCGAGGAATAAGGCAAATCCTATCGTCGCTGATTTCATTTTCATCGAAGTTCTCCAACGTTGGCATGTTGAATTACCAAATAAACTATTTTGTTTCAGGACCAGACGTGGGCGCAGCGGGAGCGGCGGCAGCCGGGGCGGGCTCGTCAGGATGCGGATGGTTGGCCACAATTTCTTGTTTCGTGGTCTCCACAAGCGTCGAGCGCTGTTCAGGCGAAACACGTGACTGTGCGAAACAATTGCCAAGGCAACTTTCAAGTTGCGTACTGCAAGTCAAATCGAGAAAAAAACTTATGCAGCTGATATAGCGCTTTTCGCAGCTGTCTTCACAGATTTTTTGAGCATGCGCCAAGCCGCTCATAGCCACAAATACGATACCAAGGCACAAAGTGGTTCGCACAACCGAGATGATTGATTTCATTGAGTCCTCCGTTGGCTGTAGATTTCGACCCGAGCCGACCCCGAAAACAGGTCCTACCGTGACAATAGAGCAAGCGGGCCATTTGTGTAAAGATAGTGGAGCGGCAAAAAAAATGGATACCGTCGGATACAGATCTTGCGGCCTATACGCGGGTTATAATTCTGGTTATGCCAGATTGAGTTTCCATTCAGCATATGAATGAAATTTACATCAGAGTGTGATTTTTTTTCTTGTTGAAATTACAAGAGAAACTGTCTTTTTTGAAGTAATTTACCTTAAATATCAGTTTCAGGCGATGATTTGTTGAGCCATTCAATTGCTTCTTTCCGTTTGAAAACTTCGCGATTATTGATGAATAAGATGGGATGAGGGGTTTTAGACGGCCAATGCAAGTACATATCCGATTCAGAATCATAATACGTGTAGTAATTGTCAAATGACCTGGGTTCGTTAAAAATTCCTTCGAGAATGTCCAAATTTTCCGCACCCATTGACTCACAAATCGAGCATGTCGAGAAGAGCCTGGAACCCAATTGAGAATTGATATCTTCACAGGGCAGGTCGTCATTCCCGCAAATTTCGCATAACTTATTTTTCATAATATTTCAAAGGTTGCATCGAGTTTGCGAGTTTCAAAAGTTGGCGATTCGCACCCAAGGCAAACTCGTAAATTTTAATTAAAATATCCATTTTGTCTGTTTTCCGCAAGACATCAAATTTATTGAGTGCAACACGATGCAAACCGGATAACTTTCCGATAACGCGGAAAAATGCCATTCAATAAAAGTTAATCATTCAGTGTGGTTATTGCAAGAATATGAAAACAGCCTTCGCAGAGGGGCTGTGTTTCGGCAACGCCTCACGGTCTGCATTTTTGCCAAAAAGTCGTTTTAGGCGTGCACTGTCCATATCAGTGAAAGTTCTCTCTGAATTTTGCGGCGCCGCTTGTTTCGTCATGCGGCTTGTCAGGGCTGGACCGGACGAGCGGATTCGCCTTGCCCAATCTTTTCGGCCTTGATCTTCTTGAGCCCCTCGTTGAAAATCTTGACCATTTTTTCGCCTTCCTGGCCCTTGCGGAAGCATACGTATAGATCCTTATCCTCGAGCTGCTTCTTGTTGAACTGGAGAGCGCTCCTTTTTGCGGTCAGATCCGGGACGGTGGCGAGCAGGTAGTCGAGAACGTTCTTGTCGATGACCGCCAGAGGGATACGCCCACCGAGCACTTTGCGCACGTTGGTCAAGTCGTTTTTAGCCAACTCCACCTTCAGCTCGCCCGCGGCGGCCATGCGGTCGAATTCTTCGGTATTGACGTAATCCTGCACCGTGCCGATGGTCAGGCCCCGAAGATCATCGAGGGTGTTCCAGACTACCGGGGCGCTTACCCGTTCGACAAAGCCGATCGGACTTTTGCCTATCGACTCGGAGAAGATGAAGTTCCCCGCAACCGATGCCGCGTGGTATTCGGGGAAGTACCCTATGAAAGCAGGATTGTGGCGCGCCATGTAAACTGTCCGTGACCACGGGAAGAATTCCACGCTTACGGAATAGCCCACGGACTTGAAGGCCGCTTTGACCAGCTTGGTGTTTGTGCCTTGGCCATCGAGGGTCTCGCCCGAGAAGGGAGGCCAGTCCAGGGAAGCCAGTTTCACGGCCGGGTCTTCGGCCCGGGCTGCATTCTGAGTCCATCCCGCGCTCAGGCCCAAGGCCAGTATCAGCACTGCCGCGCATGTGATCGGTCGCATGACGGACGCTCCTTGAACGTGTTGAGAAAAACGTTGCGTCTATTGGAGCGGGATGTTGCCTACGCTACAAGAATAAATGACTCAAAGGCAAGGGCGGGTCAAGTCCGATGAAGCGGACGAACGCCGGTCGGGAACTAAGCCATCGATGCGATGGTGGGACGGGAGGAGCCACGCCCGGAAACAGGAACGAAGCCGGGGCAAGGGCGGTTGGAAGGGAAACGGATGTTCGGTCTTGCGCCATCTACGGGCGCGCGGGGTTTCCAGGGGAAACGCCGGCAACGGCGCTTGCCGGCCCATGCCGGTCCGTGCCGGTGGAAGCGTCCGCGCTCGCGCGTTCAGCTCCCTCCGGCACGGACTCCCGCCTGGGTCGTATTTCCGGTGCCGTCACGAAAGTT